>Ga0187844_10002202_pt1 | contig 14053 bp, 17 predicted proteins | sample SpaLakP09_SKY_50_FD_134517 | JGI IMG/M metagenome (GOLD analysis project Ga0187844, IMG submission 134517) | Oligotrophic lake water microbial communities from Sparkling Lake, Wisconsin, USA - SP09_SKY_50 | ecosystem: Environmental > Aquatic > Freshwater > Lake | place: USA: Sparkling Lake...
ACCCAGGGCAAGGAATACGCCGAGCTGGAGTGGCCGATCGACATCCTGATCACCCTGGTCTGGGTGGCTTTTGCCATCGTCTTTTTCGGCACCGTCGGCACCCGCAAGGTGCGCCACATTTACGTGGCCAACTGGTTCTTCGGCGCCTTCATCCTTGCGGTGGCGCTGCTGCACCTGGTCAACAGCGCGGCCATCCCGGCCGGCCTGATGAAGTCCTACTCGGCCTACGCCGGTGTGCAGGACGCCATGGTGCAGTGGTGGTACGGCCACAACGCCGTCGGCTTCTTCCTCACGGCCGGCTTCCTGGGCATGATGTATTACTTCATCCCCAAGCAGGCCGAGCGTCCGGTGTACAGCTACCGCCTGTCCATCGTGCACTTCTGGGCCCTGATCTTCACCTATATGTGGGCTGGCCCGCACCACCTGCACTACACCGCACTACCGGACTGGACCCAATCGGTGGGCATGGTGTTCTCCCTCATCCTGCTGGCCCCGAGCTGGGGTGGCATGATCAACGGCATCATGACCCTGTCGGGCGCCTGGCACAAGCTGCGGGACGACCCCATCCTGCGCTTCCTGATCGTCTCGCTGTCCTTCTACGGCATGAGCACCTTCGAGGGGCCGATGATGTCGATCAAGACCGTCAACGCCTTGAGCCACTACACCGACTGGACCGTGGGCCACGTGCACTCGGGTGCCCTGGGCTGGGTCGGTCTGGTGACCATGGGTTCCATGTACTACCTGATCCCGCGCCTGTTCGGCCAGAAGCAGATGTACAGCATGCGTGCGGTGGAAGTCCACTTCTGGACGGCCACCATCGGCATCGTGATCTACATCGCTGCCATGTGGATCGCCGGCGTGATGCAGGGCCTGATGTGGCGCGCCATCAACCCGGACGGCACCCTGACCTACACCTTCGTCGAGTCGGTCAAGGCCACCTTCCCGTTCTATGTGCTGCGCCTGCTGGGCGGCCTGCTCTACCTCGGCGGCATGCTGGTCATGTTGTGGAACGTGATCAAGACGGCCACCGCCGGTCGTGCGACCAACGTCACCATCCCGGCCGCCGCTGCCCACGCCTGAGAAGGAATACACCATGGCAAACAACACCAAATCGAGCGGCATCTCGCACGAGAAGATCGAGACCAACAACTTCCTGATGATCGTGCTCATCCTGCTGGTGCTGCTGGTCGGCGGCTTGGTCGAGATCGTCCCGCTGTTCTTCCAGAAGTCCACCACCGAGCCGATCAAGGGCATCCAGCCCTATACCGCGCTGCAGCTGGCCGGGCGTGATGTCTATGTCCGCGAGGGCTGCTACAACTGCCACTCGCAGATGATCCGTCCCTTCCGCGCCGAGACGCTGCGCTATGTCCACTACTCGGTGGCTGGCGAGTCGGTCTACGACCATCCCTTCCAGTGGGGCAGCAAGCGCACCGGTCCTGACCTGGCGCGTGTGGGCGGTCGTTACAGCGACGAATGGCACCGCATCCACCTGAACAACCCGCGTGACCTCGTTCCCGAGTCCAATATGCCGGCCTACCCCTGGCTGACCAAGGACATGGTCGATGCGGCTTCGCTGCCGACGCACATGAAGGCGCTGCGCACGGTCGGGGTTCCCTACACCGACGAGCAGATCGCCAAGGCGAGCGAGGAGGTCAAGGGCAAGTCTGAAATGGACGCCCTGATCGCCTATCTGCAGGTTCTGGGCACGGCCCTCAAGTAAAGACGGAGATCCCATCATGGACGTCAACACACTTCGTTCCGCAGTTACCGTTGCGGGCCTGATCTGCTTCATCGGCATCGTGCTGTGGGCCTGGTCGAGCCGCAATGCGGCCGATTTCGAGAAGGCCGCCCAACTGCCTTTCGAGCAGGACTAACGCGCCGTCAAAGGAAGAAAAATGAGCGATTTCACAAGCAACTTCTGGTCGGTCTTCGTCACGGCGGTCACCCTTGTCGGCATCATTGCCTGCTTGGTCCTGCTCTGGGTCAGCGGCAAGGCCAAGGCCATGACCGCCAACGACAACACCACCGGTCACGTCTGGGACGGCGACCTGCGCGAGATGAACAACCCGCTGCCGCGCTGGTGGGTCTGGCTGTTCATCATCACGGTGGTCTTTGCCCTGATCTACCTGGCCATGTACCCGGGCCTGGGCAACAGCCCGGGCAAGCTGAACTGGAGCCAGCAGGGCCAGTACGAGGCCGAGATGGTCAAGGGCGAGAAGGAAGTGGCCCCACTGTACGCCCGCTTCACCGCCATGAGCGTGCAGGATATGGCACGTGATCCGCAAGCCATGGCCATCGGCGAGCGCGTGTTCATGAACAACTGTGCGCAATGCCACGGTTCGGACGCCCGCGGCAGCAAGGGCTTTCCCAACCTGAGCGATGGCGACTGGCTCTGGGGCGGTGCGCCCGAGCAGATCAAGGAGTCCATCACCAAGGGGCGCATGGGCAATATGCCGCCCATGGCCGCGGCTGTGGGTACCCCCGATGACGTCAAGAACGTGGCGCACTATGTGCTGAGCCTCTCGGGCAGCCCGCATGATTCGCTGCGCGCCTCGCTGGGCAAGACCAAGTTCGGCGCGTGCGCTGCCTGCCACGGCATGGACGGCAAGGGCAACCCGGCTCTGGGGGCGCCCAATCTGACCGACGACACCTGGCTGCACGGCTATGGCGAGAACGCCATCGTCGCCATGATCAACAATGGCAAGGTCAACCAGATGCCGGCGCAGGAAGGCAAGCTCAGCGCCGCCCAGATCCATGTGCTGTCGGCCTATGTCTGGAGCCGCTCCGGCGGCAACAAGGTGGCGGCTCCGTAAGGGTTGGGAATTCAGTTGACAGAATCAGACCCCAAGAGCCAGAAGATCATCCCCATCGTCGCGCAGGCGCCGGCTTCGGCGGTCGACGCGGACGATGCGGAGATGGTCTCGCTGTACCAGGCCCAGCAGAAGATCTATCCCCGCAGCGTCAGCGGCCTGTTCAGCCGCTGGCGCTGGGTCTTTGTCTGGCTGACACAGCTGGTCTTCTATGGCCTGCCCTGGCTGGAGTGGGGCCAGAGGCAGGCTGTGCTGTTCGACCTGGGTGCGCGCCGCTTCTACATCTTCGGCCTGGTCCTGTACCCGCAGGACTTCATCTACCTGACCGGCCTGCTGGTCATCTCCGCGCTTTCGCTGTTCCTGTTCACTGCTGTGGCGGGTCGCCTGTGGTGCGGGTATGCCTGCCCGCAGACGGTCTACACTGAAATTTTCCTCTGGATCGAACACCGGATCGAAGGTGACCGCTCGGCCCGCATGCGGCTCGACGCCGGGCCATGGTCCCTGAACAAGCTGGTGCGCAAGGGCGGCAAGCACGGGGTCTGGCTGGCCGTGGCGCTGTGGACTGGCTACACCTTCGTGGGCTACTTCACGCCGATCAAGGAGCTGGGCCTGGAGTTCATCCAGTGGCGCATGTCGTCCTGGGAGGTGTTCTGGGTCATCTTCTACGGCTTTGCGACCTATGGCAATGCCGGTTTCATGCGCGAGCAGGTCTGCAAGTACATGTGCCCGTATGCACGCTTCCAGAGCGCCATGTTCGACAAGGACACCCTGATCGTCACCTACGACGAAGCGCGCGGCGAGCCCCGCGGTGCACGTTCGCGCAAGGCCGACCCGGCGGCGCTCAAGCTCTGCGCCTGTGTCGATTGCAGCCTGTGCGTGCAGGTCTGTCCGACCGGCATCGACATCCGCAAGGGTCTGCAGTACGAGTGCATCGGTTGCGGTGCCTGCGCCGACGTCTGCGACACCGTGATGGACAAGATGGGCTACGCGCGTGGCCTGGTCAAATACTCGACACAGAACGCCATCAAGAACAAGTGGACGAGTGCCGAGACCTGGCAGCACGTCTTCCGGCCCCGGGTGCTGGTCTACACCTCCATCCTGGCCGGAGTCTGCATCGCCATGCTGGTGAGCCTGGCGCTGCGCACGCCCTTCAAGGTGGACGTGGTGCGCGACCGTGGTGTGATGGCGCGCATCGTGTCCGGGGGCATGATCGAGAACGTCTACCGGCTGCAAATCATGAACGCCACCGAGTCCGAACAGCACTACCGCATCACGGTCAGTGGCCTGCCGGGTCTGTCGGTGGCCTCCGAGGAGGACGTGGTGGTCGACTCCACGCAATCACGTTGGGTAGCGGTGCGCGTGCAGTTGCCCTATGAGGGCGCTGCCTCCGGCACCCATCCCATCCATTTCGAGATCACCGCACGCGACAGCTCAGCGCAATTGCGCGAGAAGTCGGTGTTCCTGGTGCCACGTTGAGGAACCTAGCAGAATGAATGACAAGAACAATGCCGTGCCGGGCGCACCCTGGTGGAAGTTCGGCCACGTCTGGCTGGTGCTGGCCGGTCCGATCATCGTGGTGATCGCCGGTTTCATCACCCTCTACCTGGCCGTGAGCCGGCCCGACCCGGTGATCAGCGAGGACTATTATCGCAAGGGCATCGAGATCAACAAGACGCTGGAGGCCGATCCGGCCAGCCTGGCGCCCGCTGTGCAGGCGCGCAACCACGCAGCCACGGGCACACCGGCGCCGGCCCGTGCGGCGGACAAGCCCTGAATCCGGCCACCTGATACGAGGAGGGCACGATGAAACTGCAAAAGCTCATGTGGATCGCCTGGCCGGCCTTTCTGGTCGCCGGGCTGCTGGAGATGCTGGTTTTTGCCATGGTCGACCCGCAGGACCTGCACTGGTTCGGCCAGCCAGTCGAGCTGTCGCGCCAGGGCATTTACACCATCGCCTTTTTCGTCTTCTGGGGCATCACCATGCTCTCCAGCGCGCTCACGACGTTGCTGGCGATGTCGCCCTTCGAGGTGAACCAGTGCCCGTTGCCGCACGACGAACGGCCCGAGGGCTGTCCCAAACAGGAAGGCTGTTGCTGAAAGCGCCGGGGTCGCCCGGCCTCAGTGGCACTCGGTCTGGTGGTTGACCAAGCGGGACAGGGCCTCGGTGTCGAGAATACGCACATGGCGCTGCTTGACCTCGACGATGCCGTCTTCCACGAATTTTGAAAAGGTGCGGCTGACGGTCTCGAGCTTGAGGCCCAGATAGCTGCCGATTTCTTCGCGCGTCATGCGCAGGATCAATTCGGACTGCGAGAAGCCCCGCGCGTGCAGGCGCTGCACCAGGTTCAGCAGGAAGGCCGCCAGCCGTTCCTCGGCCCGCATGCTGCCCAGCAACAGCATCACCCCGTGCTCGCGCACGATCTCGCGGCTCATGATCTTGTGCACATGGCGCTGCAGGCCATTGATCTCGCGTGACAGGTCTTCGATGCGATCGAAAGGCATGACGCAGACTTCGGCATCCTCCAGAGCCACCGCATCGCAGGTATGGTGGTCGTTGACGATGCCGTCCAGGCCGATGATCTCGCCAGCCATCTGGAAGCCGGTCACCTGGTCACGTCCGTCCTCGGAGGCCACGCAGGTCTTGAAGAAACCGGTTCGGATGGCATAAAGCGAGCTGAACTTCTCGCCGTTGCGGAAGAGGGCCGTTCCGCGCTTGATCTTGCGGCGATTGGCCACCATGCCATCGAGACGGTCGATTTCCTCGGTGCTCAGGCCCATGGGCATGCAGAGCTCGCGCAGGTTGCAGTTGGAGCAGGCAACTTTGATCGTTTGCGGATTCATGCTCTGTATTTTGACATCAGTCATATGGCTACCCCCTGCGCTAGGCCTCTACCTTAGCAGCATTTGATGCACATCAAGATAGAAATCCCCCTTTGCGGCACAGTGGCAACCATCCGAGGACCCTGCATGAACGCCGATACCGTCGAGCCCCTTTCCCCAGAGCTTCTGCGTCGCCATGACGTGGCGGGGCCACGCTACACCTCCTATCCGACGGCGGATCGCTTCGTCGAAGCTTTCGGGTCCGACGACTACGTGCGCGCCCTGCAGCAGCGCCGCTCAGGCGCGGCCGCCCTGGTGCTGCCGCTATCGCTCTATGTGCATGTGCCGTTCTGCGAGTCGCTTTGCTACTACTGTGCCTGCAACAAGATCATCACCAAGCACCATGACCGCGCGGCCGAGTACCTGCGCTACCTGGGCCGGGAGGTGGATCTGCACACCGCCCAGCTGGGTGTGGGCCAGACCGTCACGCAGCTGCATCTGGGCGGTGGTACGCCGACCTTCCTGAGCGATGCGGAATTGCGCGAGCTCATGGCCATGCTGCGTCGCAGCTTCACGCTGGCGCCCGGCGGCGAATATTCGATTGAGGTCGACCCTCGTACCATCGATGCCGGTCGGCTCGACACCCTGGCCGAACTCGGCTTCAACCGCCTGAGCTTTGGTGTGCAGGACTTCGACCCTGCCGTGCAAAAAGCGGTGCACCGGGTGCAACCGGTAGAGCAGGTTTTTTCCCTGGTTCAGGCAGCGCGTGAACGCGGCTTCGATTCGGTCAACGTCGACCTGATCTACGGCCTGCCTCAGCAGACGCCGGAGTCCTTTGCCCGCACAATTCAGCAGGTCTGCGATCTGCGACCCGACCGCATCGCCCTGTACGCCTACGCCCACCTGCCCGAGCGCTTCAAGCCGCAGCGCCGCATCGCCAGCGCCGAGCTGCCGGGCGCCGCCGCCAAGCTCGCCATGCTGTCTGGCGCTCTGGCGCGCTTCCAGGCCGCGGGTTATGTCTACGTCGGCATGGACCACTTCGCGCTGCCCAACGACACTTTGGCCGTGGCCAAGCGCCAGGGGCGCCTGCACCGCAACTTCCAGGGCTACAGCACCCAGCCGGACTGCGACCTGATCGGCCTGGGCGTCTCGTCGATCGGCCGCATCGGCGCCACCTACAGCCAGAATGCCAAGACGCTGGAGGAGTACTACGACGCCATTGATCATGGCCGCTTCGCCGTGGTGCGCGGCCTGGCGCTCTCAAGGGATGATCTGGTGCGCCGTGCCGTCATCATGGCCCTGATGTGCCAGGGAGAGGTGTTGTTCGAATCCATCAACCTGGCCTACCTGATCGACTTCAAGTCCTACTTCGCCCCCGAACTGGAGGCCCTGCACGAGCTGGCCGATCAGGGACTGGTGACGCTGGACGATAGCGGCGTTCAGGTCACGGCCATGGGCTGGTACTTCGTGCGCGCCGTGGCCATGGCCTTTGACCGCTACCTGCAGGCGGACCGCAACCGCGCCCGCTTCTCCAAGATCATCTGAGATCGCCTAGACTCGGCGCATGCAGACTTCCCTTGCCGTCACGGCCCTGTTCATGGGCTTGGCTGGCGGTCCCCATTGCATCGCCATGTGCGGCGCTGCCTGTGCCGGCCTGGGACAGGCTGCCGGCGAACGCCGCAACGAGGCGATGTGGGTGTTCCAGCTTGGTCGCGTGCTGGGTTATGCCGCATTGGGCGGCCTGGCTGCGGCTTCCATCCAGGGCCTGGGCTGGCTCACCATCCAGTCGGCTGCGCTGCGCCCGGTCTGGTCCCTGTTTCACGTTGCGGCCTTCATGCTGGGCCTGGTGTTGCTGATACGCGCACAGCAGCCGGTCTGGCTGGAGAGTGCGGCGCGGAGGCTGTGGAGCGGTGCCCGTGCGCTGGCCGCCGGCCGGGGCCGGGGCGCACCGCTGGTGGTAGGGACGCTGTGGGCCTTGCTGCCCTGCGGCCTACTGTATTCGGCCCTGCTGGTGGCCGCCATGACGGGCAGCGCGATCGAAGGCGCGGCCGTCATGGCGCTTTTCGCCGCTGGCACGGCTGTTTCCATGATGGCCGGGCCCTGGTTATGGCTGCGCTTGCGCGGCACGGGCCGCGGTGACTGGGGCGTGCGACTGGCCGGCTTGGCGCTGGCTGCCAGTTCGGCCTGGGCGCTGTGGATGGGACTGGTGCATGACACGGCGCCCTGGTGCATCACCCCGGCCGGCTGATACCGATGGTTCTATCCTGGACTGTCACGGCCGTTTGCCATAATCCACGCCCATGTCACGTTCTTCCGGCGCCACGCCTTCGCGCACCCATCTGGTCCTGATCCCCAGCTACAACACCGGTCCCAAGGTGCTGAAAACCGTGCAGGAGGCCTTGCGCCAGTGGGCTCCTGTCTGGGTGGTGGTCGACGGCAGCACGGACGGCACCGGGGCGCAACTGCAGGCTCTGGCCGCGCAGGAGCCGGACCTCAGGGTCATGGTGCTGGCGCAGAACCAGGGCAAGGGTGCCGCCGTCCTGCACGGGTTGGCGCTGGCCGAGGCGGCCGGCTACACGCATGTGCTGACCATGGACTCCGATGGACAGCACCCGGCGCAGCTGATCCCGGCTTTCATGCAGGCTTCCATGGCCGATACCTCATGCATGGTGCTGGGCAAGCCGGTCTTTGCTGCTGATGCGCCGGCGTTGCGGGTACAGGGCCGCAAGGTGTCCAATGCCTGGGCCAATCTGGAGACCCTGTGGATGGGCATCGGCGACTCGCTCTACGGTTTTCGCGTCTATCCCGTGTCGCCGCTGCTGAAGATCATGCGCGGCCAGCGTTGGATGCGCCGCTTCGATTTCGACATCGAAGCCGCCGTGCGCCTGTGCTGGGCCGGGGTCTGGCCAGTCAATATCGACGCGCCGGTCAAATACCTGCGGCCCGACGAAGGCGGCGTCTCGCACTTCAACTACCTGCGCGACAACGCCTTGCTGACCTGGATGCACACGCGCCTGATGCTGGGTTTTGCCCTGCGCCTGCCGCTGCTGCTGGCGCGTCGCCTGGGTGGGCGGCCCCGTTGAGCCGGACCGTTCGCCGGGGCCGCCTTTTCCGTACGAACCCTGGGGGAATCTGGGTACAATTTCAACCTGACCATGGGCCAACTTGTTGGAGCGCATGGCTGTAGCCGGACAGGGATTTTCCTGCCTGGCGCCGTATAAAACAACAAATTCCCTGGGATGCTCGTCAACTGTGACTCCGGACCGCCAGGCGGACGGATTTACCTGCCAGACCGCGGGAGCCCATGAGGAAACAGATTCACCATGCTGCGTCAGATCATCAAAGATTTCGTCATTCAACAGTTCAACGTCGACCCGGCCGTGTTTGATCAGCCCGGGCTCAAGGTTGCCGACCTGGGCCTGGATTCCTTGGGGGTGGTTGAAATGCTGTTCGAGGTCGAAGACCTCTACGGTTTTCAGGTGGACGATCCGGCGCGCTACAGCAGCATGAGCTTTGACGAGATGGTGGCCGATATGGAGACCACCATCCGCGCGGCCAACAATGGCGAGATTCCGGCGCCGGCTTCCCTGCAGGGCAAGGCCTGAGTGGCCGCCGGCGGGCAGCGCTGATTCCGGCCCATGGCTCCCCCCCCGAGCGTGCAACGCGTCGTCGTCACAGGCATTGGTCTGCTCACGCCGCTGGGCCTGACGCGCACGGCCAGCTTTGATCGCCTCTTGCAGGGTGAGAGCGCCATCCGGCCCGCCGCACCCGGGATCACCCAGTGGCTGCCGCATGCCCTGGCGGCCGATGTCGACCCCGTCTTCGCGCAGCAACTTGACCGCAACGAGCAGGGCCTGGACCGCGCGACGCAGTTCGCCCTGCTGGCGAGCCGGGAAGCACTGGTTGACGCCCGGGCTGCTGACTGGGATCTCAAGCCTGAGCGCGTTGGCGTGTTTGCCGGCATCGGTCTGGGCGGTGCCACGACCGGTGAAGCCCTCTACACCCGTCTGCACGAACAGTTGCAGGCCGGTCGCAACCCCACGGTGATGCACCCGCTCTCTGTGCCGCGACTCATGCCCAATGCCGCCACGGCCGCCATCTCGATGGCGCATCAGTTCCGCGGCCCCACCCATACTTACAGCGTGGCCTGTTCCTCCTCGGCCATGGCACTGGGCGAGGCCTATCGCAGCATCCGCCACGGGTATGCCGATGCCATCGTGGTCGTCGGTGCCGAGGCCATGAACGTGCCCGGTGTCTTCATGGCCTGGAACGCGCTGCGCGTGATGGCCAAGCCCCACCCCGACAATCCGGCGGCCAGCTGCCGGCCCTTCGACCAGGACCGCAGCGGTTTTGTGCTCGGCGAAGGGGCGGCTGCCCTGGTGCTGGAGACGGCAGAATCCGCCGTGCGCCGTGGGGCCGTGATCTACGGCGAAATCTGCGGTTACGGCAGCAGCAGCGACGCCAGTCACCTGACCCTGCCGTCCAGCGAAGGCCAGTACCGCGCCATCCGCATGGCACTCGATGAATCCGGCATCGCGCCCGCCGGCATCCATTACCTGAACGCCCACGGAACGGCCACCGAGGCCGGCGACGTGGTGGAGAGCGAAACCATCCGCCAGGTCTTTGGTGACCATGCCGATCATCTGCCCGTGAGTTCCACCAAGTCCCAGCATGGGCACCTGATCGGGGCCGCGGGTGCGACAGAATTCGCCATCAGCCTGCTGGCCATGCAAAGCGGCAGCATTCCGCCGACTGCCTTCCTGGACACGCCCGACCCGCGCTGTACCCTGGACTACGTGCCCCGCCAGGCGCGCCACGGCCAGTCCCTGCAGGCCGTCATGTCGAATTCCTTCGCCTTCGGCGGCAGCAATGTGTCGCTGATCGCGCGACGGTACGCATGAGCCGCCGGGCAGCTCGCAAGGCCGCCGCAGCCCGCCGGGCGGAGGTTTACTGATGAGCGAGACGCTCTGCTACCCGATCGAGCTCGACGCCGCTGGCGTCTACGAGTTGCTGCCGCATCGAGGGGATATGCAGCTGATCGAGCGCCTTACGGTGTTGGACCACGATCACTACCAGGCCAGCGCGCATTGGACGCCCGATGGCGCCATCCTGCGTGGCCACTTTCCTGGCCTGCCGCTGGTGCCGGGCGTGATGCTGGTTGAACTGGTGGCGCAGGTCGCCGGCGCGGGTATGCGGGCGGGCTCACCGGCGGCGCGTCGCCTGGAAGGCGACTACCTGGGTTTGCTCGCCAGCATCCGCAAGTGCAGCTTCAAGCGCCCGGTGCTGCCGCGTGAAACCGTGCAGGTGGATGTGCGCACGCGGCCCATGTCGGAAACGGCGGCTGCGGTGACGGCCCTGCTGACCGTGGGTGGCGATGAAGCCGCCCAGATCGAGATACTGGTGATCAACTCCCCGCGACAGGCGGTGATGGAGGGCCTGGCTGGCCTCGCACAGCGCGCCCCCTGAGCCGGTGCGACAGCTTCAGTCCTTCGGCGGGAGTTCGCTGCGGAAATAGCTGTCCAGTTCGCTCAGTGCCTGGGCGGTGACCGTCGGCGGCTCGAAGCGCCGGCCCAGGCGGGCCCGGATGGTGAGGGGCAGGACGGGGGGAGTGAACAGGCCCCAGCGCTTGCCCAGATAGGGCGTGGAAAACTCCAGGATGACCGTCTGGATGGGCGCCTGGCTTTTCTTCGAGATCAGAATGCAGGCGCCGGAGAGGCTGCTGATGGGGAATTCGCGGCTGCGTCCGCCTTCCGGGAACAGGATGAAATGCGCGCCATGTGCGAGTTCACGGCAGGCGTCTTCGATCATGCGGCGCGGGTTCTCGTTGCTCACGTACCTGGCCATGCGCGCGCCCACGCCGTACAGGGGGTTGTGCAGCAGGCTGGCTTTGAGCACACAGGTCGCCTTGGACGAGCAACTCAGCAGCATGACCGCGTCGAGCAGGGAAGGGTGGTTGGCAATGATGATCAGCGGCCCCTCGTCCTGCAGGCCATCCAGTTCTCGCAGGTCGGTGCGGATCTGGCAGACCCAGTGCAAGGTCCGCAGGTAGGCCTGAAAGCCGAAGCGGATGATGCGGCGTGACACCGCCCGGTGCCAGCGACGCGGCAGCGCGATGAAGAGCAGCAGGAACAGCGGTATAGACAGCAGACAGATCACCGCGAGCAGGCCCAACCCGAAGATCATCACCCAGACTTCGTAGAGTCGCCACAGCGGGTTGCCGGATCGTCGCGATTGCATAGACAGAGTTGATACCATTGCTCTCAAGACAGCGATTATTGACCATGCCTCTTTCCCGACCGTCACCGGCGCACAAATTGAACCGCTTGTTCTGGCGCCTCTGGTGGCTCAAGGCACCCGGCTCCGCACTCTTTATCTGGTTGTTTTTCGAAGCCTATTTTTTCCTGCTGCGTTACCCGCATGCGCAGGTGAGCACGATGCCGCTCACCTGGCTGGACCGGGCCATCCCCATGCAGGGGTGGGCCTGGGTGCCCTACCTCTCGCTGTGGTTCTATACCTGCCTGTCGCCCGCGCTGATGCCCAATCTGCGGCAACTGCTGTATTACGGGCTGAGCGTGGGCGGCACCTGCCTGGTCGGCCTGGCCTGTTTTTACTTCTGGCCCACGAGCGTGCCGGCGTTCGAGCGGCCGCCGGGCAGCGCCCTGGCAATGCTCGAAGGCGTCGACACGGCGGGCAATGCCTGCCCGTCCTTGCATGTGGCCATCGCCGTGTTCTCGGCGATTTGGCTGCACCATCAGCTGCGCAAGGTCGGCGTCGGCCGGGTCTGGCTTGCCCTGAACTGGCTGTGGTGCGTCGTCATCGCCTACTCGACCCTGGCCACCAAGCAGCACGTGGCGCTGGATGTGGTGGGCGGTGTGCTGCTGGGGACTCTGGGCGGGGTACTCAGCCTGGGCCTGTTCCACCGTCAGTTTGCCGCTGACGCGTTCGCTGTGAGGGCCTAGATCATCCCGCCGTTGACCGAGATCACCTGGCCGGTGATGTAGGCCGCCTGCTCCGAGGCCAGAAAACTCACCAGGGCGGCGACTTCTTCGGGCCGGCCCGCGCGTTTCATGGGCACCAGGCGCTGGATCGATTCGGCATCGAAGGCGTCCTTGCTCATGTCGGAGGTGATGATGCCGGGCGCCACCGCGTTCACGGTGATGCCACGGCTGGCCAGCTCCTGTGCCAGCGATTTGCTGGCTGCATGCAGGCCGCTCTTGGCCGCCGCATAGTTGGTCTGCCCGCGGTTGCCGGTGATGCCGGCGATGGACGTGACCGTGATGATGCGCCCCCAGCGGGTGCGGATCATGGGCATCGTCAAGGGCTGCGTGACGTGGAAGAAGCTGTTGAGCGACACGTCGATCACGCGATGCCACTGCGCGCTGCTCATGCCGGGGAAGACCGCATCGTCATGCATGCCGGCGTTGTTGACCAGCACCTGGATGGGCTGTTGCGCCACGAGGGGCTCCAGTGCCGCGCGCGTAGCGGCCTCGTCGGCCACGTCGAAACGCACGGTGCTGGCCGACCCGCCCGCGGCCACGATCTCTGCGCGCAGCGCTTCGGCTGCGTCGATGTTGCGATTGGCGTGGACGATGACGTGCAGGCCGTCGGTGGCCAGCTGGCGACAGATCGCAGCGCCGATGGCGCCGCTGCCGCCGGTGACGAGTGCGTATTTCATGCGGGTCCAGTAAGGTTGAAAAAAGCTCAGGCCTTGCTGGCGTCGAGCATGACACTGGCGCGACCGCTCAGCAGGGTGCTGCTCCCTGCTTCGAGGTGGAAGTTGTAGAGGATGGTGTTGCCGTCACCCGAGAGGCGCTGGGCGTGGATCCGCAGCTCGGCGGCTTGTGTGTCGAGCCGCGGGGCCTGCCACTTCACGTCGCGTACGCTGGCCAGGAAGCCCGCGGCCGGGGCGGTTTCGCTGCCCGCCAGCAGCGCGCCGTGCACGGCCATGGCCTGGGCCGCGTACTCGATGCCGTTGGCCATGCCGAGCTGCGCATCCACCCGCAGCGGGTGGTCGGCCCGGGTGTGGCTGCTGGCGCGGCAGACGATGTGCTCGGCGTCCCATTGCAGTACCGCGTCGAGCAGGCACATGCTGCCCTGATGCGGGATACGCGCCGCGATCCAGGCTTGGTCAGGCAGCGTGCTGGATGTCGACATCAAGGGCCATCCCGTTGAGGTAGTCCAGGCTTACCCGGCCGCTGCGGCCTTGCGCCAGGTGCTGCAGCAAAGGCAGGCTGCGTGCCGCGGGAACGCTGCTCCGCATGGCCTCCAGTACCGTATCGGTCAGGCGACTGGGGGTTACCCGGCTCAGGCTCAGGCGCAGTGCGGGCGCGTTGGCGGCCACCGGCACGGGGCTGAGCACCAGACCCACGCCAAAGGGGTAGGGGATGCCGCGCACCTGGCCCAGGGGTTCGGGATAGGGGCTG
>Ga0187844_10002203_pt1 | contig 14050 bp, 21 predicted proteins | sample SpaLakP09_SKY_50_FD_134517 | JGI IMG/M metagenome (GOLD analysis project Ga0187844, IMG submission 134517) | Oligotrophic lake water microbial communities from Sparkling Lake, Wisconsin, USA - SP09_SKY_50 | ecosystem: Environmental > Aquatic > Freshwater > Lake | place: USA: Sparkling Lake...
CCCTAATAACGACTTTTTGAGATACCTTAACAAACTTTAAAACAAAAAATATTTTTCTATACATCACTTTCCCAATTCACCTCGAAACAATTCCAGAAACACATAAAAACTCGTCCAAACTCACAGACTGTCCTTTACGTCGATGCAATCCTCCCAAATACTCAGGAGAACCTTCGCATCCGTGATCGAAGCAATCATCGAAAGGTCGTAGAGAATATCAATCGAGCTTTCCAAATACATTTTCACGTATTCCTTGTTGTCGAAAGCCATCGTAAAGACGCTCTCAAAGGACAACTCTAGCACACCAATCTCATAGTTTTCGTATAGGTTGGTGATGTTCTTGCGTGCCTCTTCCTTGATTTGCTTTGCGGTGAGAGACATGGCAAGCGGGAGACTATACTCTTTCGACTTGAAACAAATCCATTTTTGTTCAAAAACACTGAAGCTACGGGTAGCAGGTGAGTTCGACGTGGCGCCGAAACTCACCTTCCGTCATGTCTGCGACAACACTTATTTCGCGAAGCATGTTGCTGATGAAACAGAGTGCTTGTGCGGTTCCCGGTGACGGGCGTTCGCAGTTGATGATGATGGCCTCCGCAAAGAGGCGGAGAACCTTCATGTGGATGAAGGCAAGTGTCTTTCTTTTCCACTTGCTGTGTCGGTTGGCGCGTTGTGCCCATGATGAGGTTGGCATTGTGGAGGAGGAATACTGTAATTTTGTGAGTCTAAAATACGTTTTGAACAAAAATGGATTTGTTACAATACTATTTGAGATAGTAAAACCATGGCGTCCTCCGCTATCATCCAGAAGTTTTACTCGATTAAGAATTCAAGCGCTCCCTACCTCGGTGTAGATATCGCGAAGATCAACGGCACAGAGCCGCTTCCCTATAAGACCACGCCGTGCTTCTTTCTGGAGCGCGAACTCGGTCGCACGGCTCGCAACCTCTACGCTACGAACGAGTACCGCCACTGCAAGGTATACGGAGGAGGCTTCCTCGACTACATCGTCAAGAAGGAGTTCAAGACTCTCGAAGACTGGGTCAATGACTGCGGTTCAACCATGGACCAAGTCCTCTTCGGCTACAACAAGTTCGACATGCGGTGTTCCTACATCAACCTGTCTGAGCTGATGACTGCTATCTCCCCGCCAGACGCGGATGTTGATATCATCACAGCCTTCATGAACAAGCTGGCAGTCGACGAGCTCAGTCTCCAGGACATCCTAGTCGATACCCACAGCGGTATCAAGCCCTTCGACGTCTACATGGCCGAGTAAGAAAAAGATTCAATCTTTTTCATTGTATACGGTAACTCATCCAATACATCAAACAACTCTTTCAAACAAGAATAATCAAGAACTGATATCTTTTTCTTATATAACTCCTTCAGATGAGCAAACTTATCTCTCGACGGATTCATGTAATAACGTTCGGCAAATAATCTTTCTGCATCCGTAAATCCAGCCTTCATATAAAATCCAGAATTGAGCAAATAATTTTTTGATGTAGTCACAGACATCTTATGCCTTTTCAAATAGTCGTAAACAGATGTATTCAAAAACATTTCATCAACTCCGTAAGGAATCCTAGAAGCTGGCTTATACTTGTTCGCCAAGTTTAACCCATCTACTTCAACTTCTCCCGTTGTCAACTTATTTATGAAACGAGTCAACATACTTATTGGAAACATCTGATGGGTGATAATCTTATCAGCAACGATCGTATGCTTTCGCCCATATACCTTGCGATCATAACAAACTATCTCATTGTAGAAAATAGGTGTCGTAAACTTTGGCATATCCATATCCACAACATCAATATCCGAAATCCAAACCGTATCCAAGTCTTCAAACATAGGCAAGAAACGCATCAACATTCCAAAGATTCCAATATGCCCAACCTTCTCGCGCAACGGCTGATAGTTGTAATGGTAGACAGATATACCAGAGTGGCGCATAACAATGTCTTTTCCGCTATCATCCGTATAAATTCTCACTTCAAATCCCTTGTTTCGGGCCATTCTAAGAAAGTTATCTAATTTCTTTTCATAAAAACTCAAAGGTTTGTAAGCATCTATCATTGTAAAAAAACAAGCCGATATAACCTTTCGAGAAGGACTAGACTGTTTCAGTATCCGGATATCAACCTGAGACATATTGTAAATAACCCATAAAAACCTTTCCAGATTTGGTATAAGAGGTTTTATGAGTGTCACACGAATACAAACAATGTTTCCCGAAAAGGATGGTATAGATTATTCATTACTGCAAATTACTCCAGAAGGAGAATACAGCATGACACGAAGAGCAGATGGGAGAAAACTCCTAGCAAGGATATCATCTATTGTCGGAAAAACTCAGAACAAATCCATAACTGATCTAACTGGAAATGTAGGAGGAGATACTATTCTATTCGGAATGCATTTTGAACAAGTAACGTCAATCGAAATTCAGGAAGATAATTACAACGTCCTGAAAAATAATGTCGAAGTCTTTCAATTACCAAATGTTCAAGTATTACACGGAGATTCTATAGAAATATTCAAATGGAAAACAGACGTAGTATACATCGATCCACCATGGGGAGGACCAGAATATAAGTCAAAGGAAAATCTCGACGTCTTTCTCGGAAATAAACGAATAGATGAATACCTTCGTGATATCTTAATAAAGTCCTGGAGACCAAACTACATCTTCATAAAACTTCCGCGCAACTATAACTTCGATAGACTATCCAATCTACCCAACATTAAAGAGGAAAACAGATTTCTCATCAGAAATTTCTTTTTGTTCTGTTTGGAAGTCTACGCTTAGTCTTTCTCCGACGAAGCATAAAAAGAAACTTACGCTTTTCTGCAGGTGATAGTGCAAGATAGTCTAAATATACTGAAAGGACCATTATGTAAGAAAATGGAATTGTTTTTACCGAAATGAGTCAAGACTAACAAGATGCCATCAGTCCTAGAGAAAGATGCAATCGATGCCATGCTGATGATGAAACAGTCCCTCTACGAGAGGCGCTGCGGATTCCTTAAAAAGGCTCGCGAGCTCAGAAGTTTTAAGCTCGCACAGAAGAAGAACATGCTCAAGAAGCGCGGCGAAGCTGTCAGCAAGACAGTCGCAGACAAGAAGGCCAGGCAGCAGCAAATCTATGAGATGCGCTGCGCCATCATGGCAAAGGCTCGTGCGGCTCGCTACAAGTAAAAATGGATTTTTTCAATTTTTACATATTATAAGTAAATACCAACATGCAACAGTGTGTTGGAATCAAGAAGTCTGGCGTTCGCTGCTCAACGATGGTCCTCGGAGGACCTCGCTGCGGAGTGCATCTAGCTACCCTGAACAAGGTGGGTCCTAACCAGATTCGCCGCGAAGAACTTAACTACGTCCACATTATGAACATTGCAACTATCCGACGCAACATTCCAGTAAACGACGAAGAAGATCACATCATGCGCGGAATCCGCGCTGCACTCCGTGAAGAAAACATTCGCTATCAGATTGCTGTTAACGAGCTCGAGAACGTCATCAATCGGGAAACCGATGAAAACAATGGCGTCAACGCAGACCAAGTCATAATTGACAGGGCGCGCGAGCGCCGCCGCATTATGATAGAGCAACGGCGTAATCGCCGAATTCAAATTCACGAATGGGTCCGGCAACGGCAACCCATTCAACCGCAGGTAGATGCTCCCATAATGGGAGGAGACCTTGCTAACCTGGCAAATGACCGCCAGAACATCCACACGGCACTAGTCGTGCAAAAGGTCAAGGAGACTGTTGAAAAAGTTCTCCAAATTCTAGTTCCGCCTGAGTATCAGACGGACACTCTTAAGACTCCAGGTGAAATCATCCTGGAGTGTAATCTCTCCAAAAAAGCTGCTTGGCAGATGATGGCGAAATACTGCAACGATGACGACATCTATGAAATGGGTGCTGGCATCTACGCTCGAGTTCTAAACTCAGTATGGCAGTACATTAAGGCTTCCCCCGACGCAGGAGATCTCAAGAAGATTCTCGCATCGGAGATGGAAGACAACATCGGCATGTGCGCGCAGGGAAACCTGTCTCGCCTATGCAACATTCTTTCGGGTTACATCGAAGGAATCAATGCGAACATCAAATCTCGCAATGAGATTCTCGGCGAACGCTTCGCCGAACTCTTAATCCTCAACGAGGGTCGAGAGGAAGCAGGTCGTGCCATCCTAGAAGAACTCAACATTCCTCTACACGAATGGAACAACTGGCTAGACGCTCTGTAACACAAAAACGAATTTGTTTTTTCACAAGATTCATATAATTACCCCCATGGAAACCTTGGTAGAGCTCCGCCGAAAGGCCAAGGAGCTCGACAACATCTATCACACCGACCTCGGCCGCATCTTAGCGGTTGAGGCATCGCAGGGTGAAGGCATTCCAGGCATCGAAGCCGAGTTTAAGGCGCGCCGAAAGGAGTACACCATTCTCGCACGGAAAATTCTCCAGCTCGAAAAGGAGCTCCAGGTAGAACCCGACTACGAGGTAGAACCCGACAGCTCCAACTTTCTCAACCCCTTCAGGTAAAAAAGCTCCCATAAGGGAGCACATTTTTACATTTCTAAGATTTCCCATTCATCTGAAATAGTTTCTGCCTTCCAACCATTAATTACTGAATGATGACTGATAATCACTGCAGTAGAAATACTCAAACTACGAACCATATTCAAAACAGCCTGAAATGATTCCGAACCCTCATTCAGTTTATCAATCACCAACCTCTGAACAACATTCCCACAAAGAGAATCACTAATAACTCTACAACGCGGATCTTCTGATTCCAGAAGCAAATCAACCGTTCTGTCAAGCGCAATAAGATCTACAAGTTTTTCATTCTTGCTATCGACTGATACAAGAATGATTGGCATTTTTAATTATATGACACTCCTTACACGTAATTCCATTTTAGAAATGGAATTTTATCCCATTCTAAACAAGTCTTCAAAGATGGATACCTGCGATTCGTGCGACGAGTATATTTACAATGAACTCGAAAAATGCTGCTACGAACCGCTCGGAATGCTTGTTTGTGCACAGTGCTATGATGCACTGACATCAAGCCCCGAAGAAACCTATACGGATATAGACATGTCCGAACTAACAGCAGCTCTAAGCGGTATATGAAAAGAAATATTTCATAAAACTACGCGATTGTTTGTTTTTAGATAACTTAGTATACAATTCAGCCTTCTCCTTCTTCATATCTAATAGATCCTTCTGTTCACCAATACATGTAATCGGTGTAAGCAATTCAAAACGACGCTTAGAACTTCCATTCGCCATCTTAATCAACTTATCAGCTGCACAAACCAGTCTCTGACGAGTCGTGTGCTCAACAAATTCCTTATCAGCATAAAGCATTGCAAAAAAGAAATTAAGCAGAGTTGGAATTGAAGCAACACGTAATCCAGTAGATAGCTCATGATAACTATGACAGGCCATCGTTTCGTATACACGAACAAGAAGAGTCTTTCCATCCATAATATCAGTGTGTGCTGGTAATAATTCACCATATTCTTCAAACTCACGCGCTCGCGCCTGACCCCGTCCAAAGATTCCTAAGAACTCTCGAACAATACGCCCAGCATCCTTCTCATCTACTAAGACATCTAACGGCAACTTCCACTCCTGATGACTCCCTTCCTGTAACATACTAGCATTAAAACCAAGAAGAACAACATGTTCCTTCAGCAAGACACGCTCAATAGTATTTCGAATCCGAGGAACCAATACCTCTTCATTTACAGAATCGTAGGATGTCGGACAAACAACCGGATATTCAGAATTCAGTAACTGAAGACGCTTATATACTTTCTTCCAACGCTCTACAAATCCCATAGGTCGAGACAACTCCAAATACACATTCATTCTCAAAAAATTAGGAGAACAATAGTGGATTCCGTCCCGGATTATACTCTCACTCCATAAACGATTAAAGATTGGCTTTTCCATACTAGTGATATCAGCAACCCCAATATAGTCAGCAAAGACCTTAAAGGTTCCTAAATGCATACCAGGCTTTGCCTCGACGTTCTCTATACCAGCCTTGTGTAACAAATCACTCAGCTCCTTTGCATGCTTCTGAGGAGTTGTTGAAAAAAAGTCATAGTCGGGAATGTCTCGAGCGGGGTCGTAAAACTGGTTTTCTTTCGATAAAAGATTATTAATAGCTGTTCCACCGTAACAAATAGTCTTAGAATTCTGTAAAAATTTATGAACAATCCCCATCATTTTTTTTACTAGTGGATCGGAAGCCTCATTTTTATCTATAATCTCTTGTGCCTCTTCAGCGGCTTTCTCAATCGCCTCCATTACTTAATAATTATTCTTTTGTTTTGTGTCCTGACAATAAAGGGATGGTAAAACGCTCATCTCGCGAATGTCCCAAAGAACGTAAGGGGTCGGCTGACCTAACAGATGATGATAGGAAAAAGAAGCGCAGAGACCGTAAGAGATCCGAAGAGGTTGTATGGGTTATAGATACAACTCTTGCTTCAGACGATGATTCGAGCTATGTCCCAGATGAACAAGGAGAAGAATATGAAGAGTTTCTTAATGAACTCCTTAAACAACAGGCTGCTCCCAGAAAGAACTCAAAAAAACTAGAACCTGCCATTCCTCTAACAAGAAAGGAGACAGCTTACTTCGATAGCCTGCCTATAGCAAAACGTCGTGAACTGAATGTTCACATGGAAAGACTCCGAACACACGGAGGAGAATCCGACATTCCAATCAAATTTCAGATTCTTACCCTTCCGGTCTCAGAATATGTAAAAACCAACGTCCTCAAAAAACTAGCAGCCATTGAAGATGATTCAGGAGAGGCATACAAACTTAAAAACTGGGTTGAAGCCTTTCTTCGCATTCCCTTTGGAAAACACATTCCTCTTCCCGTAAGAATCGAAGATGGTCGCGATAAATGCTCAGCTTTCATGCGCGAGTCAAGAAAGATTCTAGATAAGGCCGTATACGGTATGCCAACCGCTAAGACTCAAATCATGCAAACCCTAGCCCAGTGGATTGCCAATCCAACAGCAGCTGGAAATGTTATCGCCTTGCAAGGACCAGCAGGCGTAGGTAAGACTTCGATTGCTCGCAACGGTATTGCACAAGCACTTCACAGACCCTTTGAATTCTTTTCACTAGGAGGTGCCTCGGATATTTCAACTCTAGCAGGTCACTCATACACATACGAAGGTTCCATGTGGGGACGCATAGCAGAAGCTCTTATGCACGCTAAGTGTATGAATCCAGTTCTATACTTCGATGAACTTGATAAGATATCAGGAACTCCACACGGCGAAGAAATTACCAGCTTACTCATCCACCTAACAGACAGGTCCCAAAACACACAATTTCATGACCGGTATTTCTCCGGAATTGATTTTGATGTATCACAATGCCTCTTTGTATTCTCATTCAATGATATCACAGCAGTTAACCCCATTCTACGAGACAGAATGCAGGTCATAACATGTTCAGGATACACTGCCAAAGAAAAAGAAACCATCCTAACAGACTATGTATGGCCCGATATCCTAAACCGCTTGCGCTTCAAGAAAGAAGATATCATTCTTACAGATGAAGCCATAAAGTTTATGATAAAAGAATATTCAGATAAGGAACAAGGTGTCCGCACCCTCATCAGAACAGCTGAATCAATAATTACACGTCTAAATATGCTCAGAATAGCAGACGCTGAAACAATGAAGGAATACAAGTTTTATATCGATGTCACATTTCCACTTCAACTAAACGAAGGCGTAATACAAAAACTTCTATCTGATACTCAACAGAAAGAACCAGAAACATGGAGATCTATGTATAATTAACCACGCTTAACACCCTCAACAGGAGCATTCGAAAATCTATTAACACAGTCTCCACATCCAACCTCTCCAAACTGACTCGAAAGTCTATTTACGTTACTTTGTATAACTGGATAAGACTGTGAAGGAAGCCGAACAGGTGAACTGTTGTTTATGGCACGATATACGCCAATTCTCTTTTTTAAACGAGTAAAATCTTGGGCATCACGTGTAGGAAAGCCAGGAGGAGAACCCGGATTTGACGCCGGAATAAAACCAGAATAGGCCGTAGCATTCAAACCCTGACAACTCATTTTATATTAGAAGAAAGAAATAGGGTTTTGTCACCAACATAGGCCGTGTTATAAACTACACCCATATCATTAACAGACGAACACTGTGAAACAACCTGTCCACGATAACTTAAAAAAGAATAACGACTTCCGTTACTATACAAAACACCAAGGTCAACCTTCGGGTCCTTGTTAGTCGCAACATCAAAATATAATTGACTAATACCAATATTAGTCTTCTTTCTTAACCAATCCGAATAATCTTGTGCCATTTATATTAATGAAACATTTATCCAGATTTGCCCTACATACAGGCTTATTTATTATTTGTTCTTGGTTTGTATTTACCTATCTCAGACGGGAACACCTAACACCAGCTCAAGAAACAGATAAAAGGATTAAAAAACTAGAAACAGAATACAGCAAACTCAAAGCTGACTTTGACTCCCAAGAAAAACGCATGGGCGGCGCAGCGACCGAAGCAGCACAGAAACAAGCACTAATCAGATCTCGCAGCACTAGTTAAACCATCGTGAACTAAAATATGGAGGAAAAACCTGTCCCTTTTCGGTTACAGGAGGATTTTGCTTGGCAAGCGCCAGAATCTCACTCGTGCTCAATGCGCGCGGCTGATATTCAATCTTAGATACCTCTCCCTTAAATCCACCATTTGGAGAAGTTACCACACTAGCAGTATTCAACTTAGGAACATTCACAAGAACATGGTGCGCATATATAATTCCATTGATATAGACCTCCAGCTTATCCTGCGTAGCAACAATTGCAAAGTGTATCCATTTCTTTGAAGGAACACTCACTACCGGTATAACCTCCTGTGTCCCGTAGGTATCCATACGAACAAGAAGAGTATTCGTATTAGCATCAATAACAAGAGCAGGACAGGCAATAGAAAGATCAGGAGAACCCTTTACGAAGATTACCTTTTCTGCTCCATATCTATACGTAAAGTCGTCAATTCTTAACCAACCAGTGTAAGAAAACTCAATACCATCAGGACGGTCTGTAGAAGCAGATACTCGAGAACTTGTGCTCTTTCTACCATTAAAAACAGATGGCACTATCGGAACGGCATTAGGAGACAGATAGAAATATAATCCCACCAAGATTGCCAGAGAAATACCTATCGCTATCCACTCTTCCATTGTTTAAAACATATATTTAGAAACTTCCTTTCCCTTAGTATCATAGATTCCATAAGATACCTTATAGTTAGAAGGCCCTGACGTAGAAGGTAACGAACAAGGAACTCCATACGCAAAGAACGTAGAAGCATCAGCCGGCTGAAGCATCTTAGCATAGTGGTAGAACGAACACATATATCCCGAAAATCCTCCATTCTTATTCAAGTAAATATCCCCTGCCGCCGGCTTAGGAACTCCAGAAAGAAGACATGACTTCACTAGCTGGCCATTCAAGTAAATGTCCAAATTACGAGACGATACAGTAACGGTTACAGCAACCCACGTATTAAGAGGAATATCATCCACATCACATACAAATACATCATCTGTAGAGCCAGAATGTCCAGCCGGCGCGGGCTCTGCCTTTGATGAGTCACTAGATGGAAAGATAGAAACACTTACTCTCAACGTATTGTCTGTAGGATGAAGAGTTATACGAGGGTTAGCAATAGAACTGTTGGTAGAATCAACACGAGTCACTACCTCCTTCTCCTGACCGAACTTGTAATCCCAGTCTTTGATATACATCCAAAACTGGTAACCATATGAACCTTCCTTACCATCCGATAAAGGAGCAGCCTTAGCAGGCACAGAGGATTCTACTGTAGCATCCTTAAGGTCTGTTGCCTGTTTTGAAGACCGAGATAGTTGACGTCCACCAGAGGATGCCTGCGCAGATGGGTTCGGATTTATGGTAAGTCTGCTATTATATCCAGCAGTTGCTTGATCCGCTGCTTCATCAGAATACTTGTACTTTACAGTCAATGTTTGACCCATGTTCGCACCAATTTTTTCATCAACTAAAATATCAACCTTTCCAGTCGCTGCTGCATCCACTAACTTAGAATATACATCAGCTATCTCCTTTCCATCACCATCTGTAATCTTTGCAGTGATGATACTCAGGTTGGTAGAATAGGGAGCAGGCGAAACAAAATTCATAATCATAGGCCATAGATAGGTGTAAGCACCCCAACCAGCCAGAACAAACAGTAAGAAATAGATAGTATACTGGAAATAAGTAGAAGCCGACCAAGCTCTTCTTGCTGCATCATTTGCCTTCTCTAGCGTAGCCTCTACCTGTCTTTCGTAGTCCTGAACATCCCCAAAGTTTACCGTGGCCTTTGTTTCATCAAAAAGCGGAGCCTCAGGAAGTAAGGGCTTTGATGATGAGCCTCCCATTTGTATGGAAACCCGAAGTAAAAAATGGACGAAGCTATCTACAACATGGAAAAGACAATGTATTGTAATAATTGTGGTAGGCGCGGACACATATTCAAATCATGCACTGATCCAGTAATCTCATGTGGAATCATTCTCATAGACAAGCCCAATCTTCCACTCAATCCCAATCAACTAAAGATTCTTATGGTTCGGCGCAAGGATAGTATGGCATACACTGAATTCCTAAGAGGAAAGTATGAACTATCATGCATGACCTATATTCAAACTCTTCTTTCAAATATGACCCATCAAGAACACGCACGACTAGCTACGACAGGTTTTGATGAACTATGGACTCTTCACTGGGGAGTCGGTAGAGACCATCATTCCAGAGAATTTGAACTATCTAAGGAAAAGTTCGAACAACTTGACATTCCAGAACTAACAGCAAGCGTCCAAGGATACTCAGAGCCAGAATGGGGATTTCCCAAGGGCCGCCGAGCTCATCGTGAAACAGACATCGATTGCGCACTCAGAGAATTTTCAGAAGAAACCAATATACCTCGAGATTCCTTTGTCATATGTCGCAATCTCCTTCTATCAGAAACCTTCAACGGAACCAATGAAATACCATATCGCCATAACTACTTCATAGCTCTTCTTAGAGAACCAGAATCCATCGACCTTCATCAAGTCATGACATCTATGCAGAAAAGAGAAGTATCCGCAATCGAATGGAAGACAGTCCAAGAATGCAGAACACTTACTAGACCACACTATGTTCAAAGAACTGAAATGCTAAACTCATTCGAAAGAATCGTAGAAACATTTGACCTACAAGACAATCTCCCTTTTAAGCAAGAATGAACGAATATCTAATCGCCGGAATCGTCTACGGAATACTAAGTATTTTTGGATTTATTCTATCCCTAGCCGTTTCAACCATGAAGTGTAGCAAGCAGTCATTCAGCACATCAACCATGGAAGGACTCATCTGGGCACTTCCCTCAGCTCTTATAATGGCATTCTCATCCTATTCTCCATATTTTCTATCAATCTTCTCAGAACCAATGAAATACGTAAGCTCATCCATAGATCAAGAATCAGCAGATACCATCGGTAGAGGATTCGCAATGATGCTTGCTATATTTGCCATGTCAGCACGAATGATTCATACAACAGAAATAGCAGTATGCAAACCTTCCAAGGATGAACTCAAAAAGTTTCAAGCAGACCTCCAAAAAGAACTAAAGGAGAAGGAAGAAAAAGCAAAACAATAAGATAATGGATACTATTCCGTATCGGAATAGCAAACTTCTCGTTAAAACAATCCCCAAGGGGACTCTTCTTTTTCGTCTGACGAAGAATCCTCAAAATGATACACGCGGGGTTCCACACGAAGGAACACGATGTATAACACCAAACTTCAACGTATTCTTTTATCCAAACCCATTTGTTGCCGATGTAACCCTAAAACCATGGCTAAAGGACTTCGATGATAAGGTATACGTCTACATCCTCGATCACGATGTTCGTATTCTATATCTCCTAAAACCATCAAAGTATTCACGCTCATCCAAGTCGAAAAATGGCATCTTCATTAAGCGCTGCTCAACAGTCCCTAAGGGTTGTATGCCAAGGCTAGGGTCAGAATACGACCCCTGCCTAAGCGATACGATGATTAAAAAATATCCAGATGTTGTTGGAATGATTACATTAGCAATAACAGATACTGTGCGTCTCAAAAAGAGTAAAAACAAAACCAGAAAGGTTCAAAAATATTTTCATAAGGCATCTGACAACTCAGGAGTTAGTGGAATTCCAGAAATGATTCTTCATCCTCTAAGAAAGCGTCCATCCAAAGATATACTTGTTCACGAGTCAGATACTCTAGAAAACAACTATTCACTACTCAAAACATTCACACGCAATGAAGAACAACTTCGCAAATTTATGGACAAACACACACGTTATAATCCAGATACCTATTTCTTTGAACATAATTTATGAATTGGCTTATAATCTTCCGCCATCAGTTTGTATGTTCTATCTGTTTCTAGCGTAAAATACTCAGCATCCACATACTTTGATTCAGTTAGGTCTCCGCGTTTAACTTTCACACGATATGATGGAATTATATATTGGTGTTTCAAAAAATGCATATACCCAGCAGCTAGTCCCAGTGTGCTCTCAGAAAGAACAGCGCGCTTAAACTTTGTCAAAAGAAAGAAAGTATCCTGACATTTTTCATTAATCAGAATAGCCTGGGGTAACTCAGGTCTTAACAGACATTCAGCAAATGTCGGACTATCGGAAAAAATATAAACAGGTCCCTTCTTTTCAGCTAACAACTTTCTAGTTTCGTCAATGAAGTAGCGAGGACTCATTAGAAGATAGTCCTCCTTCATACCATTATTCAGCCGGTTGAAATTGATATTAAACTTATCACCTAGTCTGACATGAAGAGCAATCCCCTTCTTTGTGTCATATTTTTCAAGTAGTTGATCATACACTGGATTCATCTTAAAGTATTTCTTAATTAAAGGACGAAGAGATATGAAGTCTTCCTTATCAAAAAGAAAATCTACCATAAATTCGGTATGTTCACCACCCTTCAGTTTGTCGTATTCTGACCAACCTATAAACTTCAACCAGGGTAGCTCTTTCAAACCTGGAAAGACATATCCAAATTTTTCACGCGGAGATCCAGTATCGTGTTTAGATACTGTTTCAACAACGTAAAGAATATCATCCTTCGTTGGAGATAGTTTTCGGAACTTGTTGATATATGCCATCAACATAAAAAGTTTGTTACCAAATCCTTCTTTTAGTATGGATAACACATACATCACTCTTATTTCTAGAAGTTAAATGAAAAAGTGGTATTAAGAAATACCGGGGGGTGTGAGCTAGACGGGCGGAACGGGCAAGGCCATGCTGCAGAGGATGGCGGCGTTGAGCGTCGCCTGGGCGTAGCCGTGCTGCTGGCCCTCCGAGAAGGCGGCGGCGGCGGCGTCGGCGGCCATGGCGGCGGCGGCGGCGATCATCTGCTCCTGCGCCTTGGCGGCGGCCTCGGCCTCGAGCGCGCGGTTGCGCTCGTTGGCGGCGCTCGCCTCCTCTTCCGCGACCTTCCGCGCCTCGATGGCGGCGGAAATGTCGGCGGGGAGCGAGTTGCTCTCGATGGAGAGCCACTCGTTGAGGTGGTTGAGGCGCGCGGCGAGGATGCCGGTGGCGGCGTCGATGAGCATGGCGTAGTGGCAGCTCTGCCAGCCGTCCTTGGGGATGATGAGGGACATCACCTCCGTGGCGGAGAGGGGCGAGAGCTTGTCGAAGCCGTTCTTGAGCGTGTTGACCACGGCGCGGATCTCGATGAGGAGGTCCACGCGCTTGGCGAGCTCGGCGGTGAGGTAGGCGAACTTCCTCTCCTTCTTGACACAGTCGTCGAAGAAGGCCTTGACCTCCTTGGGCGTCATGCCCGGGAAGAAGGTCGTGCCGTCGACCGCGTGGCCGTTGGCGTTGCCCTTGACGTTGGGCGGAACGTAGAGC
>Ga0187844_10002204_pt1 | contig 14044 bp, 17 predicted proteins | sample SpaLakP09_SKY_50_FD_134517 | JGI IMG/M metagenome (GOLD analysis project Ga0187844, IMG submission 134517) | Oligotrophic lake water microbial communities from Sparkling Lake, Wisconsin, USA - SP09_SKY_50 | ecosystem: Environmental > Aquatic > Freshwater > Lake | place: USA: Sparkling Lake...
GTTCGTGTGCAGAGTCGAAAGCACCATGTGGCCCGTCTGCGCTGCTTTGATAGCGATATCAGCGGTTTCTAAATCGCGAATTTCCCCCACCATGATGACGTCCGGGTCTTGTCGCAAAAAAGCCCGCAGCGCGACTGGGAAAGTCAAACCTGCACGATCGTTAATGTTGACTTGATTAGCACTGGGTAGATTAATTTCGGCAGGGTCTTCAGCCGTTGCAATGTTGATGCCCGGCTTATTTAAAATATTCAGGCAGGTATACAGCGAGACGGTTTTACCCGAGCCAGTCGGGCCCGTAACTAACACCATGCCGTAGGGGCGTTGTATAGCTTCTAGCAGCAGATTTTTTTGATCCGGTTCGTAGCCTAGAGCATCGATGCCTAATTGCGCCTGGCTGCCATCAAGGATACGCATGACAATTTTTTCGCCAAACAGCGTAGGGAGTGTCGATACCCGAAAATCAATGCTGCGTGTCCCTGATACTTGTAGCTTCATGCGTCCATCTTGAGGAACACGTTTTTCCGATATGTCGAGCCGCGAAATGACTTTAATACGAGAGGCTAATTTTTCTTTGATGGCGAGGGGAGGCTGCGCAATATCGCGCAATACACCATCGACTCGAAAGCGGATTCGATAAAATTTTTCAAACGGTTCGAAATGCAAATCGGATGCGCGCACATTGATAGCGTCAGTCAAAATCTTTTGTAGAAATCGCACTACCGGTGCGTCATCGATTTCACTTGCGCCAGAGTCTGATTCTCCGATGCCATCATCTTCATTAATGAGTGAGACATTTTCAAAATCATCGCCAATTAAGTCAGACAGATTTTGTTCGGCACTTTGCGAAAGCTGACGTATCAACTCCATTAACTGTGGATGGAGTACAACCACGGGTTCCACAGGTAATCCGGTTTGAAATTTAATTTGGTCAATAACTTGTTGTTGTGTTGGGTCAGCCATACCCAAGGAAATTTTGTCGCCACGGCGCGAAAGAACAATCACGCGTTGACTGGCCATCAGTTTTTGATCAATCAATTTTTGTGGCAGAGCTGCGATATCGACTGCAGAAACATCTAACAGTGGATAGCCAAATGTTTTGGAGCAAAATTCGCCTAAGTCCTCTGGGCTGAGTGCGCCACTTTTAATTAAGGCATCAACAAAAGGAATTTTTTCTGAAATGCTGGTTCGTTGTATCGCGTCTAGCTGAGCATCATTAACTACGTTGGCATGCAACAGCACGCGCGCGAGACCTGATGAGCTTCCAACATTGGGAAATCCGGGAGGGATAATGGTTGACATAAAAACCCTATCGACAAACTATCTGAGTAACGCCCGCATCATGCGCGAGTGCAGGCGCAGATGGTTGAGGTCGGTGATGTCAGAAGACGACTAGGGTCGAGAGTCGCAGATGAGCGACTTAGCTGATGCGAGGCTACAACAGGCTAGTGATTTGTGGCGTGATACGAATTCACAAAAATCTACGGTCGATACAGCTTGACCATGCGTATGGTGTGCTCTTGAACTTGCACAATTTCAATAACAATACCGGTGATTTTTAGGCTGATGCTGGCTTCGGGTATGTCTTGCAGAATTTCTAGTAACAGGCCATTCAGCGTTTTTGGTCCGTCGATGGGCAGATCGAGGTGGAGACGTTTGTTGACCTCACGCAGAGATGTGCTGCCTTCGAGCAGGCATTCACCCTGTTTGTCCCAACCGAACTGATCGCCGCGAGTCGCGCCCGGTGTAGAGGTGGTGAATTCACCCACCATTTCTTCGATGATGTCATCGAGTGTGACTAGACCTTGTACTTCGCCGTATTCATCCACAATGATGCCTAGGCGTTCGTAATTTTCTTGAAAATACTGAAGTTGAGTAAACAGATTCGTTTCAGCGGGTATGAAATACGGCGGCGTTAGTAATTCACGAAAATGTTCAACCGTGAGTTCATCTTCTTGATTGAGCAAAGCCATCGCTTTGCGTACATGCAGTATGCCAACGACATGATTAATTTCACCCTCAAACACCAGAAGCTTGTTGTGATAACAGGTGGTGAGCTGATGCTTGATCTCTGCGACGGGTACAGCCAAATTTAATGCTTCAATTTGCGCACGCGGTGTCATGACATCTTCAACAGTGACCGATTCCAAGCCAAATAAATTCAATAAAATACTTTTGTGCTTAACGGGGATGAAGTTACCACCTTCTAAAACCATGGAACGCAGTTCTTCAGGCGATAGACGCTGATCACGCACATCGACACCGGTGCGCAGGCGCATTAAATACAAAAGGCCACGTACAAATAAATTCACAAACCAGATGACGGGGCGCGCTAATAGTATGAGTGGCTTAATGATCAGAGACGCCGGTAGCGCGATTCGTTCGGGATACGTAGCGCCAATCACTTTAGGTGTGATCTCTGCAAAGACAATCAGAAAAAATGCCACTACGGCTGTGGCTATAGTAAGCACTTCTTGATTGTTACCAAAAGCAGAAATAGCAATCGATGTCACTAACGCGGTGATCAATGCATTCAGCAGCGTATTGGCGATGAGTATGAGCGACAACATGCGATCGGTATGATCGAGCAACCAGAGTGTCGTTATTGCTAGCCGCGATCCGCGGCGTGCAAGATGCTTGATTCGATGTCGATTCAGCGACAGCAGTGCTGTTTCAGAAATCGCAAAAAAAGCAGATATAAACGTCAGTGCAAGTAGGGCTGACAGTTGCACCCAGAAGGGCACGGAGTCCATGATTCACCGTTGGATAAGAAGCGCCGAGAAGGCGGGAAAATTCGAAACGTAGTATAGCGCACGGCGGATGGGTTGTTAGTAATGGTGATCTCTTCGTGGTTTTAACAGACTTTAGGCCAAATTGTTAGAATGATCCTAAGTTCTAGTCCACCAATATAATTTTGCTACGTATGCAGGCAATCCATTCGACAATTTTCCAATCAGTGATGGCCGTGTTTTTGCTTGTGCCACTGGCTGCTTGTGAAAAAAAACAGACAACAGTGTCAGTTAATGCACCTGCTAAAGCTGCCGCATTGGGTAAAGTAATTTTTCATGATGCGTCATTGTCGGCTTCAGGCGTAATGTCGTGCGCTAGTTGTCACTCGCCCGACCATGCGCATGCACAACCGAATGCATTGTCTGTGCAATTTGGGGGTGTCGCGATGGATCAGCCGGGTACGCGAGCTGTCCCATCACTACGTTATATGCAAAAAACTCCGCCGTTTAGTTTTGATAGCGAAGGCACGCCGTCAGGTGGCTTTAATCATGACGGAAGTGCCGAAACTCTTGCGATCCAAGCTGAGCGTCCTTTGTTGGCCGCAAATGAAATGGCAAACGGTACACGCGCTAATGTGATTGAAAAAATTCGGCTATCTCAGTACGCGCCAGCGTTTAGAAAATTATATGGCGAGCACAGCCTTGATCACGTTGACACCGCGTTTATGCATCTGAGTAACGCTCTGCAGGAATATCAATTGCAGGCTGATGAATTTCATCCGTTTAATTCTAAGTACGATTTTTATTTGGCAGGTAAGGCCGAACTTTCGCCTGCTGAGATGCGTGGCTTGCGGCTGTTTAGTGAAGAAAAGCGTGCTAACTGTGCGGCTTGTCACCCCAGTGAAAAAGGGGACGATGGTAGTTCGCCGTTGTTTACCGACTTTACGTACGACGCGTTGGGGGTTGCACGGAACCAGACCATTGCAGCGAATGCAGATAGTTCGCGGTTCGATCTTGGTTTGTGCCAATCGGGTCGTCAGGGCAAGGCTGCCGATACTGCCTCGTGCGGAAAATTCAAAGTTCCTACGCTGCGTAATGTCGGTACGCGTCAGGTTTTTTTCCACAATGGCCAAATTAAGACTCTGCGTGAGGCGGTGGCTTTTTATGTCACACGCGACACCCATCCTCAGTCGTGGTACCCAGTCGTGCAGGGCAAAGTACAAAAATTCAACGATCTACCTAAGCCGTATCACAAAAATGTGAATGTGCAAGAGTCACCGTATGACCGTAAGCTCGGGCAAAAGCCGGCTTTATCGGATCAAGAAATTGATGATGTCGTGGCATTCCTTCATACACTGACGGATGGTTACAGCGCGAGCCAGAAAACAAAATGAAGTCTAGCGCTTGATTGCATAGCGATAGGTGACAGTGGTGGCGCGGCAAGTCGAGTTACACTCATCCTGCGAGAAACCACGAACCCACGAACTCACACCATGCCTAACTGGAGTTATCTGATAGCCCGCTTGATTAGCGCTGTGGGCTCCTGGCTTGATGCCAGCAATTTACGAAATCGTGTCTATGCGCTTGAGCAGCAAAATGAGCTGTTGCGTGTGGCCTTGGATGATATTGCGCGCATGGATCCAGAGGGTCGCATCGGCTGGTACGCACAGCAAGCAATCGAGCGCGCCGACTCACGAGAATGATTGCACGTAATTTTGTTACGGCATGCGGTTGAGTATACGGCAGCGTTGAATATCACAAGCCGTTGGTAGCGTTGAACGATATTCAGGGTATAGCTTTAGCTGACTAGGGTCGCGCGCATAGCATTGACCACCCTTGCCATCATTGTAGTAAGACAAAACATCCACGCAGCGCCGCGAGTGCGCCAGCATCCCGTAAAAATGCCCCATCTCATGTGCTAAAACCATTTGCAATGTTTCGAGTGCGTTGTGAGCAGGATTTCGTTGATTCAGTAAGTTAAAAGCCTGCACTCCCAATGACAATTGGTTTTGCGAGAGATTAGCCAGCCCAAAATGTCCACCGCTGCCGCTCGCATCCCATTGGACAACGACGATGCCTTTGGTGTTTTCAACTTTTCCTTGCCATAGCGTGACTTGCGCTGGAATGCCGCACTTAGACCATTCGGCCGATGTGCGTGCCAGAAGATTCATTACCTGATGTTCTTGAAACCAGGGCGGTGCACCGCTGTGCTTGTAAAAAAAAATAAGTGAGGACGCAGAGGTCGGGCGATCTTGTCCATCGCCCCATGTAACTAATTCGGCTTCAGTGCATTGAGCGATTTCTTGATTACGCGTACTCGCATCGGCCAGTACTGCGCTGGATAAGGTAATGATCAGCAGACCGATCAGACGCTGAATGATGGTCTGTTTCATAAAGAATTTTGTAGGTAAGATCGCGGCAATGCTCAGGGAAGATTCACAACAGTGATTTCGTAAGCACCCCGATGGAGTTCAGGTAGCTTCCAACGCGGGCGTATCGTTTCCGGTAGCTGCTTCAGCGGCGTCAGCTTCTGCGGGGGCTTCATGAGAACTTACGTCTGCAGGCGTGGCTTCATCGACGGGCGCTTCTGCCAATGTCGCGTCTTGCAATGAACCCAAGCTGCGACCTAATAAGGCGTGCGCTGTTTTCTGGCCTAGCTCTGTTAGTGCGAGCACACCGCCGCCCGGGCGAATGATGCCCATGGTAATGAGTTTGTCGAGTTGCGGACGGTGACGACCGACGTCGTTCAGCACCTTTTGGCTGCTGACTAGCGTGATCATTAAATCGATGTCTTCTACGGATAGCACACGCATAATGCACCTCCTGCCTTTATCAACTTGCTATGTAGTTGGTTTGTGTTCACAACAAGAGACTAGCTCATTACAGCGGCGTGGGTAAAGCCCAGCGGGCTTAAACAGTGAAAAGAGGGTTACGAATTTTATTAAACGAATAACTTTTTAACTGAATGTTGATTTCACGATGCAATTGATGAAAGGATTAAATGGCTTGTCGGGTTGTCTGGCCAACCAGAGACTAGGTGCTGATTCCATGGGTCTCTTCGTCGGGCTATGCATTGGTAAGCGCAATGATGGACTTAGTAATCCGCGCTGAGGCCACCTGCTTGCCTTCAACATAAGCACTCACCTCAAGAAACGCCAGCGTCCTTCCAGAGCGCACTACGCGCGCTTCGAGATCACAGCGGGCCCCGGTTGGAACCGGCCGCATCAGAGAAACATGCAAGTCATGAGTAACGGCATGCTGTGTCTCTTGCAGCAAAGGTGCTAAGGCAAGAAAGGCGGCCACTTCAAACAGAACGGATAGCGCACCTCCATGTAGTTGTCCATCAAATGTCGCAAGCTCAGGAGTGCTCTGAAAATGCGATTTAGCAATGCCGTCGACGCTGCCGTCAAAAACAATCCCTAAATGGCGATTCAGTGGAATATCTAAAACGGCGCGTTGACGGGGCAGTAAGTGCTGTTTGCTGGACATAAGATCGTAATCAGGTTGGTAGCTAATGATTTGGCTGCAAAAGAAGACTGTGAAAGTCTGAAAAAAGTATGAAGTTAATTGCTTATAAAACTTCGCTAATCTCAATTAAATTGTTATCTGGATCGCGTAGGTAAACAGAATTAATTTTCGACGTGGCGCCAGTGCGAATTACAGGCCCTTCAATAATAGGCCACCGTTCTTTTTGTAATTTTGCGATCACGTCTTTCATTGGGCGATCAGCGATGAAGCAAAGATCTAAAGAGCCAGGCGTAGGTAAATCGGCTTTGGGTTCAAATTCTTTGCCTTTGATGTGCAGATTGATTTTTTGATTTCCAAATTTAAATGCTTTGCGTTCTTCAGCAGGCTCACCTGCAAAAAACGACTCAAGTTGCATGCCCAATACGCGCGTGTAGAAATTGATGCAGTCTTGTTCATTGGATGTGGTCAGTACAAGATGGTCTAGATGATCAATCATGTGGATGTCGCAATCAGAGAAAGTGATACCTATTATAAAGAGACTTTCCGCTGCGATAAATTGACATTGATTCGCATGGAAAAATACGCATGGATTCGAAGAGCCGTGGCTGCTAATGCTACGCTGTATTTTATTGATGCTGATGGCGACTTGGAAACTGCACGGCTGTTTAGTAAACGAGTCAGGGAACCTTAACTCGACTTTAATAAAAATATATAGAAAAAGGGAAGCTTGCCTTGGATGGGCAAACTTCCCTTAATCGCAGCATCACAAAGGCATGATGCTGTGGGCGATGAATTTTAATCAGCAGGGCTTATTTGCCACCCTTGGGTGCGCGTCCACCACTCTTAATGCATTCTTCCATCGTTTTAAACTCAGTAAAGTTTTTAGTCTGCTTGTAAGAAGGGCTGGACTTGTCGTGGCAGATCGATGTCTTTGATTTTTTAACTGCAGGCTCTTCTGCGGCAGCTGCAGCAGGCGCAGCAGCTTTAGCATCGGCTGGTTTAGGGTCAGCCGCAAAACTAGAGCCGCATGCTAAGCACAAGGACATCAGAGCAAAAAGGTAAGTAGTTTTATTCATGAGAATTTTAAAATAGGTGAATGGAAAAGTGTGGTTAAAGCGTTATAGATTGTAGTCCAACTTATTCTTCCAACAGACTTCGTAACATCCATGCTGTTTTTTCATGCATATCGATACGCTGAGTCAGCACATCGGCTGTAGGCTGATCATTAGCGCCATCGACTAAAGGAAATAATTTTCTGGCAGTTCGCGCAGTGGCTTCTTGTGCTTTTACTAAATGACGAACCATATCGGTAGCTTTGGGTACGCCATCGACTTCCTTGATAGAAGCACGTTTAATAAATTCGCTATATGTTCCTGGCGATGGGTAGCCCAATGCGCGTATGCGTTCTGCAATGATATCCAATGCAGCCCATTGTTCGGTGTACTGGGTCATGAACATATTGTGCAAGGTATTAAATTGCGGACCTGTGACATTCCAATGGAAGTTGTGCGTCATCAAGTACAGCGTATAGCTATCGGCAAGTAAATTAGACAGACCGTCAGCAATTTTTTTTCGATTTGAATCGGATATCCCTATGTCGATACTTAATGAGTGCTTTTTTTTGTTAGCCATGTGAGTGCCTTAACGAGTAAATAGTAGAAAAATTTAGCTTTGATTCCCAAGAATCATTAGTAAGCTTCAAGCGGCCTTAGCTTAAGCATGTATAGCGGCATGATTTTGAGTAAATGCAATCGATTGCCACACCGTGTTGTGGGTGACGTAAAAGGACGCAGTTTTTTTGATAGAGAAAGGGTAGGTATTGATCCAGCGGCTCATTTCAAACTCTCGTTTAAATTGCAATGGCGCGATTTTGAGTCTACACAACCAATCAACAGAAAATCAATGCCAACAGCGCAGGATCATCAATGCAGTTATTCACGGTGTAAGTCGCTAGCCGATAGCTAAGTACGGTCAGCGCTTCGGTGATTTTGTTCAGGGTCATTCAGGAGGCATCTGAAAAATTGGCATTAATGCGAGATCGGCAAGGAATAGGCTTGCTGCGTATTTTGCCAACAAAAAAATGAAAAGCACAGTCTTCTGTGTGAGGGGGTGGCTATCTTCATTAATCAAGTAGATGTCCCGTCTTAACAAAGATGGTGCAACCTTCTTTGCTGAACGGTTGGTGCATGCTCATGTGCGGACTGCGTATCCATGATCCCGTCGAATAGCGACCATGCTCATCTTCAAACACCCCATCGACCACAAAAATTTCTTCGCCGCCATAGTGTCTGTGTGGGTTGAAATAAGTTTGTGGCGCCCATCGAACTAACGTCGACCCACTGCCCTGTTGCATGAGAGGTATAACTTTCAGGCCGGGCACCATACCTTGGTACCACATAGCGGTCGCAGTATTTAACACTTCGCGCTCTACGTGATCCGAGCCTAGATGCCGAAGTTTCACAAAAAGAGTGCAACCTGTTTTGCTATGAGGCGCATGAGAAGAACCGGGAGGATTCATGATGTAGGTGCCAGCCGGGTAGTCGCCAGCCTCATCGCTAAAAACGCCATCTAAAACGAATATCTCTTCACCAAACTCATGGGTATGCGTTTGAAATGCCGATCCGGGTTGATAACGAACGATAGACGTTGCCTTTGCAATTTCGTCGCCAATACGATCAAGCATTCGCCTTTCAATACCTGATTCAGGACTGGGAACCCAAGGTAAATCATGGTGATTAATGACGACTCTCTTTGTGTAATCAGAGTTGATATTCATTTTTTGCATTTTGTGTATTCACTAATACCCCAAAGCATAGCAAGCAAATAGGATCAGCACCTAAATAGAAAAAATCTTAGTTTATGGCTTTCTATTTAGCGGAACTAAACGATTTTTAATTTTTTGGCGTGATAATATTGTTTCATTAAATAAATTTCCAATATTAAGGAATTTATAGATGAGAGATTTGTGGGAATTTATATCAAAATATTTTAAGAATAGGTATTCTCGTCAGCCCTTGGTTGACCCATTGTCCCCCGTCATAGTAACGCTGACTTCGCATTCAGATCGTATATTTCGTGTATTCGCAACTTTAGAAAGTATTGGGTCTGGTAGTTTGCGACCGCGGCGACTGATACTATTTTTGAGTGATCATTTGCGTGGTCAATCATTTCCTGCCAGCTTGCAACGTGCCGTTAGACGTGGTGCCGAAATAATCTATTGTCGGGACGTTGGTTCACATACTAAATATTTTCCTTACCTTGAGCTGGTTGATAAGTGTGAGCATCCATTAGTTACTGTGGATGACGATATAATTTATGAGCCGTATATGTTAGAAAAATTAGTCGACGCATGGCACTCAATGTCCAATTTTATTCATTGTCATCGAGCCCGAAGAATTAATTTTTTGGATTCACAGCTTGCGCCATATAAATCTTGGGCAATGTGTCGCAGCACAGAACCGTCATTTGAGAATTTTGCGACTGGAGTAAGTGGTGTTATTTATCCACCTCGGTTTTTGTTTGCACTTAAAGTTGCAGGCGACTCCTTCTTGCAATGCTGCCCTAAAGCTGATGATATTTGGCTAAACGCTAATGCGCTTCGTGCTGGATTTCCTGTGCGTCAGATAAAAGCACAAGCAATCCATTTTTGTGAGATACCTTTGTCGCGCCGTACAGCTTTATTTAAAACGAATCTGCGTGGCGAGAAAAACGATGAACAGATACGCGCTACTTATACATCGGAGGATCTTCCTCTAATGAGAAAAGCTATTTTTGATGGCTTTTCTTGAAATAATATTCGCTAGCGATATTGTCCTAAAAATTAGACGTTGTGTTTGTCAGTTCCGGGGCGGAATCGAACCGGTCTGAGGATGCCCGATTCTAGACCTGGACTATCGTTTTAAACGACATTTCTACTACAAACCCCTTGCATAGCTCTTGCTATCTTTCGACTCAACTAGAGCAAGAATGCCCACAACCAGTAGTGCTGCTATGACTTCAGCTACAACAAATCCCAAGACATCATTAGGGGAAATTCCGACAAAGGTATTAGTTAAGCTCCTAGCCACAGCAACTGCTGGATTGCTAAAGAAGGTAGAGGAAGTAAACCAGTAGCCTGCTATCACTGTTAAAGAAACTAACATTGGAACCTTATCGTTAGCTTTACTATCGCCGATATAAATCACTGAAAGTAAGATAAGCGTTGATACAAATTCACTTACCCACATTCCTAATCCTGTTCTGGTTTTTGTCGATTCTTGTATAAGCGGTAAGCTGAACATGATGTGAGTGAGCCATATTCCTAAGATGCCACCAGCAAACTGACACATCCAATAGCCCAGCATCTTTCGTAAATCTAAACAACCTACTTTCCAAAACATGAATGTAACTACTGGATTAAAGTGTGCCCCCGAAATCGGTCCCAATAAAACGATCAAGACGTAAAGTCCCGCTCCCGTTGCAATACTGTTCCCAAGTAAAGCAACTGCGGCATTGCCAGCACCCAGTGATTCACCCATAAAGCCCGATCCAGCTACTATCGCTAATAACAGGGCTGTGCCTACGAACTCACAGATATAGTTTTTCATGCTTTTGTATGAATTTCTTTAAGGCTCAGTGAATCCAATTTTTCTAAGGGTAGGCTACCTAAAATTTCAATACGCTTTTTCAATCCAAGCATGACATCCTTAAAAGCCTTGCGTTTGTCATCCTCAGTACCTTGTACTTGTGAAGGGTCAGGAAATCCCCAGTGTGCTGTTACTGGATTACCGGGCCAATATGGACATTGCTCGCCCGCGGCATCATCGCAAACAGTAATAATGAAATCCATTTTAGGAGCTTCTGGCAAGCCATACTCATCCCATGATTTCGAGCGTAATTTGTTTTCGTCATAGCCCATCTCTATGGCTAATTCCCGAGCGAATGGATTAATTGAAGTGCCAGGAGTAGAGCCTGCTGAATAGCCTACAAACTTACCGCTTGAATCTGTAGAGGCCAATGCCTCACCCAATACCGATCGAGCAGAATTATGCGTACATAGAAAAAGAATGTTGTATTTTTTCATTTGAAGTTCACCTTTTTAATAGAGTGAGTAGGAGTGCAAGGCTTACCACCACAGCAGTTATCTAATAAAAACTCGCTTAATTTTTGAACTTGCTGAGTATTTGGGCGATAGATCAAATTACGACCTTGTCGCTCTACTAGCAAGAGATCAGCATCAGCTAAATCTTTTAAGTGAAAACTTAGTGTGGCATTGGGAATGCCAAGATTCTCAATGATTTCGCTCGGCGTTAAACCCACATCACCGCGCTGAACAATCAGGCGGAATACATTGAGACGAGTTTCTTGTCCAAGCGCGAGGAAAGCTGAAATTGCTTTAGAATTTTTCATATTTCCAATTATATGGAAATATTTGTTTCAGAGCTATGACGTAAGGTGTCGGTTTAAACAAAATCATAAACCGGCCAAATAAAAAACCACCCGAAGGTGGTTTTTGTACATCGTGGCGACCCTGATTGAAATCAATTAGGTATAAGCACTTGTCGATCTCAACCCACAGACTCATTCTTCTAAAGCGCAACTTAAATCTAAGTCTTGTAAGCGTAACGATTCATGCGAGTATTTCAAAAAATTTTCTCTATGTCTTCTATAGAATAAAAGCCCTTCTTTGATGCTTGCTACTGTTGCGCCTTGTTCTAGCATTTTGTCCCATAGGTTCCAATCCTCTTGGGGATGAGCGCCATCTTCATATCTTTTTTTATAGCCAATTCTTTGTCCAAAGGCGGTACGGTACATCATTGATCCATGATGCTGACCTTGGCGATCCCAATACAAGTCACCCTTGTAAGGTAGCGTCTCACCAGGCACCCTAGTTAAGATTTCTTCCTTTAATTCACCTGTAACAACAATGTCGTAAGTCACGATATCGGTGTTGGCATTTGAGAGCAACTCAATTGCATCGGATCGTAACCAATTATCAGCACCTATGAACAGCACATACTCTGTGTTTACCTTAGAGAGCATGTCGTGAAAGTTATCGACAACGCCCAAATTTTTTTGTCTAAAAATGTATTCAATATCTGGATATAGGCTGGGTAGATGAGTGCAATCTAATCCTCCGTCATCTACGAATAAAATTCTTGAGGGGAGAGTAGTTTGAGATAGCAATGACTCGATGCAATGAGCAGCAAGGTGTCCGTATCTATAAGAGGCGATGATGACTGTAATCATATTCATTGGCGCGAGAGCATGGGGGCATAAAAAACGACTTCGCCGCTCACCGGAGCTCTTTTGGCAACTTTTCATCGCGGTAAAAAAAATAGCCCAATAAATGGGCTATTGTGATTCTTGGTGGCCCGGGGCGGAATCGAACCACCGACACAAGGATTTTCAATCCTCTGCTCTACCGACTGAGCTACCAGGCCAAGAGGCGGGAGTATAGCAAAACATTCCCCTTATGAAAAGCTAAGAGCCAGCGAGGCTATAATCTGGATTCGGTTATCAAAGCGATCTGGTCACGTCTCACTCAATGAAAATTCAATCGGATATCTGCATTATCGGCAATGGCGTGATTGGCAAAGCGAGTGCACTCGCGTTAGCACGTGCAGGCTACAAAGTGGCGCTTTTGGCACCTGAGATACCAGAGAAATCAGCGTCTGCGGCTAGTCAGCCATTATGGGATCAGCGCGTTTACGCCCTCAATCATGTCGCTAAGAGCCTCCTTTCTTCGCTTAAAGTCTGGGATGCGATGGATTTAACGCGTATTGCACCTGTCGATGCGATGGCCGTGCAGGGTGACGATCAAGCTCACCCCGGTTCTCTGGCTTTTAATGCTTACGGCGCGCGAGTTGGTGCATTAGCGTGGATAGTCGAAGACAGCAATCTGAATCGCGCATTGGACTCGGCATTGAGTTTTGCATCGGGTGTAAATTTCATTAAAGGGCGCGCGAATCAGCTTTCGCATACAGAACAGCATGTGCAAGTGACGCTTGAAGACGGCGCTGTGCTGACTACCTCATTGATTATTGGTGCGGATGGCGCGAATTCGTGGGTACGGGCACAAGCCGACACGAGCATCGATTACCGCTCGTATGATCAAAGTGCGGTGGTTGCGAATTTTTCTTGCACAAACCCTCATCACGGTGTTGCTAGCCAATGGTTTTTAGGAAGTGATGGCATTGTGGCATTACTGCCTTTACCCGGCCAACGCGTATCGCTGGTGTGGTCGGCCCCAGAGTTGCTGGCGAATCGATTGCTTTCAGAGTCTCCAGAAAAATTGTGTGAGCGCCTCTCAGCATTGCCAGGTCAAACACTGGGGCAATTTGAGATGTTGTCGCCATCCGTTCCGAAAGCCATTCCTCTGCGTTTGATTCGTTCGCATTCATTGATAGCAAACCGTATTGCGTTGGTGGGTGACGCTGCTCATGTTGTGCACCCCTTGGCGGGCCAAGGAATGAATTTAGGTTTTGCGGATGTGGATGCGCTGTTGTCAGTGCTAAGCCAGTCAAAACAAACTGATTGCGGTGATGCTCGTTTGCTGAATCGTTATGCTCGCCTGCGCGCTGAAGATGTTTTACTGATGCAGGTCACCACAGACGGTTTGCACCGACTTTTTACTTCCGATTTACCTACCGTCAAACTACTAAGAAATGTAGGAATGCGGCTGATTGATAAACTACCTTTCCTGAAAAATCATCTTGCAAGACAGGCCTTGGGTCACTCCTATTCTTCAAACACTACAGAAAGTTTCTGATGAAGTTAGTTCAACGTTTCATATTCGGTTTTTTTTTCGCGCTGACGCTGCCCGCATTAGCTCAATCGATTGAAGAAAAACTCAAAAAAACACTCACCCA
>Ga0187844_10002205_pt1 | contig 14044 bp, 18 predicted proteins | sample SpaLakP09_SKY_50_FD_134517 | JGI IMG/M metagenome (GOLD analysis project Ga0187844, IMG submission 134517) | Oligotrophic lake water microbial communities from Sparkling Lake, Wisconsin, USA - SP09_SKY_50 | ecosystem: Environmental > Aquatic > Freshwater > Lake | place: USA: Sparkling Lake...
ACCTGGGGCGCCTGGGTGCCGCCGGGCTGGCGCCTGGGTGGCAGCCTCTCGGCCCATCTGCAGATGGCCGGCACTCTGGGTGCGCCGCAGCTGCTCGGCGGCGCCGCCGGCAGCGCGATCTCGCTGCGCAACCCACTGCTGGGCGTGGACATGACCGAGGGCGTGTTCGCCCTGACCCTGGACGGCAGCAGCGCCAAGCTGGTGTCACTGACCGCACGCGGTGGCGTGGGCCAACTGACGGCCTCGGGCGAGGCCCAGCTCGGTACCCAGCCGAGCGCCCGCCTGCAATTGAAGGCCGAGCGCTTCGTGCTCCTGAACCGGGTCGACCAGCGGCTGCAGATCAGCGGCCAGGCCGCACTCGAACTGGGCGCGCAGGCACTGCAGCTGGACGGTCGTTTCAGCGTCGATGAGGGCCTGTTCGACTTCTCGCGCAGCAGTGCGCCCAGCCTGGACAGCGATGTCTATGTGCTGCGCCCCGAGCAAATGCCGGATGAGCTGAAACCGGCCGCGCGCACCAGCAGCCGCAAGACGCGCGTCAACCTCGACATCGACCTGGGCAGCGCATTGAAGCTGCGCGGCCGCGGCCTCGACAGCCGTCTAAGCGGCGAGCTGAAACTGACGCAGAACGATGGCGCGCCGCGCCTCACGGGCAGCGTGCGCACCGTCGGCGGCACCTACGCAGCCTACGGCCAGAAGCTGGATGTGGAGCGCGGCGAGATCACCTTCGTCGGCCCCTATGACAACCCTCGGCTGGACGTGCAGGCGGTGCGCGCCAATAGCGAAACGCGGGTCGGCGTGGCTGTCGGTGGCACGGCGCTGCAGCCGCGCATCAAGCTGTTCTCGGATCCCGAGATGAGCGACACCGACAAGCTCTCCTGGCTGGTGCTGGGCCGCGCGCCCGACGGCCTGGGCCGCTCCGACACCGCCCTGCTGCAGAGCGCCGCGCTGGCCCTGCTCAGCGGCGAGGGCGACAGCACCTCGGACAAACTGATCAAGGGCATCGGCCTGGATGAGCTCTCGGTGATGCAGGCCACCGAGGAGAACGACACCCGCGGCACGGTCGTGCGCCTGGGCAAGCAGCTATCACGGCGCTGGTACGTAGCCTACGAACGTGGCCTCAACACCACCACCGGCAACTGGCAGCTGATCTACCGCATCGCCCAGCGCTTCACGTTGCGCGCGCAGGGCGGCGAGGACAACGCGCTGGAGCTGATCTGGCAGTGGAAGTGGGAGTGAGCTCATCATGAAATCGGCTTTGTTCGTCGACTTTGACAATGTCTACTCCGGCCTCAAGCGCCTGGACGGCGCGTTCGCCGAGGCCTTTGCGGTCGAGCCGATGCGCTGGCTGGAATGGATCACCGGTCAATTGCAAATCCCGCTGGAGCCGGCGGCCAGCGTAAAACGCCGCATCCTGGTACGCCGCTGCTATCTGAATCCGGTGCTCTACCAGCGCTATCGCTTCGGTTTCAGCAAAGCTGGTTTCGAGATCGTGGATTGCCCTCCAATGACGACAGCGGGCAAAACGAGCACCGACATCCACATGGTGCTGGACATGGTGGACGTGCTGCAAAGCGAGACGCGCTACGACGAGTTCATCGTCTTCTCCGCGGATGCGGATTTCACGCCGGTCCTGCGCAAGCTCCGTCGGGACGACCGGCGAACGACCATATTTGCCGCCGGTGCCACCTCGGCCGCCTACGACGCTTCCTCTGACTTGATCATCGACCCCGACGCCTTCATCAGCCAGGCGCTTGGCTTTGGTGAGCAGGCCGCAGCCAGCGGCCTGGCGCCCCGCCTTGAGGGGCTTCTCGTGCAAGCAGAGGCCGTGACCTGGGAGGCCGTGGAGAAGTCAGCCACGCCACTGTCCCTGCCGTCCCTGACAAAGGCGTTGGCGACGCGAGTGCCGGGACTGATCGACAGCAACTGGGCGGGCCGCGGCACTTTCACAGCGCTGCTTCGCGACCTCGCACTGACCCCATTGCAGATTGACCGAGAGTCCAACTGCCTGGTGGATCCGCGGCGCTTCGGAAGGGACGCAATTGCGGCCCAGAAGGTAAAGCCCGCGGTGGATCAGGGCCTGGTCGGTGTGACGCAGCAGATACGAAAACAAGCCGAGTCCATCGTCGCCGAGGCGGTCGCGGCCTCTGAGCGCCCCATCGCTGTCGCCAGCTTGGCCCATCTTGTGCGTCAACGTTGCGGCGGCATTGACCAGGACTGGAATGGCGCCGGCTCGTTCAAGAAACTGCTGGAGACGCTGCATCCTGCCAAGGTTCAGTTTTCCTGGTCCCAGTTGGGCGGCTACGCGTTCGACCCGCAACGTCATTCACTGGACTTCGTCGACCCGACCGCCCAGACTGGCAAGGACAACCCCGCCCAGGATCCCCGCTGGGCAGCGGTTGGGCCGCTTCTGCAGGTCGCCGGCTTTCCGGCACTGTCGGGCTTGCGCTACCGCACGATCCTGGAAGCACTGGCTCAATCGCTGGGATCGCAGCCCTTCTCGCTGGGCGCCGCCACCGCTCAGTTGCGGGATGTGTGCGCTGAGCGCAAAACACCAGTGGGCCGCGCCGACATCTATGCCTTGATCCGCGCCTTGCTTTTCAATGGTTTTGATCCGAACCAAGGTACGCGGAGTTTTGAGGGTCTCGTGACCACCCTCTGCAACGTGGCCGTTGCTGCCTGCGCCCGCGAAGGCCTGATAGTCAATGACGGAGACCGCGCGGCATTGCAAGATTGGGTCATGACTCCACGACGGCCCGAATCGGCCCGCTGAGGCTGCGGGCCGCGTCCAGCGGGTCCGAAGCGCATGCGACAATTCCGCGGCCCCATCCAAGGGGCGCACAACCTCTCCGTAGTTCAAGGGGTCGCTTCCATGGGGAAAGAATCCGCTTCGTAGCAAATTCGTAGCACCCGCGCCGTGCAATGCGGCGGGTGAATACGGTCATAATGGCCGGAAGCCTGTATAACCATACAGTGAATTTCCAGCCCTCATCAACGGCCTCCAGGCCCCTCGACTACAGCCGCCCCTGCTGGACCTGCCACTGGTTTGGATCGGAGGGGGATGGTGCCGGCGACGGGATCTGCATGGACCCGCGAGGCCATCGTGCCGGCGCGACGTTCAAGGCCCGAGGCTGCGCGTTCTGGATGCGTGAGACGGGCGTCGACGATGTGCCTAGCCCGGAGTGGGTGAAGCAGGCGCCGTCATTGGTGCGGCACGCCATCAGGGACCTCCACAACCTGGCGCGCGACCGCCTGGAGATCATTCACGAATGGACAAGGCGAATCGAGATGGCGCCCCTGGTCTACAGCCGCGTCAGAGGGAGGTCTGGGTACATCGAGCCAACCCTGACGCCAGTCAGCACCCGCGAGTCGATCGCCGCCACCAAGGTGAAGATCGACAAGAGCGGCGTCAATGGCGCCATCCTCGCCGGCCGCAGAATCTTCCCGCCGCGGCGCTGAAATAGCGTGCAAACACCGGGATCTGCAAGGGTTGGGCCGCCGAGATCACCATTCGGTACCCCTAATACAGAAGCGAGCTAGACAATCGAACCCGTCCCCACGCGACTCAATTTCGAGAAGCACTTCTCTTTTTAGAGAAGTTGTGCAACAATCAGCTTACGCCTTCTCCAAACAAGGAAGTTGGCGGCCGGCGAACAGAGGCAAGGAGCCCAATATGAGACTGACTGAATTTGGCACTGCGGTGAGACACCTCCGCATGCGCTATGACAAGTCTATGAAAGCGATGGCTGACGCTATGAATATCAGCTCGTCACACCTTAGTGGGATCGAATATGGCGAAAAGACTTTGGCACCGAAGTACATCGACGGGGCCATCAGCTTTTTTGCGGCGATCGCTAAGCCCGAAGAACTACAGCATCTGCGCGAATCTGGCGCGCGGTCCAAGGACGTAGTTCACGTTGACGATTTGCAACCAGACGCGAAGGTACTGGTTGCAGCTTTCGCGAGACGCCTGCAAGACGGCTGCGCGCCGAGCCCTGAAATTTTGGATTGGCTGGACAAACGAAGTAAATAAGGAGATGACATGACGACGTTGGGAAATGGCAGTAGACCGAGCACGCCGACAGGCATGCGAGTCGCACCGATGAGCTACTTGAAGATTGAGGAGGTTGCCGAGGCATTCCGGCCACTGCTTCCCACGATTCAAGGTTCGAACGGCTTCCGAATCGATGCATGGCGAACCTTGGAAATCACGTTGCCAAAGGCGAAGTACAACTATCGCTCGGAGGAGGTCTCGGCGCTGAAAGAGTGCGCAGCCTTCACGATTCCAGATCAAGGGCTGGTTGTTCTACGGCAAGACGTTTATGACGGGCTGGAAACAGAGAATGTCTTCTCGCGGAGCACCGTCATCCACGAGTTCAGCCACATAGCGCTGAAACACTCCGCCACATGGCACCGCGGCGCTGAGCCAGGAAAGCATCAGTTTTGCGAAGATTCAGAGTGGCAAGCGAAGGCGCTCACAGCCGCGTTGATGATGCCTCTCGCAGCGTGCCGAGCAGCCACTTCGCCTTACGACTTGGCTCAAATGTGCGGCACCAGCGTGCAGGCAGCCACATTTCGGCTCGAAAGACTGACGAAGGCAAACATCATTCCGCCAAAGCCAAAAGCTGGGGGTCTCTTTGATGCCCTCAAGTAAAAACCCTTCCGGCGCGCCAACGCCGAAAGGGTCCTTAAGAAACGCCAAAGACATGGAAGTGAATGCACCCCTCTGTCTCTGCGGTCTACTTGCCAGTAGAACTGTAGGTTACCACGCCAACAGGTCCGCAGCTATCAATTGCATTCGACACCCCTACACAAGGAGTCGATATGACAAATTTTGCGCGACCCAAGGTCGTCCGTGTGTGCAACTACGTGCGCGTCCGTTTTGGACGCACCGAGCACGTGGGAGCCCACTGGCGTTCCTGGCCTAGCTAAGAGCTAAGCCTGGGGGCGGCAACGCTCGATGCTGCCCCTCGTACTGTTGAGCGATGGCAACTATGGAGAAAACCCATGCCTACACAAAAACTTGCCCGCCATGCGGGAACTGGTCGAATCGTCACGCAGGCTTATGCCGCAGCCCATCCGAAAACTACGGTCGTGGAAACTGTGCGCCGAGCCCCCAGCCCGCCGCCGCCCAAGCCGCGCGGCAGAAAGTAGTTCAGGGGCCTTCGGGCCCCTTTTTCTATTTCGCTTTGAAGTCGCTCCCTGGCCAAGCCCTCACCAGGGCGGACTGCTTGGCTCGACACTCCGCCGCGGCCGCCTCGCGCTGCAAGGCCACCTCGACGAACACACCGAGCGTGACGCCCTCGCCTTCCGGCCAAGCCGGCCCAGGCCAGCACGGCGCGGCCAGGCTGGCCGGCGGCGGGTCAATCGGCGGGGAAGTCGGCACCGGCCCGGCGCAGGCGGTCAAGCACAGCAGCAGGGATAGGCAGGTCAGCCAGGGGCGCGAACGCCCCTGCGACGCATGGGATAGGGGCCAGCAGCTCATTTCGCACCTCGGGTAATAGCTTGGCAGCCCGCGCGCGTATGGCGCTGCGCTGGGCCTCGGATCGATCAGCAGCCATGGCGGCCTGGCGGGTGTGCTGTGCATGCAGCACGGTGGCGGCGCGCTCGCGGGCGAGATCTGCGGCGGCCCAGTCGGCGCGCACCAGGCGTGCGCTCAGGTGCCAGGTGCCGGCGAGCACCGCGGCCACGGCTAGGCCAGCGATGATCAGGCGAGGTGAGATGGCGATCACGGGTAGAACACCCGCCGCCCGGACCGCGGCGGCAAGGTCTGGAGGTGACACCAACCCTTGGTGGCGCTGGGGTGCTCCATCCACAGGCCCAGCGCGGTGAGCGCAGCCTGGCCCTCGCCGGTCATGAGCCAGTCATCCAGATCGCCGTCGGGGTCGTACAGGTCGATCGCCTGCCCGGTCATGTGCTTAGAGTTGACGGCCGCACCGGCCGTCGCCGCGTTGACCGCTGGCGGCCGCCAGCCGCTGCTCACCGGGCTCTTGTTGGCCGCGTGCAGCGGCACGCTAACGCCGTAGGTGGCCGCCTGGCTGAGCAACTGGCTGGCCAGTTCGGCCGTGCGCATGGCGTTGCGCTCGATCTCCGGCGTAAGGGCCAGGGCATGCATCTCGCGGCGGCCCATGAAGTAATCGGCTAGGGTGATCATGATGTGGGCTCCTTGGGTGGTTGCTGCATGCCAGTGCCCCAGCGTTGCTGGGCGAAGGTCTCAAAGGTCTGGATGGCACGGGCACCCATATGGCCGGCGATGCCGACGAAGGAACCCGCGCAAACACTTCGCCGAGGCCTACCTGCATGAGCTGGCAGCCGACATCATGGCGCACGGCCGCGTGCTGCAGCCGCTGCTGGTGCGCCCGCGTGTGCCACCGCTATTCCAGGGCGATGCCAACGCGACGGTCGGCCATGAGATCGTGTTCGGCCACTGCCGCTACCGCGCCGCCCGCCTGGCCGGCCTCGTCACGGTGCCCTGCATGGTCCGCGCGATGGATGACCTGCAAGTCAAGCGCGCCCAGATCTCGGAGAACTTGCAGCGTAAGGACGTGCACCCGATCGAGGAGGCCGAGGGCTTCCAAGCACTGATCGATGAGCACAACGAGACGGCCGACCGAATCGCCGAGCAGACCGGCAAGAGCCGCAGTTATGTGTATGGTCGGCTGAAGCTGCTGCAGGCCTGCCCCAAGGTGCGCCAGGCCTGCGTGGAGGGCAAGGTCGGCAGCGAGGTGGCCCTGCTCATCGCCCGCCTGCGCACCGCCAAGCTGCAGGAGAAGGCGCTGCACTACATCAGCGGCAAGGGGTACGACCTGGGCGACGGCGGCACCCGGAGCTTCCGCAACATCAAGGCCCTGCTGGTCGAGCACTTCACGCTGGACCTGGACAAGGCTCCCTTCCCGATCGAGGAGGAGATGCTGCTGCCCAAGGCCGGCAACTGCGTGCGCTGCACCAAGCGCAGCGGCAACGCACCCGAGTTCACCGACCTGGCAGAGGCCCAGAAGGAGTACCACTACAGCACCCGCGTCTACGGTCCAAACGTCTGCACCGACCCCGACTGCTTCGGCGAAAAGAAGGTCGTATTCTTCAAGCGTGAGGCCGAAGCGCTGCGCGCCAAGGGCAAGACCGTGGTGGACGGCAACAAGGCCCGCGCTGCGATCGACGCCTATGGCAAGGTCAAGGGCGCCTATATGCAGCTGAGCGAAGCCAAGCCCCAGCTCAAGACCCTGCCGGCCGGCGTCAAGATCGAGACCATCACCCTGCAAGACCCGCGCAACGGCAAGACGGTGGAGGCCGTGAAGGTGGCCGACCTAGCCGCGCACGGCGTTGAGCTCAAGCCCAAGGCCAGCAGCTCCGGCCACGCCGGCAATGCTGCTTACGACAAGGGCATGGCCGAGGAGAAGGTCGAGGTGGAGGCCATCAACACAGAGCGCCTGGCGCTGCTGCAAAAGGTCCGCACAACTTGGCGCGGCGCGGCGCTCGGTGAGTTTGAGCTGCGCCTGGTGGCGCGCCAGGCTCTCTACGGCATCGGCCACGAAGAGGAGGACCTGCTGGCCTCGCTGTGGGCCATTGAAGACGTCGGCCAACTGCGCGACACCTTGGCTGACATGACTGTCGAGCAGCTCACCCAGCTCCTAATGGACTGCGCGCTGCTGGAGGATGTGCAGATCGACCGCTGGAGCCGCAACAACAAGCCCTTGCAGTTGCTCGCTGCGGCACAGCACTACGGCATTGACCCCTCACCTACCCCACCGCCCGCTGCGCGCGCGCTCGATGCTGCGCCGGCCAAGGCCAGAAAAACCGCGACCGCTGCGCTGGCGCATGACGCCGCGTCGACGGCCTCGACCTCGGCCAAGCTCGCCCAAACAGCCAAACAGCCGGGCGGCGCTGCCGCCCTAAAAGTGAAGGTTGACGCCGGCGTTACCGCCGTCGATGCCCCTGCGCAGACCAGCCTGCTAGAGGAGGCCCGGGCATGAGCGGGCTCACCACCACACAGATGGCCCACAAGGCCGGAGCCGTCATGCTTCCCGGCGGGCAGATCCAGTTCCGCGACTCGCTCATGCTGGCAATCTTCCGCCACTACTGCAACGTGCAGGCCCGTCAGTTCGCAACGGCCGAGCCGCCGCGGCCGCTGGCAACGCTTCACGTCGACGGAGCCGAGATCCGCGTGGACTGGCACCAGGTCGCGCCGATCGAGGGCGAGGTCGAGGTGTATGACCGGCCGCCAGCTAAGCATCCCGCGAAGGGTGAGCAGCCCACACAGGCCGGTGCATGAGCAGCCTCGTCACGCAGATGATAGTCGCCGACCGCTACGGCATCCGGCTCAACATCGAGCAGCTCGCCGAGGTGCTCGGTCTGAGCAAGGGGGCTGTCTACAACCAGATCAGCGCCGGCACCTTCGCGATAGCGACGTACCTGGACGGCGGCAAGCGCTGGGCCGACTACCGCGATGTGGCCGAGCACATGGATAAGTGCCGCACGCTGGCCAGGGCTTGACTCACATCAAATACCGCAGCGTGCAGCGATCTCCTTGCCCAGCTCTTTAAATTCGTCCGCCGCCTCCTCAATGCCGGGGTTCTGCCCAGAATTCACATAACCGCGCAGCTTCCCAATTGCCAACCCGTACTTTTGACCCGCAGGTGCAAGGCTATTGAAGTGTTTAATCCCACCGATCTTGTTGCCCCCATGCGGCACCAGTGAGGCGTCAACTGCCCTCAGGTCTGCCACGATTCTGTCGCGCACTCGAGGAGCAATTCGCTTTTCCCAATCCAAATGAGGATTGGCAGCGTTGCGGCCGGTATGAACCTTGTAGGCCGAAGAGACGTAGCCCATAAACGCAGGCATACCCGTAAGAAGACTGCCGCGGAGAGCTGGATCAGCGAGGTCGCGTATGGTCTTCCAGTCGCGTATCCATCGTGCAACTGATACGCCCACAGTGCTGAGCGCTCGAAGGGAGAAGAGGTCAGATGCAACAGGGGTAATAAATGCGTCGCAATCAAGCAGCACCGCTCGATTGAGCGCACCGACGTTAGGGCCAACGTCATAGATAACGATGTCAGCATCCACTGAAGCAGCCGCAACTGCGACCGCACGAGATAGGGCCGTCATTACGTCATAGCCGCGAGTCTTGCGCGCAAAGCATTCGGTCCAAGCCTGCGGTAATTCTTCTTCGTACATCGAAAGAAGAACGTCTCCTGGGTAGAGGCTAGTGTTCTTGCCGCCCACATTCCAGAGTTCGACCGGAGCAATATCGCCGCGCCCTGAAACAACTGGTTTGATTGCCGACCAGATGGTCGAGTCAGCTCCGTCTGCATCTGATCCGCCAAGCAGGGCTTCAAGCTTCGGCTCATCAAGATAGAACGAAGTCAGGTTGCACTGCGGATCGGCATCAACCAGCAGCACCCTCTTGCCCATGTCGGCAAGTGCATCAGCAATATTGACTGTCAACGTGGTCTTGCCGACGCCACCCTTGTGATTAAAAAGCGCGATCTTCTTCATCTGGTCTCCCTTAGTGTTTCATCCTGAGCGCCGATTCTAGGGACCGAGCTAGATAAATGTTTATCAGATTGCCGAGCGGCTGGATCATGAAGATCTTCCGGCCTCAAATTGGTGTACCTCCGGAGATGACGCCAGTCTTTGTGTCCCGTCACCAGCGCCACCTGTTGGATCGCAAAGCCCACCTCGAACAGGCGGCTGGTGCCCTCGTGCCGCAGATCGTGCAGGTGAAGATCCGGGATGCTCAATGCGCGGCAGGCCTCAGTGAAATACTTGCTAACGGTTGACTCCCCGATCGGGAAGATCCGCGGGTCGCCGTCGACCTTGGGCTGACGCTCCAGCACAGTCCAAGCCTCACCAAGCAGCGGCACCAATTGGTCATTGCCAGCCTTTTTGCGCGGGTCCTTGCGGTCACGAACCAGCACCAGTCGCTTCTCCGCGTTGACGTCGGCCCATATCAGCTTGACCAGCTCGCCGCGGCGCATGGCCGTGGCCACAGCAAAGCGCACTATGTCGGCGAACATCTGCCCCTTGTGCTCTGCCAGCCAGGCTACGACGACCTGCAGTTCATCCTCGGTGGGCCGCCGCTCCCGCTTGCCCCCGCCGCCAATCAAACCCAGGTGATTCAGCAACGGCCGCGCGGCCGCGGCCACGTCGGGCAGTGTGATCTTGAGTGCCACCCCAGCGTAACGGGTCACTGTGCCCAGCTTGGAGATTTCCATGTTGCAGGTGTATGGGCCGGCGCCTTCGTCTTTACGCATCTGGCAGTAGCCCACCAGGTCGTGCGGCGTCAGCGAGACGGCATCGCGCTCGCCCAGGCCTTCATCCAGGCGCCGCAGCATGTAATGCTCATTGCTCGTGTCAGAGATTGGCCGCGCTCCATCGCGGAGGGCCCTGTACTCGGCGATGAGGTCAGCGACCAACAGCACGCGGCCGACAACTGCAGCGGCCGCCGGCGACTGGCCCTTGTCGATGTCAGCCTCGACCTGTCGGGCCCACGCCTCAGCCTGCGCCTTAACGCGGAACGTCTTGCAGTACGATGGGTGCCCTTTTCGCCTGATCTGGGCGCGCCATTTCTCGCCAATTTTCTTGATGCTCGCCATGGTCCCGATCCTCTTGCTACAACGTAGCACTCTGTAGCACAGAGCGAATTTAAAGGGATGATACGAGATTAGCTCCTCATAGAGAGAAGGCAGTTTTGCCGGGCTAGAATCTAGGTTAACTCTCCGTAGTTCAATGGATAGAACGGCCGCCTCCTAAGCGGCAGATGTGGGTTCGATTCCCGCCGGAGGGACCAAGACTTCGATTCAAGACGTCCCGTAAGCGATCAAGCCCCTAGGCAAATCAATGACCTAGGGGCTTTTTTCATGCTCGGCTGGGTCATGGCGGCTCTTTACAGCCCACTACAAACCGGGGCACATATCGGGGAACAAACCGGGATTCCGGGACAAACCGGGAATTTGCCCCCCCGGTTTTCACCTTGCATACGCCGTTTGAATGGAGCCCGCCATGCTGACAGACGCCGACTGCCGTCACGCCTCCTGCCCTCTCGAACTCAAGCGTCGCCGGTTGATCGATTTCAAGGCAGCCTGATCACTGAATCTCAAATCGGTGCATACGGGCTCAAACGACAACGCCCTCCCCGAACAGCGCTTCGAAAGCAAGGGCTGCTGGTTCACAGATCACGCCTGCGCCCACGGGTTAATGACGGTGACCCCCGCCGCCTCGAACGGGCTGGTGTCACGGGTCGCAACGGCGAAGCCGTTGGCTGCCGCGATCGCCGCGATGTAGCCATCGGCCGTGGCAACGGCCAAGCCAGCGCCGCGGGCCTTCGCCATCAGCGCCGCATAGGCCTGGGTGCAGGCCAAGTCAAAGGGAAGCACCCGGCCAGCAAACAGAGGCAGCACGCGCTTTTCCAAGTTCTCTTGGAGGCCTGCGCGCCGCTTGCCGGCCGGCAGTAGAGCGACACCCGCCCGCAACTCCGCCACCGTGATGGCGGAAAGGAACAAGGTCTCCATCGCCTGGGCGTCGATCCACTCGATCACCCGCGGCTCACGCGCGTGTCGAAGCGGCTCCGACATCACATTGGTGTCGAGCAGGATCATTCGAAGCTCACCGGGCGTGCAGGCGTCTTGTCGCGCACCTGCTCGAACACCGCAAATTCTTCATCGCTGAGCTTGGCTTGGCGACCAATGTCGGCCAGGAGCGAGCCCAGTTTCACGCGCCCCTTGGGGCTGATCGCGGATTCCAGGATCTCGCGCACCTCGGCCTCCATGCTCCGGCCATGCTGGGCAGCACGGACGCGCAGAGCACGGTGCACTTCTTCGGAAAGGTTGCGAACTGTCAGCATGGCCATAGCAATCACCTCGAATGCATTCGATGCATGCATATTAACATTTTGCATTCACTATGCAACGAAACAACCGCGACTATTGCAAGAGTCTGCAGGGAGCTTAAACGCGAGTTTTCATTCACTATTTCGGAATTTAATTATTGCTTTGCCACCCCGACGCTTTCAGCGTCTCTCAAGCGAGCTGCCAAGGTAGCTCAGCAACACGTCCACCTGGCGCAGCAACCGGCGGCTGCGTGGCCAGACCAGATGAAGCGGCGGGCGGTCGATGGCGGCGTCCGGGAGGAGTTGAACCAGCCGACCGCTGGCCGGATGCTCGTCGACCAGCCAGGTCGCGAGTTGCGCACCGCCGCCAGCGTTCAAGACCGTTTGAACACGCAGTGCATTTGATTGCCCTCCGAGTTTCGCAGTGCTGCATATTCTTCAAGGATTCGCGGCAGTGGCGTCGCAAGGATCAGCCGATCCGCAGGCCTTGATCGGCACGCTTTCATCTGCTCGCTCAGCGTGCCTTTGGCGCGATCAAAATAGCGCGCCACCGAAGCAGCGGAGCACAGCCGTTGACTGACAGCCAAGCAGGCAACCAATGCGCGCCCCCTGACGACCGGATTGCTGGATCCTTTGTGCAGGTCGATGTTGATGCCGGCCTGGATCTTCGCGCTCACCCAATCCTCGAGCAGGCGTAGTGCGTCTTCGATTCGCGAGCCTCCTCCCGCAGCAATCAATCTGGCTGTGGAGACGTCCACCGGCTTGGACACGCCCTTGATACGGATGGATCCAGCATTCGGTACCGGCAGCACAAGCCCGCGCATAAGTTCCCAGACTTGCCAATCGTCATCAGTAGGAGGCCTGCGAATACACCGTCGAATTGCGGCGCGCGCCTCAACCTTCGACTCTCCAAAGGCCGCACGCAGCGGTCCTGCATCGAAGCCGTCGCCGGCCTTGACCCCAAGAGCGACGCGAAGGGCGGCGTGAGGATAGTGCGTGGCGTTCTTGCACTGAGCCAGCCTCACTGGCCGCCAGGCCAACAGACCAATTTCTCTGCGAAGTGCGGCTCCGGACTCGATAGGCTCCACATGGCATGGTCCAGCAAACACCGGACCGCGAAGGGTCTGTGCTTCGCGCACCCATCGCGACAGGACATGACTGAACGAGCGAGAGATGCTCCCGACTGACTCGTCACCATCGATCCGGGCAACTGCATGGATCTCCGATGGCAGCAAGACAAAGTAGAGGAGTCTCCTGCCAGGTGACCGATGAGCACGAATCAAGCACTCTCGGATTCTCGCGATCAATTCCTTGTTGGCAAGGAAGTTGCGGCCCGGTATGGCCTGCCAGCTCAGACTCCACGTCGTCTCACCGACGCACGCCAGCCCCGTCACTGAATTCATCACTCCCATAAAGATATGACGTTGCCGGGACCAGAATCCTCACCTAACTTGTAACTAACTCATTACCAAAACGGACCCAGATTCCAGTAAATCATCCAGGAGAGATCTCAAATACCGAACAAGTACGGGCCGCATACCGTTTTCTAGGTGTCTTTTTTTCTCAGGAATCACCCAGCGTCAGGACTGACGAGCAGCGCCCGAACGGTCAAACTCATGCCCTCGAATCCATCGACGGTGCGCTGCGATTGGACTAACTTCAAGTGGCCCGATGGCAATCCGGCCAAGGGCATTCGGTCTCAACCTCAACTTGAAGGAGTTCATCATGAACGACCAATCACAAGCGGCACTGGAGCCGCCGATCGTTGACCTCGGCGACGCAAAGGCGCTGACCAAGGGCTTCCCGGATGTGATCTACGCCGAGGACGATCCCACGGTCCAAGGGCGCCTCGAGCCCTGAGCGCTTGCTGCACGCAACGCGAACCGCGGTGCGCGCCGTAAGCTGAATGCCGCCACGGATTTCATCCGTGGCGGCCCTCCAAGAACCATGCACTCGGCGGAAAGACGGATGTCACCCGCAATCGGCCTCGATAGACTGAGCATCGCATCACACGTCCGTGCATGCGCTTGCGGGCGCAGTGTCATCCTGCTCGACCTGCGACGCAACCGATACCTCGGTGTCAGCGACACGGTATCCCATGCACTGGCCGGCCATATCGATGGCTGGCCGCCGAGCCATGAGCCGGCCTGCGCTGACGCTTGGCGAGATGCACGCTCCAGCGTAGCGACAAGTCTTTTCTCGCAGGGGCTCCTGACTGCCGAG
>Ga0187844_10002206_pt1 | contig 14041 bp, 16 predicted proteins | sample SpaLakP09_SKY_50_FD_134517 | JGI IMG/M metagenome (GOLD analysis project Ga0187844, IMG submission 134517) | Oligotrophic lake water microbial communities from Sparkling Lake, Wisconsin, USA - SP09_SKY_50 | ecosystem: Environmental > Aquatic > Freshwater > Lake | place: USA: Sparkling Lake...
CCGATGTCTCTCGTTCCCTTCGATGATCGCGACGGATGGATCTGGCTGGATGGCCAGTTCGTTCCATGGCGGGATGCGAAGGTGCACGTATTGACCCACGGTCTGCACTACGCCTCGTCGGTGTTCGAGGGCGAACGCATGTACGGGGGCGAGATCTTCAAGCTCACCGAGCATACCGAGCGCCTGTTCAAGTCCGCCGAAATCCTCGATTTTGCGATCCCCTATACGGTGGAGCAGATCGACGAGGCCTGCAAGGCGACCGCCGCCAAGAACAATCTCGACGACTGCTATGTCCGGCCGATCGCCTGGCGCGGCAGCGAGATGATCGGCGTTTCGGCCCAGCACTCCAAGATCCACGTGGCCATCGCGGTCTGGGAGTGGCCCAGCTATTTCGATCCGGCGACTAAGGCCAAGGGCATTCGCCTGACCTGGGCCAAGTACCAGCGTCCGGATCCGAAGACCGCGCCGGTCGCGGCCAAGGCGGCCGGCCTCTACATGATCTGCACCATCTCCAAGCACGCCGCCGAAAAGGACGGTTATGCCGATGCGATGATGCTGGACTATCGAGGCTATGTGGCTGAGGCCACGGGAGCCAATGTCTTCTTCGTCAAGGACGGCGTGATCCACACGCCCGACCCCGACTGCTTCCTGAACGGCATTACCCGTCGCACCGTGATCCAGATCGCCCGCGACAAGGGTCTGACTGTGATCGAGCGCCACATCCAGAAGGAAGAGCTGGCCGATTTCACCGAGTGCTTCATCGTCGGCACCGCTGCCGAGGTTACGCCGGTGTCGGAAGTCGGGGAATTCCGCTTCACGCCGGCAGACATCTCGCTGTCGCTGATGAACGACTATGCGCGCCTGGTGCGCGGCGAAAGCCTCGCGACCGCCTGAGGCCAGTCCGTCGAGGCTCGAATTCAGGCCGCCCGGGAGCGATCCCGGGCGGCCTTTTTCGTCAGAAGATCCGGCCCTGCAGCCAGATGATCGCCGGATAGACGGCAAACCAGGTCCAGAAGAACCGGTTCAGGCCAAACAGGCAGGCATTGGCCAGGTGAAAGGTCGCGGCGACGGCCAGTCCGGCCAGCAGGCTGATGGGGGAGAGCAGCGTCAGCGGAAAGGCCAGCTCAAAGCCCATGACCGCCCAGGACATCACCAGAAGGACGCGCGGCCGGTTCGCCCAGCCGCGCAGCGCCTCGCTGACCGGATAGGCCGAGAAGCGAAAAACCTCGGCCAGGGCCCGCCCTGACCGCCAGGCCGGGTTCAGGATCTTGACCCAGCCCGAGATGAAGTAGGACAGCATCAGCTGGGCCCCGAGATAGGCCAGGAACAGCTCCTTGCCTACCGGGATCGGCATCAGTTGCGACAGGGTCAGGCACCACAGGGCCAGCAGGCCCATGCGATCGCTGCCGCCGTTATAGGGGCCCTGGAAGCGTTCGAGGATGACGAGGGACAGTCCGGCCAGTCCCACCAGGGGCCAGGGCGAACCGAAACCAAGGATCACCAGAACACAGAGCCCTATCCGGACCGAGAACAGGACCTGCTCCGCCCGAAAGCGGGTCATGTGCTCCAGACTTTGCTGGATCAGGGCCAGGGCCAGCAGAATTTCGGTCAGGCGGGAAGCGGCGTCCAGGGTCATCGGATGGCGATATCCGAGCGCCGGCGAGGGAGGGCTTCAAACAGGACCTCCTGACTAAGGCCATCTCCGTCACGACTGATAAAGACCAGGCGGAACCAGAGCCAGGGTGGACCTTCTGCCGTGTCCGGATCGGCCGCGAGGTCGGCGGCGATCCGCTTGTAGATCTCGTCCTCACTGTGCCGTGTCGGCTGCTGGACCAGGCGTTCGGCACAGCTGGTCAGGAAGAGGCTCTCGTTGCGCTCGGGGTTCCACAGGAGTCGTTGCGCCATCTGCAGCAGGGAAACGCGCTCGGGACGGGGGCGGAACTCAAGCCAGGCCTTCGGTTCGGTTTCGGCGGTGGCGGTCAGGCCGTACTGGACACGCGGCGACGGGGCGATGACGTCGAAGAAGTTCCACGACGGAATGAGCGCCGGCAGGAGCAGGGTCAGGGGTCTCGGCATCAGCCGGCCTCATCCCGCCATCTGAGGGTCAGGGTCTGCCGCCGGGCCTCAAAGGATTCCAGCCGGTCCAGAAAGCTCAGGCCCAGCAGTGATGCGCTCATCGGGGTCTTGTTGACGGTCACCGGGAAGTCTCTCAGGCGGATGCCGCCGACCTCGAACCGTTCGGCGGTCCAGGGCGCGCCAAAGCCAGGGCCGTTGGCCGTTTCAGCCTGCCGGTCAAAGGTCATCTCATCGACGTCAATGCCGAGACGCCGGGCGTCGTCGGGGGTGAGAACCGTATCGGTCGCACCGGTGTCCACCAGGAAGCGGACGGGCTGGCCATTGACGCGGGCGACGACGACAAAGGCACCGCTTTCGTCGCGCGGTATGGCCAGCTGATGCTCGCCCGTCGCAACCGGATCGCCGCGACTGAAGGCCAGCTGCAGGCGTCGTCCGGCGTCCGTAAAGGCGTCCCGATAGGCATAGCCCAGGGCCAGGATCGCAATGATCAGCAGCCAGGCGGCAGCGTGGCGCAGGTGCTGGCTGAGAGGGCCCTGCAGGGCCCGAAACCCGCCGGCACAGATCAGGACCACCAGCCCCAGCCTGTAGGTCAGGCTGAACCAGTCATCGCGCGTTCGCAGGGCATCGGGATTGGCGTGGTGCAGGGCGAGCAGGAAAAGGACCAATGCCGCAACGACAGCCATACCCAGCCAGGCGGGCGCGGCGGGCTGTGCCGGGGCGGCGGGCTGTTCTGGAGGTGGAGCAGGATTGCGGCCCCAGGGCTTTTGCTCCTCCGACATGTGCAACGTCCCCGGCAGTGCGCTCCGCAAACATCGCGGAACGCTAGAACTGGAAGGGATGGCGCGCGGCGTCAACCAGTCCCGTTGCGGTCAACGGTCCCTAGACCCCGACCCGGGCTTCCAGTTCGGCGAGGCGCTGTCGGGTCTGGGCCAGGTCCGGGCCAAAGCGCGCGGGATCGGCCGCCGCCAGCTGGGCGGCCACGTCATAGCTTTCCCGATAGAGGTCCAGGGCCCGCATCCTGTGACCCCGATCCTCCCGCAGGTCAGCCAGCCGCTCGAGGGAAACCGACAGGGCCCTTTGTGCCGCCGGGTCATGGGCTTCGCGACCGCCGCGCGACCGGCGGAGCGCCAGGGCTTCCTCGAACGCTGCCAGCGCTGCGTCGAGGCGTCCCTCCACCTCGGCGACATCGCCGATCCCCGAGAGCGATCCGGCCAGAAGTTCCAGAACCGCATCGTCGTGAGGCGCGGCCCGGAAGGCATCGCGCGCGTAAGAGACAGCGGTCTCATAGGCCTCGGCCGCGTCGTCCATCTGGCCCTGGCTGCGCGCAAAGTCGCCCAGATCCCGATAGGCCGTGGCCTTCTCAAAATGGCCTCTGGCCGAGCTCTTCAGGGCGATCAGGAGCCGAGCGGTTTCCGGCCAGTCGCCGCCGCGGCTCTGGGCCACCATGCGCTCGCGGAGCTGGGCAAAGGTCTCCGGCTCGCCCGCATTGACCGACAAGGGTTCGCTGCATTCCGGATCCGGCTGAATCGCCGCCGGAGCCGTCGCGGGGGCTTCCGGGCCGGCGGCTGGCGGCGTTGCGTCGGCCGTTCCCGCGTCAAGGTGTGCCGTCACGGGGTAGAGTTCAGGCGTGGCCATGAGCGGTTCCGGCTCAGCCACCGAACCGGTCGAGATCACGCCGAGGGGGGCAGCCTCCGCCTCCATCAGGACCGGGTCTTCGATCCCGGTGGTTTCGGCAACAGGAAGGCCCTCGACCGGGAGTGGCTCAGAAACGGTCAAGCTCTGCATTTCCGGCGCGGGCGCGGCGGCGTCCGACCGCAGATCTGCCGGCGAAACGGTCGCTGGGGCATCCAGATCGCTCAGGCCCACCCCGGCCAGCCGGGGCTCATTGCCGATCGGAAAAGCCGGGGTCTTGCGCGGCCTGGGCCGGGCATCTCGAGACGGGGCCAGGGCGGCGACGATCAGAACTCCCCCGAGCACCGCCGCCGCCCCGCCTGCGAATGGTCGATGGGGCTCGAAAGGTCCGAGGTCCAGATGAGCCGCCCAGCCCCAAAGCTGGCCCCATCCGGCAACCACGTACCCCGATGTCGCGAGGATCCCCCCCAGGACGATCCCGACGATTCGAGCCAGCATGCCGTCTCCCCCAAGACGCTCATTCACAAGAACGGACACGTCATCCGAGACGGCGCAGAACGTCGAGGTGTCTCAACTCGCAGGGGAACCCGGTTTGCCAGGAGGTTCGCTGGAAGGCAGGGCGAGTGGGCGGATGCCTCTAAATCAGCCAAGTCATGGGACGGGGATACGGCAGGCCCTGGGCCAGATAGTAGATTCCGACGCCGCAGCGCACGGCAAACCACACGCCGACGGTCCCCATGATGAAGATACCGGCAAACAGGAAGGGTATGCCGATCAGAATCAGCGACAGCACCCCGCCGAACACGGCCATCAGCCCGCCCAGCAGGAACCAGCCGATCGTCATCCAGAAGCTCCGGATGGCGAACGTGTAGTGGCTCTGGTTGATCGGGCCGGCGGCGGCGCGATTGGCATAGGCCACGATCAGGCCGACCACCGTGGTGGCCGCGCAGCTGGCGAAGCCCAGCAGGTACAGGCCATAGACGACGGCCGGGAGAACCTTGTCTTCTTCAGCGCGCTCGATGGCGGGGGCGGAAACGTCGGTCACGGTCAGATCATCCAGTTGTTGTGGGTGGGATAGGCCTGGCCCTTCAGCAGCCAGGACAGGCCCATGATGCTGCGAACGGCAATCCAGACGCCGAGCGCGAGCAGGACCAGCACCCCGACGCCGACGAAGGACAGCAGGCCGCCGATCAGGCCGAACAGCAGCGACAGCCAGAAGGTGCGGATCTGGAACAGGTAGTGGCTCTGCAGCCACTCGGGCGCGCCCTTGCGGCTGACATAGGCCAGGGCCACACCCACGACACTGGTCAGACCGCCGGTCACCAGGCCGGCGATGTTCAGCGCATAGACGACGCCGGGCAGGGTTTTGTCATCCTGCAGGGCCTGCGGGATAGCGGGATCGGTGGACGTCTCGGACGAGGACACGGGCGTTTGCCTTCAAAGAACCTTGATGTGTGATCGTCCTCCTGATCGACAGTCGATGCAAATGAAGGTCGTGTAATTCGTCAGGGGGCGCGGAATGCGTGCTTCAGGGCAGCAGGTCGCGGGGAGGGTCGCGAGGGTCGAAGGCATCGCCCTTCGTCAGCCAGGGCAGAGCCCCGGTCAGCAGGATCAGCACAAAGCCCATGCGGGCGGCGAGGTCGATGCCGACCCCGGCCATGCCGGCGCGGAGGGATGAGGCGAGGACGGCCAGGGTCCCGACAGAGAGCAGGCCGATGGCCCCGGTGAGCGCGGGCCGGGCTTCGATGCGGGCCAGGGAAAAGCGCGCCGCCGGGGCGGTGTCGGCCGCCTGGCGGGCGATGGTGCGGGCAAAGGCCGAGAAGCTGTCGAGCCGGTCCTCAAACCGGCCCGGGCGAAGATAACTCTGGGCCGTGACGATGATTTTGTCCCGGCCAAAACTCAGCTGCAGAACCCTGCGCCGGCCACCGTTTCGCGCTGTGGCGAGGCGAAACCGCGTCAGGTCGCTGAGCGCGAAGCCGCGCACCTTCAGGCCGCAGGTTTCGACCAGGGTCCCGTCCCGCAGCATCCAGACCGTTTCGGGCTGAAAGGGTGCCAGGCGGGCGGCGTGTGAGAGCATCTCAGGCCCGGACGGCCGTGATTTCCACGCCGGCGGCTGCGGCATGCGGAGCCAGGGCGAGGGGCTTTTCCACCCGGACCCGGGCGCGGGTCACGCGGCTGTCGTCGAAACAGGCCAGGGCCAGGCGCTCGGCGAAGGTTTCGACCAGATCTATATGGCCGCCGGCGACAATCGCCCGGGCGGCTTCGCCGACCATTTCGTAGTTCACCGTATCGCCCAGCCGCTCGCAGTGGCTGGCAGCGACGTCGAGCTCGACATCGACCACCAGGGGCTGGGCGCGGCCGTGCTCGTGGTCATAGACGCCGATCTGTGCCTCGACCTTCAGGCCGCGCACGAAGACCTTGGTCACGATGATGCGCGCGACCGGTGCGGTGTCGGCTGGCCGGGTTTCGGCGAGGGGCGAGGCGGCCATAAGGGGTTCGCCTTTCTTGCGGGAGGCGGCGATCAGGGAGCGACGATATCGGGCGTCAGCCAGCCCAGATGCTGCCCGGCGTCCACGGCGATCATCTGGCCGGTGACGGCCCTTGCGTCAATGAGATAGCGCAGGGCTGCGGCCAGGTCGTCCGGAGTGGCGCGGCGCTGCAACAGGGTGCCGGCGGCCTCGGCCTCGAACTCACCGGGAGCCTGGTGCACGTTGGGCAGGGTCGGGCCCGGGCCGATGGCGTTTACCCGGATGCGCGGGGCCAGGGCCTGGGCCAGGGTCTGGGTGGCCCACCAGAGGCCGGCCTTGCTGATCGTATAGCTGAAGAGCTGCGGGTTGGGCCGCCAGACCCGCTGATCGACCAGATTGACGATCAGGCCTTCCATCTCGGGTGGAAGGGCCGCCGCAAAGGTCTCGGCCAGCACCAGCGGTGCACGCAGGTTGGTCTCGAGGTGATTGTCCCACAGCGCGCGATCCAGGGACCCGACGCTGTCGTCCTGGAAGCTTGAGGCGCTGTTGATCAGAAGGGTCACAGGACCCAGTGCCGAGGCCCGGCCGACCAGTTGGGCGACCTCGCCTTCGTTGGTCAGGTCGGCACGAAGGGCAACCGCCTTTCGCCCCAGCGCGGTGATGGCCGCCAGGGTCTCGTCCGCCTCTTCCGGCGGACCCCGATGGTGCACGGCCACATCATAGCCGGCCCGGGCCGCCTCGATGGCCAGGGTCTGCCCGATCCGCCGCGCTGCGCCAGTAACCAGGGCCGCGCCGCGAACGGTCATGGTCTTAGTCGACGCGGCCGAACTCGGTGAGGTTCAGGGCGAAAATGACGCCGAGGAAGGCGGCGATGATCAGGATCGCGAGCATGGGCGAAGGCTCCGGTGGAGGACAGTCGATAATCCGGGCTTTAGCGACCTCGGGGACTGACCGCAAGGTCAAGCCGCGCTAGAGTTCCCGCCATGCTCTGGCGACGTCGCATCGAACCCTTCACCCGCCCCTTCGTCTATGCCTGGTTCAGGCTGAACCGGGGCCTGACCCTGGGCGTGCGGGGGCTGGTCACCGACCCTGACGGACGGGTTTTGCTGATCCAGCACACCTATGTGCCCGGCTGGTACATGCCCGGCGGCGGGGTCGAACGCGGCGAGACGGCCGAAACCGCCCTGGCGCGTGAGATGCAGGAAGAGGCCGGGATCAGGGTCCTGGGCCGTCCGCGCCTGCTGTCGTTTCACAGCAATGAGGTCCGGCATCCCGGCGACCATGTGCTGGTCTACCGGATCGAGGCCTGGGAGCCCTGCGCCGCCAGTGAGCAGGGCGAGATCCATGCCGTCGGCTGGTTCGCGCCGGACGCCCTGCCCGACGATATCACCCCGGCCACCCGGCAACGGATCGTCGAGGCGCTGGAGGGGGCTGAATCGGACGTGATGTGGTGAAGGAGCCGCTTCAGGTCCCGTAACAGACGTCGAGCATCAGGAGGGCAGCCGTCCGGCGGTCGTTGGCCGGTGAAGCGGTAGCCGGCAGCAAACGGATGGCGGAATCGCCGACCATGTTGTCAAGGCAGATTGCGGCGCGTTGCCGTCGGCCATCAATCGTCATCGTGCACACCCCGCCGTAGATCACGCCGGCGTGGTGGCTGGCCATGCTGGTCGGCATGCTGACCACCTCCTCGCATTCGTCCACCCTATCGGGCGACTTGTTGAAGACCTTCCCCGACTGCAACTCTGCGGCGCCCTCTGCCAACTGGTCCGGCTGATACCAGGTCAGTGGGAATACAAAGCCCATGGTCCTGTGGCGCGCTGTTTCCAGATTCCGGTCCAGCTTGAAATACAAGCTATCGGCCGCCAGGGCCGTCGTGGTGCTGGCCAGGGCGGCGAGGAGGCAACCCGCGCCAAGGGTTCTCAGAGAGTCGCGCATGCTCTTGCTCCCAAGCTGGCCACAGATTCGACCATGGAACTCCTATCCTGTCGACGCAGGGGCTTCCCACCTGAACGCCGATCATTAAAATGGTTGTTTGAAGAAGGGCCGCCGCGTCCCACATGAGAGCGGACCTCGAATCCACAAAGGGCAGGAGCACGACATGCGCGACTACACCAAGTTCTATATCGATGGGGCCTGGGTCGATCCGGTCGAGGCCAAGCGGCTCGACGTGATCAATCCCGCCACCGAAGAGGTCGCCGGCGTGATCTCGATGGGCGGCGTCGCCGATGTCGACAAGGCCGTCATGGCGGCCCGCAAGGCCTTTGCCAGCTTCAGCCAGACCAGCCGCGAAGAGCGCATCGACATCCTCGAGCGGATCGTGGCCGAGTACATGAAGCGCTTCGAGGATATGGCGAAAGCCATCACCGAAGAGATGGGTGCTCCGGCCTGGCTGGCCCAGCGCGCCCAGGCCGCGATGGGCATCGGCCACGTCCAGACGGCTATTGCCGTGCTCAAGGACTACAAGTTCGAGGAAGACCGCGGCACCACCCGGATCGTGAAAGAGCCGATCGGCGTCTGCGCCTTCATCACGCCGTGGAACTGGCCGGTCAACCAGATCGCCTGCAAGGTGGCTCCGGCCATCGCCACCGGCTGCACCATGGTGCTGAAGCCTTCAGAGATCGCACCGTTCTCGGGCTATATCTGGACTGAAGTCCTCCACGCCGCCGGCGTTCCGGCCGGGGTGTTCAACCTCGTCAACGGCGACGGCCCCGTAGTCGGTGCCGCCATGTCCAGCCATCCGGAAGTCGACATGGTGTCGTTCACCGGCTCGACCCGGGCCGGCATCGAGGTGGCCAAGAACGCCGCCCCGACCGTCAAGCGCGTGCACCAGGAACTGGGCGGCAAGAGCCCCAACATCATCCTGGAAGATGCTGACTTCCAGCGCGCCGTCTCGGGCGGCGTCGCTTCGGTGATGATGAACTCGGGTCAGTCGTGCAACGCCCCGACCCGCATGCTGGTCCCCGGCAAGAAGATGGACGAGGTCATCGCCATCGCCCGCGCGACCGCCGAGGCCCACACCGTCGGTGACCCCAACGGCAATTCCAAGATGGGTCCGGTCGTGTCGGACGTGCAGTGGAAGAAGATCCAGGGCCTGATCCAGAAGGGCATCGACGAGGGAGCCACCCTGGTCAGCGGCGGCGTCGGCCTGCCGGACGGTCTGGACAAGGGCTACTATGTCAAGCCGACCGTCTTCGCCAATGTCACCAACGACATGACCATCGCCAAGGAAGAGATCTTCGGCCCGGTCGTCGCCATCCTCGGCTATGACACGATCGACGAGGCCGTGAAGGTCGGCAACGACACCGAATACGGCCTGGCCGCCTATGTCTCGGGCAACAATCCCGAAGAGGTCCGCAAGGTGGCGTCGCAACTGCGCGCCGGCCAGGTGAACCTGAACGGTGCCGCGCCCGACATGATGGCCCCGTTCGGCGGCTACAAGATGAGCGGCAACGGCCGCGAATGGGGCGACCACGCCTTCGGCGAGTTCCTCGAAACCAAGGCGATCCTCGGCTACGCGCCGAAGGTGGCGGCGGAGGAGGGCTCTACTGCTAAAGTTTGAGTTTGGAGGGGCGGGGTCGAAAGGCTCCGCCCCTTTTTCGTGGGCGGCAATCCAGCCGCGCATGAATTGCCGGGCCTCCACCGCCAGACTAACCTCGCCGGATGACCGCCCTGCGACGCCTCCGCCCTGATGAAAGTCCCGCCGCTGCAGACCTGCATCGACGCGGAGGGGCCCTGATCCCGGGCTACGACACATCGCTCCATACGGCTGAGGAGTATGTCGTCTTTTATCGCGACAAGGTGATGGTCGACGGCCCGGTCTGGGGGGCGTTCGACGGCGATGCCCTGCGCGGCCATATCGCCCTGCTGCCCGGCTGGATCGACCATCTGTATGTCGACCCCGACTTTCAGGGGCGGGGGATCGGGAGCGAGCTGGTGCGGCTCGCGCAGGACCAGCAGCAAGAGCTACGGCTCTACACCTTCCAGTCGAATGTGCGAGCGCGGGCGTTCTACGAGCGGCACGGCTTCGGGATCGAGGAGCTTACCGACGGGGCCCGCAACGAAGAGAAAATGCCGGACGTGACCTATCACTGGCGGCGCTGATAACGCTGCGCCGTTGAAATCCTCCCCCTCTAGGGGGAGGATCAAAGCTATCCCTACTCCGCCAGCGGTGCCGAATACCCGGTCCGGTCCTTTAACGCGCCGGTGGCCAGCAGATAGATCATCCCCGCCAGCAGCACGGCCGTCGCAGCGACGCTGGCCTCGGGGCCGAAGGCGCCGCCGGTCAGCCACCAGGGCGCACCGGCCACCGGGGCCAGGTCGACGACCAGGCTCTGTACGGCGACCTTCTCGCCGCTGACCTCGAGGCCAAAGCCTACGCCCAGCAGGGTGTTCCAGGCCGAATGCCAGGCGCAGACGCCCCACAGCGAGCCTTCCTTGATGGCATAGAGGCTGATCATCCCGGCAAACAGCAGCAGGTTGACCATGGCCAGGGCCAGTTCCTTCGACGGCTTGATATTGCCGCCGTGCATCAGGGCAAACAGCAGGGAGTTGATGATGATGGCCAGGATCAGCCCGTGGCGCGAGGCGACCAGCTGCATCAGCCAGCCCCGCATCAGCAGCTCTTCCGTCCCGCCCTGGATCATGAAGCCGAAGAACAGGGCCAGGATGGGCAGGAACAGCATCGGGCTGGGCGCGGTCCAGACGCCAAAGCCCTCAATCCTGTAGCCACCGGCGATCCAGATCAGGCCGATCGTCGCCGTCAGGAAGCCGGCCCCGACCAGGAGGCCCTTGCCGTAGCGCGGCAGGAACCGGTCGTTCAGGCCTAGGGTCGCTGGCGAACGGCGCTCGAAGAGCCAGACCCAGGCCAGCAGCAACAGGGCCGTAAAGCCGAAGCCCAGAAGCTGGAGGGTCAGGGGCAGCCACTGGGTGGCTAGGTCCGCCTGGTGAAAGCCCATCGGCTTCAGCAGGCCGAAAATCGTCACCAGTTGTCCGACGATGAAGAAGACCAGGATCAGGGGAATGGCGGCTGCCGTCCAGGTGCGCCGATGGCGGGGCGCACGCGGCGCATAAAGTTCTGTTCTGGTCATGATGAAATCCAGGCGAGAGTCTCGCCTTACCGCCCCGTAATGATTATTTTCAGCTTGCGTATAGGCGGCAAAAATACGGCCGTGTGTACTTAAACATTTTTCATTGTCGGGCGGCGGGTGGCCGATGGATCAAAACCGGCGGGCATAACGATCCCCATTGGCATTCCGCGCGCCGCGCCCCAAAGTCTGTCGAAATAGAGAAACGGGGGGACGTGTCATGGGGTTTCTGGGCAAGGCGGCTCTGGCCGGCGGCGGGCTGCTGGTCGCGGTCAGCGCTGTCGTGGCGGTGCGAACCGCAACCTTCAAGGCACCGGCGGTGGTCGACCCGGCCAGTGTCAGCCTGGCCTCGGCCCGTCCGGTCGATGTGAACAAGGCCACAGCCAATCTGGCCCAGGCCGTGCGCTTCCAGACCGTCAGCCATCAGGACCGGGCCGATGACCAGCCCGCCGAATGGGACAGGCTGCACGCCTGGCTGCAGGTGACCTATCCCGCTGCCCACGCGGCCATGACCCGCGAGGTGATCGCCGGCCACACCCTGGTCTACACCTGGACCGGATCGCGACCGGATCTGGCGCCTGTCGTCCTGATGGCCCACCAGGATGTGGTGCCGGTCACGCCCGGCAGCGAAGCGGCCTGGACCCATCCGCCGTTCGACGGGGTCGTCGCAGACGGGGCCGTCTGGGGCCGGGGCTCCATCGATGACAAGGGCTCGCTGGTCACCCTGTTCGAGGCGCTGGAGAGTGTCGCGGCCAGCGGCTTCAAGCCGGTTCGCACGGTCATCATCGTCAGCGGTCATGACGAGGAGGTTCGCGGCGTCGGGGCGCGGGCGGCGGCCGATCTGCTGAAGGCGCGTGGCATCAGGGCCCAGTTCGTGCTCGACGAGGGCATGGTGGTGGTTGAGGACCATCCCGTCACCGGCAAGCCCACCGCCATCATCGGCACCGCCGAAAAGGGCTATGCGACCCTGAAGGTCGTGGCCCCGGCCGTCGGCGGACACAGCTCGGCACCGCCGCCCCAGACCGGCGTGGCGACCCTGTCGCGGGCCGTGCTGGCCATTGCCGACAAGCCGTTCCCGATGAAATTCAGCGGCCCCGGGGCCGACATGCTGAAGGCCCTGGCCCCGCACGCCTCGCCGACCGTCAAGGTGGCCGCCGCCAATACCTGGCTGTTCTCGCCCCTGCTGATCAAGGTCACCGCCGAGACCCCGGCCGGGGCGGCCATGCTGCACACCACGATTGCCCCGACCATGCTGAAGGGCTCGCCCAAGGAGAACGTCCTGCCGCAGGACGCCACCGCCTGGATCAACTATCGCATCGCGCCCGGCGACAGCTCGGCCAAGGTGATGGCCAAGGCCAAGGCGGCGGTGGGCGACCTGCCGGTGGAACTGTCCTGGACCAAGACCCCGGACGAGCCCTCGCGCGTCTCGTCGACCGAGTCTGACGCCTGGAAGACGCTGGCGGGCCTGGCGGCGGTCGAAACCCAGGCCCCGGTCGTGCCCGGCCTGGTCACCGCCGGCACCGACAGCCGCTACCTCGCGCCCGTGGCGACCGACGTCTACCGCTTCCAGCCCCTGCGTCTGTCGGTCAACGACACCAAGATGATCCACGGCACGGACGAGCACATCACCGTGGCCAATGTGGAGCGCATGGTGCGGTTCTATCAGCGCCTGATCGAGACGGCGGCGGCGCGGTAGCCGCCGGTCAGCGCTTTCGGCCGCCCTCGATCGTGTAGGGCGTGCCGTCGCGATGCCGGTAGGTCTCCTCGCCTTCGCGCAGGATCAGGTCGATATCCGGATAGTCGCAGCCGTCCTCGGCCGGGCGGCGCGAGCCGATCTCCAGCAGCACGGCCACCGTGTCGGAACGGTTCTGCAGGTTGTGGCCATTGGCGACCCCGGCCCTGAAGCCCGCGCAGTCGCCGGCCCGCAGGATCGTTTCGCCCTCATCTTCGACCAGCACGACCTCGCCTTCCAGGACCCAGGTGAACTCGTCCTCGGCCGTGTGCCAGTGGCGCTGGCTGGTCCACTGGCCGGGCGGCAGGCGCATCAGGTTGACGCCGAACTGGGTCAGCCCCGCCGCATCGCCCAGCTTCCAGCGCTGCCGCCCCTGACACGGCGCATCGAACGGGGCCGGATAGGCCGTGCCGAAACGGGTGGGCGCGGCGTCGATGTCGATCTTGGGCATGGTCAACCTTGGAACAGGCTTGCGTGGTTTGCGTCCGGCCGGAGGGAAGCTTAAAGCCAGCATCATGACCAGCCCCGCGCCCGTTTCCGTCAGCATCGACCCCGTCGATCTCGCCCAGGCCCTGATCCGCCGGCCGTCGGTGACGCCCGCCGACGCCGGGGCCATGGACATCCTGCAGCGCCAGCTGGAGGCGCTCGGCTTTGACTGCCGCCGGATGCGGTTCGGCGAGATCGAGAACCTCTATGCCCGGCGCGGAACAGACCGCCCCAACCTGTGCTTTGCCGGTCATACCGACGTGGTGCCGGTCGGCGACGACGCGGCCTGGACGCAGGGGCCGTTCGAGGCCGAGATCCAGGACGGCGTGCTCTATGGCCGGGGCGCGGTCGACATGAAGAGCGCCATCGCCGCCTTCGTCGCCGCCGTCGCCGCCCTGCCTGAAACCCCCGGCTCGATCAGCTTCCTGATCACCGGCGACGAGGAGGGCGTGGCCGAGGACGGCACCGTCAGGGTGGTCGAGGCCCTGGCCGCCGAAGGCGAGATCATCGACCACTGCATCGTCGGCGAACCGACCAGCGCCAGCCTGCTGGGCGACATGGTC
>Ga0187844_10002207_pt1 | contig 14033 bp, 10 predicted proteins | sample SpaLakP09_SKY_50_FD_134517 | JGI IMG/M metagenome (GOLD analysis project Ga0187844, IMG submission 134517) | Oligotrophic lake water microbial communities from Sparkling Lake, Wisconsin, USA - SP09_SKY_50 | ecosystem: Environmental > Aquatic > Freshwater > Lake | place: USA: Sparkling Lake...
CGGATGCTCCGGCGACCCAGGATAACGTCGTCAAACTGGATAGGGGTATCCTGAACCAACGCGCCCAGTCTGAAGCCATGGGGACTATGCGGCGGTGTCAGCGACGCGGCAACCCATGCCGCGTTTCATCAGGGGGCGTGGCCCCCATCGACTGGCCTTGACAAAGGTTTGGCATCAAACCAATATAGTATGGTATCAAATGAAAGGTGCCATTCATGACGTCGCGTCGCAATGTTCTGAAGTTGATCGGGGGCGGGGTCGTCCTGGCGGCAGCGGCCGGCGGCGGCATCATCGCCATGAGCGGTCCTGCCCAGGCGGCGCGCGAACCCTGGCGCAAGGCCGGCCAGTACAGCGAGTTCCGGCGGCGGGCTCTGTCCTATGCCCTGCTTGCCCCCAACCCGCACAACCGTCAGCCCTGGCGGGTCAGGCTCGACGGACTGGACGCCCTGACGCTCTACTGCGACCTTGAGCGCCGCCTGCCGGCCACCGATCCCTTCGACCGCCAGATCACCATCGGCTGCGGTGCCTTCCTCGAACTGCTGGTCCTGGCCGCCGCTCAGGACGGCTATCAGGCGACGATCACGCCGTTCCCGGAAGGCGAAGATATGCGGACCCTCGACCAGCGGCCGGTGGCGCATGTGTCCTTTACGAAGGGGGGCGTCAGCCCTGACCCGCTGTTTGCGCAGGTCCTCGCCCGGCGCTCGAACAAGGAGGTCTATGAACCCCGGGACGTTCCGGGATCCGCGCTGCAGCAGATGGCAGAGGCAGGGCGCGTGTACGGCATGGCGTCGGAGACCATTGGCAACACCCGTCTGGCCGAGCGCCTGCGTGACCTGACGTGGCGCGCGCACCAGAAGGAGGTGACAACGCCGGCGACCAACCAGGAATCTGTTGATCTCATGCGGATCGGTGCCGCCGAAGTGACGGCCAATCCGGACGGCATCGAGCTGGAGGGAGCGATCTTCGAGGCCGGACGGAGGCTGGGCTTCATGACGCGGGAGACCCTTGCGGATCCGAAGTCTACGGCCTTCAAGCAGGGCCTCGAGCTCTATCGCGCGATGGCCATGTCCGCCCGCGCCTTCGGCTGGATCACCAACGAGAACCGGTCGCGGTTTGACCAGATCAACGCCGGCCGCGCCTATGTCCGGACCAATCTCAAGGCCACCAGCCTCGGGCTCGGCGTCCATCCGTGGAGCCAGTCACTGCAGGAATATGCCGAGATGAAGGACCTCTACCGCGAAGTGCATGATCTGGTTGCGGGTGGCAAGCGCATCCAGATGCTCTATCGGATCGGCTATGGCCCCGAGATCGGGCCGACACCCCGACGCGGACTGGACGCTCACCTTGCCTGAACCTGCGGACCCCGAGGCCGACAATCCCTCGCATGAGCAACTGCTGTTTCGCCTGCTCACCGAGATCGGCATCATCAACCAGCTGGCCGAAACCGCCTTCGAACGCGTGCTGCCGTATGGCCTGACCCGCGCGCAATTCACGGTCCTGAACCACAGCGTGCGCATGGGGGACAACAGGACGCCGGCCCAACTGGCTGCCGTCCTTCAGGTCACCCGCGGGACGATGACCAGCACGCTGGCACGGCTCGAGGAGAAGGGCTTCATCCGGCTTGAGCCGGATGCCGTCGATGGCCGTTCAAAGCGGGTTCTGCTCACGGACAAGGGCCGGGCCGCCCGCGAGGAGTCGATGCGCGCCGCATTTCCGTTTCTCGAGCAGGCCACGGGGGCCATTCCGAGGGACATGGTGGAAAGCCTGCTGCCGCAGATCGAACGGGTCCGGGCCTGGCTTGACCAGAACCGTCTGGAATGACGGGGTGGCCGTCTCGAGAGGCGCACAGCCCGGGTTGATAGGCACGGCCTATTGATCGGCGATATTTCTGCTTATCAGTAGGGTTTGTGTGTCTCAGGTCTTTGCGGTTTGGGGGGCTTGTCACCAAAGGGCGTGACGACTTTTCCCCGTCTGAAAAAGGTGTGCCTCAATGGCGGCAGTCATCTGTTGGGTCGTGCTCGGCCTCGTTCACCTGCTTCCGGCGCTTGCGCTGTTGCGACCATCAATGATCGGCAATCTTTACGGGGTGGAAGCCGGAAGTGGAGCGGCCCTTCTGCTTCAGCACCGTGCGGCGCTGTTCCTGGGCGTCCTGATCGTTTGCATCTGGGCGGCGCTGCGCCCTGAAGTGCGGCAACTGGCCAGTGTCGCGGTGGCCGTCAGCATGATTTCCTTTCTCTGGCTGTACGTCGCAGCAGGCCAGCCGTCGTCTTTGCGGCAGATTGCCATCGTCGACCTAGTCGCCTTGCCATTTCTTATGGCCGCCGGGTGGTTTGCATTCCGGCCGGTGGCTGGCCCCTAGTCGGCAAAGAGAAAGCAACATCAGGGACATACAGGCATCCTCGATAGTCGATATGTTTGCCTTTAGAAGAACGACTGTGTGTCCGTGCTTTCCGATTTTCCTGTCCCCGGGCGCTACACAGGCCGGGAAGGCGTCAGCTCGGCGATGTAGACGACCACGTCGAACAGGGATCCGCTCGGGATCGTCGGATTCAGGTTGGCAGCCTGCCAACGCGTGGCGGCATAGCCGGGCCAGGCCAGATTGTAGGGCAGGGCGCGCCAGGCCCTTCCGGCTGCGTCATCGGGCAGGTCGCGCAGCGACACCCAGAACGAGCCGTCCCTGGCCTTCTCGAGAAACTGCGCCAGCCGTCCCTGACGGTCCGACCATCGGATGACCTGCATCGCGTCTGTGGCGCTGGGCGGCGGGATCACGGGCAGGGTCGGGACTGCGTTGAACCGCGCGGTTCCGTATTCAAATACGACCGCGCGATAGCCGTCGCCGAGGCGGCGGCGCAGATACCCGCCGGCGGCGACGAAGCTGGAGCCGGGCGGTCCACCGGCCGCCACGTGGGCGTTATGCGCCCAGAACACGCCTGGCCCGTCAGCCGGAGCCTCCAGGATGTTCTCGGCCATGAACTGGTCGCGGCGGGCATAATAGGCGGCGGCGTCGCCGGTGATCTTTCCGTCGCTGGTTTCCAGTTCGAACGCCTTCAGCCCCTGCCAGGCTGTTCGGGCGGCGTAGCGGGCGGCCCGGTCGTCGGGATGGACGGCCAGCGCGGCGCGCAGGGTCTCCAGCGCGCCCATCGCCCCCTGCAGTTGGGCGGTCGTGAGCGATTTGATCAGGACGGGAAACCTTAGTCCCTGCGCCCGGGCGGACACGATCGGGTCGAGCGGCCGCGCGAGCCGCTCCGCAGCTGCCGGATCCCTCCGCCGAAGCGCGGCGAGGGCATCGGCGGCATCCCGGGCGGTAGACTGGCAGTCGATGCCGAAGATGCGCGCGGGCTGCGGCGCAGTGCGGTTCCAGTCCCTGAGCCAGCCGAGCAGGTCGGCGAGCGCCCGGGTCTTGAACACCTTGAACGCGTGGGACGTCCTCAGGCGCTCAGAGGCCTCCCCCGCTCCGCCCTGGATGAAGGCGTCAAGCTCGCGTCCCGCCTGGGCATTGATCTCGAGGAAAAAGGCGCGGGCTGTGCCGGACACGATGAGGCCCCGGATGATCGCCGCCTTCGCCACAGCGTCCTCATGGCTGCCGTGGGTTGCCTCGCCGACGCCGATGATGCGGGCACCGGCCAGGGCCCTGGCGAGCGCCGGGCTCCAAAGGCTGTCAGGCCTTGCAGGATCAAAGCCGTGAGCATTGGCCTTGATCCATGGCAATACTCGCTCCTCGACCTTGCCGCGTTTCGCGCCGTCCAGCACCGCCCAGCCGCCTGCAAACAGTAGACCGGCACCTGCCGTGCCCAGCAGGGCCCGTCTGGAAACCTTTATCTTGATCGCCAATTCCTGCCTCCCCATGGCCAAGCCCGGGAAGGTAACGCCGGTCTGCGAAGGATCGCAAGATCGGCCGGGAACGCGCACTGCTCGCCCGCCGCGCGACTGTCCGCCGGCGCCTGCGCAGCACCGGATGGGACAGGGCGGCATTCGCCGGCAGGCGACGGTTTTTGGCGAGGTTGACACTCTGGCCGATGCGAGCCTGGCACCGGACGCGCCGCGGGCTGGCCCTGGTCGAGTCTGCAGGCCGGCGTCGACCCCAGGCAGGGCGACGGCCTGACCCACGCCGAGCCGGGGCTGGCGCGCTATCCCGTCTTCCCTGCGGTGCGCGCCGACGGCGAGGACGAGGCGCGGTCTTTGAACCTGCGTCACGCGGAGCCCCTCGGCCGGCCGGCGGATGAGGCGGAGGCCGTTGGTCGTCAGACTGACCCGCCCCCGGGCGCATGTCCCGGCGCGAGCCTTACTGCGGCGTCAGCAGGTTTGGATCGAGGACCTGACGGGGAATGCCCGGGCCTTCGAAATAGGTGCCCAGCCAGGCACCGCCGCCGCCGTTGAACCACTCGACCCGGATGGCGTGCTTGCCGGGTTGCAGGTCGACCGAACCGTTGACCATGAGCACGCCGTGGTCGCCGTCATTGTCCACGACAAGCTTGCCATCGATGTAGAGCTTGCTGCCATCGTCCGAGGCCAGCGCGAAGCGATAGGTCCCGGCGGCCGCAAGGTGGAGATAGCCGTCGAACGCCACCGCGACGCTGTCGCCGCGGGGCAGCGTCAGGCCATCCGTGGTCAGCTCATGGGACAGGCCGGACGCCGCAGGCGGAAGACGCGAGAAATCAGGCAACCGCACCGGCCCTTCCGGGAGCAGATAGGCCCTGTAGGTCACGCCGCGCGCTTCGGGACCTTCCAGCTTGAGGATGCGAAAATAGCCGGTGGCCGGAACACTGGCGGGCTTGCCCGATACGAAGAGCGTTGCCCGCACGATCGTGTTGCGGGCGATCTCGACAGGACCGGTGTAAAGCGCAGAGTCTGCGGTGGGTATGGAATTGTCCTGGGTATAGCGGACTTCCCCGACGGCGTTAGGGTTGCGAAGGGTCAGTTGCGCCGGCTGATTGACGAACAGGCCTCCGGGCGGCGCATTGCCATTGGCTGCGGGCTCGATCACCGGCGACGCGTAGAAGCTGCTGGACCGGTAGGTCTGCTCCGGCGCCTTTTCGCCCTTCACGGCGAGCGTTACCGGCCGGCCCAGCCAGGCATACGGGATCTTCGCGCCGAGCAGCCAGGCGACGGTGGCGGCGGTGTCGAACGTATTGATCGGCAGATCAAGCTCGACGCCGGGATTGATGGTCTTGCCATAGGCAATCCACGGAATCTCCAGTTCGGCCAGGCTTTCACCCCCGTGACCCTTGCCCACGCCGCCATGGTCCGATGTCACCAGCATCACCGTCTCGCCCGCGATGCCGGCCGCCACGGTGGCCTGCCGGATCCGGTCGATCAGCTGATCGGCCTTGGCGACGGACTGATAGTAGCGCGGGCTTCCATGGCCATAGGCATGGCCGGCGTGGTCGACCAGATCGAGGTGCACGAAGAGGAAGCCAGGCCGCTTGGCCTTGATGTAGTCCACAGCCAGTGTGGTGGTTTCGTCCTCGTCCTTGCCACGGGCGTCATAGTCCACGAACCTGTGGTCATAGAGGTTCCCGAACCCGTCCCATTCATACACCGAGCCCACTTCCAGTTCCGGCTTCTGATCGGCGAGGACCTGGAAGATGGACGGGAAAAACCCGCCGGAACCGGCCACGGCGGTGGGGAAGTTGAACTCACCCACGTTCCAGTCATTGCTGGTGACGCCGTGCTGCTCTGGTCCGGCACCGTTGATGATCGAGGCCCAGTTGGCCCCGCTGGTCGTCGGCATCACACCGCGGGCGTGAAGGCTCCAGCTGCCACGCTTCATCATGTCGCGCAGGGTCGGCGCGTCGGCCTTGATCACCCCGTCCGGGCTGAGGCCATCCACGCCGATGACGATCACATGCTGCGCCTTCGGAGGAGCGGCTTGGGCGCCGCCCCCGCCGGCCAGGCCGGCCAGCAACGCCATGAGGAGCGGAAGGTGCCGGATCGGGGTTTTCATGACGGGTTCCAGGACTGGGGCAGAGTGATGGGAAGTCTGGCCAGGGCCAGGGGAAGCTCGGCGATGGTGTCGATCACGACGTGGGCCCCGGCGTCGGTCAGCGCCCGCCGAGCCCGGGCAATCCGCTCGGCCCGCTCCTGGGCCGGCAGCGCCTCGAGCGCCTCGGGAGACAGCCCCACGCCATTGCCACTGGCCGCAATGCCGATGGTCCAGGTCCCGGCGGCCAGGCCCTCGGCGATGCCCACCTCGGCATCGTCCACCTTGACGCAGGCCGAGGCCGGCCAGGCCCCGAGCTCGACCAGGTTCTTCCACACCATCAGTGGTGAGGGCCGGCCATGGAGGGTGTCGCCGGCGCAGACCACGACGTCCGGGCTGTAACCCTGCTGGGCGGCCCGGGGCAGGATGTCCTGCATCATCTCGCGGGTGTAGCCTGTGCAGGAGCCGATCGCGACGCCGCCGGCCCGCAGCCGCGCCACCTGCTCGGCCGCGCCGGGGATCAGGTCGCTGCAGGCGCTTGCCGCCGCGCGCATCAAGGCACCGACCCTGGCGAAAAGCGCGTCAACATCGGCCTCGGTGGGCGGTGCGCCGCTGTGCGCGGTCCAGGCCGCGCTGATGCGGGGCAGGTCGAGCAGGGCGCGGATGTGGTCACGCTTGGCCAGGCCCATATGGGTGCGCGCCTCGGCTTCGCTGATCGGGACGCCGGCCGCAGCCAGCAGGTCGCACAGCGCGATGACCGGGGCGCGGCTGCCGAAGTCGATCATGGTGCCGGCCCAGTCGAAGATGACGGCCTTCAGGTGCGGCTTCATGTGTTTTCTCCCAGCAACTCAGTGATCACATCCTCGGCCAGCGCGAAGGCCGTCGAGGCCCCTGTGCCGCTGGTGACGACGACCAGCCGGACGCCGGGCTCAGGCGTGTGGACGATGCTGTGGCCGGCGGCCGAAGCATAGGTTCCCGTCCAGCGGGCGACGACCTGCGGCGCCTCGCCCAGCACGTCCCTGAAGCTGTCGAGGATCAGGTTTTCGGCCGCTACATCGGCGAAAGGATCGGGGGTCTGCGCATAGTCGTGGCTGTCCCCGACCACCAGCGATCCGTCTGCGCACTGCACGGCAATCAGGTGAATGCCGCGGGCCAGGGCGGCAGCGGCTTCGGCTTCCAGGCGGACGCGCAGGGCGGCGGCCTCGGGCAAGGCGGCATAGCCCAGATAGCGCACCAGGCTCAGATCGCTCATCACGGGGGAGGGCAGGCGCCACTCCGGAGCGGCCAGCCGCAGCATCTGCAGCTTGCAGCGGGTTATCCCGGCCTGGGCAAAGCTCTGCGGGAACAGCGACGCCCAGTCGTCGCCCGGACACACGATCACGGCGTCGGCGTCATGGGTGGCCGTGGCGGTGTGAACGCGGCCGGTTTCGACCTTTTGCACGGCCACGCCGAACTTGAACTCGACCTGATGCTCCGTGCTCAGCCACCGCGACAGGGCAGGGATGGCCAGGGGCGAGTCGATCCGCAGGTCCAGGTTGCTCAGCAGCCCGGCGCGCGCGCCGCGCACCATCGGCCAGTCGGTGGCGATCTGGTCGGCATCCAGCCGCGTGCAGGAAGCGCCCATCTCGGTGGCCAGAAACGCATCGATCACGGCCACGGCTTCGGGGCGTTGTGCGACCAGCAACAGGCCATTTTGCTCGATCGCAATGCCGGCTGCACCGGCGACCTCGCGCCAGATCACGGCGCTGCGGGCTGCCAGGTTCCAGACGTGTCCGCGTTCCTGGCCCGTGACGGTGACGAAGCCGAAATTGCGTATGGAAGCGCCGTTGGCCTGGGCGTCGCGATCCAGCACCAGCACCCGCTTGCCGCGTCGCGCGGCGGCCAGGGCATGGGCGAGGCCGACAATGCCGGCGCCGACGATGATCAGATCATGGCTGGGCAAAAGGTCATTCCGATTCTCTGGACGTTCGCGGTTGGGGATGGCGATTGCGACTGCACTGGCCTCAGCGCCTGAGGCGGTCCGAGGGCGGCAGGTCTAGAAGTTCGTCCCGGCATTCTAATTTGGTATAGACCAAAATAGCACTCCAAGTTTGCAGTTTTGCGACGGTGCGCTGGCCGGCGGCAACAGCACTTTCCAGGCGGGTTCAGGGGCTCTCGGGCCCGCGCCGGCGGGGCCGCTGAGATTGGCTGACGCCCATTTGCCCTGTGCACTAATGAATCTCCCGGTCCTGGTTGCGCCGCCATGGCTTTCTCGAAAGGTCGGCGACGCAGAGAAGTCTCTACGTCCAGCGCCTTTGCCGCGAGTTCAAAAAATTCATAGCCAAAGGTTGGTGCTGTCACGCGGGTGTCGCGGCCACCTGCTCTAACGTGACTGGTTCATACCAGTTGGGGGCAAGTCCACACATGTCGAAGCTACACGCCTTGCGGGCCACGCGCCTGAACCTGAAGAGCTTTTTGCTGGCGACGGTCGCGACGCTCGTCACCGGCGCCTACGCCTCGGCGGCTTACGCGCAGCAGGCGTCCGGAGATCTGGTCGAGGAAGTTGTCATCACCGGCTTCCGCAAGTCGCTGAGCGACGCGCGCGCGATCAAGCGGGACTCGGTCATCTCCAAGGACGTGATCGTCGCCGAAGACATGGCGAAATTCCCGGAACTGAACCTGGCGGAATCGCTGCAGCGCCTTCCGGGCGTGCAGATCAACCGTGAGGCAGGCGAGGGCCGGCGTATCTCGCTGCGTGGTCTGGGCCCTGACTTCGCCCGGGTGCAGCTCAACGGCATGGAAGTGCTGGGCAATGTCGACTCCGCCCAGGACAGCCGCGGCCAGCGCTCGCGCGACCGCGCCTTCGACTTCAACATCTTCGCCTCTGAACTGTTCTCGCGGGTCGAGGTCGAAAAGACCTTCCAGGCGGCCCAGAAAGAGGGCGGCATGGCCGGCACGGTCGGCTTGTTCACCGGCAAGCCGTTCGACTACAAGCCCGGCTCAAAGGGTGCCCTGTCGCTCAAGCTCGGCACGAACGAATATACCGAAGACACCCAGCCGCGCGTCGCCGCCTTGTTCAGCCACAACTGGGACAACAGGTTCGGCATCCTGGTCTCGGCCGCCTATAGCGAGCGCCGGACCACCGAGCAGGGCCACAACACCTACAACTACGAACAGATCAGTGCTTCGACCATGGCGCGCCTGGTCAGCCGGGGCCTGGACATCTCCAAGCTGAGCGCTGCCCAGCAGACCAAGTTCCTGTCCGGCGACCTGTATTTCGCGGACGGCAACCGTATCTCGTCCTGGAATGCGAAACAGGAGCGCCTTGGCTTGACCGCTGCAGTGCAGTGGAAACCTGTTGAGAACGTCCTGCTGACGCTGGACGCGCTGCACGGCGAGTTCACGACCCAGCGTAACGAGTTGCACCTCGCCACGCGGCCGCTCTCGTCGGCAGGGTCTGTGGCGTTCGATACCGCCGCCAGCACGGTTTGGCCGGTCGCCTTCCGCACGTCCTCGGTCGTCAACAACCTGGCCTGGGACAGCAGCAACTACGTCACCATGACCGACATCACCGGGACGACCTTCGGCAGCGAGCATCGCCGGTCGCTCAACGAAAACCGCTTTGACCAGATCGCCCTGACCGGCAAGTGGGACATGTCTGATCGTCTCGTGATCGACGGCCATGTCGGCTACGAGAAGTCGACCTACAAGACGCCCTATGACGACAAGCTCTACATGCGCGCCAAGGGCAATCTGATCGCCAACTACGGTGCCGACGGCCAGTCGGCCTCCTTCCAGTATCCGGGCTGGGATCCCACCAATCCGGCCAACTACGCGATGGACTCGTTCTACTATCGCGGCTTCAACAATGAATCGCAGCTTCAGGAAGGTGCCCTGAACGGTCGCTATGAGCTGTCGGATGTCATCACTTTACGCGCGGGCGTGGCCTATCATCGCTTCGTGCAAGACGGCCGCGACGTTTTCTATGACGACAACGTCAACGGAACCCGGTCGAAGGCTCGCGGCACCTCGGTCGCCGACATCACCTCGGTGTTCACCAACAATTTCGGGTCCTGGCTGGTCGGCGACTACGCCAAGGCCTTCGCGAAGTACAACGAGTACCACCGGTTCGGGCCCAACAAGGACGGCACGGGCGGGGCGCTCCAAGACATCGAGAACGTCTACAAGACCACTGAAGAAACCATCTCCGAATATGTTCAGATGGACTGGGACAGCGAACTGTTCGGCAAGCGCTTCCGCGGCAATATCGGTCTGCGCGGTTACCAGACCGACACCCGCAGCGTTGGCTGGATCCAGGGCGACAGCTACGCCTATCTGGGGACAGCGGATGTGGAAGGCAGCTATTCGGGCGTCCTGCCGGCCCTCAACACGGTGCTGGACCTGACTCCCGAGGTGCTGGTGCGCTTCTCCGCGACCCAGAACCTGAACCGTCCGGGGCTGGGCTCGATGGCGGCCGAGGGCAGTGCGTTCAAGAACGACGATACTGGCGAGATCACCGCCTCGCGCGGCAATCCCAATCTTGAGCCCTACAAGGACACCACCCTGGACCTGTCGGTGGAGTACTATTTCGGCAAGGTCGGCCTGCTTTCGGCCAGCGTGTTCCAGAAGACCATCAAGAACTACATCGGCTCACAGACGCTCGAGAACATTCCGTTCAGCCAGACGGGCGTGCCGTTCACCACCATCCCGGGGGCAACGGCCAGCACGATCGTTTCCGAGTTCTCGATGCCGATCAACATCGCGGGCAAGACGAAGCTGAACGGTCTGGAACTGGCTGCCCAAAGCCAGTTCTCCTTCCTGCCGGCTCCCTTCGACAATCTGGGCGCTGTGGCCAACTACACCTATGTGGACGCCGACAAGGAACTGACCGGCTTCTCGAAGACCAGCTACAACGCCACGATCTATTACGAAACCGATCGCTGGGGCGCGCGGGGCTCACTGAGCCACCGCACCCGCTGGTTCAGCGGCCTCAGTGACTCCGTCATGAGCGCCAGCACCCGTGGCTTCCAGGGGGGCACCTATGTGGACGCCGCCGCCTTCTACAAGGTCAACGACCAGCTGCAGTTGACGCTGGATGCGATCAATCTGACCAACCAGAAGGACACCCAGTTCTGGGGCCAGAACCAGTATCTCTACAATCAGACCCAGAGCGGAACGACCTATATGGTCGGTCTCAGCTACAGGTTCTGAGGCGACCAAACAGGATAGACTGCACACCCCGCCTCCTTGCGAGGCGGGGTGCCTTTTCCGGGTGTCCCGAGACGTGATTGTTTCCCATAGCCGTCGTTTCATCTTCGCCGCCGTGCCCAAGACCGGCACCCATGCCGTGCGACAGGCCCTGCGCGAGCAAATGGGCGATGAGGACCTCGAGCAGGTGGGCCTGTTCGTCGACAAGCGCTTCCCCTGGGAGGATCTGGCGGCCATCCGGCACGGCCACCTGTCCCTGCGTCAGGTGCGGCCCTATCTCGGTGAAGAAGCCTTTAGCCGCTATTTCAAGTTTGCGTTCGTGCGCAATCCGTTCGACCGGTTCGTCTCCTACTGCGCCTTCATGCTGCGCGGCGGCACGGTGTTCCAGGAGCAGCCGCGCGAGGCGATGCGTCACTTCCTGTTCGACGCGCCTCCGGCGCATCACATCCTGTTCCAGCCGCAAGCTTCGCTGCTGGTGGACGCGGACGGCCAGACGCTGCTGACCGACTGTGTCGGCCGCGTCGAGGACATGCAGGGCTCGTATGAGGCGATCTGCGCGCGGATCGGCATAGCCTCGCGGCCATTGGACCGCGTCAACGGCAGCCGACACGATGACTATCGCCGCTACTATGACCAGGCCCTGATCGACGGCGTGGCCGCGCGCTATGCGCAGGATCTGGACCTGTTCGGCTATAGTTTCGAAGGCCTGAAATGACTGCCGCCGCGCTAGGGCCCGCCGCCAATCCGCGCAAGACCACGGGCGTTCGCATGCTGGGTCCGGTGGAGATCGCGGCCCTGCAGGCGGCAGTGCTGGCGATCCCCGAGGGGGTCTGGACCGCCGAAAACGCCGGCAAGCCTAACAGGTTCGAAGTGCTGGACGCGACAAGCCACATTGTTTTCCGCTTCATCGACAGCCCGCGCGACTGGCGCCGTTCGCATGATCGGGCCGCCTGGCCAGAGTGGCGCGACCGGCTGGAGCCGGTGCTGGCGCAGGCCGTCCGCGACTACGGCTATCAGCGTGGCGTATTCCCGCGCGTGATGCTGGCCAGGATGTCGCCGGGCGGGGTGATCCACCCGCATATCGACGCCAATCCCGCCGCCAAATGGCCGCACAAGATCCATGTGCCGCTGTCGACCAATGGGCGCGTGGTGTCGTTCTTCGGCGGGCAAAAGCACTATTTCCCGCCGGGCGAGGCGGTGGAGGTCAATAATCTGGGCCCGCACTGGGTCCGCAATGACGGCGACACTGACCGCGTGCATCTGATCTTCGAATACTATGATGCCGACCAGCCGGATCCGGACTGGCTGGAGCCGTTCCTGGGTTCGAGCCCGGCCCGATGACCTCCGGTGACCGTGACAGTCTGTTGCGCGAGGCGATGGCCCTGCGCGCGGACCATCGCCCTGCAGACGCGCTGACCGTCCTGGCGCGGTTGCAGGCTTTGTCCCCCCGGTTCAGCCGTCTCTATCAGGAGCGCGGCCACTGCCACGTGCTGCTGGGCGAGGCTCAGGCCGCGATGGCGGCCCTGAACGAGGCGGTACGCCTCAACCCGACCCTGCCGGCCAGTTGGGACATGCTGGAGCAGCTCCATCGCATGGCCGGAGACACCGCACAGGCGGCCAGGGCGGCGCAGCATCTGGCCCTGCTGCGGCAATTGTCGCCCGAGATTGTGGCGGCCAACAGTCTGTTGGCCGATGGCGACCTGTCGCCGGCAGAAGACGTCCTGCGGGACTATCTGCACAGGGACGGAGACAATGTTGGGGCCCTGCGCCTGCTGGCGCGGATCCGTCAGGAGCGCGAGGCGCCTGAAGAGGCCGAGGCCTTGCTGAGATCCGTGATCGCGCACGCGCCCGATTACCACGCCGCGCGCTTCGACCTGGCCATGCTGTTGCTGCAACAGCAAAAACACCTTCAGGCCCGGCAGCAGGCCGAGCACCTGCTCGCGCACGAACCTGACAACCGCGACTATCTCAAACACTATGGTGCGGCCTGCATCGGGCTGGGTGACCATGAGCCGGTGGTCGATCTCTATGAGCGGCTGCTGGCGGGGCCCGCTCAATCCGGGTCCGAGGTCGCCGACCTGCGCCTGTGGCGGGCCAATGCCCTGAAGATCACCGGCCGTTCGGCGGAGGCTATCGCCGACTATCGCGCCGCCCTGGCCGCGCGACCGGACTACGGCGTGGCCTGGTACAGTCTCGCCAACCTGAAGACCTATCGCTTCACCGACGATGATGTCGCGCGGATGCGGGCCGCAGACTCTCGGCCCGACCTGCAGGACATGGACCGCGTCTATCTGTGCTTCGCCCTGGGCAAGGCGCTGGAAGACCGGGCCGACTACGCCGGCTCGTGGCGGTACTACGCGCGCGGCAATGCGGTGCGGCGCGCCAACGGCCGTTACCGCCCGGACGTGGCGGAGGCTTGCGCTGGCCGACTGAAGAGCGTCTTCACCCGCGAGTTTTTCGCCGCGCGCGCCGACTGGGGGCTGGATGATCCGGCACCGATCTTCATCCTGGGCCTGCCGCGTTCGGGCTCGACCCTGGTCGAACAGATCCTGGCCTCCCACGCCGCAATAGAGGGCACGCAGGAACTGACCGAGATCGGCCGCTATGCCGGCGAGCTGTGTGGGCGTGATCCCGATTGCGGCCTGCCTCTGGATCCCGCTGCCCTGCTGCGGCTGACGGCGGCGCAGGCCCGGGCGCTGGGTCAACGCTTTCTGGCCGAGACCCAGCCCTACAGGCGGCTTGGCCGGCCGTTCTTCATCGACAAGATGCCCAACAATTTCTGGCACATTGGCCTGATCCAGCTGATCCTGCCCCGTGCGACCATCATCGATGTGCGGCGCGAGCCCATGGCCTGCGGCTTCAGTAACCTCAAGCAGCTGTTTGGCACGAGCAACCAGGAATTCGCCTACGGCGTCGACGATATCGC
>Ga0187844_10002208_pt1 | contig 14027 bp, 13 predicted proteins | sample SpaLakP09_SKY_50_FD_134517 | JGI IMG/M metagenome (GOLD analysis project Ga0187844, IMG submission 134517) | Oligotrophic lake water microbial communities from Sparkling Lake, Wisconsin, USA - SP09_SKY_50 | ecosystem: Environmental > Aquatic > Freshwater > Lake | place: USA: Sparkling Lake...
GAGCTAGTCGGTGACCGCGCCCCGGGATGCACTCGACACCACGCGCGCGAATTTCGCCAGCACGCCGCGGGTATAGCGCGGCGCCGGCTGCTTCCAGCGCGTGCGGCGATCGGCGAGCACGGCGTCGCTGACGTTGACCTGGATCAGCAGCTTCTTCGCGTCGATGGTGATGGAGTCGCCCTCCTCCACCAGCGCAATGGTGCCGCCGTCGTAGGCCTCGGGCGAGACGTGACCCACGACCATGCCCCAGGTGCCGCCGGAGAAACGGCCGTCGGTGATGAAGCCCACCGACTCACCCAGTCCCTTGCCGATGATCGCGCTGGTCGGCGCCAGCATCTCGCGCATGCCGGGACCGCCCTTCGGGCCCTCGTAGCGGATGATCAGCACGTCGCCCGCCTTGATCTTGTCGTCGAGAATCGCCTCCATGCAGGCTTCCTCGGAATCGAACACGCGCGCCGGGCCGGTGATGACCGGATTCTTCAGGCCGGTGATCTTGGCCACCGCGCCTTCGGGCGACAGGTTGCCCTTCAGGATGGCCAGGTGTCCCTGCGCATAGATCGGCTTGTCGAACGCGCGGATCACGTCCTGATCCTTGCGCGGCGTCGCCGGCACGTCGGCCAGGGCCTCGGCCATCGTCTGGCCCGAGATCGTCATCGCATCGCCGTGCAGCAGGCCGTTGGCCAGCAGGAGCTTGAGCACCTGCGGCACGCCACCCGCACGGTGGAAATCCACGGCCACGTACTTGCCACTCGGCTTGAGGTCGCACAGCACCGGCGTGCGAAGGCGGATGGTCTCGATGTCGTCGATCGAGAACTCCACGTGCGCGGCGTGCGCAATGGCCAGGAAGTGCAGCACGGCGTTGGTCGAACCGCCGGTGGCCATCACCAGGGTGATGGCGTTCTCGATCGCCTTGCGCGTGACGATGTCGCGCGGCTTGAGGTCGCGCTTGATCGCTTCCACCACCACGCGGCCGGACTCAGCCGCGGAATCGGCCTTCTCGCCGTCGGGCGAGGCCATCTGGCTGGAACCGAGCAGGCTCATGCCCAGGGCCTCGAAGGCGCTGGACATGGTGTTGGCGGTGTACATGCCGCCGCAGGCACCGACCGAGGGACAGGCATTGCGCTCGATGCCGTCCATGTCTTCCTTCGACATGGTGCCGCCGTTGAAGGCGCCCACGGCTTCGAAGGCCGACACGATGGTCAGCGGCACGCCCTTCCAGCTGCCGGGCTTGATCGTGCCGGCGTAGACGAACACGCCGGGGATGTTCATGCGGAGCATGCCGATCATCGCGCCGGGCATGTTCTTGTCGCAGCCACCGACCACGAGCACGCCGTCCATGCACTGGCTGGACACGGCGGTCTCGATGGCGTCGGCGATAACCTCGCGCGACACCAGCGAGTACTTCATGCCCTCGGTGCCCATCGAGATGCCGTCGGTGACGGTGGGGAAGCCGAAGCTCTGCGGCATCGCACCCGCCGCCTTGATCGCTTCGCCCGCGCGATCGGCCAGCGGCTGGATGCCGGCGTTGCAGGGGTTCATCGTCGAGTGGCCGTTGGCGACACCGACGATGGGCTTGTCGAAGTCGCCGTCGCCGAAGCCGACGGCGCGCAACATGGCGCGATTGGGGCTGCGGGCGACGCCGCCGGTGATGGTCTTGGACTTGCGATTCAGCGGGCTGGTCATGGGAGACACCTGGGGTCCGCCGGCCGGCGGGGGGCGTGAATTCTAATTGCAGTGGCAGCCGCGAACTAGAATTGCGCATGCAATACGCCGATTTCTTCACCCTGCCGATGGACGACAGCGCCGTCGTCGTGGTCGCAGCCGTCGTCGGCGCCTCGGGATTGGGCGTGGCGATCACGTATTTCTTCGGCGATCCGCGCTCCCCCTCGACCCGTGCCCTGGCCTTCGCCGTGGCCATGGTCGGTCTTGCAAACATGTCTTATCCCGCGCAGAACGTCCTCCACCCCGACGGGGACGGCACCTGGTGGCTGGTGCAGCTCCCGATCTTCGATGCGCTGGTCATGAGCGGGCTGCTGCTCTGGATGATCCGGGTGGTTCGGGCCGCGCAGCCGTCGGCCCGCGCGCTGAGATGGATACGCCGCTGTACCTGGATGTTCGCCGGGGTGACCCTGCTGTACCTCGTGCTGGGCGCGATCTACCCGGTCGAGCGCATGACGCTGTTCCTGTTCTGCATGGGCCGGGAGGGCGGCTGCAGCGGCGAATACTTCTGGATGTTCGCGGTGCCCGTGGTCGCGATGGGCTCGCTGATGGTCACGGTGGGCCTGATCGTCTTCAGCCAGCGCATCGACGAGGCCGAACGCCAGCGCGTGGTCTGCGTGGCCCTGGCCGCGCCGTTCTTCTTCGCCAACTACGTGCTGCCGGCGGGCTACAACGTGCTGACCAGCCTGCCGGGCCTGTTCATCTTCCTGATCGGCGGGCTGCGCTACCACACGATCCAGGGCGAGCGCGGACAGTTCCTCAGCCGCTTCCTCTCCCAGGAAGTCGTCAAGCAGGTCGCGAGTCGCGGCCTTGCCTACACCATGCAGTCGCAGAAGCTGGAGCTGACCGTGGTCTGCTGCGACCTGCGGGGATTCACGCACTTCTCCAATGCGCACGATTCGACGGTCGTCACGCAGTTGCTCGGCGAGTACTACGAGGCGGTCGGTGTCGTCGTCGCCGAATACCAGGCCACCATCCAGGATTACGCCGGCGACGGGATCATGATCCTGGTGGGCGCGCCCATCCCGGCTGCGGATCACGCCACGCGGGGCCTCGCACTGTCCCAACGCGTCATGACGGCGGCGCAGACGATCACCCAGCGCTGGGACCGGCCCGAGACGCCGCTCTCCGCCGGCGTCGGCGTGTCCAGCGGCATCGTCACCGTGGGCGCCATCGGCTCGTCGTCGATGCTCGAATACACGGCGATCGGCAACGCCGCGAACCTCGCGTCCCGGCTATGCGATCTGGCGCGCGGCGGCGAGATCCTGATCGACGCCCGCACTGTGGAACTGGCCGGATCGCGCGGACTGGTTGCGCGCGGACCGGTGCACGTCAAGGGCCTGGGCGAGGTTCTGCATTACGCGCGCGCCGCCAACGAAGGAATACTGGGTTGCGGCGGCACGGCGGCCTGAGCAGCGCATTGCCCCTCCAGGCCAGACGGCCTAGACTTGTACTATTGCTCGTACAGGTATCCCCATGAACATCATCAATTTCTCCGAGGCGCGCAGCAATCTCAAGCAGCTGCTCGATCGCGTCGCCGAGGATGCGGACTTCGCCGTGATCGCGCGTCGCGATGCGGCGGACGCGGTCGTGATGTCGCTTGAAACTTTCAACAGCATGATGGAGACCGTGCACCTGCTGAAATCGCCGGCGAACGCGACGCACTTGTCGCGCTCGATCGCGCAGTTCAAGAAGGGCAAGACCAGAACGCGAAAGCTGGCCGATGCCTAGCCGCATCGTCTGGACCCTCGCCGCCTGGGAGGATTACCTCTACTGGCAGACGCAGGATCGCAAGACCTTGAGGCGCGTCAACGCACTGTTGCAGGACACGCTGCGCCACCCGTTCGAAGGCATCGGCAAACCAGAACCCCTGCGCGAGAACCTCGCCGGATTCTGGTCGCGGCGCATCGACGATACGCATCGGCTGGTTTACATCGTCGAGAAGAACGATCTGGCGATCATCGCCTGCCGTTACCACTACCAATAGGAAAAGCGGATCGAAGTCCGCCTCTCCAATTTGCGTATCGACAGGTTTCCGGCGAATCGGAAAACCTTGTTGCCGGCAGTCCCCGCCATCGGAACGCCCGGCACACCTGAACGCTCACAAAAGTGGCGGCGGGATGCAAAGCGCTGCTGCTGAGGTCATGTCGTTCGAGCTTGTAGCTCGGGCGTGATGGCACCGCGTCTGAACGACGCGCGCGATATCCGTGAAATCTGCACAAACCCCCTGCGCGGCTCCGGATAAAAGCCCGATCACGGCGCGTCGACGATGCGGGTGTTGTCGGGATCGGTATTGTTGGATCTTCGCCCTTCGGTCTGCGCGGCGGTCAGCGTGACGCGGCTGCGAACGATACCGGGACCACCCGCGCGGAAGCGCAGCTCGATGTAGTCGTTGGTACCCGCTTCGAGCCCACGCGCCCGGTAACAGCGCACGTGCGTGGCGTCGATCGCCTCGCACGAGAAATCGCTGGTCTGCAGCCCCGTGCCGACGTACTCGGCGTCCACTTCCACGTCGATCGTCAGTGCATCGCCGCTGCCCAGCGCGCGGTCGTAGGCGTGGGCCTGCGCGGTGTCTGTCGTCGGCGTGAGGTTGCTCAGGAACAGTTGCTTGGACCAGATCTGCCCGCTCACCACCGGGTCGGTCGCGTCGATCTGGATCAGGCTCAGGTCGATCGGCGTCATCGAACGATAGCGACGCGCGTACAGCCCGCCTTCTCTGCCCGTGCCGTCGCGCACGGTGTCGGTCCACGCCACGATCGCGTCGCCATCCGGGTCCATCGCCACCGCCGGCAGAAGCTGCGACCCCTCGGTCGGCGAACGCACGACGAACGGCGCAGCCACCGGTGATCCGCTGGCGCGATAACGACGGGCGAAGACGCCCGGCTCGTCCGCGGGACGATCGAAGCCCTGCCACACGATCAGGAAATCGCCGTCCGCAGCGACCGCCACGTCGGGCGCACGATTGGCGCTGTCGGTGGTCACGACAAAGCTCTCGCCCAGCGCGGTGCCATTCGCCAGATAGCGGCGCGCGCGGATCGGACGATCGGTTTCGTCCTCGTCGGTGACCAAGTCGAACACCAGCGTGAAATTGCCGTCCCGGTCGCCGGCGATGCGGGGAGACGAGCCGCGACCGACCGGCACCGGGGCATCGGGAATCGAGGCGCCGGATGCGAGATTCGCGGTCATCACGCGGTCGTTGAATTCGCCGCCCGACTGCTGCCAGGCGAGTCGCAACGCGCCGTCGGGCTGGAACAGCATCGCCATGCGATTTCGCGCGCCCTGAGGCGACACCCGGATTTCACCGTCCAGGGTTCCGGTCGAAGGATCGATACGTCGCACCAGCACGTCGACGAAATCCGGTTCCTCGCTCGATGACACATAGGCGATGGCGCAACGCCCGCCGATGGCGCAGGCGACGCTCGGATGGGCAACGGAGAATTCCGGGCCGCGCGGATCGACGTCGAACGGCGCGTCGTCGATCAGTCGTCCGCCGGACGTGAGCCTGCGCGCCTGCACACCGGTGCTCGTTCCTTCGCCCGTGGTCCAGGCGACGATATAGGTGCTACCCGTCGTCGCGAGCGAGGGGCGCGTCTGCTCCGCCACTGCGGTGACGCTGACGCGGATCTCACGGGTTCTGGGCTTGCCCACCGAGTCGTAGAAGCGCACGAACGTGGACAGACCGCCGGCATCGGGGCCGGTCCACGCTGCGGCGAACTGCCCATCCGGCGCAACGGCGATCGCGACGTCTCGCTGATCGCCCGGCAGCGTCGCATTCAGACGAAAACTACTGCCGTACTGCGCGACGTCGGCGGCGGAAGCCGGCGTCACGATCCAGAACAAGCCCGCCGCGAATGCACAGCGAGCGAAAACGCCACAACGACGCAGCAAGGCCATGCTCGAGCTCCCCGAAATCCGCGAGCGCGCCACGTCGCAAACCACGTGCCCACTCTCGCGATGCAGCGCGGGAGTGGGCGCGGACCCTCTATTTCGGCTGCGGCACGATCCGCAGGTAGGGTTTGACCTCATTCCAGCCGCCCGGGAACAGCTTCTTCGCGTCTTCGTTGTTCACCGACGGAACGATGATGACGTCCTCGCCCTGCTTCCAGTTCACCGGCGTGGCCACCTTGTACTTGTCGGTGAGCTGCAGCGAATCGATGACGCGCAGGATCTCGTCGAAGTTGCGCCCCGTGCTCGCCGGGTAGGTCAGCTGCAGGCGGATCTTCTTGTTGTGATCGACGACGAACACGCTGCGCACCGTGAACGTGTCGCTCGCGTTCGGGTGAATCATGTCGTACAGGTTGGCGACCTTCTTGTCCGCGTCGGCGATCAGCGGAAAGTTCAGCGCGACGCCCTGCGTCTGCTCGATGTCCTTGCTCCAGCCGTGATGGTCTTCGAGCTTGTCGACCGACAGGCCAATCGCCTTGACGTTGCGCTTGTCGAACTCGCCCTTGAGCTTGGCCGTGTAGCCCAGCTCCGTGGTGCACACCGGCGTGTAGTTCTTCGGATGGCTGAACAGCACGCCCCAGTTCGTTCCGAGCCAGTCGTGGAATCGGATACGGCCTTCGGTGGTGTCGGCTTCGAAGTCGGGGGCGATGTCGCCGAGTCTGAGCGTCATGGCGGGCTCCTCCTTTTGCGTGAGCGCTGAAGTGAAGAGGCCATCTTGCGCCGCGAGCGGCCTGGCCGCCAGAACGATTCGGTCTGAATTCAGACGGAGGCCAACGGCGCCTCGGCAAGCTCGGGCGGCGCAGGTGGCAGGCAGCGCGCCAGCCACTCGGCCATCGCCTTCGAGTTCTGCGGCCGCGCCAGCCAGTAGCCCTGGATGTAGGGCACGCCGAGTTCGCGGCACGCCATCGCATCAGGCTCCACTTCGACGCCGACGGCACAGCACTGGATGCCCAGCTCCTCGCAGAAGCTCACGATGCCGCGCACCGCCGCGCGCGACCCGCGTTCCTGCATGCGGACCGACTGCATCAGCGCGATGTCGAGCTTCACGCCATCCAGCGGCAGGCGTCCGAGCGCGAGCAAGGCCACCTGTGATCGCCCGACGTTGTCCGCGATCACGCGCACACCGGCGTCGCGCAGCGCCTGCAGTTCTCCATGTGCCTTCACGCCCGCACCGACCAGGGCGTCCTCGGCCAGTTCGATCTGCAGATCGCGCGGACGCAGCCCGAGTGCTTCGATCAGCGCCAGGCGGGACGTGGCGAAATTCCGCGCATGCAGTTCGCTGGGTGCGACATTCACCGCCAGGCGCGGAGGTGCGATGTTCAGCCGGCGCCATTCGATCCACAGCGGCGCCACGCGGCGCAGCAGCCAGCGACTCAATGCATCAAGTTCGCCGCGGCTTTCCACCGCGCTCAGCAGTTCACGCGGAGAGACCTGCGCAGCACGCGACCCGAGCATGGCTTCGATCCCGTGGATGCTGCCGTCCCGCGTCAGCGCCCAGGGCTGGAAACGAAGATCGAACGCCGTTTCCTCGTCGCGCGAGAACGCCGAGGTTCCGGGCGTCGGGTCGGTGGCGGGTTCCTGCGTCGATGGCTCCGCCGCACGCGATGGATTCGCCCTTCGGCTGTCGATCGCGCCGCGAATCAATCGCTGCAGGTCCTGCGCGATGTCCACGGTGCGCAACCACGGATTCACGAGCACGTCCTGCGCACCCAGGCGCAGCGACTCGAGAGCCAGTCCGCGGTCATCGGGCGCTGCGAGCACGACGATGGCCGCATCCGGCTCGCTGGCGCGCAGGCGCCGGACCGCCACCAGCCCCTCGGCGTCCGACAAGCGCAGGTCGACCAGCAGGCAATCGAAACGGGCGCTACCGCGACCGAGCAGCTTGAGCGCCTGGCCGAGCGTCTCGACATGCTGGAACACCAGCGTGTCGCCTTCGACGCTGTACAGCAGCGCCTGCAACTCGCGCGCGACGGCGAAGGAGTCCTCGACCAACAGCAACCGGATCGGCTTGGAAGAGGACACGCGTGGGTCCGGCATTGGGTCTTCGGAAAGTCTACCGGGCGCTTCGCGGCGGGAAAGTAGTGCGCGCATGGAAGCGCGCGGACAATCCGATCGCAGCGACGGCAAGGCTGGCGATGAAGCCCCACCAGATTCCGGCAGGCCCGACGTCGGTCCGGAACGCGAGGAACGCTGCAAGCGGCATGCCGATCACCCAGTAGGCGAACAGGGTCAAGGTCATCGGGATGCGCGTGTCCTTGAGACCGCGCAGCGCGCCGTTGCTGGTGGCCTGCACGCAGTCGAAGATCTGGAAGACAGCGGCGAACGCGAGGAAGCGCGCGGCCGGTCCGGCCAGGTGCTCCGCATCGGTGTAGACGTGCACGATCACGCCGGGCGCCAGCGCCATCAGCGAGGCCGACATCCCGGCGAACACGATGCCCAGCAGGATGCCGGCACGGCCTCGCAGGACCACGCTGGCCCTGTCGCCCGCACCGGCGGCGTGGCCCACCCGCACGGCGGTGGCCATGCCGATGGCCGTCGGCACCATGAAGCACAGCGAGGCGAAGTTGATCGCGATCTGGTGCGCGGCGACCGCATCGGCACCAAAGCGCGCCATCAGCAGGGCACCAATACAGAACAGCCAGGCCTCGGCCGCCATGATCGCCGCCACCGGCAGACCGACCTTGAGCACTTCGAGCGTCTCGCGATCCATCCGTGGCCATCCCGGCCGCGCCAGCTGCAGCGCGCGCAGAGACGGCGAGCGCACGTAGAACGCCACGTAGACCGCGAGCATCGCCCACGAACCGATCACCGTCGCCCAGCCGCAGCCTTCGGGGCCCATCGGCGGAAAGATCCAGTGGCCGTACATCAGCATCCAGGCGAACAGGGCGTTGGTGCACAGGCCGACGAGCCCCGCAGCCAGCGGCACCCGCGTCATGCCGTGCGCCTCGGCGCCGTTGCGCAGGAAGAAGCACAGGCTCAGCGGCGGCGCCGACCACGCCATCGCGAACACGTAGTCGCGCGCGAAGCCCGCGGTGCGCGCATCGAGATCGAGCAGGGTGAGCACCGGTCCGGCCGCGAACAGCATCAAGGCCAGCCAGACCAGGCCGAGCAGTGCGGACAACACCATCGAGTTGCGCAGGAAGCGTCCGATCAGCGCGGGCGACTGCTTGGCGCCCAAGCGCTGCGACACGATCGGCGACACCGCCATGCCCACGCCCATGAACATCACGCAGGTCAGGAACCAGATGTTGCTGCCGACCGCGACCGCTGCGAGCTCCGACACGCCGAGCTGCCCCGCGAAGATGGCGTCCACGGTTCCCATGCTCACGAACGTGAGCTGCGCGGCGATCAGCGGCAGCGCAAGGCGCAGGTTGGCGCGGACTTCGGCGCGCAGGCTCGCGAGGGACATCGGTATCCGGACTTCGTCGTGCGGATGACGGGGCGCGGATTCTAGTGAGAATTTCGTTATGGGTTGACGTCCTGTCTACCTCTCCCTCCGGGAGAGGTCGCGCGCAGCGCGGGTGAGGGCGCGAGGCGAAGCCGAGCGTCGCCCCTCGCAGATCGAGACCCGCCGCGCTTCGCGCGGCCGCTCACCCCTGCCCCTCTCCCTGAGGGCGAGGAAGTTGGGTTCGTCGATCGTTTGGGCAAGTCTCAATGAGCTCCCGTCCGCGAGCGCGCCGTGACGCTCGCCACTACCATGCGCGCGTTCCCGATCCTCCCCGGCTTTCGCAATGGCCTTCCTGCAGATCCGCGTGCTGTCCGCCCATCCCGAATTCGCCGAAGAGCTGCTGCTCGCCAACGGCGCCAGCAGCGTGAGCCTGGTCGACGCCGGCGACGATCCGGTGCTGGAGCCCGCGCCGGGCGCCACGCCGCTGTGGTCGCGCACGGTGGCGATCGGCCTGTTCGATGCGCAGGCCGACGCCGCGCGGATCATCGAGAACCTGCGCGAGTACCTGCCGGATGGCCCGACGCTGGAGCTGTCGACCGAACTGGTCGAGGACCAGGACTGGGTGCGGGTATGGCTGAAGGACTGCCCGCCGATGAAGTTCGGCGAACGCCTGTGGGTGTGTCCGCACGAGAAGCGCGTGGACGAACCCGGCTGCGCAACCCTGCTGCTCGATCCGGGCCTGGCGTTCGGCACCGGCACGCATCCCAGCACCGCGCTGTGCCTGGACTGGATCGCGCGCAACGACGTGACCGGACTCGAGGTGCTCGACTTCGGTTGCGGCAGCGGCATTCTGGGCATCGCCGCGCTGAAGCTGGGCGCGGTTCGCTGCACCGCGGTGGACATCGATCCGCAGGCGATCCTGGCCACGCGCGACAACTCGCAGCAGAACGGTGTGCAGGCCGGCATGAACGCGCTCGAACACGATGCGGTGTTCGCCCCGTTCCCGGCGGACGTCGTGCTCGCCAACATCCTCGCCCGTCCCCTGATCGAGCTCGCTCCCTTGCTGGCTTCGAGTCTGAAGCCCGGCGGTCGCATCGTGCTCGCGGGTCTGCTCGACCGTCAGACCGACGAGGTACGCGCCGCCTACGCCGATGCCTTCGAGTTCGAACCCGATCTGTCTCGCGAAGGCTGGACTCGGATCGCAGCCAGGAAGCGCTGAGCAACGCGATTCGCCTTTCGTCCGGTCAGGGCATTTTCTGTCCAGGTTTCTGGCGCTATGATTGCGCCCCTTTTTCGCAAGACCGTCCGGGTGGTGTTCCTCCGGGCTCACAGGGCGACCCGAGAATGTCCGCTCACAAGATCGTCGAGACCAAGCCCCTGAGCCATTCCGTCGCCGAGTGCATCGACGACTATTTCCGCAGCCTCAACGGTCATCGTCCGGTCGACCTGTATACGACCGTGCTCGACCAGGTGGAACCGCCGCTGCTCAGGGCGACGCTGCGTTACTGCGACAACAACCAATCGAAGGCCGCTGAAGTGCTCGGACTCAATCGCGCCACGCTGCGCAAGAAGCTGCGCCAGCACAAGATCGGCGCACGGCCGACCTCCTTGTCGCGATGATCCAGCGCGCCCTGCTGTCGGTCTCGGACAAGACCGGCCTTGTCGAACTCGCTCGCGCCCTGGTTCAACTGGGCGTCGAACTGCTGTCCACCGGCGGCACCTTCCGCGCGCTGCGCGATGCAGGGTTGGCGGTTCGCGAAGTGTCGGAGCACGCCGGCTTTCCCGAGATGATGGATGGCCGCGTCAAGACGCTGCATCCGAAGATCCACGGTGGACTGCTCGGGCGTCGCGGGACCGACGACGGACTGATGCAGGAACACGGCATCGCGCCGATCGACCTGCTCGTGGTGAACCTCTACCCGTTCGAGCAGACCGTCGCCAAGCCGGGCTGCACGCTGGAACAGGCGATCGAGAACATCGATATCGGCGGGCCGGCGATGGTGCGTTCCGCCGCCAAGAACTGGCTGCACGTGGCCGTGCTGACCGACCCCGCGCAATACGGCGGTGCGATGGACGAACTCAGCCGCCATGGCGAGCTCGGCCGCGACACGCGCTTCAAGCTGGCGGTCGCCGCGTTCAATCGCATCGCGCAATACGACGCGGCGATCAGCGACTACCTCTCGGCGCTGCAGGACGACGGCACGCGTGCGGAATTCCCGACGCAGGCCAACAGCAATTTCATCAAGGTGCAGGACCTTCGCTACGGCGAGAACCCGCACCAGCAGGCCGCGTTCTACCGCGACCTGTATCCGGCACCCGGCACGCTGGCCACGTTCCAGCAGCTGCAGGGCAAGGAGCTGAGCTACAACAACCTCGCCGATGCGGACACCGCGCTCGAATGCGTGCGCGAATTCTCCGAGCCGGCCTGCGTGATCGTGAAGCACGCCAATCCGTGCGGCGTGGCCGTGGCCGACAGCGCGCTGGCCGCCTACGAGCTGGCCTACGCGACCGATCCGACCTCGGCCTTCGGCGGCATCATCGCGTTCAACCGCCCGCTCGATGCCGCCACTGCACAGGCCATCGTCAGCCGGCAGTTCGTCGAAGTGATCATGGCGCCGAGCATCGATCCGGCCGCGCTGGAGATCACCGCGACCAAGACCAACGTGCGCGTGCTCGCAATCCCCGGCGGCGCGGGTCGCAACCGCCACGACGTGAAGCGCATCGGCTCGGGCCTGCTGATCCAGACCGGCGATCATCGCGTCGTGACGGCGGACGATCTCAAGGTCGTCACCAAGCGTGCGCCGACCACCGCCGAGATCCAGGACCTGCTGTTCTGCTGGCGCGTGGCGAAGTTCGTGAAGTCCAACGCCATCGTCTACGCGAAGAATCGCCAGACCATCGGCATCGGCGCCGGCCAGATGAGCCGCGTCTACTCGGCGAAGATCGCAGGCATCAAGGCGGCCGACGAGAAGCTCGTGGTCAGCGGCTCGGTGATGGCATCGGACGCGTTCTTTCCGTTCCGCGACGGCATCGACGCCGCCGCCGCCGCCGGCATCGCGGCGGTGATCCAGCCCGGTGGTTCGATGCGCGATGGCGAAGTGATCGCCGCGGCCGACGAGGCCGGCATGGCGATGGTGTTCACCGGCGTACGCCACTTCCGCCACTGAGTACCGTCGTTCCTTCTCCCCCGGGGAGAAGGTGCCCCGAAGGGGCGGATGAGGGAGCGTCGCGCAACAGCGAACAGACTCTCCCTCACCCCCGGCCCCTCTCCCTGCGGGAGAGGGGAGCAAGCACAGGACCTAGGCGTTCACCTTCAGCACGCGCTCGAACGGCGCACCCGCCCGCAGCTCCCAGGCGCGCATCTCGAGCACGCCCTTGATGTCGAGCGACACCACCAGATACAGGCCGCCTCCAGCGAGCTGATCCGCCGTGGGCACGGCCGGCGCGTTCGGGTTCGACCACAGCCGCGCCCACAGCGCCTCGCCCCGTTCCGCCAGCGCAGCCTCCGGCGCACACACGAAGCTCGACGGCTCCGCGCCACGGGTCCCCACCACGCCACGGATCGATTCCGGCTGCGCGATCTGCGCCTCGTGCAGGATCTGGATCGCGAGGCGTCGCGGCATCACGAGGTCGGCATCGGCAGTCATGGTGGGATTCCGCACACGGGGCAATGAGGTCGCGCGGGATGCTCGGGCGGCGCACGGCATCCGTCAACCCGATCCTGTCGCTGCCGGCGCAGTGCGGTGCGCCTTCAACCGCCGTCGGCAAATTCCGGATAGAGCGTCATGCCGCCGTCGACGAACAGGGTCTGGCCGTTGACGTAGTCCGAGTCGTCCGAGGCCAGCCAGACCGCGGCCTTGCCGATGTCTTCGGGCACCCCGATGCGGCCGTAGGGGATGAGCTTGAGCAGCGAGTCGAGCGCCTCGGGCGTGTCCCAGGCGGCGCGGTTGATGGGCGTCTGGATAGCGCCGGGGCCGATGGAATTGACGCGGATCTTCTCCGGCGCCAGCTCCTGCGACAGCGACTGCATGAACAGCTTCACGCCGCCCTTGGAGGCCGCGTAGTTGACGTGCCCGGCCCAGGGGATGACCTCGTGCACCGAGGACATGCAGATGATCTTGCCCAGCGCGCGGCTCACGTCCGGCTTGGGCCCGCGGCGGCGGAATTCCTTCACCGCCAGTTGCGAGCACAGGAAGATGCCGGTGAGGTTGATGCCGATCACCTTGTTCCACTGCGCCAAGGTCATGTCGCCGAACTTGGCGTCGGCCTGCAAACCGGCGTTGTTGACCAGGATGTCGACGGTGCCAAAGGCGGCCAGCGTGGCGTCGAACAGGGCCTGCACCTCGGCTTCTTGCGAGACGTCGGCCTTGACCGCGATGGCCTTCGATCCGCCGGCCAGGATCTGGTCGACCACCTTCTGCGCACCGGCCAGGCTGGAGGCGTAGTTCACCACCACGTCCGCCCCGGCCGCGCCGAGGGCCAGGGCCACGCCGGCGCCGATTCCGGAACTGGCGCCAGTGACGAGGGCGATCTGGCCTTTGAGGGGTTGGTAGCTCATGTCGATGCTCCCGCGACGAATGGATTGAACGTGGTTTGCCTCTCCCCCCGGGAGAGGCCGGCGCGACAGCGCCGGGTGAGGGGCCGCGCGGAGCGCGGCGTTGTAGCGCTTGAAGTTGAGAGGACAGCTCTTGTGCTTGCAGCCTGGCGCGGCCGTGCTCCGCACGGGCCCTCACCCCTGCCCCTCTCCCCGTGGGAGAGGGAGATAGGTAGCGCCGGCTTCAAGGGGCCTGGACTCACCGCCGCCACTCATCGATCAACGACGCCACCAGCCCGGTCCAGCCCGTCTGGTGCGACGCGCCCAGGCCGACGCCGGTGTCGGCGTGGAAGTACTCGTGGAACGTGAGGTACTCGTTCCACAGCGGGTCGTGCTGGAACTTGTGGATGTTCCCGTACACCGGCCGCGTGCCGTCGGGGC
>Ga0187844_10002212_pt1 | contig 14013 bp, 13 predicted proteins | sample SpaLakP09_SKY_50_FD_134517 | JGI IMG/M metagenome (GOLD analysis project Ga0187844, IMG submission 134517) | Oligotrophic lake water microbial communities from Sparkling Lake, Wisconsin, USA - SP09_SKY_50 | ecosystem: Environmental > Aquatic > Freshwater > Lake | place: USA: Sparkling Lake...
GTGCCGATCTCGCTTAGGTGACTGGCAATCGCATCCATCATCCAAAAGCAATGGGCCTCTTCTGCCAAGTACTTGGCACCATCTGTCAGCAGGTGCCTGCGGCTGATACGGTGGTACTTCTCAGTGCCAGTGAAGTGGCTGAGTTGCGCGGGGTCGAATTTTTTCACGGCTGCGTCCTTCTTTGATTGAATGACTACAGTTTTGTTTCAGACACGCAAATGGACAACCGGCATTTGGTAACCCGAAGACTTGGCGGGGTACCGAGTAAAAATCACCATGGTGATTTGCCAAGTACTCCACGATAATTTTTCGCAGCTCAATTTTTTAGACCTGCAGGACCCATTCGGGCTGCAGATCAAGTTCACGCTGCTTATTCAAATTTCACCAGCACAGCGCATAAGTTGACGCGCTACAACGCCCTATAGCGCTTCGTTTGCCTAGCTCGGGCACCCTGGGTGCTGATCGCCCTGATCAGCGCTTGCAGGGCTACGGAGACGCCGAATATCTCAAGGCCACCAGTGATTTAAAGAATTGGTATGACACCTATCGCTGGAAGGTTGGCACCCCCAGCTCGCGAGCTTTATCTGATGAATCGGTAGGTGAGACTGAAACAGCTTGAGCTGCGCCCTGAAATTAGCTGTTGAATTTACAGCTGAATTTGCAGGGCAGCCCTCTCCGCGAATGATCGTCTAAAAGCCACAGATCAACCCGACTCGGGCAACTGATCGGTTGACTGGCCAACTTTTCAGAAAACACACTGTGTGAAATCACTTGAGAAAAACACATGCCTCTCGCCCTTGAACCAGACTCACATGAACGGCACAGGTCAGTGCCCATTAGGGACACCATCACGCGCATTCCGGGCTATCCGCGCAAGTTGGTGATCTTCAAGATCCCTGCTTCCAGCTATTGGTGGGTGCGCTACTACGCCGAAAGCCACATCTTCAAGCGCACGACCAAGACTGAAATCAAGCGAGACGCCCTGGAGGCGGCCAAACGCTTTTACGATGACATCACCATTCGCATTCGGGGTGGCAACTTTGAAGGCTTGCCACTTGAGGTCAATGCAGCCGAAGTAGTGACCTTTGCCAAGTCCACCAAGATGCTGATGGACAGTGAGCTGGCCAAGCTCAACCGCAGCCAGCTGTCCAAGATCACCTACGACAACATGCAGCTGCGCTACGACAAACACATACTGCCGTTTTTTGGTCAAACGGATGTGCTCAGCATCAACTACAAGATGCTGGACGAGTTTTTGCAAAAGCTGTCCAACCAAGAGCCCAAGCTAAGTGTGTCTACCCTGGGAGCCTACATGGGGCTGACCCGCAAAGTGTTGCAGCACGCTGCCCGGCACAGCTTCATCCAACATATTCCAGAATTTCCCAAGGTTGGCATTGAGGACAAGCCACGCGGATGGTTCAACGTGGGCGAGTACAAGACCATTACCAGAGCAGCCAAGAAACTTGCAGGCAAGCGGGTGGAGTGGCGCGCGCACTACCAGGAAATCAAGGGCTCATACTTTTGCGAACCTGGAGGTCAGCTCGCACCTGCTGACCGCCTGATCAAGCGCATTGAAATGACCCGGGACTTGTCTGACTTGATCGTGTTCATGGTCAACAGCTACATCCGCCCCACTGACATACGCAACATGCAGCACAAGCATGTGGAAATCATTCGCAGAGAGTGGACTTACCTGAGGCTGAGTTTGCCGCCCAGCAAGGGGCACACATTTCCCATCACCACCATGCCATGGGCTGTGAAAGTCTATGAACGCATCCGGCGTCGACAGGAGATCGAACTGGGCCGAGACATACATCCTGAAGACCATGTGTTCATGCCCAGCGCAAGCTCTAGGGACAGTGCCATGAAGCTGTTGGCACGGCAATTTGAAATTGTGCTGGAAGTCACGGGCCTCAAACTCAGCACTGCAGGTGAAACAAGAACCTTGTACAGCCTGCGCCACAGCAGCATCATGTTCCGGTTGCTGTTTGGCCGTACCGTGGACACCCTGACTCTGGCGCGCAATGCCAGAACCAGTCCTGAAATGATTGATCGCTTCTACGCTGCCCCACTACAGGGCGAGATGAATGTGGGTGAGCTGCAGAGCAAGCGTAGGCCGCGTCTTTGGGAATAGCGCTGGGGCGGTGGGCTGGGTCAGCGATTAAATAGTTGTAGGGTAACTGCCTATATAAATTAAGGTACTAGTACCTTACTATTGTCAAAAATCATCAGCTAAATGATGTTTCATCCGCATCTCAACACCACTTTGGAGCAATTAAATGGCAATAAAGTCTAGCCTTGCACGTGTTCATCGAAGCCTGTGCGCTCTGCTTCTCGGGGCATCGGTTCTGGCCCTGCCGTCAGTGGCCATCTCGCAGCAGCAGCTCAACGTCAACACGGCGATCAGTCGCGACGATCCGATTTTTCTGGGACTGGAGCGCTTTCGTGATCGCGTGGCCGAGCGCTCCAAGGGCCAGCTGACCATCCGGCTCTATCCGGGCTCACAACTCGGCAAGGATGAGGACGTGCTGGAGCAGGCGCGCGCAGGCGCGAACGTGGCCGTCCTTGTTGATGGCGGGCGCTTAGCGGTGTTTGTTCCGGAATTCGGTATTCTCGGAGCGCCCTATCTCGCGGAAGGCTTTGCCGGCGTACGCAAGGTAGTGACGTCGCCGATGTTCGATGGCTGGGTGCAGAAGCTGCGCACCGCCTCCGGTCACCAGGTTCTCTCGTTTAACTGGTGGGCTGGCGACCGTAACCTGATCACCAACAAGCCGATCAGGGTTCCCTCTGACCTTTCCGGCATCCGCATGCGCACACCCGGTGCGCCGGTTTGGATGGAGACGGTCCGGGCAATGGGCGCAACGCCGACGCCGATGGGCTGGGCCGAAGTCTATCCGGCAATGCAGCAAAAGGTGATTGACGCGATCGAGGCGCAGCACACGGCCACGGTCGGATCAAAGCTATTCGAGGTGGCCAAACACTACACCAAGACCGGCCACATCAACCTTCTCACCGGCCTCGTCACCAGTGCGGCGTGGTTCGACAAGCTGTCGCCGGAATCGCAGAAGATCTTGAGAGAGGAATCGCTCGCAGCGGGCGACTGGGCATCGAAGGCCACCGAGGATTCACTTGCAGGCGCCGAAGCGATGATGAAAAAGAACGGCATGACCGTCACGAGCGTCGATCGCAAGCCGTTCATCGATGCAACCAAGGGTGTCTACGAAAAGCTCGGCTATACCGCGTTGCGTGTCGAGGTCGAAAAGCTTCTGAAGTAGCCTTGGAGTCATCCGCTGGCGTCGCCTACGCCGGTCCAATTTCCCTGCTTTGTAACCCAAAGCCGGGTACGACCTGCAACCCATAAGGACTCAACTCCCCATGCCCCAATGGTACAAACGGCTTGAATTCGCGTTGGCAAAGTGCCTTCTCGTCGCGATCACGGTGCTGGTGTTCATCGCGGCCATGTCCCGCTTCTTCGGCGCGCCGGTAGAGTGGTCCGACGACATGGCGCAACTGCTGTTCGTCTGGCTCTGCATGCTCGGGGCAAACCGCGCCATGCGGCTCAAGATGCACATGGCGATGGACTACTCGATCAAGCGCCTGTCGCGCAAGCCACGCTGGCTTGTTGAGCTACTGAACGGCGCGCTGATGCTCGCCTTCCTGCTAACGCTCGCCTGGTCGGGCTACAAGCTCACAATCCTGAATTGGGAGCGCGTCTTCGGCGACAGCGGTTTGTCCTATGCCTGGGTGACGATCGCGATCCCGGTGGGTTGCGTATTGCTGTCGGTCGAGGTCGCCGTCCTTATGGTCCGGTCGTTCAAGACGAAGTCGCCGGTCTTCTTTCCGGATAAGTCCAACGATATCGAGCGGGCGCACAGCCAGCTCGGGTAATTGCAGTGCTGCTACTGACGGTCCTCTTCTTTGTGCTCATGTTCATGGGCATGCCGATCGCCTTCGCGATCGGCCTAGCTGGCTTCAGCTTTTTCGTGCTCTCAGACACGATCCCGCTTGGCATCGCAGTGCAACAGATTGCCTCGCAATCGCAGAGCTTCCCGTTGCTAGCCGTGCCTTTCTTCGTGTTGGCCGGACACGTGATGAACAAAAGCGGCATCACGCAGAGGCTCATCAACTGCGCCAACGTGCTGGTGGCTTGGATGACAGGCGGCTTGGCGCAGGTCTGTATCCTGCTCTCGACGATGATGGGAGGAATCTCGGGCTCGGCCGTCGCTGACGCTGCAATGGAGGCCCGGATGCTTGGCCCTGAGATGATTCGGCGCGGCTATTCCAAGGGTTTCACCTGCTCCGTCATCGCCGTCGGATCGCTGATCACGGCAACCATACCGCCGAGCCTCGGACTGATACTCTACGGCTATCTCGGCAATGTCTCCATCGGCCGGTTGTTCCTCGCTGGCGTCATTCCCGGCCTGATGATGATGGTCGGCCTGATGATCGTTGTCTGGCTCATTGCCCGCAAGCGAGGCTACCAGCCGGCGGCGGACAAGCTACCAACGCGCGGGGAGGTCTGGCGCGCGGTCAAGGACGCGAAATGGGCCCTTCTGTTTCCCGTGGCGCTGCTCGTCGGAATCCGCAGCGGTGCGTTCACTCCCTCTGAGATTGGTGCCCTAGCTGTGTTCTACGCGGTCTTTATCGGGATCGTCATGCATCGGGTGCTGACCTGGAAGAGTTTTCAGGAGGCGCTTGGCGAGGGCGTCATCGACATTGGCATCATCATGTTCGTGATCCTGCTCTCCGGCCCGGTTGGCTACGCGATCATCCTGGAGCAGACGCCGCAGATCATGACCGAATGGATGGTTGGGCTGTCGAGCAATCCGACGGTGATCGTGCTGCTCATCCTGCTGATGCTGCTCATTCTGGGCACGGCGTTGGAGAGCGCGGTGATGGTGCTGCTACTGACTCCGATCTTCGTGCCAATCATCAAACAGATCGGCGTCGATCCGGTGCATTTTGGCATCGTGATGATGTCGGTTGTGACACTCGGCAGCATGACGCCGCCGGCCGGGTCCTGCATGTTCGCGTGCATGACGATTCTCGACACTTCCATGGAGGAGTACTCGCGTGAGGTAATTCCGTTCCTAGCGATGATCTGCCTGGTGGTCGTGATCCTGGTGTTCACTCCGGGGCTGGTGCTCTGGCTGCCGAATTTACTTATGTAGCCGAGGCATGCTATGCGGAGCGCCAGCACAAGGAAGTATGACGGTCACATTGGCTCGCACGCCTGACGCCGCTTGGGGCTTCTCGATTGCTCACAGTGTATTCAACAGAAGGGATGGATGTGATGGGTGAACACAGTGCATTTTCATTAGCTGGGCGGACTGCCCTGATCACGGGCGCCGGCAGCGGGCTTGGTTATGCGATGGCCAAATGCATGATCATCTCGGGTGCAAAGGTGATCCTGGTGGGCCGACGACAGGATGTGTTGGAAACGGCCGCTGCCGAAATCGGGAGCGCCGCGCATCCTGAAGTCTTTGACGTCACCGAGGTTGGCAAGATTCCTGCCTTCATTACGCGCATGGAACAGGAGTATGGCGGGATCGACATCCTTGTCAACAACGCCGGGATCCACTGTAAAAAACCTGTGGAGGAAACTACGAACGATGACTTCAACGGGGTGCTTGGCACCCACCTGGTATCGTCATTCGCGCTTTCCAAGGCAGTAGTTCCCGGGATGAGACACCGGACAAGAGGTTCGATCCTTTTCATCTCTTCGATGGCGGCCTTCCTTGGCATGCCCAGCGTCGTCGCCTACTCGGCAGCCAAGGCCGGAATGACGGGCATGATGCGGAGCATGGCCTCAGAGTTGGGCGGAGCGGGAATAAGGGTGAACGCAATTGCGCCTGGGTTTATTGAGACCCCCATGCTGCGCAAGGCCATCAATGGCGATCAACCCCGAATAGACAAGATACTTGGGCGAACTCCCACGCACACGTTTGGCGACCCAGACGATATTGGATGGGCTGCAACCTACCTCGCGTCCGACGCAGCCAAGTTTGTCAACGGCCAGGTGCTGGTCGTTGATGGCGGCGCCCTAATTGGTTTTTGATTCAAGCGAAGGAGATCGGCAATGAAACTGGGATTGGGACTGTATCGCCACATGTTGCAAGACGAGCACCTGCGGTTCGCCCGGCAGATGGGCGCAACGCACATCGTCGCGCATCTGTGCGACTACTTCAACAAGGGGCCCGATGTCAGCGCTGATGATCAGCCTGTCGGGGATAGTAGCGGTTGGGGCTACGCAAAGGGCGACATGTGGACGGTGGAAATGCTGGAAGAGATCAAGTACAAGATTGAGTCGCACGATCTGATTTGGCATGGTATAGAAAATTTCGACCCGCTCCACTGGGATCAGATTCTCTTTAATGGGCCCCGCAAAGACGAGCAGATCGAAACTATAAAGACCATCGTGCGCAACGTTGGGCGGGTGGGCATCCCGGTCATTGGGTACAACTTCAGCTTGACTGGCGTGACCGGCAGAATCGTGTTGAACAATACACGGGGCGGAGCCCAGACGGTCGGGATGGACGGACTAAATGCGCTCACCGAGTCACCGATGCCCAATAGCATGGCGTGGAACATGGTTGTCGCGCCGAATGCTACGGGGTTTCGCGAGCAAATGACCGAAGAGCAGTTGTGGGCCAACCTTTCGTGGTTCCTGACCCGGATTGTTCCGGTGGCAGAAGAAGCTGGCGTCATCCTGGCGCTCCATCCCGATGACCCGCCACTGCAAGTAGTTCGCGGCCAGCCTAAGCTAGTTTACCAACCGGAATACTATCAACGGGTACTAGATATCACCTCCAGTCGCTCCAACGGCCTGGAATTTTGCCTCGGCACCATTTCCGAAATGACTCACGGTGATATCTACGAGGTCACACGGCAATACGTGTCCCAGCACCGCGTCCCCTACATTCACCTGCGCAATGTGGTCGGTAAGGTTCCCTACTACAGGGAAGTCTTTATCGACGAGGGGCAAATCGATGTGAAACGAATTATTTCGATCCTGCGAGAGTGTAATTTTGAGGGCGTCATCATTCCGGATCATTCACCGCAGGTGAGTGGCCCCGCGCCATGGCACGCCGGCATGGCATTCGCTATGGGATATTTGACGGCACTTATAAAAAACCATTGATTGAGGTAAAGACATGAAACAACTGTGGAGAAATGATGATGAGCTTTTTGCTCTGGCAAAAGAGAAGCTCTTTGTCGCACTCGTAGGCGATGTGTTGGACAAGATGGGATGCCAGCATCAATTTTTGTCACCGCAATTAAAGCCTGTTCAGAAAGAAATGGTCATCATCGGGCGCGCGATGCCGGTTCTGGAGGCGGATTTTTTTGCAGAAAAAAACGAAGGTCGATCTGCAATCTCAAGCCGACCCTTCGGATTGATGTTCGAAGCACTCGATGATTTGAAGAAAAACGAGGTCTATATTTGCGCAGGGGCGTCGCATCGGTACGCATTGTGGGGGGGTCTTATGTCTACCCGTGCAATGATTTGCAAAGCTGCTGGAGCGGTCGTACATGGATTCCATCGTGACTCCAGCGAGATCGAGCATCTGGGATTTCCGGTAGCCTCATTCGGCAGCTATGCACAAGATCAGGGTCCTCGCGGGAAAGTCGTTGACTGGCGGGTGCCGATTGAGTTCGATGGTGTCAAGGTTAACAACGGAGACGTCATCTTTGGCGATCGCGATGGTGTTCTGGTCGTTCCAGCCGATAAGGTGGACGAAGCCTTTTTGGGCGCTTTTGAAAAGGCAAAGGGCGAAAACAACGTCCTCAAGGCGCTTCAAAGGGGAATGCCGACAGTTGAGGCATTCGAGACGTTCGGAATCATGTGAACAAACTCTCGACTATTTGCTCACACCAATGCATTGTTCGCTGGTAACGAAACGGACCGCCGGGATGCCCCATACCTGCTCGAAGAAAACAGCGACCCAGCTCGGCAACACGGCCGGTCGCCATTTGGGTTGCGCTGGGATGACCAAATGCTTGCCGCGCGAAAAATAGAAGCCATCGAAAAACACATCGCTCAAAAAACCCTGCCCAGACCTCATGCGCACAACCTATCAATAGCCAAGGCAAATGTCCTTGGCGTGTTGAGCCGAGCCGCCACACAAAGCGGCGTTTTGATCCCTAACTTTCTAAATGGAGTCTTTATGTTTAAACTAAATTGGAAAATTGTCAACGCTATTGCATTGACAAGTGCCGGACTAATCTACGCCGGCGTATCGCATGCTGCCGACGTAACTTTGAAGCTCGGCCATATCGCAAACGAGGAAAACATCTGGCACAAGGCTTCCTTGTATTTTGCCGAAGAGGTCAAGACTCTGACTAAAGGAGCGGTGGAGGTTAAGGTCTTTCCAAACGACTCTTTGGGCAAGGAAATGGATCTGATAAACGGTATGCAACTAGGTACCGCCGATATGACTATCACAGGTGAATCTCTTCAGAATTGGGCACCAAAGGCCGCTTTGATCGGCATTCCCTATGCCTTCAAGAACATGGCTGAGATGGACAAGGCTGTCAGTGGTCCGTTGGGTGAAGAGATAAAGAAAGAGATCATTGAAAGAGCCAAAGTAATCCCCCTGGCTTTTTTTGCGCGTGGCCCCCGTAACCTAACTTCGAATAAGCCAATCAAGACAGTGGGCGACGTTAAAGGCCTGAGAATGCGCCTGCCGAATGTGCCTGTATTTATGCAGTTTTGGCGCGGTGTTGGTGCGCAGCCGACACCGATGGCATTTGGCGAAGTCTTTACATCGCTTCAAACTGGGGTCATTGATGCACAGGAAAACCCCTTGGCTCTGATCAAATCTGCCAGCTTTTTTGAGGTCCAAAAATATGTGAACCGCACAGAACATGTGCGCTCTTGGATCTATTTGACTATTGGCGAAAAATCTTTCAATAAGCTCAATGCCAATCAGAAGAAGGCTGTCCAGGAAGCTGCTCAGCGCGCTCAAGTTTACGAACGGAAACTGATGCTGGCTGATGAACAGACGCTGGAATCTGAATTGAAAGCCAAAGGCATGACCTTTGTTGACACCGATCAGGCCAGTTTTGCCAAGCAAGGAAAAGGTGCTGTATTAGCCGCTGCTAAGGACGAAATCAAGCCGATGATTCAGAAGTTGTATGCAGACTAGGCTTACGTTGGTCTACAGGTCGCATTGCCCAAAGTGATGCGAACCTGTTGACATCACAGAATCTGAAACAAATCAAACGGACGATTAATGAAAAAATTGGAAAAACTGATCAATTGGGCCATCTTCATTGTCTTTGCTGTCATGATTGCGGCAGTTGTCATACAAGTGTTTGCGCGCACCTTTTTTGAACAACCCCCGCTTTGGACTGAAGAAGCGTCACGTTTCGCACTACTCTATATAGTTGGATTGGGTGTCGGCGCAGCCGTCCTTACCGGAGATCTCGTTAACGTTGACCTAGCGCTAACGGTTATGTCGAAGTCTTTGCGACGTTTTTGCGAATTGACCTCTGCAGCTCTGGTTTCAATCTTTGGCGTCTTCCTGATTCCTGGGGCTTGGGAGTTCACAGTCTCTGGCACCATGCAGACATCGCCCGCGATTCAAACGCCGATGCAATACATTTTTGCATTCATGTTGTTGTTTTCAATTTTGCTCAGCTTCTTTGGCCTCGTCAAATTCATTCGCATATGGAATTCCGTACCTGGCAACGAATTGATGCCCCACGCCCAATCTGGAGTTTGACATGGGAATTACTGTTCTCTTTTGTGTATTTATCGTGTGCTTGGTGATCGGGCTACCAGTCGCCATTTGTCTAGGTCTATCTTCTGCAGTCTACTTAATGCTATTTGCAGACATACCTCTTGTGGTCTTCTCGCAGAAGATATTTGCTGGCATTGATTCGTTCGTCCTGCTGTGCATTCCTGGATTCATACTAGCGGGAAGCCTCATGAATGGCGGCGGGATTACTGACAGGATTATTCGCTTTGCAAGTGCCGGCGTTGGATGGATTCGCGGTGGACTGGGTTTGACCAACATTGCTGGATCCATGCTGTTTGCCGGCATCTCTGGCACGGCAGTTGCCGAAGCAGCGTCCATTGGCGCCGTCATGATTCCTGGCATGAAAAAAGAAGGTTATCCCGTTAGTTTTGCCGCAGCCATCACGGCTGCCGCTTCCACTGTTGGGCCAATCATCCCTCCCAGTGTGCCCATGATAATCGTGGGGGCGTTGAGTGGCATTTCGGTCGGCCGCATGTTTATGGCGGGAGCCATCCCAGGTTTCATGCTTGGAATTGGCATGATGATTGTCTGCTACGTGATCTCTGTTAGAAAAAACTACCCCCGTCAAGCGTGGAAAGGTTGGGGGGAGATATGGCGTTCATTCCTCGGAGCCTTCTGGGCAGTGATGCTGACCGCTTTGATCGTGGGTGGCTTGCTCAGTGGTGTGGTAACGCCAACTGAGACGTCGGTGCTTGCCTGTGTCTACGCTTTTGTGGTGGGTGTCTATATCTACAAAGGGATCAAATTACGCGACGTGCCTAAGCTCATGGTCGACAGCGCCATCACCTCGGCCGCTTTGTTGGCGCTAATCGGCCTCGCGAATGTATTTGGTTGGATCATGGCCAATGAAGAAGTGCCGCAGACCATCGCCAAGGTCATGCTTTCTATTAGCACCGACAAGTACGTGATCATCCTGATGATCAACATTTTATTATTGATTGTTGGCATGTTCATGGAGACCATAGCAGCGCTGATCATCTTGTTCCCACCGCTTCTGGCTGTCGCAATTGGTGTTGGCATTGATCCCATTCATTTCGCCACATTCGCTGTGCTAAATTTAATGATCGGATTGACAACCCCGCCTGTGGGGATCTGCTTGTTTGTCTGTGCAAATATTGCGAAAGTCCAGCTTTCTCCGGTCATAAGGGAAATATTTCCCTTCTTGATGGGCAATATATTTGTGCTATTTTTGGTTTCCTATATTCCTCAGCTATCTCTCTGGTTGCCTAATTTGCTATTTGGCTCGAGATGAATTTGATGACGGACATCCTCCATGGTTTTTAACATGTCGCCCTCAAACATTTAGTGTTGCATCCCGGAAAAGCTCGCCAACGATCTCCTTTTCGATGACTTAGCCGGGCCAAGATTCCATCACCAAAAACCTAAGGCACTTACATGCAAACTCGCGCTTGTGTACTTCATGCCCAAGAAGACGTTCGGATTGAAACTTTGGAGGTCGGCGAGATGGGGCCGCAGCAGGTGCTGGTGCGCATCGGCGCAGGTGGCGTCTGTGGCTCTGACATCCATTACTACTGGGATGGCGGAATTGGCACGATCCGCGTTTCTGAGCCCATCGTCATGGGCCATGAAGTCGCAGGTACGGTCGAAGCCATAGGCGCAAGCGTCACACGTGTGCATCCCGGTCAGCGCGTTGCGGTCTGCCCAAGTCAGCCCTGTGGTAAATGCAAGTTCTGCCTGGATGGTGAGCAACAACATTGTCTGGAGATGCAATTTTTCGGCAGTGCGATACGGACTCCGCATACACATGGCGGATTTCGCGACCGACTGATTGCCGGTGAAAACCAATGTGAGCCGATGGGAGAACAGGTGTCGCTCGGTGAGGCCGCCTGTACTGAACCATTGGCAGTCGGCGTGCATGCGGTTAATCAGGCTGGCAACCTGGTTGGTAAGCGGGTGCTGGTCACCGGCGCGGGGCCCATCGGAGCATTGCTGATTGCCGTGGTCCGCCTAGCCGGTGCCAGAGAAATCGTGGCCATAGATATTTCGGAAGCCCCGCTTAGAACCGCTTTGACTATGGGCGCTCAAGTGGCCTTCAATGTTGCACAGGAACCAGATCGCCTGTTAAGTGACTATTCTGCCGACAAGGGGTATTTCGACGTGGCATTCGAATGTACGGGCGTGGGTACCGTCCTCAAGCAAGTCTTCCCGGTCGTACGTCCGCGCGGAACGATTGTTCAGGTCGGTGTAACCGGCAGCGCCGACATTCCGATCAACATGCTAGTTGGCAAAGAGATTAAGCTGGTAGGCACGAATCGTTTCCATCATGAATACGCAGTAGCAGCCAGTCTGATCCGTAAGCGGCGGATTGACGTTAGGCCAGTGATCACCAAGACTTTACCAATGGAGAAGATCGCCGAGGCGCTTGCGATTGCCCGAGATCGTTCGTCACAGATTAAGGTACAGTTGAGCTTCGCTGACTGAGCACACAGACGCCCGTTGTGACCTGTGGTGCAGTTTCGTTTGCTCTTATCATTAGGATCCCGGAGCTTGCTGATGGGAAAAGGGCCATGCTAATTAGAAAATTCATTTCTGGCTTTCGGGATTGAAATTGCGCCCCCCTTACACGGCAGTCTAGTCACACAGACTATTACCAGTCCTTGACATGACCGTACTTGTAAATTCCTTTCGCCAATGTTCCAGGGGCTATGTGCCAAGTGTTTGCATAATGCCTGTTCCCTGATCCCATATGGCACTCGAATCGAGTAGCTTCCCCACCTAAGTCAATATGCATCCCAAACCTGCCAAGGCCGTTGCCAGCCGTTCGCCAAAGCGAAGGGATCAGGCTGTACAAACCGAACACTTGCGCCGAGCCCTGGCGGGGTTCAGTGTTGACGCGAAGCTGCCTTATACGCCGCAAATCGTACAGGCTTTGCGGGCTGCAATACTTACGCTGAAGCTGATGCCTGGTACGCCGCTTTCGGAATTGGCAATATCTGAAGTCCTCGGGTTGAGTCGAACGCCAATACGCGAGGCTCTCAAAGACCTCTCATCCGAGAACTTGCTTGAGATCTTCCCCCAGGCGGGGACGGTGGTCTCACCCATCAGGCTGAAGCTGGTCGAAGACGGTTCATTTGTTCGTAATGCCTTGGAGACTGCGAACCTAGTAGACCTGATGCAGACGCTTGACAAGATTGCCCGAAAAAGGATTCAAAGCGTTTTGGGCCTGCAGGAGCAGGCGCTTCAACGTGGCAATCGCGCTGAATTCTTCGTGCAAGACGAAGCCATGCACAGACTCTTTTTTGAGCTGACAGGGCGTTTGCCGGTTTGGGAGCTAGTGCAGAAAGCAAAACAGCATATCGACCGCGCACGGATGCTTTTGGTTCAAGAAGTCGATGCGACCATTCATCGTGCGTACGCTGACCATTTGCTCATCATCGATCCCTTGTTCGCTGGAAACGAGGAGAAGCTAAAGGCTGCAATGCAGCAACACTTCGTGCTGCTGAAGCAGTTTGTCCTTGACTATGTTGGCAAGACTAAGTCCTCCATCATCGTAGAGTGACCTTTCGATGACGCCGCGCTACCGACTCTTTACGATTTTGTGTCTTGAATAAATAAGTTCAGACATATGAACTACAGCGCGTTTTTACGCCCGAGTGCTGGGCTGGGTAGCTGATTGCAGTTCAAAACAAACGTAGCGATTTTTTGATGCTGAGTACAGCGCCAGCTGCATCACACCCAGAGCAAAACACAAAGAACCTTGCAAGCTATTCAGGCTTGACTGCGTACTCATTGAAATGGGCGTGTTTGACTGTTCCGAAATCTATGAAAAGACACAGAAAAATCTATGACAAGTAGTAAACCCGGACCATACTACTTTGAACCTAATAAAAAGCACCTAGAGTCGCCTCTAAGTGCTTGATTTATATGGTTATTTTTGGTGGGAGATACAAGTTTCGAACTTGTGACCCCTGCAGTGTGAATGCAGTGCTCTACCCCTGAGCTAATCTCCCGTTGCCTTCAGGCAAGCCTCAAATTATAGGTGTTTTGCAACGCTCGAATCACTTACGCGCTGAGGCTTCTCCAGATTGTTTTGCCTTTGCTGGCTTTGTCGATGCCTGCCAGCAGGCTTTCATGCGCGGCGCGCTCTTGTTCATTGGCCGTGAGCAAGGGCAGCTCAATGCTGCGCAGGTCGATAGCGTGGGTTGGCTCCCCGGGCTCCGGCTCAGGCGCTTCGTCCATCACCAAGCTGTTTTGTCCGCGCGTGAGGTTGATGTACACATCAGCCAGCAAC
>Ga0187844_10002213_pt1 | contig 14012 bp, 10 predicted proteins | sample SpaLakP09_SKY_50_FD_134517 | JGI IMG/M metagenome (GOLD analysis project Ga0187844, IMG submission 134517) | Oligotrophic lake water microbial communities from Sparkling Lake, Wisconsin, USA - SP09_SKY_50 | ecosystem: Environmental > Aquatic > Freshwater > Lake | place: USA: Sparkling Lake...
GAATACGCACCCGAAAGCATGCGCAGCAACTATGGCAAGGGTGATTTCGTCATGATCATCGATGGCAAAAAACTGATGCCGTCCGATGCTGGCAGTAATGCCGGTGGCGACAACTTCCGCTACGCCTGGGAGGCGATTCGTGCCGGCAAGAAGATTGTCGTCAAGGGTGGGCGAAACAGCATGATTCTGCCAGTGGAAGATGCAGCAAAGGTCTTACCACCACTGCAACGAAGCCATTGTGAAACCTGGTGATCACCTGCACCGTATGACAAAACTGACCCAAATCGCCATCTCTCCCGAGGTGGCGATTTTTATTTCATCGAACGAAAGTGAGGCCTGACATGCGCACGCCCGCCACCCCACCGGAATCTACCCCACCACTGCAAAGCTGCTTGAGCCAATGGCTGGACAAGCAAACCCGCCATTTATCGGCAGATTACCGCCAGTACCTGCAGGATGAGCTGCAGAAGATCGTTAGCTACCAGGCCACCATCGGCGTGATGGGCAAGAGTGGTACCGGTAAGTCTTCCCTATGCAATGCGCTGTTCGGTCAGGAGGAGAGTGCAGTCAGTGACGTGACCGGTGGTACCCGCTCCCCACAAGAGATCACCCTGGCCTCGCAGGCCGGACGCGGCATCTCGCTGATCGATATGCCCGGTATCGGAGAAAGCCTGCAGCGCCATGAAGAATACCGCGAACAGTACCAGGCCCTGTTACCTAAGCTGGATCTGATTCTGTGGCTGATCAAAGCCGATGACCGCGCCCTCAGTCTGGATCAGCAGTGTTATCAGGAACTGCTACAGCCCCATCTAGTTGAACATCCCATCCCGGTGCTGTTTGTCATCAGCCAGGCCGACAAGATTGAACCCTGCCGGGAATGGGATGATCAACAGCATCGTCCAGGTCCATTGCAGCAAGAGAATCTGGCGCTGAAGCAACGGGTGATCGCCGAGTCCTTCAACATCCCGAACAGCCACATCTGCGTGATTGCTGCAGCGGAAAACTACGGCTTACCAGAACTGGTGGAGAACATCGTGCGAGTGTTACCGCATGAGAGAAAGTTGGGCGTGGTACGGGAAACGAAGCCGGAGCAGATCACCAATACTACTTGGCAGCTCTGTCTGGCTTGCCTGTGGCAGCTACTGCGTAGCCGCCTGGGGGATCTGGCCCGCAAGGGCAAGGAAACGATGACCGACAAGCTCAGCACCCTGTGGGGACGTTGAGCTGGCGGCATAAACACTCCCCTGCCGGAGAGTGTTTTTTTTCGTACCAGTTTGCACAGCAATCTAGGGTGGTCCTGCGCCCTCACAAATCTACCCATACACTGGAGGCCAACAACCAACCAACATAAAGTTCAACAAAAACATACGCATAGAGAAATACACTTCAAACAAGATTATAGAAACTGTCAAATCTGCAGCTCCGAACTCATACAAAAACTGCATAACAACACGACTAATTGTTATGCAGTAATTTATGAATATGGTTAAAATTGAAGAATCACATTGTAATTTTAGGATTATGAGTCAGCTAGTTATCACCAGTTGTACGGGTAGGAAGCGGATCATTGTTGATCAAAAATTACAAACGCTACCGTCGAGAGAGGCGGTTGAGTTACATGGCAATGGTGTAGATGCGTTGGCCCATGCATGGGTAGAAGCCATCAATGGAGCACCCAAATCATGTCTGGCAATCGATCTGTACGCTGGACGTTCATTTGTTGATGCGTGTGCGGTTGCAAGGCTGTTAAATGCCAGACTAAAGGTCGTTTCCGCGGGCTTAGGATTGGTAGACTCAGCCGACATGATTACGTCATATGAACTAACAATTTCAGACGAACAAAGCTCGCTACCTAAGCGACTTGCAACTTACTCAGCGCTACCAGTGCAGTGGTGGAGTGCCTTAAATAAGGCTCACACTGGTCATGAGTTTCCAATTGCACTATCTACGAATACTGACATGTTCCAGCGGATTTACATTGCTCTCCCGAGTCGTTACCTCGAGATGATCCGGCTTGACTTGTCTTCGATTAGCGCAGAGTCAATAGAGAAATTAAGAATATTTACCTCTCCCGCTGGGCAAAAGTTGGTTCCAGCAGCACTACATAAAGCTGTCATGCCCTACGATGAGCGCTTAGAAGATATAAATAGCTTAAGAAGGGGGACGCGCACTGACTTTGCACAAAGAGCAATGCGGCACTTTGTAGAGGATCTCGGCGCAGACACCTTATCATTAGATGAAGCTCGCGCAACGGTAATTGATTCAATGGCCAAGATGTCTTATCCAGCAAAGCCAGTTAGGCGCCGTGTAAGTGACGATGAGATAGCCACATTGCTTCATGCCAATTGGTTAAATACAAATGGGCAGTCATCTCGCCTATTAAGATATTTGCGTGATGAAGCTTTAGTTTCTTGCGAGCAGGGACGATTCAGGGATATATGGCTAAAAGTTCGTGACACTATCGCGAAGCAGTCGGAATAACATTATGAATGAAACTCATCGTGACATTATCGTTCGTGCATTGCGCACTACCCAAGTTCCTGGCTTAGACATATTTGCTTTTTTCATTCGCGGCGCAGATATAGTCCAACTTGCCGACATAAGTCGCATTGATCGAGATGAACATGAAGTACTGAAGGGATTTCAACGTCCAGAAATACGTTCCCACGTTAAAGAGATTGTTGATTACCTCAATAAAGGATCTGTGCTGTTTCCCAATGCCATTATTCTTGCGCTGTCACCACAAGTAAAATTTTCACCTTCCCGGGGTCCAAAACCAGAAGGTCTGCAGGATGTTGCAAACTCTGGAACATTAATTATTCCCGTAGCCTCTACTGGAGAGAAAATGGCCTGGATCGTTGATGGCCAACAGCGATCGATTGCATTAGCACAGTCATCCAACACTTCCATCTCAGTACCAGTTATTGGCTTTGTGACTGATGATCTAGAACTACAACGGGAGCAGTTTATTCTAGTCAACAAAGCCAAACCATTACCAACTAGACTGATAAATGAATTACTACCCGAAACACGTAGTATTTTATTACCAAAAGAATTAAATAACAGAAAATTACCTAGCGAGTTATGTGGACTTTTAAATAGAGATACTCAATCTCCGTTCTACAAAATAATCAAGAGACCGTCAGACAAAAAAGGAACAGAAAGCAAGGGCATCATTAGTGACATGGCAGTTATCGCCATGATAAAAAATAGCCTAAATAACCCATTAGGAGCACTTGCACCATTTAAAGGTGGTGCAAGTGAAATGATGAACATTGAGGCCATGTATAAAATACTTACCACATTTTGGTCTGCTGTCAAAGATGTTTTCCCAGAAGCCTGGGAAAAAGATCCTCGACAAAGTCGTCTAATGCACTCCGCCGGCATAGAGGCGATGGGTGTATTAATGGATAGAATTTATGCGAAGCTAACCGGTGTTGCTGAAGATTATAAAAGTGTTAGAGCGGAATTAGAGCGAGTTGCTCCCTTCTGTCGCTGGACCGAAGGGAGATGGGAGTTCATTGGCCTTGCCTGGAATGAAATACAAAACACACCACGTGACATTAAGCGCCTCCAAGACGCACTGGTACGTGCATATATAGTGACTAGCACAAAGTGAAATTTCTTTATTCAGACACCCAGGATTATGTCGATCCGGAATACGATTTTTTAAGTGATCTCAACAAGCCTGGACGTCGGCGGTATTGGGATGATAAATATGCTCATGAACTTATGGCAGAAGACCCATATGATGGCCTCCTTGTATCAATGAGTGCGATTAGGGCTGCCAAGGGAGTATCTGCTAGTAAGAGTCGATATTCTACTGCAGAAGAGCAGCGTTTCTTACGCGTAGGGGCTCGTGAATTTTTGCGTTTTAATGGACGACATCAGCATAAAATGCTGATGGGTGATTGCGGTGCTTTTGCATATGCAGATCACGAAAAGCCCGCATATGAACCACTGGAGGTCGTTGATTTTTATACCAATGCCCAGTTTACTCACGGCTGCCACCCTGATCACATCATCTTCGACTTTCTACAGGAAAATCCAACACGGACCGAAGTTGGTGAAGTCATAGGTCGTCGATATGACATTACTCTCGAAAATGCACGGGAATTTTTGAAACTCACCCTCGAAGAGGGTAAACCATTTGAACCTATTGGTGTAGTGCAGGGATGGTCACCAAAAAGCATGGCTGAGGCGGCTGTCGAGCTTGAAAAAATGGGGTACGGCTACTTAGCCATTGGAGGTATGGTACCGCTAGGAACCCCAGAAATTCATCTTGTTATGCAAGAAATTCGTAAGGTTTTGCAACCAAAAACTAAAATTCACCTTCTTGGATTTGCTAAAGCCGATCAGATTGGTGAATTCACCAATTATGGAATCACCAGTTTCGACTCAACATCTCCGTTGATACGCGCATTTAAGGATGCAAAACGCAATTATTATTTACCTGGCAACAATGGAAAGCTTGAGTATTACTCCGCCATTAGAATTCCCCAAGCGATTGAGAATTCTCGCCTATTGCAAGCCATTAAAAGGGGGACACTTGATCCAACAATACTACAAAAAAAAGAACAACAAGCTCTTAACGCACTTCGTGGATTTGACAAAGGGCACATAGCTCTCGATGATACAGTAGAGCAAATCATTGACTATCAAAAGCACTTGATTGCTGTAAGCCTGGAAGATCAAACCAAGTATGAAAAAGAGATTGATAAAAATCGCACAACAATTTTAGAAACCTTACGCGCAACTCCCTGGAAACGATGCAACTGTTCAATATGCAAAGAAATTGGCGTGGAAGTAATAATATTTCGATCCGCCAATCGTAATCGACGGCGTGGTTTCCATAACTTGGGCGTGTATCACTCCCACGTTCAAAACAAATTGAGTGCCCAAAAATGAAATTATTCCGATATACAGCAGTTCGTGCCAAGCAGGCAGACGGTAGAGACGTTTTTGCATTCGCCGCCAATCCGGGCGATATTCTTTCCTTCTCTAGCATTGATGGAATAAAACGTAAAGATGATGGCTCTCTAGATGGCTTTCAGCGTCATCAGATTGCAGCACATATTAAAGAAATTCGTGCTTACCTTCAACGCCAAGATGCACTATTGCCAAATGCAGTAGTCGTAGCATTTATTGACGGAGTGACTATTCAGCCTATTAGCAATGATGTTGTTGAAGTCGAAATCAGAGTGAACGAAAACAATCGCCCTGGATTTGTTGTTGATGGGCAACAGCGATTGACTGCACTATCTGGCATAGACAAGCCAGAATTCCAAGTTTTCGTCTCAGCACTAATTTGTGAAGATTACAATGAACTGCGACAGCAATTTGTACTGATTAACAATGCACGCCCTCTTCCCAAAGCTTTGATTTATGAACTTCTGCCAAATATTGAGGGTTTGCCTGAGCGCTTTACAAAACGTGCATTTGCGGCGCGCATGGTAGACCGTCTTAATTACGGCGAAGATTCAGTTTTACGAGGACGCATACATCAACATACAAATGCAAAGGGCAAAATTAGCGACCTAGCTCTTCAACAACTCGTCATGAACTCTGTCAACCAGGGTGCAATTAATGATTTCCTTACGAAAAATGATTGCTTTGAAAAAGCATACGAGTTAATAAACAAATTCTTTGGAGCAGTTGAAGATGTATTCGCTGACGCATGGATTGGGATGAATTCAAAAACATCTCGATTAGTACACGGTGCGGGTATTGTCGCAATGGGATTTGTGATGGAGTCAATTTACCTGCGAGTTGGACGCGTTGATCGCAAAGCCTTTGCCGCTCACTTAACACTATTGATACCACATACAGCCTGGACATCTGGGTACTGGACTTTTTCTGCTGACGACAGACGACTCTGGAATGGAATTCAGAACACTCCGACTGATATCAGCTTACTATCAAACTATCTTGTTAAGGTTTTAAAACGAGAACTCCGAACAAACAACAGCCTCTTTTCAGAACCAGATCAAAATAGTTTTTAAATATAAAAATTACAGCAACAAGTGAAGTCACTGGTGTTCTCAGTGACTTTTTTTTACACTGAATCGCCCCGACTTCTCTAGACACTCTTGAGCCATTGGAAATATTGCTTCTCAAACTCTACCGGCGATAGCCCGTTTGCGGAACCATGCCGGCGTTTCGGGTTGTAGAACATCTCGATGTAATCGAAGATGTCCCGCCGGGCCTCCTCCCTATCGTGATAGGTTTTGCGCTTGATACGCTCACGCTTCAGCAACTGGAAGAAACTCTCCGCAACAGCATTGTCGTGGCAGTCCCCGCGCCGACTCATGCTTGGCACCAAGCGATGAGCTTTCAAGAAGTCCTGCCAATCGTCGCTACTAAACAGACTTCCTTGGTCGGAATGCACCAGCACTTCCTGCTTGGGCTGACGTCGCCATGCCGCCATCAACAAGGCATTCAGCACCAGCTCTCTATCGATACGTGACTGCATCGACCAGCCAATCACCTGCCGTGAGAACAGGTCCAGCACCACCGCCAGGTACAACCACCCCTCATGCGTGCGGATATAAGTGATGTTGGTCACCCAGGCTTTATCCGGCACATCGACGGTAAGCTGGCGCAGCAGGGGGGGGGCGGCACCACCACGGCCAGGCGGCCACAGTAATGCAGGGCCACGATGGTAGCCAGTCTGTGAACGCAGACCCTCCTTCTTCATCAGTTGTGCCACACGATGTTTGGTCTGTCCCGCTCCCCCTGAGCCGACAAGCCGTAATGCACCTTTAATAAAGCTCGCAATACCAATAAATATGCAATTTACAGCATGCTATTTGGGAAAAAAAATCTATTCGCGTAAAATACTCGGAGTGTAAAAGTAAAGCTGTCAAAACCTTGTGTGAAGGTTTTTCCCCGATATGTGAGGCTATGCCGACGACGATCAAGGCAGGTCTGGTTCTCGTCAAGCAAGAATTTGTCAAGAAGTGCAACAGAACCTGCCGGATGTCATCTATGTCAGCTTGCCGAACAGCGTTGCTGTCTGTGGCACGAATGATCGCTAACACTGTGCTGCTAGCACACTGCTTTAGAACTTACACATACAAGGTAGATCATGTTTTGTTTGGTAAAAAATGCTGAAAGAGATGGTTTAGGTAAACTCGTCCGCCAGGATGGTGTGTTGGCCGTGGTTGAGTATTTTGACTCCCCAGAGAGAGGGGGGCGACACTTGGTTGAGGTACCATTATCATCAGTCAAACGGAAGCGGTTAGGAAGCAATACCCGCGTTTACACCTTCGATGAGCTCGAAAATCAGTGGCGGATTGGACGAGTACGTAAGGACGATGGGGAAGGTGTTGAGGTCCGTTTAGCGGATAAGCTTGACGTTTATCTGGACTACAGTCGGGTCTTCGTTCGTTGGAAGCGACCGATCCAGGATCCAGTTGTCTTCCTTGGTAACTTTGTGACCGAAACGCCACGCTATGCCGAGGCACGCTCAGACTTCCTGCAGAACTACCTATACCAACGGGGAAGTGCGTTTGGCATTTCTGCCTTGCTTTCCTCTTCAATTGAATTGGAATTACATCAGATCGACGTCGTACGGCGCATCTTAACTGATCATTCTCAGCGTTATCTTCTTGCTGATGAAGTAGGTCTTGGTAAAACAATTGAGGCTGGAATCGTTATTCGCCAAGCCGTACTCGACGACTTGCGTGGTCATCGGGTACTCGTGCTAGCCCCCCACTCCCTGGTAAACCAATGGCGAGATGAGTTGATCGTTCGCTTCGGTCTGCGTGATTTCATCGATGAGTCTGTATTTGTAATGCCTCAAGAATATAGCGAGGAATTACGACAGGTTCTGCCAAACCTATCTTTACTTGTCATCGACGAAGCACATCATCTGACAGATCCTCATGCAGTTAACTCAACGCAAAAACTGTATAACTTAATCAGCGATGTGGCACAACGTACTGACCGATTGCTACTACTATCTGCGACACCCATTCTACGCAATGAGATGGGATTCCTCCGCATGCTACATCTGCTTGACCCTGTGGTTTACCCGTTAGATGACCTAGAGGGTTTCCATACCAAGGTTGTTAATCGTCAGGCTCTGGCCGAGACAGTCGCAGCACTTGATCCAAGTAATTCATTTTTCATGGACACTGCACTCGATGACTTAGTTGGGCTTATTCCTAACGATCCACGCTTGGCGCAGTTGACGCAGGTGGTAAAAAATCTACTACTCGAATTGCCGGACGAGAACGACCCGCAGTTTTGTATAGCGGTAAGGCAATTGCGCGCCCATATTTCTGAGACCTATCGCCTAAATCGCCGTATTCTCCGCAACCGCCGTAGCCAAGTACATGGTTTGACGCCGGACCGCAAAGGAGGGAGTGTCTGGTCGGTCAATAATTCGCCAATGGCTCGTATTGAGTCAGCGCTAGAAGACTGGCGCGTTAACGCCTCGCTGTCAGTAGACGTAGATAGTGCCACGATGCCGGTGTTTGAATCATTCTACTGGAGGGCGGTTTGTGCCCTTTGGGAGAATCTTGCTGCCCTTCAAAAACTTTGCATAGATCGCAGGCGCGACATAGAGGGCAACACTATTATTTCATTTGAGGGCGAGGAGATTCTTCTCGACTCCCTCATGCGTACTATTGAGCATGACGAGTGGATGGATGCACGCCTCAATCGCTTATGCGAGGGGTTATGGTCATTGCCGGAATTAACCAAAGCGGTGATCTTTTGCTCAAACCAGAATGTTGCAGACCAAGTTTTTGCTCACCTCAAGCGCCAGCATATCGCCATAGTGCGACATGATATTGGCGAGATCGGTACTGATGTTAACAAGGGCACTTGGCGTGATTTCCTAACGAGTACCGCAATAAAAGCTATTGTTTGTGACAGCACTGCTGAAGAAGGGATCAACTTGCAAGGAGGGAACAAGGTAGTAGTGCATTTTGATCTCCCACTTCAGCCGAATCGTATCGAGCAGCGGATTGGACGCGTTGATCGCTATGGCGCTGGTAATTCAGTCCAGTCATTCGTGTTGATTGATAATGACGCGCCACTGCAGAAAGCATGGTACGAAATTCTCGACAAAGGGTGGGGAGTTTTCAATCGGTCCATTTCTAGCCTGCAGTACCTAGTCGAAGCGGCTCTTAACACCTTGCAGAAGAGCCTGATACAGGATGGTATCGAAGCCCTCGATGCACTGCGTGATCAATTGGCAGGCTCCTCGGGCTTAGTGAGTCGTGAGCTTAAATTGATTGATCAGCAAGATGCATTAGACCAGTTATCACCAGTACCTGAAGTAGATTTCGATGACATGTTCGAAGCCGATGCAGACTGGAGAACTATTCGCAAGGCGATGATGTACTGGATTGAGGAGAACCTCATGTTCCGTAAAGTGTATGAACCTCGTCGAACAGATATCCAGTTAGTTGATGCCCCCTTCCGCCTACAGTACTGCTCGCCAGATGGCGATATGAAGCCACCTACCCTCATTCCTTCTTCAGGGTTCATCGACGATTTTTTGGGAGCCATAGACTTTGAAGCACCCGGAAGTCGTTCAACCCTGCCACACTCTTATCCTTACGTCGCACATCGTCAAACGGCCGTTAAACGAGGAGTACGTCCACTACGTTACGGTACAGAATTCGTTGAGGCCATCACATCGTTTTCTAACATGGATGACCGTGGTCGTAGTTATGCTATGTGGAGGCAAGTCTACGAACAATTCCCGCCATCTGAAATTCGACTTTGCTTTCGCTTCGACTTTGTGATCGAGACTAGTTTGAATGAGGCACTTTCCATTCTGTCCGCCGACAGGCGGCAATCGAGCCAAGCAGCCCGTGCTGCCTTGGCGCGGAAAGGCGACACCTTATTTCGACCTGCGGTAATACAAGTCTGGGTAGACGAAGAGGGAGACGAACTTCCACAAAATTTTATTGAGCGTTTTCTGTTGCCAAAGTACGAAAAGCGAGGCGGAAGTGGCTACATCGATAAAAATCTCGAGACTCCTTACTTACGTTGTTTTAGAAAATTGGCACCAGATACCTTCGCCAACTGGGAGGACCGCTGCGTAAGAATGCGCGACCGCGCCATGGCAATTGTGATAGGGAGCCAGGAATTGGTGAGCCGGCAACACCATGCACTGGAGACGGCTGCGGCCGAAGAAGAAATTCGCTATGCCCAATTAAGGACCCGTATCCAGTCTTTATCTGGGGAGGAGGCACAGGCGGAGGCACGACAACTCTCGCTAGAGTTAGCGCTTAACGATGCTCTCCATCGCGGCATATTGTCGCCTTTGGTGAAGGTTGATGTCGCCGGCGTGGTTTTTCTCACTAGTGAACCGGTATCGATTATCGAACGCTCCTCCCAGGAAAATTCATGATTTTTGGCTTCAATGAACTGCAGGCCATCCTCTCGGACTGGCCAATTGTGAGCGCTTGGCCGGAAAATGTAGATGACAGTTTGCTTGATCGGATTTGCCAAGTCCTGCGCTTAGCTCAAGCCCAGCCCTATGGCAGTACATGGCATGCAGACCTTCAACCCTTGTTTCGACATTTACTGCTGCGAACAAGTAGCGGTGCCAGCAAGAGTTTTAGGTTGCGTGTCCCAGCCAGTTCTGACTGGCCAGATCAAGCAAGCTGGGCAATTCATGGAGTTGATGCGATTGAGGCCAAGCCCTCTTCATATCTGTTGACTGCTCGCGAGTGGCATCCAGAGTGGCTTGGCAGCAGGGGAAATGGTGTATTTGCAGATGCTTTTTCCGACAAGATGGTGCGCCGGATGGTGCACTGTGAGGTGGACCCCTTCATCCGCGATGCCACTGGCTTTGCCAGCTATTCTTCCCCTGGCCAGCGTGAGGCAGTGCGTGCGGCCTTCTTGATTCCAGAAGGCGATACCTTGATGGTCAATTTACCAACAGGGTCCGGTAAAAGCTTGGTCGGGCAGGCCCCGACCTTAGTACACAAAGAGGATGGGCATCTGACTATCTTTGTGGTACCAACGGTCTCCTTGGCGTTAGACCAGGCGCGTGCCATGCAGCAACTCTTTCAAAGTAACGATCCATCTCGTCCGGACTGGCCGTTGGCCTGGCATGGTGGCTTGTCGAAAGAACAACGTGCCGAGATCCGGCAGCGCCTGCGCAGCGGCACCCAGCGCATCTTGTTTACCTCGCCGGAAGCACTCACTACTTCGCTCCTAGGTGTCGTGTCGGATGCTGCCTCGGCCGGTATGCTGCACTACTTCGTTATTGATGAAGCCCACCTAGTTACCCAATGGGGTGATGAGTTTCGTCCTTCCTTTCAGGCTTTGGCAGGTCTGCGCCACACCCTGCTGAGGTTAGCCCCTCGAGGCTTTCGTACTTTGCTAATGAGTGCCACCTTCACGGAAGAAACTGTTGAGACATTAGCGAACCTATTCGGATCACCTGGACGGGTACAAATGGTATCAGCAGTACATCTACGTCCCGAGCCTCAATATTGGTTCTATAAGGCCGCATCGCCGCAGGAAAAGCAAGAACGTGTGCTTGAAGCTCTGCGTCATGCACCGCGACCATTTATTCTCTACGTTACCAAGCGCGAGGAAATCGCTCATTGGAACACCACATTACGTTCTAGCGGCAACTTGCATCGCATCGCTACGTTCGACGGCAGCACACCAGACCACGAACGGCAGCGCATTATTCGGGAGTGGGCCGCCAATCGCCTCGACGGCATCGTCGCCACGTCTGCTTTCGGTGTCGGCCTAGACAAGAGCGATGTACGCACCATAGTCCATTCGACGATACCAGAGACTCTGGACCGCTACTATCAAGAGGTAGGGCGTGGTGGTCGTGATGGAAAGCCATCGATCAGTCTACTCGTGTTTGACGATACCGACTGGGCCCTGCCCGAACGACTTGCAAAGCCAAAGATCATCTCTGATGAACTTGGCTTCATGCGATGGAAGGCCATGTATCACTCACGCCAGCAGACTACAGAGGAGGATTTGTGGGAGATAAACATTGATGCCGTCCGCGAAGGTTTGCCAGGGGGGAGTGAGTACAACGTAAATTGGAATATGCGTACCCTCATTCTGATGGCGCGTGCAAGTCTCATTACCCTCGAAATTGAGGTCAACCGCAGCGAGCAGGATACCGATCCGGGCGAGGATGCGTCCTCGTTGCTGGCAGCAATGGCAAACGTGCGCGTGCGTATCCGTAACCACGGCCATCTCCTCCCTGAAGTTTGGGAGAATGCGATCGGGACCTCGCGTGACACTACCTTGCATGCGGCCACGCGAAACTTGCAAATGATGCGGCAACTACTACCTCAGTCCTGCGGTCTGGAGCAGCAAATTGGCCAAGAAGTCGGTAGCACGCTTACACAGTTGTATCGTATCCGGTCTACAAACTGGCCGGTTGAGGTAACACATGTTTGTGGTGGGTGTCCCAAGGACCGCTTCGACATCGAAGGTCACTGGCAATATGCAGAACCAGTCGTGGTACCGGTGAGTCGTATCATGAAACCAACAGTCGACGTCTGGAGAGAAAGGTTTCCTTGGGTAGACCCTGCCTTCGCCTATGTCTTTTATGACGAGTGTCGGACATGGGACAGCAACCGACAGGCGATCCTAGAATTCGTTGGTTGGCTAGTGCAGTCGTGCAACGTACGTGAGTTGGCTGTCCATCCCTCATCGCCACTGGCACACCTACCCGAGTGGCTCCGGCTATACCAGCGTTCACATGATCGAGTATTACTTCACCGGTCGCTAGATTACGATCTTGAGCCCTATTCTCCGCTCGCTCGTTTGACGGTGCTAGAACCTGATGCATCCCCTGAACTCGTCTTAGATATACAGATGCTGCAGCGCCCCTTCCATGTTGTACTGCTGCCGCTCAGCATGCCAGATCCTGACAATAATTCACGCCGTCTAGCTGACGTCAGCCCCAACTCCCTACATCTTGAAAACCTTATTCAAGTGATACGCCAATGAGTATTCTTAACCGTGAAAATGATGGCCTCCATCCGATACTTTTGACCTTGGCGAGAATTATTGCCCGAGAAAAAACTATTACTCGTGATGAGTTGATTCAAATATGCGTTCCTCATACCGAGGTCAACAAGGAAAGTAGTAAAGCAACTAGTAACGATAAGAGCAAAGATTTGGCATCCCGAGCACGCGCGACGCTGGCCCGTTGGACTGCTCTAGGGTTGTTCACCGAAGACGGCGACCAAATTCGTCTTGCAATTGAATTAACCCGCGGGGAGTCGGTTGACACATTTACGGAGCGATTGCCCGCCATTTGCCGTGGTCTCGCCTTACGCATGGAGCACGGAATGCCATTGTGGCCCTCCCATGGTGGCATTTCGGAAGAAGAAGTTGGACGCACTGCAGACTTGTGCCGGGGTCTGGCTTGGTGCCTGACACAGAATATCTACACTCTACCAAGCACGCATGGCGAAATAGAAAAGTTGATCACAACCCAAGTGCAGGTAGGAAGATTCATTTTTTTGAACGACACACGTTGGGCTGGTTTTCGATCTTGGGCGAGATTCCTTGGCTTTGCCACCGGTGATGATTCCAGCTTTTTCTGCGACCCCACGATCGCAGTGCGCACGGAATTAAAAGAAGTTATTCAAAAGGGCGAGATGGTATCCGCAGATGAGTTTGTATCGCGCTTGGCCTCTCGCTTGCCAGTGTTGGATTTTGGGACCTACCGTCTAGAGGTGGAACAGGTACTGAGGTCCGAGAGGTGGACTGCACCTGCGGCTGGACACCTTTCGACTGCACTTTCATTCGCTTTGCGGCGTTTACAGAAACAAGGCGTGATTGGCTTGGTAACGCTTGCTGACGCAGGTTCACGACTAACGCTTGTAGGCCAACATGGACGAACTTGGGAAAGCTTTACCCATGTTAGCTTGTTAAAGGAAATGAAATGAACGTCTCCCACCCATCGTAGGTAGTGCACAGGAAGCGCAAGATGGGCTTTCACGGTGCATTGGCAGACATTGCCAGCAGAAGAAGATCTCCATGATCTTCAACCC
>Ga0187844_10002214_pt1 | contig 14007 bp, 16 predicted proteins | sample SpaLakP09_SKY_50_FD_134517 | JGI IMG/M metagenome (GOLD analysis project Ga0187844, IMG submission 134517) | Oligotrophic lake water microbial communities from Sparkling Lake, Wisconsin, USA - SP09_SKY_50 | ecosystem: Environmental > Aquatic > Freshwater > Lake | place: USA: Sparkling Lake...
GTATGAGACCTCGGGCCACGCGACCACGGCCGAAGCTCTCGAGGCGGAATACCTGCGTGATGAAGGTTACCGAGTTTATTCCAATTAACCCCGCCCCAGTTTGACCGATCTAAACGTTGATGTGTTGCAAAGTAATAAGGTGTTAATTTAATAGATAAGGATGGCTTGGCCGCCCAACAGGCAGACATAAGATCTGATTTCTATGGTGCAAGAGATTGTTGTTCTTTTGCAGGAACACCCCCACCCGCTTTCAGCCAAAGCCATCGCCAATTTTCTTCGTCACAAGCTGCAAATCTCAGATCTAAAGAAAAGTCATATAAATCCCATTCTTTATGCCAACAGGCATCTATTCGTTCCTGTTGGGAGTAATCCTCCGTTTTGGAGATTAAAAGACGATTCAGTGCCTGATGCAGGTGCCCCAGTAGATTCACGACCCTTACCGATAAATGGCCAGAATACGTTACGCACTGCATCCCTCGGTCGGATTGAGAACCCTCAAAAGCCAATCGATGATGATAACTGTGTGGGCGCAAGCGTTCCTGATGTTAATTTGCCAGGCTTTGAAGTAGTTCCAGGCAGAAACTTACCGCCGCCACCAGGGATCCCAGATCGTTTTACAAGCCCTGTCAGACCGCTTTTTCCTTGGCAGGTTCAGGCATTACAAGTTTGGCGAAGTTCAGGAGGACGCGGCGTGGTGGAAGCAGTAACTGGAAGTGGCAAGAGCATGGTTGCCATCCAACTTCTCTATCATTTCATCAAGGCCAGAAAACGTTCCCTGATTTTGGTTCCATCCACAGCACTCCAGGAGCAATGGCACCGAGAAATAAAAGCACACCTAGGTTTTGATACCGTTTCCCATATAGGCGGTGGCCCCGGATACCGATATCGTCAACAATCTCCGATTACAATCGGGATTGTTAATTCGGTGGCGCAAAACGCACCATTATATACTGGGCATTTTGACCTGATTATTGCAGACGAGACTCATCGCTATGGCGCTAGCTTTTTTCGCCGGGCCTTGTTGGATACTGCCTCATTTAGGCTGGGATTAACTGCCACATTCGAACGTTCTGATGATGGGGTGGGCGAGGTTCTAAAGCCGTATTTTAATGAAACTATCTGCCTCGTTTACGATTTTCAAAGAGCAAGAAAGGAAAACGTGGTGGCACGATATGGAGCTGTATTTATCGGAGTGGACTTAGATCCGCAGGAGCAGAAGCAGTACCAAGAATTCGGAACGGTAATGACAAAGAAAAGAAACTACCTAAAGAATAACTGGCCCGATAAATACGACGGGGTCTCCTTTGGAGAGTTTCTCGCACAGGCAGTGCTCGCATCCCAAAAGAACGATGGCGAGGGGCTGGCGGCAAGAGGATATATCCATGCGATGACACAGCGCCGAAAGATTCTTTCGGAATCTACGGTAAAAACCCGTTGTGCTGAGACTCTTGCCCCTGCCGCCAGGACAGCGAACAAATTCGTCTTTTTTTGTGAAACCCAGATCGCAGCCGAATCAATCGCCAATCGCCTGCAGGCCTCAGGCCTCCTTGTGGCGGCGCATCATTCTGGCATCCCGGATCAGGAAAGGTCTGGAATTTTAGATGGCCTTAAGCACGGCGGTTTGCACGGGGTTGTCGCCGTACACACCCTGGATGAGGGTGTAGATGTTCCCAATCTCGACCTAGGCGTGGTTGTGGCCGGAACAAAACAACGGAGACAAATGATCCAACGGATGGGCCGAGTCCTCCGCAAAAAACCGGACGGACGAAAAGCAGTGTTCGTGGTGATCTACGCAAAAGGAACAGCCGAGGATCCGGGGCTTGGAATAAATTGCGAGGAAAGTCACTTCGATGTTCTTATCCAGAACGCTGACCGGAAGGAGTTTTTGGATGCAACCACCATGCCTCCTGGTGAATTAGGCCCAAGGGTCGCCGCATTTGTCGCGGAGCATGTTGGAGTACCGAATTGAACGAGACATTCGCTTTTTTTGCGTTGGTCGTCGTCGTTTTGGCTCTTCTGGTTTATGGCGTCCTACCTGTCTTCACACCAAAGAGGGCTAAACATGTTCCTGTTACCGTAGAACCAGTATTGGAGGAAACTCCCCCAGCTCCACCAGCTGAACACCAGGCACCTTTGGTCCCCGTCACACCAGAACTTTCACCAGTAATTAATATTCCCATCTCAAAACCGAAGCCGATTCCACCCCCACCACCGCAGAGTAGTACAAACCAACCAGAAAAACTTGAGGAACTGGGTGGGCTACCTCCTTTCGATGGTCTTTGTGTTGCGTGCCGAGTCAACCCGATGGATCCGATGAAAACTACTTTCCTTTGTGTGCCTTGCGGCAATCTTACCGACTTCTCATTTCTTGAGACAGACCATTCCGTAACTACCCCCGAAATCGAGTTGCCCCCAGCAACAGACACGCCCGCGATCACCCGGGCTACTACATCACCTGAGGAGATTCAAGAGCCTCATGATGACGAGATTCAGGAAATCCCGATTATTTCCTCCACCATTCGCGGAGTTTGGTATTATCCGGAACACAAGGTTCTTCATATACGGCTAACAGATGGTTCAATCTATCGGTACTTCATGGTTCCCGAGGAAGTTTTTAATGATTTTCTAACGGCCGATTCAAAAGACGCCTATTTTCAGTCACACATACGTACTTATCACAATAAAAGGGACAAAGCACCGACTGCCCCACAAAACAAAGCGCCAAAGGCGAACCCGAAGAAAAGTACCGAACCGGACGTTCGCCCTGGCCTCTACGCAAATCAGCCTGATCGGCCCAGAGCCGTTAAAAACCATAATCCTAGCCCGGATTTCGGAGGAATGTGCAATAGCTGCGGGAAGAGGCCTAAGGTGCCTGGAAATGATGGTTTTTGCTCAGATTGCTCAGAGCTAGGGTAATTCCTATGGCTTTTCGATCTGAAGAAGAACGTCGGTTTGCTTCATGGCTCAGGAGAGAAAAACTAGATTATAATTATGAACAGATTCAGTTTGTGGCCCCAAACAACAGAAGTTACATCCCAGATTTCTTTATTGAGAAAGTTGGCGCAATTATTGAGGTTAAGCCTATTGCACTACTTTATGAATTATATGATTGGAAGCGAAACCTAGTGGAGCAGAACCTTAAGAGATATAGTCCGTTTTTCTTTGTGTGCGGAATTCCTAGAAATACACCGGAAGTTTATAAAGCGTTTGATGTTTTGAGCGGTTGGATCGATGACTTGGATGAGGCAAAGCACTTATTCGAGAAAGTATTTAAGTGTAAAAAACCCTTACCTCCATTGATCGAGCGACCGAATGCGAATCCTCAAAGAACCTTTCCTAGGCCTACGACTCCAGAAGAAAAAAAGAATATAATTTTTTAATGAAACCCGACGATATCATCCCCTACGCCAAGATTGTCGCTGAGGAGGGCGTTCAACTCCAAAAGGGCATGAACTATGCCTCCGGCAGCCGCTCTTCCATATTTCTCATGTCGATCCGTAAGGGCGCGCCGTATCGGGACGAGATCGACACTCAATCCGGCAACCTTATTTACGAAGGCCATGATGCCCCTCGACGCAAGAGTGGGCCGGACCCCAAGAGCGTCGACCAACCCATGACATATCCCAAGGGCACCTGGACTGAGAACGGAAAGTTCTACCGGGCTGCATTAGATTTTAAGACCGGCCTAGTTAAAGATGCCCACATGGTAAAGGTGTACGAAAAGATCATGTCAGGCGTTTGGTGCTACAAAGGCGTATTCCAGCTGGTGGATGTAAAGATCGTCCACGATGGAGTGCGGAACGTCTTTAAGTACTACCTCCATCCGGTCGAAAAAAAGCTCCTACATGGGGTAGTGGATATTCCCTTCACCCGGATGATCCCCACCCAGGTAAAGCTAGAGGTTTGGACCAGGGACAAAGGCTGCTGCGTTCTCTGTGGAGAAAAGAAGAACCTGCACTTTGACCACGACATCCCTTACTCCAAGGGCGGCACCAGCCTTTCCGCAAACAATGTCCGGATCCTCTGCGCTAGATGTAACCTATCAAAATCCGATAAGATTATGGCCATCGCCCCATGGTTTGCCCCAGCACTGCTAGCCGCAGGTCAAAACTACTCACGCATACATTTCGCCTAATGACACCAGAGGAAGCCGATAAACTCCTGCAGGAAATTGGTTTATTCGAAACTAAGAGTGTTCCCGAACACTACGAGAAGGGCGTCCAGTTGATTGGAGAAGATGCCATGATTGAACTGGCAGGTTATTTAAACGGAGACCACGAAGACGGAGAAACATACCTTTTAGAGAAATGTGCTCAAGACCCATATTTTTCCTTAATTCACTCTACAAAGTTCGCACTGTTTAGAGAGGAACTCCTTTGGCTAGACCGGGTTCTCCCCGAAAATGCACTAGTTTTTGAGTTGGGATGTAACACGGGACACATGACTGCTGCATGCGCAAGAATGAGACCAAACTCGAGGTTTGCTGGGTATGACCCCATCAAACCAGCGATAGAGAAAGCTAATAAACTGAAACAACATCTGGGCATAGAGAAGCTTTCTTTTGAGTGCCATAATGCATTTAACTTTAAAACAGACCCTAAGCCAGACGGTCTAATCAGCCTTCAGGCTATTGGGTGCTACTTAGACGAAACAAAGTATATCGACGTACTATGTGACCTTGCAGACGAGAGGTCTTTCATCGTTTTAATAGACGGCTTCGAAGAATTGGAGGTTTTAAGACAAGTTCTCAACCATTTTAATAAGAAAGGTTTTATATTGAGTGCTTTTAATATTCTTAAGCCGACTGGCTTTCACTACAAGTCTTTGCCTGCAGTTCTCTTATGCAGGGGCTTCGATATGACACAGAAGATTAATATTAATTCTGTAAGACTTTAGATCTCGCTAAGACAAGGTTAAGAAATCACAGCCTTCTGTGCTTTGTTTCTACTTAAAAAGGTATTCTTTAACCACTTCAAACGGAATAATGCTCCGGATGGTTCTGCACTGGCTTGCCATCTTGGGGTCATTGGCTTTAATGACTGCATCGTATGCATTTCTTATAAGTTCGATTGAGATCCCTAGCGCCTCGGGCAAATAAAGCAGCATTGGTGAACACATAATATGATTATAGATATATTTTGCATCACGTCCGGCGTGAGTTTTCCTTTGGTAAAATCCGGGGCCATCGTAATCGCCGAGCCACCCCAGCCAGTGCTCTTTTTGGCTTTTGTACCAAGGATCCCGATTGATGGCTAAAAGCGAATTGGCTTCTAGCTTTTGACTATACTCACCGTGCTTAGGAAGCTTCTCAATGACTGCCCTCAGCCCCATGGCATCCATAATTACTTCCTCAAATGATCCACTGTTACCCAATCGCCAGGAGCGCGTAGGTACTTCCAGAACGTCCAACCGTTACAGGTGCGGCGCTTACAGGCCTTAGCCGCAGCCGTAGATAGCGATTCAAAAACCTTCCCAGCAAACCGTACTCTACCGCCTTTGAGCAGCTGAGCCCTTAGCTTCTTGCCCTTAAACCAAGCCCTCAATTTCATTCTACGAAGCTTTGCTTCCCTGCCCTGAGATACGGACTTTATCGGCTTATCCCCAAAAAGAAGCGCTACCTCGTAGTTCAGACGATCCTTCACATCACGAGCAAAGCGGCGCCGGATATCTTCCGACTTTGGAAACTTGCCCTTTTGCTTATTTCCTTTGGGCTGAACGATTCGGAGAATCAGCGACTCGAGTTCCCTTAGGTGTTGTTCGCCGATGGTTAGATAGACACTGAATCTGTCCCAGGAACTGCCATGCCGGTCGTGGAGATGGCTTTTCAGCCGTGAACGCAAATTCTTGGCCAGTCCCACGTAGTAAAGCTTCTCCTTCCGATAAAGGGCATAGACCCCGTTTCTACGCCGAACGTACTGTTTGATGATCTTCTGATGCTTCTCTAAGGCATCCCGGGAGATATTTTCGAGATGCTGACAAACGATGTGGCTCATATTCTTTTATTAGAAGATAGGGAAATAGCAATAATACAGTTTTTTTATCTGATATATATTGTCGGTTTATAACAAGAGATATCGTATTCTCTTTGTATTTCTGTTTTTAGAACTTCTTTATTGAGATCCTCTAGATCTGCCCCCGGATTTCGACTGTAGACAAGTTTTATGGTCTTCAGAACTTTCTGAATAAATACTTCGTTTGTAAGAATCATCGGACGAAATCTATGCCAGAACCATGACTCCCATTCTTGAACGGGGTCAAAGTTTTCATTGGGAAATAGTTTTATCTGGGGGTCAATGAGTTCCTTTATGTACCGTGCACATATTACATTATAACACGGCATAAGAATCGAAATATGATAATAATCCCATCCTTTTAACTTATACTCCCGAATTCTATCATAATCTTCATTCAGATTACCGACAATCCTTGCAGCGTGAATGTATAGGTTACAACATGAGATAATTAAATCCCATACTTTACCCTGAGAGTTTTTTATACGATCAAGTACTGATGGTTCCATTTATTAATAAATACATCCAGGCATTAGCTTCATAGAAAGTTCAGTTATGTATGTCTGCTCTTAAGATCAATCACTCCTTCGCTATTACAGTGTCATACCCACCAATTCGGGTGAGTCCCTCGTGGCTATCAATGCCCGTATATCGGAGCGAGCTGTCTTCATAACGACGGAACGCAAACACAGCCTGATTCATATGTTCGGTATTAAAGACTTTGAGGCGGACTAGTAGGTGAAAATCCTTTACGGTTAGCCCAGTCACCGTCAAAAACAGATCAGGTTCCAACTTCGTAATAACGTCCTGTAAGGTATTCTCACGGAAGTCAGTTAAGTACATAAACGCCGGAATGCGCGTAGCAAACTTGATAAGCTTCTCCTGCACCATCTTGCGCTTGGACTTGTACTCCTTCTCTTCCTCGGTGAGTTGTTTCTTTTCCTTAGCAGATAGGCGTCCGTCTTTTCCCTTTTCTTTTAGATCCTTAACAGCATCGCTCTTATTGATGATGGTTTCTATGATGTTATCGCCGAGCGAGCGCCAGCCCTCAATTCGCTCAACGGCTGCCAACGCCTCAGGGTTATCCAGGATCCGGCGCAAGGTGTCGTTATCGACATTAACAAGGATGGCCGACTCCCACTTCCGGGCCAGTAACGTGGCCGAGGTTCCGGCCATGGCAATATCCAGAATGCCACCCGCATCGATCTGGGTCATATTGGCTCCGTCGTAAGCCAGAACAGGCAGAAAAGAAACGAGCTCTTTTACCGCATTTTCAGGATTGGGTTCACTAGGTGAAAGCCCGATCCCATATTCAGAGATCTGTCGTAAAGCCCGTGTTGGCGCAAAGTCGAAAACAAAACAGACGGGCTTCAGTATTTCCTCCTCATTAGGATCATCACCATTCGGATTTTTTATTGACCAAGGGGATTGCACACGAAAAGCAGATTGAAAATAGGATTCTGGAGATTTTAAGTTTCGGAGCATTAGGATCGAGGACCACTGTGGCACCGTCACGCCAGTAGTAAGTTTTCCACAAGAAAGCGTGATAGACTTTGTATCAAAACCATTTCCAATTGCTCTGCGTACAGGTGGGAGGGCATCCAGCCCAATTCCCGCAGCTGCACCAGCAGCTACAATAACAGTGTAGTCATGCCAAAAGACATTTTGCTTTTCTGCCAAGAGGTTGGCCATCGCGTGACAAGCTGCGACATTAGGTAAAAACCAGAATGAATGCTGGAGATAAGGCAAAAGCCTGACATCGGAATAAGGAAATGGAGGGCGTGTGCCTGTCTTTAGATGCTCGAGGGCCTTTGGAGCATATCCCCCTCTTATGATGTCTAACCACTTTTGGACATCCGTCTTGTGCTTAAATTGAGCTTTTGTCACAACGCCAGAGGCTTCAAAGAAAGCATTCAGATCAAACTCGTCAAACTCTCCCGCACTTGCGATTGCTACCAGCTCGTCGGGCATCTGGTACGTAAGTAGGCGCATCTGGGGCAATGCGCCATACGGATTCCACTTATCAGGGTTCATTTTAGCAAAACCCTCTTTAGCTCGCTGTTCATCGGTGTAGGTCCAGTTAAAGATCTGCTCTTCAATAAACTCTCCCGTCGCTAGAGCCTTGAAAGGTGTCCCAGACAGGTATAAGTACGCCTTCGTAGTGATTGGCAAAAACTCGGACTCTTTTTCAGAGAGCACCTCGAGATCTTCATTCACATCTTCCAAATCCTTCGAGTATTTTAACTCCTTCTTTGCGACGGCTTCCTCCTCACCCTCAAACAGTTCCTTGGCCGACTCACGCCATGCGCCAAAGTGATATTCATCAAACACAACTAAATCCCATTTTACTTTATGCAGCATTCATTCTTGGCTTTAATATTCCCAGCATCATCACGCCCCAAAAGATCTTGAAACGACCCAAAGTAAACTAGAGGCTTACTAGCAGCGACCTTTGTCGGATCACTGTCGGTGTTTCGTGATTGATACTGCCAGCCCTCAAAGTCTACATGTGATTCCAGGTCCGTCTGCCATGCATCTTCCACAGCAGGTTTGAAAGTAACTACCAACACACGCTTGGCACCAAGCTTTTTAGCGAGCTGATAGGCAGTAAATGTTTTGCCGAAACGCATCTTTGCATTCCATAAGAAGCGTGGGACAGCATGCATATCCTCTTTCCATATTGAGTGATAGTAGGAGTGCGTTTTTTCGACAGCGGCACGTTGCTCGGTCCGCATAGGAAAATCTAAATCACGCGTTCCTGTAATATCCTGCCCTGAACGCAGAGATAGCAAAACAGCTTTAACATCTTTTGCCGTACATCTCATCCACTCAAGTTCGGTGTTTTCGAAACCCTTCATGATAAGTGCTGCTCGGACTTGATGGTCAGTTACTATTGAACCGTTACCACCCTCGGCAACCTCATCTAACTCAATTTTATAGTTTTGGATATTCGCAGTTTTAAGCTGCTCAGCAACGCGTTGCTTAACGTCACGAGTAGTTTGTCCCACCTTTAGCAGGCCAGCATGCGCTCTGTCGTCAATCGAGTAGGCGTAGATACGCGGACGGACCTTCGGCTTCAATGCCAGGATCTGCTCGATTGTCTTACTCATCCTCGTCACCAACTACCATCGGTTTGATCACCGACTCGATGTAGTCGATCTGATCCTGTGTTAAGCGATACTTCTTATACAAAACAATATCTGTCCACGCACGATCCCATCTCTGCTGGGGTACAAATGCGTAGGTGGTTTGAGTTGCGTGCTGAGTTATTTTTCGCAAAGAAACCAAAAACCTAAAGAATTTAGTAGTGTAATACGATTTAGCACTCTCTGCCTCTTGCTTTGATCCAAATGGTCCAATCACTAAATAGGTCAAGGTGCAAACTGAGGGCGGACCCGCCAGGATGGGCTTGCCAAGGACAATATCGGGTATTCGTTGCCCGCCGTCGGAACCTGCTTCTGGAACAAATAGTTTCCAGGCGTCGATGAGATCCCGATTCTTTGTCGCCTTTTTTGGGCTGACCCAAACTTCAATTCTCTTGGCCTCCAAGTTCATATACAGCCTAATGTCGCCGGTAGCTCGCGACTTCCGAAAGTCCTTGAATTTTGAGCCCAATAAGGGGCCGAACGGGTCCCTAGGCGAAATAATATCGCTAAAGGATGGCTCGTTAAATGCCAAGATTTTCTTCAGAATTTCGACTGACCTTGGATCCCGGATAAATACATCAAATTCGTTAAGATTGCGCTGCTCCGGGCCAAATACTTTGTCAGCACGAACCATCGAAACATCAGCGGGGCCGTTGTGGGAAGAATTCCAAAGAAAATAACAAATGCCTCCTTTAACTTCAACGCCCGCAAACACTTCACTAGAAACTGGGTAATCAACAAGAACTGCGATATGGCGATCATTCAGCATCATTTCACGGAATTGGCCAAGTGTCCCACTACTTTTACCTGCTGCCATCCAACGAGAAGGAATCACCATACAGAGGAGCCGAGGAGCAAGTGCTTTTGCTTGCTGCACGAACTTGTTGTAAATAGGAGCCACATTCTGACCTGCAGCATCTACTTCCAATTGGTACGGCGGGTTTCCAATGATTACGTCAAATTGCATATTTCCTCCAAACATCTCGCCAAGCCGAGATTTGATATTGTCGGCATGAATAAATGCATAGGCGTGGGTTTCAAGTCCCGCATTTCGGTCGAAAAGAGATTTTCCCGCACCGCAAAACCTACATTTGTCGCCATCCCAGATATGCTTGGTGCGATTGAACCAGATATTTCCTTCCTCGTTTGAAAAGGATCTAGCGATGGAGTGCTTGCCATTGGCGTTCTTTGAGCAATAGACGCTACGCCTAGCGAGCAAAGCAGTGATTTGGGTAATGCCTATCCCAAAAACTTGCTTGGTTAGGATGTGGTTCACACGTTTTTCCAAATTAGGAATTTCAGATTCCAAACCCTTACTGAGGCGAGTAGTAATCTCGCGTAAAAATACGCCCGTTTTAGTACATGGGTCTAGAAACGTCACCGACTTATCGGCCCAGATGTTTGCCCCCTTATTGTTGGCCGCCCAGGCTTCGGCAAGCGTATCTAGCATCCGATTAGCAAGTTCTGGCGGTGTAAATACCTCGTCGTTCGATAAGTTCGCAATACAAGTCAGCACATCAGGGTTGCGTCCGCGTAAAGTAAACGGGGCTTGAGCATTCATACAAGTGTCTTGGGGGCAAGGTCTGCAAGTTCTCCAACTGTCATTGAGACATATGTTTTAGTAGGCGTGAATATTTCATGCCTACCAAGTTGAGCGAAAAGTGAACCTTCTGCACTGAATTCTGAAGATTGAGCAAGGCTATCCAATCGGAAATCACGTCTCTGGAAGCGACCTTTACCTAAATATCCCCACTCGGCGAATGTAATTGCATGGTCTTTATGCGTGCGCATTTTCATAGCATCACCATGGACAAGATTTTGCGATAATACATAGAAGCCGGCCCGATAAAAGTCATTGGATGGATCGAGTTTTAGGTACCCAGCAAAGATTCCAAGAAGGTTCGCACGACAATCGGAGATGTTATCCGAAAGCAGCTCAATCGCATAAAGGCACATCAAAGCAAAAAGGGCAAAGTGCCGGCGCTCAAAATCCGATTTGCCATACTTTTTCTCTACAGAGGCAAGCTTACGCTTAAGAATCTGCACAAGAAAGTTACCATCTCCACATGCTGGCTCGAGGAAACGGGAATCAATGCGCTCGGTTTCATCTTTTACAAGGTCAAGCATAGACTCCACCAACCAAGGAGGTGTAAACACTTCCCCATGATCAGCAACTCGTTTTTTGGATTTAACAAGACTCATTGAGCTTTCACAGATGAACCACGTCATTGAGATTACTTGATTACAAGCCGCGCCCCAGTTTTTTCGGAAACGTTAAAAGTGTTCATCCAGTAAGATTGGCTTCTTGCTTCATATTATTCAGTTTATTAAGGTATAACTGACATATGAATGTTGCTCGTCGGGCACTCATCAATCAAGCGATCACGATTCTTCAAGGTGTCCTTGAGGAGGAGCAGGACTCCTTTGATAGTATGCCGGAGGGATTACAAGAAAGTGAGCGCGGTCAAAATAGCCAAGACTCAATCTCATCTTTAGAGGAGGCGATTCAGAACCTTCAAGAAATCGCATAATACACCCTTCAAGTCTACGCATAAGACATCTCCTTATTATACCGCCCACTTTTTACCCCTGACTACCTATCGCTAAGACGTCGCCAACTAATTGATTCAACTTAGGGAAGGTCCTCTCCACTGTCTCCCCTGCATGGGCAACGTCCACCTCAAGGAACTTCTTCCCATCATGCCGCACAGCACTCTTTTCACCCCATTTGGGACATGCCTCCGCAACCGACCCAATCGAGTTCCCAAATTGCCCGCACTCGTGAGTTGTTTTTGTTTCACGATGTTTCTTTAATTATTTGGTAAATTTCAGGCCAACACTTTTGAGCCCTCTTCAGAGCCTTTTTGTTAATCTGAAACACTTGCCTAATCGTAGATTCGGATACTCGCTGCCAGCACTGTCTTCGGGAAATCTGGCTAAGCCGGTCTATTAGGATGCGTTCAACACGTATAATTGCGTGAGGCGTTTTTTGAAGGTGACTCCTGATTTCACATTCGAGTTGCTCCACTAGTTTTTTGGGAAACCCCAGACACAGGTATTCGGATTTTTCCGCATGAACAGGTTCCTCTACTTTCTGATTAGAATACACGGCCACTCTTTCGGAATTGAAACGCCAGTCCTCACTAAGAACTTTTCCGTAATCGATCCTTCCTGAATGGATAGCTGTAAATATAAGATCAACCGCCTTTTCCCCGTTTAGCCTCCGTTGAGCTTCTTTTTGCTGCTTTTTTTGCTCTTTTTCCTGTCTCACCCTTTCTTCGGCGGCACGTTTTGTCTGCTCCCTCTGTTTTCGCATGATCTTGAAATAGGCCTGCATGATTCGTTCGTTTTTGGTGAGCTTTTTCTCTGCGCCGGTATTACCCCGAGCTTTGGGCTCTTTGCCAAAGACCTCCTCCTGGTAGCGATCAAAATCAGCCTTTTTAACCTTTGCGATACGCCCTGCTTTTTCAAAGTCTCTTCGTTGTGCCATTATTTTTCTAATTAACCTTTATATTTGGGGTTTTTGGCTCTTTTTCCTCACTGATTGGCAATTCGTTTCCTGAAGCTTCTCTTTTTTTGGTCGAATGAGGTTGCCGGAAAGGTCTAATCCTTCGGGTATAAAATGGATGATCTGGGGTTCCAAGTTCCTTGTTTTTATATAACTCCTGGGTTCTTTCATAGGAATCGAGACTTTCACTGTGTACATACGCCTGAATCACCTCACGGATGGGGCGAGGCACGTTCGAGATCGGGCCGAGCGGCCCGAGGGAGGGACTTTCTAGCGCACGCCTGAACATTGTCTGGAGAGCTCGGCCAAGCTCCCTTTCATCCATGGGAGGCACCTCAAAAAGATCCCAAAACTCTTTGCTGATCGAACCCGATATGGAACCTTCGGTCAAACGACCCAAATAGTCTGAAAGTTTGAATGGGCTTAATACCACGTATGCACCCACATCGTGGCGAGGCGAGGCCTGCTTGCTGACCGATGTGGAAAGGCGCACTTGAACACGCGCACCATTTTTGCGACCCAAATCAGGATATTTGACACGTAAATCCGTCCACTCGAATAGATCTTCATGAAGGTTGGCCCTTTTGGCATGTTCACTATGTTCATTAAGAATATCGATTACCAACTCCTCCATTAGAAATCCCGGCCCAGCGCACGTCCAATAAATGGCATCTGGATGCGAAAGATTGCCTGTTACCAAACTCAGGCACATTTTATTGATTTGTCGAAGGTTACTTTCAAGCCGTCCCATTGCTCCCTGGATCAAGGAGGAGTAAACTATATCTGCCTGAACTTTATCCTGTGGAGAGATTTCGATACCCCACCTTCTGACATGAGCGGCCTGATCCAATCGCATCTCAATTAACTGACCTTCATTTAGAATAATAAGCAAACCTTGGCCCTTGGCGTCTTGCCTTGCTTGGTATGTTTGGTCGGGATCTTTAAGATCGAATCCGAATTGACCTATTGCGGACTTAACCATTCTTTCCCTAAAATCTTGAAGCTCTTCTCCAAGCGCACATGAGTTATCGTATACAGAGAATAAGGTGGATTGAGATAGCGCAAGATCGCTAAAAGCTTCTTTCTCATGACTTACTTTTGAGCTCCATCGCCTTTCAAGCCCTAGAACAGCCTGAATGATTTCTTCTCGAAATACGTTTACTTCCATGTTTTAAAAGGGATTTACGAACTTTTACTGAGATATTTCTATTATCAAAGGATTTCCAGCCGCTTGGGATCCGGCCAGTTGGATGCCACGCGGTGGATTAACGTGATGTTCTTTGCCGCTTCAGGGAAGATGTACTCCATCGCCCGGCGGATTCCGACAATCCCATCCGTAAGA
>Ga0187844_10002216_pt1 | contig 13996 bp, 11 predicted proteins | sample SpaLakP09_SKY_50_FD_134517 | JGI IMG/M metagenome (GOLD analysis project Ga0187844, IMG submission 134517) | Oligotrophic lake water microbial communities from Sparkling Lake, Wisconsin, USA - SP09_SKY_50 | ecosystem: Environmental > Aquatic > Freshwater > Lake | place: USA: Sparkling Lake...
CTGGCTGGCCAGCCAGCGTATGGCTGTGTTCAAGTTCGATCTGGTCGCCGTAGTGCTGCCAGATTTTCGGGTCCAGCGGCTGCTGGTTGGGCTGGCGCGGCTCGATGAAGCGTCCGGCGCGCAGCACCCAGTCATCGTGGTACCACTCCAGTGCCGCGCCCCAGCTATAGCCGCGCGCATCGGCCGCGTAATCGTAGGCGCCATAGGTCATCATGGCCCAGTTGAGGAACTGGGTACGCGGATCGTGGCTGTAGCTGTTGGGATCGAACACGTCGAGGATGGACAGATTGCCCGCCGTCAACACCAAGCGGCGCCGGCTCTGCAGGCCGGCCAGCTGGTTGGCGGCCGATTCCACCGTGTCCTGTTCGCTTTGCGCTTGGCCGGCTTCCGGCCAGCTTTGGCGCAGAAACAGGCGGGCGCGGTAGAACTTCAGAGTCTTGCCGGACGCGCGCCCCATGTCGCCGTTGGTAAAGCCGCCCAGCCCCGTCAGTCCGGACAGGGGCACGCCCTGGGCCGCTTCCGGATTGAAGTACAGCTCGCCGCCCTGCCAGGGCCGCCAGCCCAGCGCCAGTGTGGTGGTCCATGAGTAACTGAGTTCGCGCTCGGGGCTCAGGCTGTTGGTCCCCGAGTAGGCCGCTGGAAAAGCATGTTTGTCTTGCCAGGTATAGGTCGATTGCAGGTGGGCATTCCAGTCCTCCGTGCTGATCTCATCGCCGGCATGGGCTAATCCCGGCAGCAGGGGCAGCAGGGTGAACAGGGTAAAACGTGACACGATACGACGCATACAAACTCCCGGCTCCTGTACCGCAGCCGGTACAGGAGCATGCCGGCGCTGGCGCGCCGGTCTGATTCATGATGATGTGGGCAAGCGTGTGCGTGGATGCTCTGATTCGCGCAGGCGGCTACCCGCCGTGCCGGCATGGTAGCAGCTCGATATGTCGGGCGGATTACCTGGCCGGCGCGGGCGCTGTGTGGACGGCCCGGTCCGCAGCAGACTCGCGCCATGGCGCGGAGGCGTGATTATAGCGGGTTCCTTTCCCCAATAAACAACCCCGCCGGCAGCAGGCTGCGGGCGGGGTTGCGGGTGTGCCGTTGCCGGCGCTTACAGCACGTCGCTGGCGTGGTCGGCCAGACGCGAGCGTTCGCCCCGTGCCAGCGTTACGTGGCCGCTGTGCGACCAGCCTTTGAAACGGTCTACCACATAGGTCAGGCCGCTCGAACCTTCGGTCAGGTAAGGCGTGTCGATCTGGGCGATGTTACCCAGGCACAGGATCTTGGTGCCGGGACCGGCCCGGGTGACCAGCGTCTTGACCTGTTTCGGCGTCAGGTTCTGCGCTTCGTCGATGATCAGGAACTTGTTGACGAAAGTACGGCCGCGCATGAAGTTGAGCGACTTGATCTTGATGCGCGAACGGATCAGATCCTGGGTTGCCGCCCGGCCCCATTCGCCGCCGTCCGAATCGGACTTGTTGAGCACTTCGAGGTTGTCGTCGAAGGCGCCCATCCATGGCGACATCTTTTCTTCCTCCGTGCCGGGCAGGAAGCCGATGTCTTCGCCCACGGGAACCGTGACGCGGGTGACGATGATCTCGTTGTACAGCTTGGTCTCCAGCACCTGCGCCAGACCGGCCGCCAGCGCCAGCAGGGTCTTGCCGGTACCGGCCTGGCCGAGCAGGGTAACGAAGTCGCACTCGGGATTCATCAGCAGGTTGAGGGCAAAGTTCTGCTCGCGGTTGCGCGCCGTCACGCCCCACACGCTGTTCTTGTTGTGGCTGTAGTCGCGCAGAGTCTGCAGCACGGCCGTCTTGCCGTTGATCTGCTTGACCTGGCCGTAGAACGGCGCTTCGCCATTCTTCGGTTCGAGGAACACGAACTGGTTGACCAGCAGGCTGGGAATGAAGGGGCCCGTGACGCGGTAGAAGGTAGCGCTCTGGCCGTTCTTGTTTTCCTGCCAGCTTTCCAGATCCTTGCCGTGCTTGCTCCAGAAATCGTCAGGCAGCTGCACGATGCCCGAGTACAGCAGGTCGGTATCTTCCAGCACGTGGTCGTTGAAATAGTCTTCCGCCGGCAGGCCCAGCGCACGCGCCTTGATGCGCATGTTGATGTCTTTCGACACCAGCACCACATGGCGGCCATCCTGCTCTGCTTCGAGCGAACGCACCACCGACAGGATCTGGTTGTCGGCCTTGCCGACCGGCAGGCCGAGCGGCAGATCGGCCGTCTGGATACGGGTCTGGAAGTACAGCCGGCCCTTGGCATCCTTGTTGCCCAGTTTGGATAGGGGGATGCCCTGATCGATCGCGTCGTCGTCCGTATTCGACATCAGCGCGTCCAGCGTGCGCGAGACCTGACGCGCATTGCGCGCCACTTCGGTCATGCCCTTCTTGTGGTTGTCCAGCTCTTCCAGCGTCATCATCGGCAGATAGACGTCGTGCTCTTCAAAGCGGAACAGCGAAGTAGGATCGTGCATCAGCACATTGGTGTCGAGCACGAACAGCTTGGTGGCGCCGGTCTGGTCGGCATGGCGGCTGGTGGACGATTTGAGCGGCACTTCCACCGGCTTGTGCTTGGCCGGATGGGGCGCCTTGGTGCTGATCGGCGTGACCTTGCTGCGCGCAGCAGGCGCTACCTTGGCCTTGACGGGCGCTTTGGCAGATGGTTTGGCAGGCTGGGCCGCCGGTTCGGCCGCGGTGCTGGCCGCTGCCGCTTTGAGTACCGCCGGTGCGGCTTTCAGGACGGCGGCGACAGCACTGACCTTGCCCGTCTTGGCCGGCGCTTTGGCCGGGACGGCCTTGGCTTTGGCCGGCGCCGCTTTCTTTGGCGCTGCGACCGGTTCAGCCGGTGGCGCTAGCGCGTGCGTGCCGCTGGCTTTGGGATAATCTTTGGCCAGCAGTATGGTCGCTGGCTGACTTGGAATTTTTGGCAGTGGCATCAGGATCTCATTTTCTAAAAAGCTGGAGGAATCCGCCCATAGGCGCAACACGCTGGCCCGCGCGCAGGGCGTTGGCAAGGCTGGTACCGGATGGGGTGGATGCGAGGGAAAACAACTTACAAGACTGCCGACGGGCGCTCATCTTGCCCGGGGAAAGAACCGCATGGCGACCGGCTGGCCACCATGTTGGGTGGGAGAAATTACAGTGCTGACTCAAGGATAGGTGCCGTTAAGGCTGTTCGCCTGCTTGGTTAACAAACGTCTCACAACGTTCAGCAACGCTGGCGCTTGCAACACGCAACCGGTGATTAAGCCTGGCGCGCTACAAATTCCAGCACTTCATCGACGTGACCTGCTACCTTCACGCCTCTCCATTCTTTCACTATTTGACCTTGAGCGTCAATCACAAACGTGCTGCGTTCAATGCCACGTACAGTCTTACCATACATCTGTTTCATCTTCATGACGTCGAACAGCAGGCACAGCGTTTCGTCGGGATCGGAGATCAGCTCGAATGGCAGGCCCAGCTTGGTCTTGAAGCCTTCGTGCGAGCGCAGCGAATCGCGGCTGATGCCGTAGATTTCCGTCCCGGCCGCCTGAAATTGCTGGTACAGGTCGCGGAAGGCAATGTTCTCGGTGGTGCAGCCCGGCGTATTGTCCTTGGGATAGAAGAACAGCACCGTGTAGCGGGCCGCACGGCCAGCCAGCTGGAAGGTCTGGCCACCCGTCATGGCGGCGGAAAAATCACTTACTGCGGTAGGGCGGTCAGCCACAGGCGTCTCCTGAACAGTTATGGTTTGCGCTAATGTGCACTAGCTTGTACTAGTTATGGCTAGCGGCACGGGCCTGGCCCTGAACGATCAACTGTCCCGAGCGGCCCGGCAGTTCGCCCCAGGTAATCGGGCAAACCGGCAAGCTCTGATGCTGCACTTTCTGGTAGTAGTCGGCCATGGAAGCGAGCTGATAGCCTTGCGCTTTCCAGCCAGCTAGCAATTGCTCGAAGATGGGGGCAAGTTTTTGTCCTTCAAGTTCGGCATGCAAAGTATAGACGTGGTCGCGCGTGGCGCCGGCCGTCAGCTGCAGCAGGAAGTCGGCGATATTCGCCGTGCTGATGGTCACGCCATTGATTTCGCGGCCCAGCAGTTCGTCCAGAGTCGGCAGGGTGGTGGGTAGCTGCACGTGTTTCAGCACGCTGGCGCCGTCGCTCAGGCGGTGCGGACCGTCGGCCGGATTCGCCAGCGTGCCGTCTTCGTTGAGGCGGCAGCGGCCATCGGATGCATAGGCATAGCCGGCCGTGTCGTGTTCGGCAAAGGCGGCGGAATTCATCTGCCAGCCGGCGGCGCCATGGGTGCGCGGCGCTACGCCGTACACCTGGCTAAAGCGGGCGGCCGCCTTGCGCATCATGCTGGCGGTCCAGCCGGCATCGCGCTGCGCCACATTGTCCTGCCACAGCACGTGGTCCCAGGTGTGGATGCCGCACTCGAAACCGGCGGCCTGCACGCTGCGCAGTTCGGCAGCGCACTGTTTGCCGATGTCGGGACCCGGTAGCAGGGTGCCGTACATCAGCGTTTTCAGACCGTAATGCTCGACCACCGAGGTGCGCGAGACTTTGCTGAAAAAACCGGGCCGTAAGGCGCGCCGTAAAGCCCAGCCCGTATGATCCGGCCCCAGCGAGAACAGGAAGGTGGCGCCGGCCTGATGGGCCGCCAGCATGCGCACCAGATTCAGGGTGCCTTCCCGGGTGCCGCGATAGGTGTCGATATCGATCTTCAACACCATCAGCGGTTTAGTCGTAGCAGTGGTCTCGCTCAAGGTCTGGTCTTAGTCCATCAGTTTCTGCGCTTCGGCTACCTGGCTGCGGTAGGCGTCGAAGATTTTTTTCAGGGCGTCGGCCATGGTGGTGGTCGGTTTCCAGCCCAGTTCTTCGCAGGTGTTGGTGATTTTCGGTACGCGGTTTTTCACGTCCTGATAGCCGGCGCCGTAGTAGGCACCCGAAGTGGTTTCCACGATCTGCACTTTGGCGGCACCGTCGGCGTACTCAGGGTACTGTGGCGCCAGTTTCAGCATCATGTCGGCCAGTTCGCGGATCGAGTAGTTATTCACCGGATTGCCGATGTTGTAGATCTTGCCGCTGGCAGCGCCGTTCTTGTTTTCGATGATTTTCATCAGCGCGTCGATACCGTCGTCGATGTCGGTGAACGCACGTTTCTGGTGGCCGCCGTCCACCAGCGAGATGTTCTCGCCACGGACGATGTGGCCGAAGAACTGGGTCACCACGCGCGACGAACCTTCTTTCGGGGTGTGGATGGAATCCAGACCGGCGCCGATCCAGTTGAACGGACGGAACAGGGTGAAGTTCAGGCCTTCCATGCCGTAGCCCCAGATCACGCGGTCCATCAGCTGCTTGGCGTTGGAGTAGATCCAGCGCGGTTTGTTGATCGGGCCGCAGATCAGTTCCGAGTTTTCCGGATCGAACTCTTCGTCGTGGCACATGCCATACACTTCCGAGGTCGACGGGAACACCAGATGCTTGCCGTACTTGGCCGCCGAACGCACGATAGGCAGGTTGGCTTCGAAGTCCAGTTCGAATACGCGCAGCGGTGCTTTCACGTAGGTCGACGGGGTGGCAATTGCCACCAGCGGCAGGATTACGTCGCACTTCTTGACGTGGTATTCCACCCATTCCTTGTTGATGGTGATGTCGCCTTCGAAGAAGTGCATGCGCGACTTGTAGCTCTCATTCTCCAGCAGGTCGGTGATACGGTCGGTATTCATGTCCATGCCGTACACGTGCCAATCGGTGGTTTCCAGAATGCGCTTGGACAGGTGATGGCCGATGAAGCCATTGACGCCGAGGATGAGGACTTTTTTCATATGCTGTTTTCCAGTGAGTGTTCAGTAGCCGCCGGCCAACTAGGCTGCCAGGCGGGCTTGCAGCTGCTCGGCCGAGATGGCAACGCCATCGGCCGTCAGAGCGAGAATGGTAATAATGCCACCATCGCCGCAGACGCCAAAAATGCAATTATCCACTACTGTCAAGCCGAGTGGCAAACTTCGCGCTGCAACATTGTTGAAATTGCCATTTGCAAAGACGCCGCGGCGGTCGCCCAGGCGGGCCCGTTCGATCACATAGCGCACGCCGTTGACGTCGGTAAACGCGCCCGGATAGGGCGGCGCCACGGCGCGGTGCAGGTTGTACACCTGCTGGGCTGGCAGGTGCCAGTCGATGCGGCCGTCTTCCGGCTTGCGGCCACCGAAGTAGCCGCCCTTGCTCAGGTCATTATTGATGCGCATGGCCGTGCCGTCGAGCAGCGAGGGCAGCACGCGCCACAGCGCCTGTTCGGCTGCCACGGTGACTTTGCCGAACACTTCGAACGCGGTATCGTCCGGCAGTATGGGCACTACCATCTGCGAAACGATGGCGCCGGCGTCGGGCTTCACCGTCATTTCGTGCAGGGTGGCGCCGGTCTCGCTGGCGCCATGCAGCACGGCCCAGTTGACGGGCGCGCGGCCACGGTATTCGGGCAGCAGCGAGCCGTGCATATTGAAGGCTGGCGCTACTTCCAGCAGGCTGGCCGGCAGCATGTGGCGGTAGTAGAAGCTGAACATGAATTCGGGATCGGCCGCCTTCACCTGCGCCAGCAGCTCGGGCGACCTGGCATCGGGCGGCGTGATGTAGGGAATGCCTTCGGTCTGGCACAGGCTGACCACGGATTCGAACCAGATGTTTTCCGTCGCGCTGTCTTCGTGGGTGACCACCAGCGCGATATCCACGCCGCCGGCCAGCAGCACCTTGAGGCAGCGCACGCCCACGTTGTGGTAGGCGAACACCACCGCGCGTGGGCGCGGCTCCAGTTCCTGGCTGTTGTATGCATCAGTCATGAGGACGTCCTACGGTGCGTTTCTCCACGCCTTCCGGCGCTTCATAAGGTTGGCCCGGCTGCTGTTCGAGGATGGTCTGGACCACGTAGCGCGGACGGGCGCGCACTTGCTGGAAGATGCGGCCCACGTATTCACCCAGCAGGCCGATGCCGAACAGGATGGTGCCCATGAAGAAGAAGGCAATCGCGAACAGGGTGAACAGGCCTTCCGCCTCGGCGCCGAGGAAGATGCGGCGCACCAGCAGCACGGCTACCAGCAGTGCCGAAGCGAGCGACAGCAGGATGCCGAACATCGAGAAGAACTGCAGCGGCACCAGCGAGAAGCCGGTGACCAGATCGAAGTTCAGACGGATCAGGCTATACAGCGAGTATTTCGATTCGCCGGCGGCGCGCTCTTCGTGCTCCATCACGATTTCGGTCGGGTTGCGGGCAAAGCGATAGGCCAGCGCCGGCACGAAGGTATTCACTTCGCCGCACTGGTTGACCAGATCGATCACATTGCGGCCATAGGCGCGCAGCATATTGCCCTGATCGGTGATCTTGATGTTGGTGATGTTCTCGCGCAGGTGGTTCATGGCCTTGGAGGCGTAGGTACGCCAGGCCGAGTCCTGCCGCTTGCGGCGGATCGATCCGACGTAGTCATAGCCTTCGCGTACCTTGGCCACCAGATTGCCGATTTCCTCAGGCGGGTTTTGCAGGTCGGCGTCCAGCGTAATCATGATTTCGCCGCGTGCCGCTTCGAAGCCGGCCAGAATCGCCATGTGCTGGCCGTAGTTACCGTTGAAGAGCACCACGCGCGTCACATCGGGACGGGCGCGGAACTGCTCGGCCAGTATCGATACCGAGTTGTCGCGGCTGCCGTCGTTGACGAACACGATTTCGTAGCGGCTGCCCAGTTTGTCGAGCGCCGGATACAGGCGGTCGAACAGGGTCTGCAGGCCGGCCTGCTCGTTATATACGGGAATAACGACGGAGATTTCTGGTTTCATTGCAGTCGTACTCATTTGATCAGGATCGCTTTCACGGCGGCCACGGTGCGCTCGACGTCGGCCATGGTCATGGCGTAGAACATCGGCAGCGTCACGGTCAGGCGGCCGATGCGCTCGGCCACAGGGAACATGCCTTCCTTGAAGCCCCGTTCACGGTACATGGTGAACAGGTGGATGGGCGCATAGTGGTAGCCGGTGCCGATGTTATAGCCTTCCTGCAGGGCGCGCATGAAATTGGCGCGGGTGCCGGGGCCGTTGTCGGGCAGGATGATCTGGAACAGGTGGTAGTTGCTGCTGTCGAAAGCCTGCAGCGGCAGCTGGGCGCCGGACTTGGCTTCGAAATCGCTGCCGAAGCATTCGTAGTAGTGGCGTGCCAAGGCGCGGCGGTGCGCCGTAATGGCGGCGATGTTGGCGAACTGGCCCAGACCGATGGCGGCCATGATGTCGCTCATATTGTATTTGCCGCCCAGGACATCGACATCGATGCCGTCGACACCGCTGCGGGTGACGCCCTGCAGGCGGTATTTCTCGGCCAGACGGGCTTCTTCCGGCGTGTTCAGCACCAGTGCGCCGCCTTCGCCGGTGGTGATGTTCTTGTTGGCCTGGAAGCTGAACGAGACGAAGTCGCCGAAGGCGCCGATGCGCTGGCCCTTCCATTCCGAGCCGAAGGCCTGGGCCGCATCTTCCACCACGCGCAGATTGTACTTGCGGGCGATCGCGTACAGGCGGTCCATGTCCACCGGCAGGCCGGACAGATACACCGGGATGATGGCCTTGGTACGCGGGGTGATGGCCGCTTCCACCTTGTCCAGATCAAGGTTGCGGGTAAGCGGATCGATATCGGCGAATACCGGTGTGGCGCCCACTTCGATGATGACGTTGGCAGTAGCCACCCACGAAATCGGCGTGGTGATTACTTCGTCGCCAGGGCCGATGCCGGCGATGCGCAGGGCGATCTCCATGGTGCAGGTGCCGGAATTGAAGGTGCGCACAGGGCGGCCACCGAAGTATTCCGACATCTGCGCTTCGAAAGCCTGTACTTTCGGCCCGCTGGTAATCCAGCCGGAGCGCAGCACTTCGCCCACGGCGCTAATGGTGGCTTCATCGATGGTGGGCTTGGAGAAGGGCAGGAAAGGCTGGGCAGAGGTCATGGTGTGCACTCGTTTCTAGTGTCAGAGCAGTCTCTGACGGTGGTCTGAAATGGAGACCGGATCAGGTCTCCGTTGTATTTGTCTTGGTCAGACGGCGTTGGCCGCATTCTAAAGCCAGACTCAGGTCCGCGCCAGTAAGGCGACGCCGACCAGGATCACGGCGATGGCGAACAGGCGCTGGAAAGTCAGCGCTTCGCCGAACAGATACCATGCGCCGATGGCCGTGACCACATAGCCCAGCGACAGCATGGGGTAGGCGATCGAGACATCGACCCGCGACAGGGCGATGATCCACAGTACCACCGACAGCACATAGCAGGTCAGGCCGCCGATGATAGGCAGCTGGGTGGCGACTTTCAGGCCGACGCTGAACAGATTCTCCAGCGTCAGGTGGATTTCGCCCACATTGCGTGCGCCCGCTTTGAGCAGCAACTGGGCCACGGCGTTGAGCAGCACGCCGAAAACAATAAAACTGAAGGTGGCAATATTCATGCGGTAGATCAGGCTTTCATTTCAGGGCTGGCGCCTGCACGGCGCCAGCGGGAACAGATTCGGTTTACAGGTTGGCCACTACCACGCGGCGGGTGTCCTGCACAATCAGGCGCATGGGCAAGCCCTGCTGTTTCAGCTCGGCGTATTTTTCCGGGCTGATGATGGCCAGTGCTTTCACCCCTGCCCTGGTGTGCTGCTGCCAGCGCTCGACAAACTGCGGCACGCTAGGAATCGACAGCTCCGGCTGCTGGCTCAGGCCGAAAGTGAATTCATCCCAGTAGTCGACCAGCGTGACAGGGCGGCGCAGGTAGAACGTCATCGACTGCTCGTAGGTGGACACCGAGTAGATCGGCGTGTCCGGCGCCAGCTCCGGCCGCATTTTGAGCGCGGCGGTCTTACCGGCGCGCATGGCGCCGTAGGGTTCAAAGCCGGTGAGTATCAGCTCGGTGGCGGCAAACCCGGCGATCGCCATGGTCAGCACGGTCAGGTCGCGGCGCAGGTGGCGTGCATGCAGCAGGGCCACGGCGCCGCCGGCGGCGGTAATGATGGCGGCCGCCAGCACCCACGGCTGGTAGGCCGTCAGCAGTGCCGTTTCGCTGGCATGGCGCACGCCGATCTTGACCATCTGCGGCACGGCGATGATGCCGGCGATGCCGATCAGCACCAGCAGGCCGGCTGCAATGATGCGGCTGCGCCGCGGCGCGGTTTCCAGATAGGCCGCCAGCAGCAGGGCCAGCGCCGGGAAGATGGGCAGGATGTAGCCGGGCAGCTTGGAGCTGGAATAGCTGAAGAAGCTGAAGATGAACACGCTCCAGATCAGCAGCATCAGGCGCGGCTGGAAGCGGGTTTCCACCCGGCGGCGGCCAGCCGCCAGCAGTGCTTGCGGCAGCAGGCCCAGCCACGGCAGTATGCCTGGCGCCAGCAGCACGAAGAAGTAGTACCACGCGCCTTCGCGGTGGTGGGTCTTGAGGAAGAAGCGCTCCCAGTGCTCGTGCACGAAGAAGAAGTGCGGCTGCTCGGGATTGCGCAGGCCCACCAGCACGAACCACGGCGTGGCGACGGCGAAGAACAGCAGCAGGCCTTTGCCCAGATGCAGACGCTTCCAGATGGCGAAATCGCCCGACAGCAGCGAATACAGCACCAGTACGGCACCCGGCAGCACCAGTCCGATCAGGCCCTTGGCCAGCACCGCCAGTGCCATGCCGGTCCAGCACAGCAGCATCCAGTTGCGCTGTTCGCTGGCGGTGGCCTCGTCGCGCTGGGCCATCAGCACCGAACACAGCACGATGGTCATCATGCCGGACAGGCCCATGTCGAGCGAATCGATCTGGCCCGAGGCTACCCAGAACAGGCTGGAACCGAGTGCCAGCGCCGTGTAGAAGCCCACGCGCGGGCCGAACACGCGGCTGCCGGCATAGCCGCTCAGCAGCACACCCAGCAGGCCGCATAGGCCCGTCCACAGGCGCGCCTGCCATTCGCCCAGACCGAAGGCGGCAAAGGACAAGGCATTCATCCAGGTTTGCAGCGGCGGCTTTTCGAAGTATTTGATGCCGTTCAGGCGGGTGGTGACCCAGTCGCCGCTGGCGAACATTTCGCGCGCCATTTCCGCATAGCGGCCTTCATCGGGCGGTACCAGCGTACGCACGCCCAGCGCATACAGCCAGACCAGTATGAAGACCGCCAGCAGCGACCACAGGACTTTCTTGTTGTTATACAGATCGTTCATCAGGCAGCAGGCTCCCCTTGCGGCGGAATGATCAGGGCCAGCGTGACCTTGCGGCCTTCGCCCATCAGAATGTTGTAGGTACGGCAGGCGGCCTGGCTATCCATGCATTCCACGCCGATGCGGCGCATGGTCAGGGCCGCCGTCAGGCGCGGGTGGATGAAGCGCTGGCGCTCGCCCGTGCCGAGAATGACCACGTCGGGGTTGTCGGCGCCGATCTGCAGGAAATGCGCTTCGGTGATGCTTTCGAAAGTGGGGGCATCCCAGGCGCGCGGCGCCACTTCGGGCATGACGATCAGGCTGTAGTCGTAGCGCTGGGCATTGATTTCGACGCCAGCGGCATCGTAGCCGGTGACGGTCTGGTATTTCTGGGTATCGCTGGCGTGAAGCTTCATGGGGTGTTAATCAACAGATGGGCGGTTTTAATCGTCAAAAGAAGCGTCATTGTAGCGTTTTTCCGTGCACTTCCAGTCTGAAAGGTTGATTAAATGGGATGCTTTCGGCAGAATGGGTCTTTTCGCATTGCAGCACGGGCCGGCGGGCGTTTTTAGCAGGCCACAGCGGTTTGCTTCATCAGAACAGGATTTTATTTTGCGACCGATTCAAAAATCCAACAAATTAGCGGAAGTTTGCTACGAAATCCGTGGTCCGGTGCCGGAAAAAGCCCGGCAGATGGAAGAAGAGGGCCATAAGATTACGAAGTTGAATATCGGCAACTTGGCCGTATTCGGTTTCGATCCGCCCGACGAGATCGTGCGGGACATGAAGATCAACCTGCCCGACGCGGCAGGCTACACGGATTCCAAAGGCATGTTTGCGCCGCGCAAGGCCGTGGTGCACTATTGCCAGCAGAAAAACATCCGTGGCGTGACCATCGATGACGTGTATCTGGGCAATGGCGCTTCCGAGCTGATCGTGATGGCCATGAATGCCCTGTTGAATAACGGCGACGAAGTGCTGGTGCCGGCCCCCGACTACCCGCTGTGGACTGCGGCCGTCATCCTGTCCGGCGGCAAACCGGTGCACTATATCTGTGACGAGCAGCAGGAATGGTATCCCGATATCGAGGATATGCGCAGCAAGATCACGCCGAATACCCGCGCCATCGTGGTCATCAATCCGAACAACCCGACCGGCGCGCTGTATCCGGTCGAATTGCTGCAGCAGATCATCCAACTGGCGCGCGAGCACCAGCTGATCATCTATGCCGACGAAATCTACGACAAGGTGCTGTACGACGGCAACCAGCACGTGTCCATCGCCTCGCTGGCGGACGACGTGCTGTTCGTGACCTTCAACGGCCTGTCGAAAAACTACCGCGCCTGCGGCTACCGCTCCGGCTGGATGATCGTATCCGGCGAGAAGAGCCATGCCAGGGACTATATCGAAGGCCTCAACATGCTGGCCTCGATGCGTCTGTGCGCCAATGCGCCGGGCCAGTTCGCCATCCAGACCGCGCTGGGCGGCTACCAGTCGATCGACGATCTGGTGGGGCCGGGCGGGCGCCTGCTCAAGCAGCGCGATCTGGCCTACAAGCTGCTGACCGATATTCCCGGCGTCACCTGCGTCAAGCCCAAGGCGGCGCTGTACATGTTCCCGCGGCTCGATCCGAAGATTTACCCGATTGCGGACGACCAGCAGTTTGCCTATGAACTGCTGGCGGAAACCAAGGTGCTGATCGTGCAGGGCAGCGGCTTTAACTGGATCGCCCCTGATCACTTCCGCGTGGTGTTCCTGCCGAATACGGACGATATGACAGAAGCTTTCGGTCGCATTGCCAAGTTTATGGAAGGCTACCGCAAGCGTCACGGCAGCAGCTTCTGAATTAACTGAGTCACCAGAGAAACGGTTTATATGAAATCCATCAAAGTAGGTCTGCTCGGCGTCGGTAACGTCGGTTCCGGTACGTTCAACGTACTGCAGCGTAATCAGGAAGAAATCCGCCGCCGCGCCGGCCGTGGCATCGAAGTGGTGGCCGTATCGGCCCGCAATCTGGAACGCGCCAAGGAGCGTACCGGCGGCAAGGTCAAAGTGGTGGCCGACCCGTTCGATATCGTCAATGATCCGGAAATCGATATCGTCGTCGAACTGATAGGCGGCTATGACCAGGCCAAGGCGCTGGTGCTGCAGGCGATTGCCAATGGCAAGCACGTGGTCACGGCCAACAAGGCCTTGCTGGCCGTGTACGGCAACGAGATTTTTGCAGCGGCGCAGGCCAAGGGCGTGATGGTGGCGTTCGAAGCAGCCGTTGCCGGCGGCATCCCTATCATCAAGGCGCTGCGTGAAGGCCTGACCGCCAACCGCATCGAATGGCTGGCCGGTATCATCAACGGTACCACCAACTTCATCCTGTCCGAGATGCGCGACAAGGGGCTGGATTTCGCCACCGTGCTGAAACAGGCGCAGGAACTCGGTTACGCCGAAGCCGATCCCACCTTCGACATCGAAGGGGTGGATGCAGCGCACAAGGCCACCATCATGTCGGCCATCGCTTTCGGTATTCCCGTGCAGTTCGATAAAGCCTATGTGGAAGGCATTTCGAATCTGAACGCCATCGATATCCGCTACGCCGAACAGCTGGGCTACCGCATCAAGCTGCTGGGCATTGCCAAGCGCGCCAAGGTGAACGGCGTGGAAGGCGTGGAGCTGCGCGTGCACCCGACCCTGATCCCGAGCAAGCGCCTGATCGCCAACGTGGAAGGCGCCATGAACGCCGTGCTGGTGCAGGGCGACGCCGTGGGCGCCACGCTGTACTACGGCAAAGGTGCCGGTTCCGAGCCGACTGCTTCGGCCGTGATCGCCGATCTGGTCGATATCACCCGTCTGGC
>Ga0187844_10002218_pt1 | contig 13986 bp, 14 predicted proteins | sample SpaLakP09_SKY_50_FD_134517 | JGI IMG/M metagenome (GOLD analysis project Ga0187844, IMG submission 134517) | Oligotrophic lake water microbial communities from Sparkling Lake, Wisconsin, USA - SP09_SKY_50 | ecosystem: Environmental > Aquatic > Freshwater > Lake | place: USA: Sparkling Lake...
CCACCGACTCGGAGCCCGAGTTGGTGAAAAAGGCCTTGTTCAGGCCGGCCGGCGTCAGCTCGACCAGGCGCTCGGCCAGCTCGAAGGCCTTGGGGTGGGCCATCTGGAAGGGCGGCGCGAAATCGAGCTCGGCCGCCTGCTTCTGGATGGCCTCGACGATACGCGGCCGGTTGTGGCCGGCGTTGACGCACCAGAGTCCGGCAATGCCGTCCAGCACCTGGCGGCCTTTGTCATCGGTAAAGTACATGCCGTCCGCGCGCGTCAGCAGGCGCGGCGACTTCTTGAACTGCCGGTTGGCGGTGAACGGCATCCAGTAGGCGTCCCGCTTCGGGTCCGCACTGGCGGTGGTGCTGGGGGCCGAATCGGGTGCGATGTTCTGGCTCATGACGGGCTCTCCTCAAGTCAACAACTGAGAGTCAGTCTAGAGAGCCTTGCGCGCAATGTGCGAGCGCATTCGCCCCGGTGCTTACCCGAGGTTCTGCACGTTTGTGCCATCATTCAGTGAACGATTCGCACAAAATTCGAAATATGAGTTCAGAAGTGACTTTGGATGCGATTGACCGCAGCATTCTGGCGGCGCTGCAGCGCGACGGCCGCATCAGCAATGTGGAGCTGGCCAAGCAGGTCCATCTCTCGCCCTCGGCCTGTCTGCGGCGGGTCAAGCAGTTGGAAGACGCCGGCGTGATCGCCGGCTATGTGGCGCTGTTGAACCCCAAGGCCATCGGCCAACCGGGTACCAGCTTCACCATCATCAATCTGGAGCGGATGACGCCGCAGGCGCTGGGCGCCTTCGAGCAGGCGGTGCGGGATATCCCGGAAATCCTGGACTGCTTCTATGTGGCGGGCACCAACGACTACCTGATGCGCTTTGCCTACAAAGATGCCGAAGACCTGGAGCGCCTGCACAGCGATGTGCTGATGCATCTGCCCGGTGTGGCGCGCAGCAACTCGATGCTGGTGCTGCGCACGGTCAAGAAGACCACGGCGTTTGAGCTTTGAACGCTGAACTTGTAGCCCGGGCCGAGTGGTTTCCGGGCTGGGCGGCGGATCGCGGCAGCGATCCCACCGGTCTTACATGGCCAGGCCCATCATCAGGGCGGTCAGGCCAAAGCAGCTCAGGGTGGCGGCCAGGCCCAGGGTCTCGGCGACCAGGTTCACTTGCTTGCCGAAGCGGAAGGTGCCGGCCAGCGAGGGTTGATCTTGCTCAGCGTTCAGCAGGTACTGTTGCGATTGAGCGAGGAAGGCGGGAGTTGCAGTCATGATGATGTTTTGTCTCTGTAGCGACACCCCTGTGGGTGACTTCGAGCGCAATTATCAGTGACATCCGTGAAAACCCTATGACAAAAATCAGGGTTTCTACTTAATTGGTAAAACTTCACTTGAAGTCTTGGCCGGCTGGAGCAGGGGCAGTAACTGCACCACCAGCAGGCTGCCCAGGATCAGGGCGCAGCCGGCAAGGCCTGCCGGGGCCAGGCGGTCCCCCATCAGCCAGTAGCCAAACAGGGCGGCAAACAAGGTCTCCGAGGACAACACGATGGCGGCGTCGGCCGCATGGGCATAGCGCTGCGCCACCACCTGGGCAGTGAAGGCCACCCCGACCGACAGAATGCCTGTGTACAGAATCGGCGTGGCAGCGGCCTGGATGCCGGCGCCGCTGAAGGGCTCGAACAGCAGCCCCCAGATCAAGGCCAGCAGGCCGCAGACGAAAAACTGGCCGCAGGCCACGAGAAAGGGCGCCGCCATGCGGTCCGCGACGCGGCCGATCAGCAGCACATGCAGACCCCAGGGCAGGGCCGAGGCGATCACCCAGCTGTCGCCGAGGCCGATCTCCAGGCTTTGTGCACCCGAGAGCAGAAAAGCGCCGACCAGGCAGGCCAGTGCGCCGGGCCAGACCGACCAATGCGGCAGCTGGCGCAGCAGCAACCAGCCCAGCACCGGCACCAGGGGCACGTAGAGCGCGGTCAAAAAGCCGGCATTGGTCACCGTGGTGTACTTGATGCCAATCTGCTGCATGGCTGCACCCAAGGTCAGCAGCACGCCCAGGCCCAGGATCTTCAGGCCGTCATCGCGGTTCAGCGCCAGCTGCCGCCCGGCCAGGTAGTTCCACTCGCGCCAGGCCAGCGGCAGCACCACCAGGGCGCCGACCAGAAAGCGCAGGCCGGTGAACATCATCGGCCCCAGCTCCTGCATGCCGTGGCTTTGCGCCACAAAGGCCGAACCCCAGATCAGGGCGATGAGGGTCAGCAGGAGATTGGCTTGGATGCGGCTCAAGAGATCAGGCTTTCAGTTCGAGGAGTGGTGTTGTGCAGGCCGATGCGCTTTACAAAGCGCGGAGGCCAAAAAGAAGCGGCGCCGATTATCGCGGCGCCGCTCCAAGCCAGAGCTGAGCTCAAGCCCAAACTGGGGTCAGAGTGACTTTCGGCGCATGGCCGAAAGTCACTCCGCTCAGCTCATTCAGCCATCTTCATCATTCCTCACGGCCACCAAAAATGCCCAGCAGCGACAGCAGCGACTGGAACACGTTGTACAGGCTCAGGTACACGCTCAGCGTAGCGGTGATGTAGTTGGTTTCTTCGCCGTCTTGCACGCGCTTGAGGTCGTACAGGATGAAGGCCGAGAAGATGCCAATCGCCAGCACCGACAAGGTGATCATCAGGGCGCTGGACTGCAGGAAGATATTGGCAATGCCCGCCACCAGCATCAGGATCATGCCGATGAAGAGGAACTTGCCCATGCTGCTCAGGTCACGCTTGATCATCGTGGACAGCGAGGCCATGCCCAGGAAGATGGCGCCCGTGCCCGCGAAGGCCGTCATGATCAGCTCGGCGCCATTGCCCAGGCCCAGCACCGCGCCCACCAGGCGCGACAGCATCAGGCCCATGAAGAAGGTGAAGCCCAGCAGCACCGGCACGCCAGCGGCCGAGTTCTTGGTCTTCTCGATGGCGAACATGAAGCCGAACGCGCCGGCCATGAAGACGATCAGGCCGACAATGGGCGACATGGCCTTGGACAGGCCGGTGGCCACGCCCAGCCAGGCGCCCAGCACCGTCTGCACCATGGACAGGGCCAGCAGCCAGTAGGTGTTGCGCAGCACGCGGTTGCGTTCGCGGCGCAGCGCGCCCTCGTTGAGGCCGGTGGAGACGGCAGAGAAAGATCCAAAGTTCGGGTTCATGACAGCAACTCCTGTGAGAGTGAGTGAATGAATGGGTTGAAAGAAGAAGGGAAGACTGGGTTGTGAATTTGATCGACCTAGATCTCGGGCGAGCGAGTTGCGGCCTCAGCCCTTGTCGCTGGCCGCCGCAGCGGCCAAGCGCTTGCCACGGGCGCGGATGTTGAGGGCCTCGACCGCCAGCGAGAAGCACATCGCGGCGTAGAGGTAGCCCTTGGGCACATGCTGGTCGAAGGCCTCGGCCGTCAGCGCCATGCCCACCATCACCAGGAAGGCCAGGGCCAGCACCTTGACGGAAGGATGGCGGTCCACAAACTCGCCGATCGGTTTGGCCGCGATCAGCATCACGCCGACCGAGGTCACCACGGCCGCCACCATCACGCCGATGCGGTCCACCATGCCCACCGCGGTGATCACCGAATCGAGCGAGAACACGATGTCGATCACGGCGATCTGGCCAATCACCATCCAGAACAGCTTGCGCCCGGCGGCTTTCAGCGCGGCGGCATCGGCCGTCGGCGGGCCGTCCTGCTCATGGGCTTCCACTTCGACAAAGATCTCGTGCGAAGCCTTGTACAGCAGGAACAGGCCGCCCAGCAGCAAGACCAGATCTCGGCCGCTGATGCCTTGGCCGAAAACATGGAAGAGATCGGCTGTCAGGCCCATGACCCAGCTCAGCGAGAACAGCAGCAGCAGGCGCGACACCATCGCAAAACCCAGGCCCAGGCGCCGCGCCTGATCGCGCTGCTCCGGGGGCAGGCGGCCGACCAGAATGGAGATGAAGATGATGTTGTCGATGCCCAGGACGATTTCCAGGGCGGTCAGCATCGCGAAGGCGAGCCAGAGATTGGGGTCGAAAAGAAAGTCCATGCGGGCGAGAAAAAGGGGCCGAATCGGTGAGTCGGGCTGCAGCACAGAGGCTGCGAGCTGCCAGCGGCAGAAGAGGAGAAGAGCGGGGAGGAAGGACGGTGCCGAATGGAACCGCTCGCAACTTGGTCCATTCAGGCCATGGGCGAGCGCGGCAGCTGCGGGCGATCAGCCCCCGCGCGGGCGTGGCGGCCGCTGCAGGCCTTCGAGCCAGGGAGCGCTCAGCAGGCGCGGCACCTTGGCGCCCAGCGGCGACAGGCTTGTGGCACTGAGCTGCAAGCCCGAAGGCGGCAGGCCCAGCTCGGGCGCTTCCAGCCCGTCGCCGACCTCGGCGCTGGTTACCGGGGTGTCGACCGCTGGTTCTACTGTGACATCGAGCCAGGATGTGAAACCACCTGCGGCGCTCAAGTCCGTTGCGCAAGCGGTCGCGGATTCCTGAGCCTCGGTCTGCATCCAAGCTTTCGCCTGTGCGCTGCCCATCACGAGCAGGCCCAGGGCCAGGCAGAGCGCCAGCCCGAGCTGGAACCCGCGTGCGCGGCGAAGGATGAAGGTGGAGAACAGGGTCACAGGTCGCAGTTTAGCTGGCCGGCCCGTCGACCGCCTGAGCGGCGTCGGGCGCGCCCCTTCGATCATTCGAGAAATCCGCCTGAAGGTAGGCCAATTCTTCTTCGCTGAAGCCGGCAGCGCCGCGAGCGCTCAGGTTGAAGGGCGGGCGCAGCCGCGGCGCCTGGTAGTGCTGCACCAGGCCAGGATAAATCGCCACGGGGTCCAGGCCACGCAAACGGCAGCAGTGGCGGTACCAGCGGTTGCCGATATCCACATGGCCGATTTCTTCGCGCAGGATGATGTCCAGAATGGCCACAGCCCGTGCGTCGCCGGCGCGGGCCAGCTTGGCCTGCAGCGGCGGCGTGGCATCCAGGCCGCGCACCCTGGAGGCGCGCGGCACCAGGGCCATTCGGGCCAGCACGTCCTCGGCCGTGCGCTCGGCCATGGTCCAGAGGCCGTCGTGGGCGTCGAAGTCGCCGTAGCGGTGGCCCAGGCTTTGCAGATGCTCGTGCAGCAGGCTGAAATGCTGCGCCTCCTCGGCGGCCACACGCAGCCAGTCGAGGTAGAACTCACGCGGCATGCCGGCAAAGCGCCAGACCGCATCCAGGGCCAGATTGATGGCATTGAACTCGATATGGGCGATGGCGTGGATCAGCGCGGCCCGGCCTTCCAGCGTGAAGGGCGAGCGGTTCGGCACTTGCAGGGCGGACAGCAAACGCGGCCGCTCTGGTCGGCCCGGCACGCCCTCGGGGCGCTGCAGTTGGGCTTCGGTGTCGAGGGCAAGCCCATTCTGGGCCTCCAGGTAGAGGGCCTGAGCCGCATCGGCCTTGTCGGCGGGGGAGATCAGGCAGAGAACGTGCAGGGCACGGGCGCGGCAGTCCAGAGGCATCATGGCCCAATTATCCCGCCAGGGCTTGCCAGGTTCAGGCCGGCAAAGCCCCGGTCGCGCCGTGCCGCCGAGTGGCCCGCTTAAAATATCGGGTTTTGCCGCGGCCAGAAGCCGTCCGGGAGCACGAGATGGCGATATTCCAGTTGGACGAACACCGGCCCGAAGTCGCCGCCAGCGCCTGGGTGGCCGACAGCGCTCAGGTCATCGGCCGGGTGCATCTCGACGAAGACGTCAGCATCTGGTTCAACGCCGTGCTGCGCGGTGACAGCGAACACCTGCACATCGGCCCCGGCTGCAACATCCAGGACGGCTCCGTGCTGCATGCCGACCATGGCTTTCCGCTGCGTCTGGAGGCCGGCGTGACGGTCGGCCACCAGGTGATGCTGCATGGCTGCACGGTGGGCGAGAACTCCTTGATCGGCATTGGCGCCGTGGTCCTCAACGGTGCCCGCATCGGCCGCGACAGCATCGTCGGCGCCGGTGCACTGGTGACCGAGGGCAAAGCGTTCCCGGACGGCAGCCTGATCGTGGGCAGCCCGGCCAAGGTCGTGCGTGAGCTCACGCCTGAGCAGATCGAAGGCCTGCGTGCCAGCGCCCGCCACTACATCGCCAACGGCCAGCGCTACGCCGGCGGCTTGCAAGACATCAGCGGCGACTACCTCCAGAATTCCAAAGCTAAACCATGAGTGAACTGCATAAATTCCTGTTCGAAGGCCTGCCCGTGCGCGGCATGCTGGTGCGCCTTACCGGCAGCTGGCAAGAGGTGCTGAAACGACGCGAGGTGGTGGGCGCCCACCCGCCCGAACTGCGCGCCCTGCTGGGCGAGATGTCGGCCGCGGCCGTGCTGATGCAGTCCAACATCAAGTTCAACGGTGCCTTGGTGCTGCAGGTGTTTGGCGACGGCCCGGTCAAGCTGGCCGTGGCCGAGGTGCAGCCCGACCTGAGCTTCCGCGCCACGGCCAAGCTGGTCGGCGAGGTGCCGGAGGGCGCCCAGCTCGAAGCCATGCTCAATGTTCATGGCCAGGGCCGCTGCGCCATCACCCTGGATCCCAAGGACAAGTTCCCCGGCCAGCAGCCCTACCAGGGCGTGGTGCCGCTGCACGGTGACCAGCGCGAGCCGCTGCAAAAGCTTTCGGAGGTGCTGGAGCACTACATGCTGCAGTCCGAGCAGCTGGACACGAAACTGGTGCTGTTCGCCAACGACGAGATCGCCGCCGGCCTCTTGATCCAGCGCCTGCCGGTCGAGGGTGAGGCCAATCTGGAAGGGCAGGGCGCCACCCTGCGCAACGAGGACGAGATCGGCCAGTCCGACGCCTTCAACCGCATCAGCATGCTGGCTTCCACCCTGACCCGCGATGAGCTGCTGGGCCTGGATGCCGAGACCATTCTGCGCCGCCTGTTCTGGGAAGAAAGCGTGCGCCGCTTCGAGCCGTTGGCGCCGCGCTTCGCCTGCAACTGCTCGCGCGAGCGCGTCAGCCAGATGCTCAAGGGCTTGGGCCGCGACGAAGTCGAAGACGTGCTGGCCGAGCGCGGCAATGTCGAGATCGGCTGCGAGTTCTGCGGCCTGCAGTACCACTTCGACGCGGTCGATGTGGGCCAGATCTTTGCCCAGGACCTCGCACAAGCCGGGGGCAGCGGTACGGTGCAATGACCAAGGGCTGCATGCATGCATGCCCGGCCGTCCTGGCGCCACGTGGCGTGGCGTGTCCGCTGCGCTGGCGTGGCAATAAAACCTGAGGGATTGACGCTCCCGCCCTGATCCTCGACCTTGTTCGCCAGTCCCGCATGTTTTGCGGGCGCAAGGCCGGCTGCGGCCTGAAAGGGCGAGGATGGACAACAAGGGCGGTGGATTTCCCTGGACCAGCTTGGCGGTGCTGGTCGCCTTCATCACCAGCACCCAGCTGGTGCCTCATGCGTTTGACCAGTTGCGCCCGGCCGAAAAGGAGCGGGCGCAAGCCGTGACGGCGGCCGATCTCGAGGTCGAGGCCCGGCTCTGGGAAGACCCCTTTGTGGCCGTGCGCCGCCACGAGTCCGAGCGCCTGGAGCGCTGCGACAAGCTCTACAAGGACGCGGCCAAGGCCACCGATTGCAAGCTCAAGTCGGTGGCGAGCTTGCGCACGCCCAGCGAGCTGTCGCGCCGGCTGGTGGGCGACGATGAGCTGGATTCCAAGGAAACCCTGGTTCTGGTGGTGCTGGTGCCCGGCAATGCCTTTGTCGGCGCCGAAGAAGGTCGGCGGCGCACCCGTTATGCCGTGTTGGCCGGTCTGCAGGCCAAGGGTTATGTGCCGGACAACGCCGAGCGCCTGGGCTTGCTGCAGCTCGAAGGCGCCAAGCTCAGCCCCGAGACCGCCCCGGCTGGCGACGGCGCCCGACCGGGCCTGTTGGTGCCCTACGAACTGCTGTCCGCCAGTGCGCTGAGTGCGGCTGTGGCCTCGTCTTCGCCGGCACGTCCTTCGCAAGCCGCCTCCGATGTGGCCGACATCGCCGGGGCCTCCCGCTACAAGCAGGTGGCCCTGCTCTGGGTCGACGAGACGGCCTTGCCTTCGCGCAAGCTGGATTCTCTGGCCTTGGTGCTGCACACCTTGTTCGAGCCCTGGGTCTCTGCCGATCTGGCGCCGCCGCAACTGGCCTTGATCGGCCCGTCCACCACCGATGCGCTGCGTGTGGCTCTTGCCGATCTGCGTAGTGCCGCCTGGCGCCTGGGGCCCGGCCGAGCCTCTCGTGAGCATTGCGTCGGACCTGAGGGCCAACGCCCGCTTGCTCGGAAACCCGACCCCCAGCAGCCCTGGCTTGATGGTTACTGGCACCTCTCCCGTGCCTTGCTCCTGAGCCCTTTCTCGACCGCCAGTGACGCCATGCTCAGTGAGCTGGACGGCAGCAGCCTGGAGGACTATGTGGCCTGGCGCTTTTGTCGCTTGCAAGGCGGGCGCCAGGATCCCCCGGTGCGCTTGATCCGCAAGATCAGCAGCGACAAGGAGCTGCTGGCCCAGCTGACGGGCGAGCTGGGCTTGCGCTTGGCGGCCACTGAGAAGTCGCCGCAGCGGGTGGTCTTGATTGGAGAGCGGGATTCGCTGTACGCCCAGGCTCTGGTCGGCCAGTTGCGCGCCAAGCTCTCGCAGAATCCGGCGCTGCAGCTGGAAGAGCTTTATTTTTTCCGCGGCCTGGACGGCGTCACCACGCGAGATGCCGGTCGAGAAGAGGCGCGGGCCGGTGCTGGCAAGGGCGATGCACAGGCACGCATCGAATGGCCCGAAGCGCGCGATCAGCTCGATTACCTGCGTCGCTTGGCCCAGCAGCTGCAGCGCAGCGAGGCCAAGGTGGGCGCCTTGCCCATCGGTGCCATCGGCCTGATGGCCAGCGATGTGCATGACAAGCTCCTGCTGCTCCAGGCCTTGCACGAGAGCTTTGCCGACAAGGTGTTTTTCACCACCGACATGGATGCACGCTTTCTTCATCCACGTACCCAGACCTTCACCCGCAATTTGCTGGTGGCCTCCAGCCTGCCCTTGGAGTTTCCGCGCCAACCCTCTGCGCGCTGCCAGGCGGTGGCCCAACGGGTCGGTTTGCCAGCGCCTGATCTGGCGGCAGGCAATCCGCCTTGGCGTGATGTTTACCAGTCTTCGGTCTATCTCGCGGCCCGACATGCCGGTTGTCGCAGCAAGGGCTGCCGCGCCCTGGAGGCGTGCGCGGCCGAGGAGGCGCTGGATCTGCCTTCCATCTATGAGGTGGGGCGCAGCGGTGCCGTTGCGTTAAGTGGTTATGCCTTTGAGCGGCGTCCGCCGAGCAAGCCCTATTCTGTGCGCTTGGCCGCCGTGGCCGTGCCGGTGCTGATGCTGCTGGGTCTGCTGGTCTGGCCGGGCACCCCCGTGTTGCGTGCGCTCAAACGGCGCTGGGCTGAAGCGGGCCCGATGCGTGGCGTCGCGCAAACCCCGGATGCGGGGGCGCCCTGCATGTCTCTGCCCGAGCTGGGTTTTGTGGCGCTGTATGCCTGGTTGTTTTTCTTCACGCTGGTCACGCTGAGCGAGATGCTCTGGCCTGGGCGCCTGAGCTTTGCGCCTGGCATGCTGGGCCTGAGCCTGGGCAGCACCTTGCTGTTGCTTTTGTCCCTGACGCCCGAGCATCGTTTCGGTCGCAGCAGCGCCAAGGCCATGGCGCCCACGGCGCGCCGCATCTTGCGCGGTCTGTGTTGGCTGGGCTTGCTGCTGCTGTGGGCGCTCGCGCTGCAACAGGCCACCCCCAAGCCCTGCCAAGACTGTGAGCCCCTGGCCTGGCTCGAGGGCATCAGTGCTTGGCCCTCGCAGCTGATTCATCTGCTGGCCTTGCTGGCCATCGTGGATACCTTGGACGCCACCTGGTCGCGCAGCACACTGGGTATGGACGAGGAGAGCCACTGGTTGCGTCTGCCCATGCGGGTACGCAAGCGAGCCCGCCTGGTGGAGGGCGAGCGCAGCCTGCGCTTCACGCGCCGGATCTGGTCTCGGCACTTGAGTGTGGCCGGCTGGCATGCCTTGGCGGGCCCGAGCGTGGACTTTCGCATTCTTTGGCATCAGTACCGCCGGCGCGGCAGCCGCGTGCCGCGGGCGCTGCGCATCCTGCTCGGCTATGTATTGACCCTGGCCGTGGTGTTGGGCTTGTTCTTCGGGTTCAGTGACGGTGCAGGGCCGGCGGTGCCGGTGCGCGGCGAGGATCATCGCGCCCTGATCCGCTTCACGCTCGATGCCATTCTGGTGCTGCTGCCGCTGCTGGTGGTGGCGGTGGGTGACGCCACCATGCTGGCCTGCCGATTCATCCGCTTGCTCACGGCCGCGCGCACGGTCTACCCGGCGTCCACGCTGGCGCATTTCGCCGCCAGCCTGGGCAGCGCGCATGAGGCACTGTGGCTGCGCCCCATCGCCGCCGATCCGGCCCAGCGCGCCGTGGCGCCACCCGAACTGCGCCGCCACAGTCTGCTGGACGACTGGATTGATGTGCAGATCGTCGTGCGCCGCAGCGCGCGCATCGGGCCCTTGGTGATGGGGCCTTTCGTGGTGCTGGCGCTCTTGATCGTCGGGCGCAGCCGCTTGTTCGACAACTGGTCGCTGACCCTGCCGGTGGCCATGGCTGCCAGTGCCTACCTGTTGGGCCTGCTGGCCCTCGCCGTGCTGCTCAAGCAGGCGGCCGAACAGGCGCGCAGCCGGGCCTTGCGCCGCATGGAGGCCGATCTGCGCTGGTTGATGGGGGGTGACGAGGAGCAGCGCAAGCTGATCGAGCCCTTCAAGCGGCTGATGGCTTCGGTGCAGGAGGAGCGCGGCGGTGCGCTGGCGCCGATTTTTGAGCAGCCCTTGGTCAAGGCCCTCTTGGTGCCCTTGGGTGGGGCGGGTGGCGCCCAGCTGTTCGAGTATTTCCTGCTGGCGCGCTGACCCATAATCGCCCCGATCACGACGACCTTTGCAGCCCTCCATGCACATAGCCATCCTCACCGGCGGCGGCGATTGCCCCGGCCTCAATGCTGTGATCCGTGCCGTCAGCCTGGCCCTGATTCAGCAGTGCGGGGCGCGTGTCAGCGGCGTGGAGCGCGGCTTCCTCGGTCTGATCGAGCAGCGCCTTCGGCCCTTGGCTCTGGCCGATGTGCGGGACATCCTGGCCCAGGGCGGCACCATCCTCGGCACGCACAACCGCTGTGATCCTTTCCACTACTTTGCCGAGGGCGGGGCGGATGTTTCTGCGCGTGTGCTCGATTTCGTGCTGGCCCAAGGTATTGACGCGTTGATAGCCATCGGCGGCGACGGCACCATGGCGATTGCCGAGCAATTCAGCCGTTTGGGCCTGCCGGTGGTGGGGGTGCCCAAGACCATCGACAACGACCTCTACCTGACCGAACGCAGCTTCGGTTTTGACAGCGCCGTGGCCGTGGTGTCTGAGGCGCTTGACCGGCTGGAAACCACGGCGCGCAGCCATGGTCGGGTCATGATTGCCGAAACCATGGGCCGGCATGCCGGCTGGATTGCGCTGGAAGGGGGATTGGCCGGTGGGGCGGATGCCATCCTGCTGCCCGAGCTGCCCTACCGGCTGGAGGCCGTGATCGAGCATTGCCGACGCCGGACAGAGGGCGGCGGCCATGCCTTGATTTGCGTGGCCGAAGGGGCGCATGCCCAGGCACAAAGCCAGGTGGTGCGAGCCTTGCTGGCCGACAGCCCGGACCCGGTGCGCCTGGGCGGCATCGGCGCGCTGCTGGCCCAGCAGCTGCAGCAGGCTTTGGGTGCGCACAGCGAGGTGGAGGTGCGCTCGACCTTGCTCGGCCATGTGCAGCGCGGTGGCACGCCCACGGCCTTTGATCGCGTGCTGGCCACACAGTTTGGATGGGCAGCGGCCCAACTGGTGCGCGAGGGCCGCTTCGGCCGCATGGTGGCCTTGCAAGGGGCTGAGTTCACCAGCGTGGCCCTGGCCGAAGTGGCGGGGCGCAACCGCCTCGTGCCCCTGGATCACCCCTTGCTGCAAGCAGCCCGGGGGCTGGGCCTATGCCTCGGTCAGTGAGCCGGGCCGGGCGCGTTCAGCGTCGCCGGTTCAAGAGGTGCTCGCACTCGGGTACATCGCAGTTGTCGCAGGCCCAGCGCCACTCGGGCAGGGCGTCCTGGCGGGCCTGCAGGCGGCTGAACAGGCCCTTTGCCGGCAGCGGCGCGGTCTTTCGGGCCAGCAGCAAGGGCGTGATGGCATTGAGGGCGGCTTCCAGGCGCTGCGCGCCGCTGCCTGCCACCACCGACCAACCGAGGCCCGCGCCCATCAGCGCTCGCCGCACGGCCGCATCCACGGGCGCGCGCACATGGGCGCCGTCGCGTTGCAGGCCGTCCGCCACCCAGGGCAGATCCAGCGCGGTCAGCAAGGTCAGGGCGCAGCGGCGGTGGAAGGCCAGGCCGGTGTCCAGCAAGGAGCGGTCGTCAAACAGCAGCTCGCTGTAGACCGCCGTCATCAGGGGCGTGGTGTCGCAGAGCACCAGATCGGCGCTCAGCGCCAGGTCCTCGCAGCGCGCCGCCTGGGCAGCGGCGATGGCGGCCTGTTCTTCGGGGCGCGGTGTGCGGCCGGCACGATCGCACCATTCGCGCAGCAGCTCGGGCGCCCAGGCGCAGCGCAGGCCAGTGGCCTCGCTCAAGCGCTGCTGAAGGCCTTGGGCCAGGGTCGATTTGCCGGTGCTCTCCGCACCGACGATGGCGATCAGCAGGCCGGGCACGGCTGGTTCTGCCAGGTCTTCATCAAGCCAGTGCCTAGCGGGAACCGCCGCTCGCGTGGCTGAGCTTGAGCTGCTGCGCCCAGGCGCGCCAGCCGGCCACCGACATCGGGATGAAGACTGCGTAGAGCAGCACGGTCAGCCAATAACCCTTGTAGGCGAACAAGGCGACGCTGACGCCGTTGACCAGCACCCAGACGCCCCAGTTTTCCTGGTATTTGCGCGCCAGCAGCCACTGGCCGAGCAGGCTGGCGACCGTGGGGAAGGCATCCCAGAAGGGCACAGGTGAATCGGTCTGGTGCTGCAGAAACAGGCCCAGCAGCGGCCAGGCCAGCAGGGTAGCTAGCAGCGAGGCCCACAGGCCCCCGGTGCTCAGGCGCCGCACGCGCAGGGCTTGGCCGTCATCGCCTTTGCCACGCAGCCATTGCCACCAGCCCCAGAGCGAGAGGCTCACAAACAGCAGCTGCAGGCTGGCTTCACCGTACAGCTTGCCGCTCCAGAACAGCAGGAAATACAGCAGCGAGCTGACGATGGCCAGCGGCCAGGCCAGGGCGTGCACACGCATATTGCAGACCACCATCCACAAGGCCAGCACAAAGGCGATCAACTCGGTCCAGGTGATGGGGCTGCCCAGCAACTCGAAGGCCGGGGCAAACAGGGGTTGCAGTTGCAGCAGCAAAGCGTCCATGCGGAACGGCGTGTTCTCGAATCGGGGGTGGGGTCAGGGCAGGGCCGGGCTGTCAGCGCGGTGGCGCTCAGCGGCGAACTTGCACGTAGATCTCGTCGGGCTTGATCATGCCGAGCTCGAAGCGCGCCTTTTCTTCGACCATTTCCAAGCCTTCGCGCAGATCGCGCAGCTCGGCTTCCAGCTGCGCATTGCGGGCACGGGCCTGTTCATTGGCCTGCTGCGCCTGGGCCAGCTCGGCGCGCAGCTGCACGCCGCGAGGCAGGCTGCCCTTGCCCAGCCAGAGCTGGTACTGGATCAGCAGCAAAAAGGCCGCGAGGATGACGCCAAGTGTTTTCACACGAGCAGTTTAGCCGAGCCGCGAAGCAATAAAAAACGCCGCAAGACCGGAGGGTCGGGCGGCGTTGGCAGATCAGGGCCACTCAGGATCGAGTGGCGGCCCGCATCACTTCAGGTTGTAGAAGGCAGCGCGGCCGGGGTAGACGGCCACATCGCCCAGGTCTTCCTCGATGCGCAGCAGCTGGTTGTACTTGGCCATGCGGTCCGAGCGCGACAGCGAGCCGGTCTTGATCTGGCCGGCGTTCAGGCCGACGGCGATGTCGGAGATGGTCGAGTCTTCGGTTTCGCCC
>Ga0187844_10002222_pt1 | contig 13969 bp, 15 predicted proteins | sample SpaLakP09_SKY_50_FD_134517 | JGI IMG/M metagenome (GOLD analysis project Ga0187844, IMG submission 134517) | Oligotrophic lake water microbial communities from Sparkling Lake, Wisconsin, USA - SP09_SKY_50 | ecosystem: Environmental > Aquatic > Freshwater > Lake | place: USA: Sparkling Lake...
GCCCGGCGTCGAAGGCGATCGAACCGGAGACATCCTCGTACTGGGCCTGCTGGTTCTCGGCCAAAGGCTCGCCAGCGGGTCCGATGCGCACGAAGCGCTCGCGGGCGACGCCGAATCCGGTCTTGCCGGTAGGAAGCGCGAACGAGACCTCGCCCCAGCGGTTGATGCCGACGCCGACGATGGGCTTCCCGCCATCGGGACTGCGCCGGAAGGAATCGAGCGCCGCGGCCAGCGCCGAACCGTCGAGGGCAGCCGTCAACTCGACCGCGGCGGGTTCGGGCCTTGCCTTGCAGCTGTGGCGGGACTTGCCCGAGCCGTATGCACAGGTGCTTTTGATCGTGCCGCTGGCGATCAGCCAGACGAGCGTCGCCGCCAGCGCCACGGCGAGCATGGTGACGGTGAGAATCAGGGTGCGGGCCGACATCGCGGCATCCTGCGGTTGCAGGCTCGAGGCCGCAAGCGTCGGTGCCGGCCGCGCAATGATGCGAAAATCGCGGGCTACGACGGGCGGGTAGGGCGACAGGGAATCCAAGGCACTCGATGGTCCTGCTGAAGTGGCTGACCGCCACGTATTACCTGTGCATCTCCGCCGACCGCGTGCGCATCCGCGATGTCGGGCGCGGACACTCGCTGGATGAGCCGGCGGTGGTGGCCATCGAGGACGACGGCAGACGCCGGCAGGTGGTCGCGATAGGGCAGGAGGCGCTCGGCGTCACGGCCCGTCCGGGGCTCGTCCTCGTGTATCCGTTCCGGCATCCGCGCGTGCCGGTCGGCGACTTCGTCGTGGCCGAGGCCTTGCTGGCCGGTCTGGTGCGAAGCTTCGTCAAGGGGACGCAAGGATTACCTCGGCCGCTGATGCGGATGCTGATTCATCCGCAGCACGAACTCGACGGCGGATTGACGCAGATCGAGCGTCGGGCATTCGAGGAACTGGCGAACAATTGCGGGGCCCGGAGGATCGCGGTCTACGAAGGACGCGAGCTCGCCGACGGTGACATCAACGACGCGCTTTTCAGCAAATTGAGAAACTGATCTTCATGAGCATCAAGTCCGACAAGTGGATCCGTCGCATGGCGGCGCAGGGAATGATCGAACCGTTCGAACCGGGGCAGGTGCGCGTCGCGCCCGATGGGCACCGCATCGTCAGCTACGGCACGTCGAGCTACGGCTACGACGTGCGCTGCGCCGACGAGTTCAAGATCTTCACGAACATCAATTCGACCATCGTCGACCCGAAGAACTTCGACGCGCGCAGCTTCGTCGACGTGAAGTCCGACGTCTGCATCATTCCGCCGAATTCGTTCGCGCTCGCGCGCACCGTCGAATACTTCCGCATCCCGCGTTCGACCTTGGTGATCTGCCTGGGCAAGAGCACCTACGCCCGTTGCGGCATCATCGTGAACGTCACGCCGCTGGAGCCCGAGTGGGAGGGGCACGTGACGCTCGAGTTCTCGAACACGACGCCGCTGCCCGCGAAGATCTACGCGAACGAGGGCGTCGCCCAGATGTTGTTCTACGAATCCGACGAGGTCTGCGAGACCTCGTACAAGGATCGCGGGGGCAAGTACCAGGGTCAGAAAGGCGTGACCTTGCCCAAGACCTGAGAGGGGCGGCGCGGGCGGTACCGTTCCGCATGCAGTTCCTCGAATCGCGAATCCAGGCGGGAACCGTGCTTGCCACCGGCCGTCCGCAGTGCACTGCGCATGCCCGGGTGGTCGGAGTAATCTAGGTCCCAAGTCCCGATCCAGATTCCGTCATGAAAGTCTCGCTCATCGCCCTGTCGGTACTCGTGCTCGGCGTCGCCGGTTGCGCCAACAACCAGGTGATCGTCGATACCAAGGGCGTGGACATGTCGCGCTATCAGCAGGACCGTCGCGAGTGCGAGGGTTACGTCGAGCAGGTGTCCTAGGGCGGCACCATCGCCAAGAGCGCGGGCCTGGGCGCTGTGATCGGCGCGGTCGTCGGCGGCGCGGCCGGCGCCATCTTCGGAGACAGCACGGCAGCAGCGCGGGGCGCGGCCGTGGGCGGCGTCACCGGTGGCGCGCAAGGCGGAGTGACCGGCGTCGCGAAGGGTGAGAACAGCAAGGAGCAGGTCCTGCGCAACTGCCTGAGCGGTCGCGGTTACCGGGTGCTGAACTAGGACGGCCCGGTAGCCCGGGCGAAGCCCGGGGTTGCGTTCCCCCGTCGAGAAAAGCCCCGGGCTGCGCCCGGGCTACGGTGCTTTCAGTGCTCAGGCCGAGCCATCAGGCCATAACCTTGCCGCGCCGCGCACACCACTCGAATCGCCATGCAGTGCCGGCACCAGCCGCGTGTAGACGCGATCGCTGAACACCCACGACGACCACAGCCGCGGCACGTTCCGGTACAGCCGCTCGATGCGCGACAGCCCGCCGCCGAGCACGATCACCTCGGGGTCGATCAGGTTGATGACGGTCGCCAGCGCGCGGGCCAGCCGGTCTTCGTAACGATCCAGCGTGGCAGCGCAGGCGGCATCGCCGCCCGAGGCGCCCTCGACGACGGCTTCGCCCGTGAGTTCGACGCCGGTGACGCGCGCGTGATCGGCCGCGAGGCCCGGACCGGACAGCCAGGCTTCGATGGGTCCGTGACGGCGGTCCCAGTGCAGCGGGCCCGGGACCTCGCCCCAGTCGGGCCGAGGCCAGGGCAGGGGGTTGTGGCCCCATTCGCCGGCGATCGCGTTGGGTCCCGAGAGCAGACGGCCCTCGATGGCGATGCCGCCGCCGACGCCGGTGCCCAGGATCACGGCGAAAACGCAGGACGCACCGGCTGCCGCGCCGTCCGACTGCTCGCTGGCGGCCAGGCAATCGGCGTCGTTGGCCATCCGCACCGGCCGGCCCAGCGCAGCCTCGAGATCCGCCTTCAGGGGTCGCCCGTTGAGGCAGACCGAGTTCGCGTTCTTGATCAGCCCCGACTTCGGCGAGAGCGCGCCAGGGTGGCCGATGCCGACCCGCAGGCCGCTACGCCCGCAATCGGATTCCAGTCTTGCGACAAGGTCCGCGATGGCGCGGACCTGGCCGGCATAGTCGTCGCGGGGCGTCGCCACACGCAGCCGGTGCGAGATCCGCGACCCCGGCTGCATCACGATGCCTTCGATCTTGGTGCCGCCGAGGTCGATGCCGATCCGGGGTTCGTGCGCGGTCATGTCGAAACGGGTGCAGGGCCGGCCGCCATTCTGGCTCGTCGCCCGTCCTCGGCCCGCCTACTTCGCAGCCGCGACCGCCGACACGAGAACCGGCTTGGGCCGATATGCGTCCGGAAACACGCGCTGCAGCTCGGCGACCTTGGGCAGATCGTGAATCACGATGTACGGATGGCTCGGATTGCGCGCGAGGAAATCCTGGTGGTAGGCCTCCGCCGGGTAGAAGGTCTTGCCCGGCTCGATGCGCGTCGCGATGGCGGCGCCGTAGACATGCGCCTGGTTGAGTTGCGCGATGTAGCTCTTGGCGATCTGTCCCTGCTCCTGGGTCATCGGAAAGATCGCCGAGCGGTACTGCGTGCCGCGGTCCGGCCCCTGGCGGTTGAGCTGCGTCGGATCGTGGGCGACCGAGAAATAGATCTGGAGCAGGCGGCCGTAGGTGATGCGCTGCGGGTCGTACGTGATCTGCACGGCTTCCGCGTGCCCCGTGTTGCCCGAGCCCACGTCATCGTAGTGAGCCGATGAAGCGGCGCCGCCGGCATAGCCGGAGACCGCATTGAGCACGCCATCGACGTGCTGGAACACGCCCTGGACACCCCAGAAGCATCCGCCTGCGAACACCGCGACGGCACTCGGCCCTGCCAGCCCGGATTCGTCCGCGGCAGGCACCGGGATCGTCGGAGCGGCCTCGGCCCGGAGTTGCGGGAGCGTGAAGACGACGGCGGCCAGCGCCGCGGCCGCGCCCAGCATGCGCAACCAGGGACGCTGCAGGGCAGTTCGCCAGCTGCGCGCAGCAAGGGGCGGTCGATTCATGAGGGAGCTCCAGTTCAACGATAAATGTGAGGGCGGGCGCCCATAAGTCCGATGGCGCTGGCAGATCGCATCGGGCAGGTCTGATGGAGTCCAGCCTGCGCCCGTCTTCGGCGGTCAGGTATCTCCCTGCATCCGGAACTTGTGACGCTTCGTTCGCGGAATAGTGCCCTCGGGTCGCCGCGCGCCGAGCGGGGTTCTGTCCGGCGGCGTGATCGCCTGCTTCTGGTTCTTGGTAACCGACCGCGGAATACCGTGACCGCTACAATGCCCTTTCGAAGATAAAACGACGAGACGGCTCCACGCAGCTCCCGGTCGAATGTCGGATCCCAACCTGCCGTCTCTGAGTTCGGAAGTCCGCGCTGCCCACGAGCTGGCGAGACTTCGCTTCGCCCACGATGAGGAAGCGCAGTTCCGTATCGACTACGAGGCGGCGGCCGTTGCGCCCCGGATGACCCTCTGCATGCTCGGCGTGGTCATGGTCGGAATGACGCCGCTCTACGACGGGCTGCTGCTGCGGATTCCCGAGACCTTCATCGCCTTCGCACGAGCGATGCAGTTCGGCGTGCAGATCCCGGCTATCCTGCTCGCGATGCTGATGACCTGGGCGTTCCCGCTGCGTCGCTGGTCTGCGCCGGCAACGGTGCTGGCCATGATGCTCACGGTCATGGGCCTGACCTTCCAGCAGGTGATCGGACCGGCGCACGGCTTCCACGTCCCGCACGACTTGGCCGTGCTCGCCATCTCGGGAACCTGCCTGCTCGGGCGTTTGCGCCTGAGCTACCTGTTGCCATGGGCGACCTCGCTGATGCTGATCGTCAGCCTCATGCAACTGCACGGGTTCGGATACAGCTCGGGCGCGCTGTACGACGTGATCTCGATGTGGATGCTGTTCGTGCTGTCCACCATCGCGACCTACATGCTCGAGTACTCGGCGCGCGAAAACTGGCGGCAACGGCGCAAGCTCGAAGAGCAGGCGGCGCATGACGCGCTGACCGGCCTCCCGAACCGACGCTACTTCGACGCGATGTTCGTGCACCTGATCCGGCAGGCGGCACGCGAGCACAAGAACATCGCGCTGATGATCCTGGATGTCGATCACTTCAAGTACTACAACGATCGCTATGGACATCCCGCGGGCGACGACTGCCTGCGCCGTGTCGGCCGTTGGCTCAAGGATGCGATGCGGCGCCCGCAGGACTTCTGTGCGCGCATCGGGGGCGAGGAATTCGCTGCGGTCTGGTTCGATGCCCAGATCGCGGCCGGCCCGGGTCTGGCCGAAAAGGTTCGCGGTGGCATCAGCGAACTGCGGATCCCGCACGCCGCCTCGCCGACCAGTGCGGTGGTCAGCGCGTCTGGGGGCCTGGTCCAACTGGCCTGTCCCTCGCAGGAAGATGCGTCGACCGAGATCGCCACGGACATGATCCTTCGCGCGGATCGTGCGCTGTACCAGGCCAAGCGCAGCGGTCGTGACCGCTTGATCGACGCGGACGACGCGCGCATCTCGATACCGGCGATGCCGCCGATCTGAGGATTCGAAACGCCCCACGACGTAGCCCGGACGAAGTCCGGGAAGCAGGCACATCGAGTGACGATTCCCGGACTTCGTCCGGGCTACGGACCAATCTACCGGTAGGTCAGGAACTTCGCGTGGGCGCCTTCGAAGTGGCCATGCTCGTTGAGCGTCGCGAGGAACCGGCCGCTCTTGCCGCACACGATCTTGCTGACGCCGGCATTCGCCAGGCGCCAGTTGAACGGGGCGTACCGTGACTGCGGGAACTCGAGCAGGCTCTGCGCGATCGCCGCGATGACGCCGCCCGATGTGAACACCAGCGCCGTCTGCGAGCCCGACAGCGAAGTTTCGACGCGATCCAGTGCTGCCAGGCAACGATCGCGGTAGGTCGACCAGGTTTCGCGGTACTCGCCGTCGTAGGTGCCGGACTGCCAGCGGGTCATGCCCTGCGAGAACAGTTCCTCGAAAGCGCGCATGCGATCGGATGCGGCGTTCAGTGCTGCGCCCATGGCCTTGCGATCCATGAACCGGTCGACGATGTCGACGTGATCGTATTCATCGAAGCCGCCATCCCCGAGCAGGGTCTGCTCGGGGAATCCCATCGCGTCCAGGCACACGCGGGCCGTATGTGTCTGCCGCTGCATGTTGCCGCAGACGACGGCGTGCACGATCGGCACGCGCGTGCGCAGCGACTCACCGACGATCCGCGCCTGCTCGATGCCCAGCGGCGAGAGCCGGTCGTAGTCGGCCGATCCGAAGTGCGCCTGGCCGTGGCGGATGAGATAGATCGCGCTCACGGGCCGGGCTTCAGCCGACCCTGCGCTTGGCCATCTCGATGCGCGCGATGACGCCGCGATGCACCTCGTCCGGTCCGTCGGCCAGGCGCAGCATGCGCGCCTGTGCGAAGAACCCGGACAGGGCGAAGTCGCGCGACACGCCGCCGGCGCCGTGGATCTGCATCGCCATGTCGACGACCTGCTGGAGCATCAGCGGCGCCGCCACCTTGATCGTCGAGATCTCGGTCATTGCGGCCAGCGCCCCGACCTTGTCCATCTTCCAGGCGGCGTACAAGGTGAGCAGCCGGCACTGGTCGATCGCGATGCGCGCATCGGCGATGCGTTCGCGATTGCCGCCGAGGTCGATCAGCGGCTTGCCGAAGGCCACGCGCTTGCTGCCGCGATCGATGGCGAGATCCAGCGACTGCTCCGCCGCACCGATGGCGCGCATGCAGTGATGGATACGCCCCGGTCCGAGGCGACCCTGCGCGATCTCGAAGCCCATGCCCGGTCCCTTGACGATGGCCGAGACGGGCAGCCGCACGTTCTTGAAGTGGACTTCGCCATGGCCATGTGGCTCGTCGTAGTCGCCGAGCACCGGCAACATGCGCTGGATCTCCACGCCCGGCGTGTCGAGCGGCACCAGCACCTGCGAGTGCTGGTGCTTGCGGTCGCGGTTGGCGTCCTCGGTGCGGCCCATGAAGATCGCGACCTTGCAGCGCGGATCGCCGATGCCGCTGCTCCACCACTTCTTGCCGTTGAGGACGACCGTGTCGCCTTCGACAGTGGCGGTGGCCTGCATATTCGTGGCATCGCTGGAGGCCACGTCCGGCTCGGTCATGCAGAAGACGGAGCGGATCTCGCCTTCGAGCAGCGGCTTGAGCCAGCGCTGCTTCTGTTCGTCGGAGCCGTAGCGCCAGATCACTTCCATGTTGCCGGTGTCGGGTGCCGAGCAATTGAAGATCTCGGGCGCCATCAGGCTGCGGCCGGTTTCTTCTGCGACTTGTGCGTACTCGAGGATCGACAGTCCGGCGCCCCATTCGGCGTCCGGCAGGAACATGTTCCACAGGCCCTGCGCCTTGGCCTTGGCCTTCAGCGCTTCCACGCGGGGCGGAATCTTCCACTCGCGCCAGTCGCCGCCGTGGCGGGCATCGTGGATCTCGGCCCAGTGCTGCTTCTCCACCGGGAAAATGTGTTCCTTCATGAAGGCGCGGACGCGCGTCACGTATTCCTTGGCGCGCGGGCTGGGTTCGAAATCCATGGTCGTTCTCCTGGTGAGACCGCCATCCTACGGCGGGTCGTACAATTCAAGAACTGATTGTTCTGCATCCATGACCATGAACCAATTTCATGATGGGCTGGCCTTGCGCCGCACCGACCTGAGCCTGCTGGCCGTGTTCGACGTCATCTATCGTGAGCGCAACCTCACGCGAGCCGCCCAGCTGCTGGCGCTGTCCCAGTCGGCCGTCAGCCATTCGCTGGCGAGGCTGAGGGTGCGCATGGATGACCCGCTGTTCGTCCGCAAGGGACGCGGCGTGGTGCCGACGCCGCGGGCCGAACAGCTCGCCCCCGGCGTGCAGAACGCGCTCGCGCGGCTCGAGGAGGCCCTGCGGCCGGGACTGGCTTTCGATCCGGCCCGCGACCTGCGACGCGTGACCCTGGCCATGCCGGACGAGCTCGAACCGATGGTGTTGCCGTCACTGGCGCGCGCACTGCGCGAAGCCGCGCCGCAGGCGCTGCTGGCGAGCGTGCGTCTGGATCGTTCGGCATTGAGGACGGACCTGGCCGCCGGCCGCATCGACCTGTGCATCGACGTGGCGCGGCCCACGGAGGCCGACGTCATGCATGAGCCCTGGCGCCAGCATCGCCTGTGCGTGGTGTCGTCGAAGCTGCGGCGCCTGAGCGTGGCGAGTTACCTGGCCGCGGACCACGTCGCGGTGTCGTCCCGCAGGACGGGACCGACGATGGAGGAATTCCTGCTCGGGCGGCTCGGCCTGCAGCGCCGCGTCGCGCTGCGCTGCCAGAATTACGAGGCCGCGTGCCGCGTCGTGGCGGAAACCGAGATGCTGCTGACGATGCCGCGCGAGCACGCGCAGCTGCTGCGGCCCGCACTCGGGTTCCGCATCCTGTCGCTACCGATGGAGCTGCCGCCCATCGACCTGCACCTGTACTGGCATCGACGGGCTCAGGATCTGCCCGTGCAGCGATGGCTGCGCGAGCGCCTGCCCGGCGATATCAGTCTGACGTGAGCGCGCGCTTCGTAGCAGTGCGCGGGGCGCGGCTGCCTGCGCGACCGGGCGAGGGCAGGGGAATGAGCACCGGGATCGCGCAGAGCACCAGGACGGCAATGATGCGCACCGCGGTATCGAGAAACGGGAACAGCATCGGATCGGGCATGTCGGCTCCTGAAATTTCAACTCGTCAGGGCGGACAGCAGTGGCCGCGGAGTGCGGGGTCGGCGCAGACCCTCGCAAGGATCAAAGGGCAATGTTCGTGCCGCAAAAAAACAGCGGCGCACCGGAATCGGGGGCTCGATTCGTGGGTGCGCCGCGGTCCTGCAGCGTCGAAACGTCGCGCCAGGCGACGCGCTGGCCCGATATCGGGTCAGGGCGCATCAAGTCGGTGCGAATCGACGTCCCTGACGCCGTCCACGTTGCGGGCGGTTTCAACGGCGCGGTAGACCATCGAAGCCGAATCGGCTTCGCCGATCAGCTGCACCACGCCGCTGCGTGTGCGCACGACCAACGGCTCACGGACCTGCAGACGCTTGTCGGCCGCCAGGGCCGCCTGCACGTTGGCGGTGATGGTTTCATCGGTGGACGCACTGCCTTCGGCGGCAATGCTGGGAACGGCGGCGAACAGGGACAGGGCCGCCAACGGAATCAACAGGACGCGATCGAGCTTCATGGGGCACTCCTAGAGTTGGAAACGATCCGCTTTGCGGAGGGCCGGCAACCTTGCCGGGGTCCGGCACTACCGGACCGAGTCGAGAAGCGCCGTTGGTTCCCTACTCGTGCACTACTTTACGCCTGCCCTGCCCATTTGGATTCGCACCGGCCCTGTTGCAGTGCACCAGAAATAGAAAAGGCCCGCCAGCTGGAGGCTGGCGGGCCAAGGGAGGCCCTCTAGGAGAGGGAGAGAAACGTTTCAGCGCACCTACTGCACGACGATGGTTCCGGTCATGGAGGGGTGGATGCTGCATTCGTACGTGTAGCTGCCAGCGGCGCTGAAGGTGCGGGTGTAAGTCGCGCCCTTCTTCAGTCGGTCGCTACCGGCGTCGGAGAACTTCACGAAGTGGTTCGAGCCATCCTGGTTGGTCCACGTCACCGTCGTGCCGACCGGAACCGTGAGCGTCGCAGGCGAGAACGCGAAGTTCTCGATGACCACCGAAGTGCCGCCCGCTGCAGCAGCGGCAGGCGCCGATTCCGGTGCAGGCGCATCGGCAGCCGGAGGAGGAGCGACGGTGGAATCCGCAGGCACTGGCGGCGCGACCGATACGCCGCCACCGGAAGACTCGGTCACCTTGAGCTCGACGCGACGGTTCAGCTCGCGGCCTTCGTCGGTGTCGTTGGTCGCTACCGGCATCGACTCGCCATAACCCTTCGAGGTCATGCGCGACGACGCGATGCCCTTCTTGGTCAGGTAGTCCTTGACCGACTTGGAACGACGATCCGACAGCGCCTCGTTGTACGAATCGGAACCCTTGCCGTCAGTGTGTCCACCGAGTTCCACCTTGATGTCGGGACGCGATTCGAGCGCCGTCGCAACGCTGTCGAGGATGCTCTTCGCGTTGACGGTGAGCGTCGCCTTGTCGAAGTCGAAGTTCACGCCGCGCAGCACGATCACGTCGCCGACACCGCAGCCATCGAGGCTGATCGCCTGGCCCGGGATCGGAGGCGCGCACTTCGGTGCCGGATCGGTTTCGTCGCCGTCATCAGCCGAGCTGCATCCCTTGTCCGACGGGAAATCGATGAGTCCGTCGCCATCGTTGTCCAGACCGTCGCTGCAGACGGGCGGGGGAGGAGGCGGTGCCGCGACGACCGCCATCACCGGCGGAGGAGGCGGCGCTTCGGGCGTCTTTCCGAACGGGATGCGCACGCCGAGATTGAACAGCGGCTCCTTATACTCGTCGTGGCTGTCGTCGGTGGAATTCGACTGCGCGTGGTACAGCGCCTCGGCCCGGATTCCGAACGCGTTCTTGAACAGGAAATCCCAGCCCAGGCCGACGTTGAACAGCGTTTCGTCGCCGCCCATCACGTCCAGATGAAGATAGGGACCGCCGGAGCCCTTCAGGAAGGCATTTGCACCAAAGCCGACGCCCTTGATCTTGGTGCTCTCGCCGTCGTCGTCGCCCTTGTACTTGAGATACGTGCCGCGCAACTCGAACTCCGCGTTCTTCGACAGGCGCGTGCCGAGCGCCAGCGTACCGCCGAGCGCATCGTCCGCGTCGCGATCCTTGTCCGACAGGACATAGGTCGCCATCGGCGCGATGTAGAACCGGTTGTCGTCCTGCGCGATCGCGGTACCGGATCCGAAAGTTGCAAGAACGGCCAACGCCATCAGGCCTGGTCGAAATCCCGAGCGGACCCCTACTCCGAAATTGTTCATGAATTCCCTTTATGAGTTCTTGAGGAAAGCTTGCTGCGCACCGCGATGGATCGCGGGACAAAAAAAATCCATCCGCTCTCGCGAGCGGATGGACGTCGATGTCCTGCGGGTTGGCAAGGCAACTATGACTCGCTGCACCCACCGCTCCGAATTACACGGGAGCGGCACGCGCCAAGGGCAGCAACACCCATGCCAATTGGGGCCTTTCGATGGCGTCGTGTCGTGGAACGACGTCGCTGCCCCGTGTTGGAACCGCGGCACTGAATCGGGGCGATTCGAAGGAGCGGAGAAACACAAATAAGACGAACCGCCCGCGCGCGCTCGTGATCCTTAAAGTCCGGCGCCTCCGGTCGCCGCTGCTCCAATCGCTGCGGGGGTGGGTTCGAAGCTCATGCGGTGCTGCAGCAAAGTTGGCATAGCGTTTGCTGCCACTGTTGCGTGATTCCGCACAGGGGGATCACGGCGGTAACCGATCCAGCAGTGTTGCCGGATCAGCCGGACACCAACGTCCACGTTGTTGGCTTGAGACAAGCCAATGCGTGGACGTTTTTTTTTGATTTTTCGCGCGCCTGACAAGGGAGTCAGTCGATCTGCTCGCGGAAGGGTTGGAGTGCTTTTTTTTTCTACTTCTAGAGATCTAAGACCAAGGAGTTGGGGCGATGAAACGTAATGAGCGAGCGGCACGAACCGGTAGCTTCCTCAAGGCTGCGGCGATCCTCGCTGCAGGCCTGTTCAGCGGGAACGCGGCGGCGGGTTTTTACAACGACGGCAAGGTGCTGCTGACGGGTGGCGTAGCCACGATCGATGGTGCGGGCGGTGGCGGTATCACCCCCTGGGCCGTGATCAACGGTTACGGCACGCGTGACGGCATCAACGGGAGCTTGCACTACACCTACGCGTATCTTCCGAATTACAGCCTCAATTCATACGGCGCCTCCGTGGGCCTCTATGACCGCCTCGAACTGTCCTTCACGCGCAGCACGCTGCCGACAGGAAGCACGTTCGATACCGTCGGCCTGATCGCGGGTCTTCTGCCAGGAGCTGTCGGCGACACCGGCATCGAACCGTTCAACACGACGATCGAGATGGACGTGTTCGGCGCCAAGCTTCGCCTGTTCGGCGACGCGGTCTACACGTCGGACAGCCTGATTCCTCAGGTGTCGATCGGCGGCTTCTACAAGGACAACAAGAACAAGGATCTGTTGACCACGCTGCAAGCCGCGAAGAGAAAGGACTGGGAAGCCTACGTCAGCGTCACCAAGGTCTACTTCCCGTTCAGCACGCTGATCAACCTGACCGGTCGCTACACCTCGGCCAACCAGACCGGTCTGACGGGCTTCGGCTACAAGGATCGAACGAACGGCGGAAGCGGAAAGAAGGACGACAAGAAGGAGATGCGTCTCGAGGTGTCCATCGCAACCCTGGTGGCGAAGAACACCGCCTTCGGTGCGGAGTACGCGCAGCACGGTACGACGCTGGATAACGTCGGCGTCAACCTCAACGGCATCGGCACGGGTCAGCTCGTGGGTGCCATCACCGACGCTCTGGGCCCGGTGACCGACGTCGCAGGGGTCAGCCTCGACCATCTCGACGACACGCTGACGCAGCACGAGGACGACTGGTACGACTTGTTCTTCGCTTATGCACCGAACAAGCGCATCTCGTTCGTCGTGGCCTACGCGATGCTCGGCAACATCACGCTGACGCCTGACCAGCACGGCTTCTACCTGTCGACCCACCTCACGTTCTAAACCGGACATGAGGTCGGATCCCCGATCACGCTGCACTGCTGTTACACCACCACGGAGAGTCACGATGAATCGCAAGAGTGTCACCGCAACGCTTCTGGCCGCCGCCCTGTTGTCGGGCGCGGCCATGCAGTCGGCCTTCGCCGCCGAAGAGAAAACCAACCCGGTGCCGGGCATTCCCTCCAATACGCTCGAAATGTGGGGCGGCAAGGACGGTGTGCACGAGTGGGCCGTCGCGCTGTTCCACTACATCATGCTCGACACGCGCATCAACTTCCTGTTCAAGGAATTCGGCAATCCCGAGCGTCAGATCTTTCTCAACACGCAGCTCGAAACGATGGTTCTCGGCGGTCCGAACGAGTACCAGGGCGCCAGCATGACGGCCGCTCATGCTGATCTGAACATCAACATGGAGCAGTTCAACGCGGTCGTGGAAGCGGCCTACAACGCGTGCGAGCGCATCAATCTTCACTACTGGACCTGCAACCAGGTGATCGCGGCGCTCGCGCCGTTCACCGATGACATCGTCACCCGTTAAGCGTCCGTTGTGCAGGTTTCAACCATAACGACGTCGGTGGGATCAGCGTGAATTCCGAGGCTCCAGGGAACACAGGGATGCTCCGTGCATCGCCGTGCCCCTGGGGCTCCGGTTCAGCGTGGCGCGCAGTGCGGTTGCGCCGTCGGATCCTCATCCAACGCGATCAGGCCCAAACGAGAGATTCAAATCATGAAGAACACCAGCCGTTTTTCCGAGCGCCCGACGACTGACGTAGACGCGGGCATCGCCAACGACCTCACCCAGCACTCTTCGCCCGCAGCTTCCATGACCGCCAGTTCCCGCCGTTCGGTTCTTCGCGTGCTGCTGGCGCTTCCCTTCGCGGGTTTCGCGGGCCGAAGTGCGGCCGCGGGACTCGAGCAGTTCTACAAATTCAACATCAAGCCCGAAGTCTTCCTCGAGGAAGTGTTCGGGGGCGAAGTTCCGGTCGCGCAGTCGGTTGCCGTCGGCAGCGCGCCGGTACAGTTGCTCCAGCCCTTGCCGCAGCGCATGCGCTACTGGCGCGCCAACGGCAAGACCGTCTGGATCTTCGACGAGCTCGGCAAGGACGGTTACCTGCCTACCACCTGCGCTTTCGTCGTGAAGGACGCGTCGATCGAACGCGCCAAGGTCCTCATCTACCGCGAGTCGCGCGGTGAGCAGATCGGGCAGCCTTCGTTCCTGCAGCAGCTCGTGGGCGCCAAGGCCGCCGGCGCGGGGATCGACAAGTCCGTCGACAACATCTCGGGTGCGACGTACTCCGTGAAAATGATGCAGCGCATGGCGCGGACCGCGCTCGCGCTCGACCAGATCGCGGTGTGAACC
>Ga0187844_10002223_pt1 | contig 13963 bp, 13 predicted proteins | sample SpaLakP09_SKY_50_FD_134517 | JGI IMG/M metagenome (GOLD analysis project Ga0187844, IMG submission 134517) | Oligotrophic lake water microbial communities from Sparkling Lake, Wisconsin, USA - SP09_SKY_50 | ecosystem: Environmental > Aquatic > Freshwater > Lake | place: USA: Sparkling Lake...
CGGCTGAGGCGGCGGGGGGGGCGGCGGCGGAGCGGCCGCTCTCGGTTTCTGGAACGTGTACTGCAGGCCCAGGCCCGCGACGGCATCGTCGTAATGACCGTCGTCAAGGTCGGCTTCGCTGTCCGGGAAGAAGGCGACGTAGCGGCCTTCTGCGCGCAGCGCCCAGCCGCGACCGAGGTCGAACAGCAGGCCGAGGCCGGCGTTCGCGTAGCCGTTGTCGGTGCGGCCCAGGTCATCGCTTTCGGCGCGGTTGTAGCCACCGCCGACCAGGAAGAACGGGGTGACCTTGCCGCGGGCGAACGGGGCCATCAGGTCGATGCCCGCGCCGTACTGCTTGAGATAGGAGAGGCTGTCGTCCTCGGGGTCGGCGCCGTAGCCCCAGGCGTTGAGCTCGAGGTTGAGGCCCGGCGTCAGCGGAAGGCCGAAATAGCCGCGCGCACCGCCACCGTCATCCAGATTCAGGTCCTTGTCCGGGAAGTAGCCCAGGCCCATCAGGCCGACGTACTTGGAGTCGTCGAATGTTTGTGCGGATACGGCCGTGGCGGCCAGCGCCAGTGCCGAGCCTGCACACCAAATCCCTAAGCTTTTTTTCACGTTAACTCTCCCATCCGGTGTAGTTGGCCGCCGCATCGCAGCGAGGTGGCGCTGACGGCGACAATTGATTAGGCACGTGCGCTTTTTGACCGGTACGCATGAATCTCGACTGAACCGCCGTCGGCCCGAGCTCAGGCGCGCGCGTGTTCCTTGGTGTCGAGGAAGCGCACTTCGGGATGGCGCTCGCGGGTCATCGACAGATTTACCGACGAGCTCGCAAGGTACACCAGGTCGCCATAGTGGTCGCGGGCCATGCGCGTTTCGTTCTTGTCGACGAAGGCGTTGAACAGGACCTGATCCGGGCAATCGACCCATCGGGCGCAGTGGACCGTGACCGGCTCGAAGCTGGATTCCACGTTGTATTCATCGCGCAGCCGGAACTGGACCACGTCGAACTGCAGCGTGCCGACCGCTCCCAGGATGATGTCGTTGTTGGTCAGCGGTCGGTACACCTGCGTGGCGCCTTCCTCGCAAAGCTGGTCGAGGCCCTTGTTCAACTGTTTGGCCTTCAGCGGATCGCGCAGGACCACGCGCCGGAACAGTTCGGGCGCGAAGTTGGGAATTCCGAGAAACCGCAGCGTCTCGCCTTCGGTCAGCGCATCGCCGATGGCGATGTTGCCGTGGTTGTGCAGGCCGATGATGTCGCCGGGCCAGGCCTCTTCCACGGCCTCGCGATCGGAGGCCATGAAGGTCAGCGCGCTGGAAATCCGCACCGGTCCGCCGAGGCGCACGCTGTGCAGCGCCATGCCGCGGCGGTAGGCCCCGGAACACACGCGCAGGAAGGCCACGCGGTCACGGTGCTTGGGATCCATGTTCGCCTGGATCTTGAACACGAAGCCGCTGAACTTGTTTTCAGTGGGCTCCACCTGGCGCGCGTCGGTGGTGCGCGGCTGCGGCGGCGGCGCCCATTCCACGAAGCCGTTCAAAAGTTCGCGAACCCCGAAATTGCTGATCGCCGAACCGAAGAAAACCGGGGTCAGCTTCGCCGCTCGATATTTGTCGAGATCGAATTCTGTGCCGGCCATCTGCAGCAGTTCGATCTCGTCCCGCAGCGTCTGGTAGCTCTGGCCGAAGCGCTCGCCCAGTCCCGGCGACAACAGGCCGTCGACGGTCTCGATCTCCGAGATGCGGTGCTTGTCGCCCGAGTAGAGATAGAAGCGATCCTCGAGCAGGTGATACACGCCCTTGAACTCGCGGCCCATGCCCAGCGGCCAGGTGATCGGCGCGCACTGCAGGCCCAGCACCTTCTCGATCTCGTCGAGCAGTTCCAGTGGCGGCCGTCCTTCGCGGTCGAGCTTGTTGACGAAGCTGATGATCGGCGTGTCGCGCAGGCGGCAGACCTCCATCAGCTTGATCGTGCGGGTCTCCACGCCCTTGGCGGCGTCGATGACCATCAGCGCCGAGTCCACTGCGGTCAGCGTGCGGTAGGTGTCCTCGGAAAAGTCCTCGTGGCCCGGCGTATCGAGCAGGTTCACGATGCGGTCCTTGTACGGGAACTGCATCACCGAGGTCGTGATCGAGATGCCGCGCTGCTGCTCGAGCGCCATCCAGTCCGAGGTCGCGTGGCGCGTGGCCTTGCGCCCCTTCACGGTGCCGGCCAGCTGGATGGCGCCGCCGAACAGCAGCAGCTTTTCCGTGAGCGTGGTCTTGCCCGCGTCCGGATGGCTGATGATCGCGAAGGTGCGGCGCAGCAGCGCCTGATCGGCAACGTTGGACATCGAAGGACCGCGAAACTCCGGAAAGGGCGGCGAGTTTACGGCTTGCGCCGCGTGTCGTTCAGGGCCACCGACGGTCGCGGCCCCGGGGCTTACTCGAATTCGTAGGCCGACAGGCTCACGGTGCCGTGGCTGAAGCCGCGAAACGTCGGCCGGGCCGGTCCGCCGGCCGCCAGCGCCGCGAACAGCGGCATCAGGTGTTCGTCGGTCGGGTGGGCATGCACGGCGTGCGGCGCCTCCCCCCGGTAGCGAGCCAGTGCGGCCTCGTCGCGGCGGACGAGGTTCTCGGCGATCCAGTCGTCGAAGGCCTGCGCCCAGGGCTGCACCGGCGCGTACTCGTTGCCGAAATCCAGGTCGCCGAGGTTGTGCGTGATGCTGCCCGTGCCGACGACGATGCAGCCCTCGTCGGTGAAGGGCTTCAGCGCTCGGCCCAGCGCGAGATGGGGCTCCGGCCCTGCGCGCGTGCTCGCGATCGGAATCACCGGGACGTCGGCATTGGGCCACATCAGGCGCAGCGGCACCCAGATGCCGTGATCGATGCGGGCGTCGTCCGACACCTGGCTGGGCAGGCCCGCGGCGCGAATCGCCGCAGATACACGGGCCGCGAGGGCCGGGTCGCCCGGCGGGGCGTACTGCAGTTCATACAGCGCAGGTGGGAAGCCGCGGAAGTCGTGCCACGCGGTGAAGCGTTCGCTGCCGCCTACGTCGAAGCCGGCGGCGTAGCGATGCGGCGACACCACGATCAGCGCGCGCGGCGTGGCCAGCCTGCGGCCCAGGGCGCGCATCGCGTCCGTGGCGGGATGGGTGCTCAGGGCCAGGGTCGGTGCGCCGTGGCCGAGGAACAGGCTGCGCGGGTTGGGTGCAGGAGTCATACCGGCATGGTGGTGCCGCCGGGTGGCCCGATCAAGAGCCGATCGCTGGAGAATTCCATGGCGCCACGCGAGCGCGCGCACCCTTCCGCTACAGTTGCGCATGACCCCGGGGATGACCGTCACGCCTGCATCCGCACTGCCGCGCGGCCGGGTCACTTTCGTCATCACCGACATCGAGGGCTCGACCGGGCTGCTGCGTCGACTCGGCGACGATTTCCGCGCGCTGATGTTCCGCCACCGCGAACTCGTCAGCGAAGCCTCGCGCGGTCATGGCGGCGTCGTCGTCGGACACGAAGGGGATGCCTGCTTCTGCGTCTTCACCGACGCCGCGTGCGCGATTGCCGCCTGTCTCCAGGCGCAGGCCGCCATCGAGGCGCAGGCCTGGCCGCAGGACGTGCGCCTGGCGATTCGCGTCGGCGTGCACACCGGCGAGGCGGAGCCTTACGGCGACAGCTACATCTCGCTGGCGGTCCACCAGACCGCGCGCGTCTCGGCAGCGGGTCACGGGGGCCAGGTCCTGGTTTCCGCCGCGACCTGCGAGGCCGCCGAGGGGCGACTGCCCGACGGATGCACGCTGCGCGATCTCGGCAGCTTTCGGCTGAAGGATTTTCCGCAGCCGGAGCGCCTGCTCCAGCTCTGCCATCCGGGCCTGCGGTCGCAGTTCCCCCAACCCAGGACGCTGTCGGTGCGCGGGCACAACCTGCCGCGCTCGGCCACCTCGTTCATCGGCCGCGTCGACGAGCGCGCACGCCTCGGACAGCTGTTGCGCGAGCGGCACCTCGTCAACGTGGTCGGGCCCGGTGGTGTCGGCAAGACGCGCCTGGCGCTGGAGGTCGGCGGCGACCTGCTGCCGTTCTTCCGCGATGGCGTGTGGCTGGTGGAACTGGCTCCTGCGCACGACGCCGACACGGCAGTTCGCGCCTGCGCGTACGCGCTGGGTATCGCGGAGGAGGGTGAGCGGCCGCTGCTCGAATCGGTCGCGGCCTATCTGGAATCCCGCTCGGTCCTGCTGATCCTCGACAACTGCGAGCACCTGCTGGCCATTGCCGCGCGCATCGCGGGCACGCTGGCCGGAGCCGCCGAGGTGCGTGTGCTGGCGACGTCGCGCGAGCCGCTGTACCTGTCGGGCGAGCAGGTGCTGCGCATGGATCCGCTGGCGACGCACGGTGAGGACGGCGAACTGTCCGAGGCGGCGCGACTGCTGGTCGAGCGCATCCATTCGCATCGCGCCGACTTCAGCCTCGACCGTCGCACCGCGGAATTCGTCGGCGAGATCTGCCGTCGCCTCGACGGCATGCCACTGGCGCTGGAACTTGCCGCCAGCCGCGCTCGCGCGCTGCCCGTGAGCGAGATCGCGCTGCGCCTGAAGGATCGTTTCCGTCTGCTGTCCGGCGGCGCTCGCGATACCGGTTCGCGCCACCGGACCTTGCGAGCGACGGTGGAGTGGAGCTACGAGACGCTCTCGCCTCCCGAGCGCCTGCTGTTCGACCGGCTCGCCGTGTTCGCGGATGGTTGGGACCTCGCGGCCGCGGAGGCCGTATGCGCCGGCGACGACCTGCCGGTGGAGGATGTGGCCGACCTGCTGACCGCTCTGGTCGACAAATCGCTGGTTACGTACCGGCTGGGATTGCCGGCGAGCGACGATCATCGCTACGGGATGCTCGAGACCTTGCGCGAATTCGCCAGCGAGAAACTCCATGCCGGCGACCCGCTGGGCGTCCAGCGCGCGTTGCTCGCCTGGGGCCTGACGATGGCGGAGAAGGCGGTGCCGCGCTTCACCGGCGCCGAAGGGCCGCAATGGATGCAGCGTCTCGCGCTCGAGCAGGACAACCTGCGCGCGGCGCTCGACACCGGCCATCGCCTCGGCGCGCACGACCAGACCGTCCGTCTCACGACGGCACTCGCGCATTTCTGGATCAAGCGGGGACGCCTGCAGGAAGGCGCCGAGTGGACGCAGCGTGCCGAGGCCCTGCCCAGCGATGAGGGAGAGGCGCGGGCGCACCTGCTGATCGCGCTCGGCCGCCTGCTGCGCGGATCGGATTCGTTGCGCGTCGAGAGCCTGCTGCGCGAGGCGCTGCGCCTGGCGATCCAGATGGACGACGTGCAGACGCGCCTCGAGGCGCTCAAGCAGCTCACCACCTGCGCGCGCGATCGCGGCGATTACGCCGCCGCCGAGACGCTGCTGCTCGAGCAATCGCAGATTCTCTCGGGCATCGACGATCCGTATCGACGTTTCGTCGTCGAGACCGAGCTGGCGACGCTGATGCTGCAGCAGAGCCGCTACGCCGAGGCCGTGCCGCGACTGCGCGAGCGGCTCGCGGAATCCGAACGTCGCGGCTGGCGATTCGATCGCGCGCGCCTGTCGAACAATCTCGCGGTCGGCCTGATCGAGATCGGCGAGTACGACGAGGCCCTGCAGCAGGCCACCGCCGGCGCGGACATCTTTCGTGAACTGGGCAGCCTCGAAGGCGTGGCGCATGTGCTGTCGACCGCCGGATTCGCGCTGCTGCGCAAGGGCGACATGGCGCAGGCGCGCCGCAATTTCGTCGAAGTGGGCCGCATCTCGGTGGAGGTCGGCGCCTCGCATCTTGCGCCCGAGGCGCTGGAGCGTCTCGCCGCGGTGGAGATCCGGACCGCGGGAAACGAGTCTCTCGCGGCACGCTATGCCTTCGCGGCCGATGCGTTGTACGCCGAGGTCGGCTACGAGCGCGAGCCGGCGGACAAGGCTTTTCGCGAGGAACTGCAGGCGCGGCTCGAGGGCTGCCTGGAGGGCGAGCTGCTATGCAGGATCCGCTCCGACGCGATGGCGCAGGCGCGCAATGTCCTGTCCGAGGCCGTCAACACCGCGCGCACACCGTAGCCCGGACGCAGTCCGGGATCGCCCGCTTGTCGTCGAGAGAACAGCCCCGGATTGCGTCCCGGCGACGAGGTGCATGAACACGTCACGCACGTTCGGGAACATGTGAGGAACCGCGACCGCCGCGCCGGTCGCGTACGCGAATGACAAAGCGCCGCAAGGGGCGGATCATTCATGACGCCGGAGGAGCAGCCCTTCGTGTCCTGCACAAGACTCGGTACGAGCGGCGGGACATGACGAACACCAAAGGACGTACGTGGACGCTCTGCTGCTGTCGCGAATCCAGTTCGGCTTCACCATCGGATTCCACATCCTGTTTCCGACGCTGACCATTGGTCTGGCATGGTTCCTGGTGTGCTTCGAGGCCGCATGGCGGCGCACGCAGCGTGCCTACTGGCTCGAGCTCTACCGGTTCTGGGTCAAGATCTTCGCGCTGACCTTCGGCATGGGCGTGGTCTCGGGGCTCGTGCTGAGCTACGAGATCGGTACCAACTTCTCGCGCTTCTCGGACATGGCCGGTCCGGTGCTCGGACCCTTGCTGTCGGTGGAAGTGCTCACCGCCTTCTTCGTCGAAGCGGGCTTCCTCGGCATCATGCTGTTCGGCTGGGACAAGGTCGGTCCGCGCCTGCATTTCCTCGCGAGCCTGCTGGTGGCGCTGGGCACGACGAACTCTGCGTTCTGGATCCTGTCGGCCAACAGTTTCATGCACACGCCGCAGGGCGCCGAGTGGATCAACGGACAACTCGTGCCGAAGGACTGGTGGGCCGTCGTGTTCAATCCGTCCTTCCCCTACCGCCTCACGCACATGCTGCTGGCCTCGTCGATTACCGCCTCGCTGGTCGTGGCCGGCGGATCGGCGTGGTGTCTCTGGAAGGATGTGTATCGCGGCGCCGGGCTCGCGGGCCTGCGCACGGCGATCACGGTGCTGGCCATCGCGGCGCCGCTGCAGATCGTCGTCGGCGACTTCCACGGATTGAATGTGCGGGAACATCAGCCGATCAAGGTCGCGGCGATGGAAGGCCTGTGGCAGACCACACGAGGCGCGCCGCTGGTGGTGTTCGCCATTCCCGATCAGAAGGCGCAGCAGAACCACTTCGAGATCGCCATTCCGAAGCTCGCGAGCCTGATCCTCTCTCACGATCCCGATGGCGAGATCCAGGGACTCGGCTCGGTGCCGCGCGAATTGCAGCCGCCGGTGCTGCCGGTGTTCTTCGGATTCCGGCTCATGGTCGGGCTCGGGTTCCTGTTCCTGCTGCTCGGCGCCTGGGGCGTGTGGCGCTGGGTCGGCGGCAAGCTCGAGCAGGATCGCCTGATGCTGCGCGCGTTCATGGTCGCCACGCCGATGGGCTTCGTGGCGACGCTCGCCGGGTGGATCGTGGCCGAGACGGGCCGCCAGCCCTGGCTCGTGTACGGACTGATCCGCACACATGAAGGTGTCTCGGATATTCCGGCCGAGGCGGTGGCGACGTCGCTGACGATCTTCGTGCTGGTCTACGGGCTGCTGCTGGTGGCTTATCTCTACTACGTGTTCAAGCTCGTGCAGACCGGGCCGAGCCTGCCGACGATCCATCCCGAGGCCATGCGCGGCGCGCGACCCGCGGAGCTGACTCAGGACCCGCCCTCGGTGGGCCTCAAGGAGGACGTCTGACATGGACCTGACGCTCGTGCTGGCTGGCGTCATCGTGTTCGGCGTCGGTGCCCATTCGCTGACCCTCGACGGATTCGATCGGGTCACGGGCGGAGGCGACAATTTCTCGGGGTATAGCGCATGGACCTGACGCTCGTGCTGGCTGGCGTCATCGTGTTCGGCGTCGGTGCCTACGTGATCCTCGACGGATTCGATCTGGGTGTCGGGATCCTGTTTCCGCTGATGCCGGACGAGGACACGCGCGACACCGCGATCGCCTGCATCGCGCCGATCTGGGACGGCAACGAAACCTGGCTGATCCTGGGCGGCGCCGTGCTGTTCGCGGCGTTCCCGCTGGCATACGCCATCGCGTTGCCGGCTTTCTACGTGCCGATCATGACGCTGATGTTCGCGCTGATCTTCCGCGGCGTGGCCTTCGAATTTCGCGTGAAGGCCAAGGCCACGCGGCACTGGTGGAATCGCGCGTTCTCGGTGGGATCGACGGTGGCGGCTTTCAGCCAGGGCCTGTTGCTGGGGGGGCTGCTCGAAGGCGTGAAGATCCAGGGCCGGCAGTTCGCGGGCGGGCCCTTCGACTGGCTGACGCCGTTCTCGATCGTCGTCGGCTTCGGCGTCGTCGGCGGCTACGCGCTGCTGGGTGCGACCTGGCTGAACCTGAAGACGGACGGCGATCTGCAGGCGTTCGCGAAGCGTGCCGCCACGCGCGCGCTGCTGGTGTCGCTGCTCGTGCTCGCGGCGGTGTCGATCTACACGCCGCTGAAATTCCCGGCGATCGCGGAGCGCTGGTTCGGCGGCACGAACTGGCTGAGCCTGTCGCCGGTGCCGATCGCCACGGCCGTCGTGGCGATCTCGCTGTACCGCGAGATCCGCAACCAGGCGCACTACGCGCCGTTCTTCTACGCGATCGCCTTGTTTGCGCTGGGCTACATCGGCATCGGCATCAGCCTGTGGCCGCACATCGTGCCGCCCGACCTGACGGTGCAGGCCGCGGCGGCGCCCGAGACCTCGCAACGCTTCGTGCTCGTGGCGCTGATCTTCTCGCTGCCGATGGTGATGATCTACACCGCGTACGCGTACTGGGTGTTCCGCGGAAAGGTGAAGCCCGGAGCGGGCTATGCCCACTGAGGCGCGTACGGGCACCAGTGGGCGCCAGTGGCTTTGGTTCCTGCTGATCTGGGCGACGGGCGTCGCGTTGTTCGGCGGGGTGGTGTTCGTGCTGAAGGCTGTGATGGCGCGGGTCGTCGGAGGCTGACGATCGCGTAGCCCGGACGCAGTCCGGGATCTGTCTTCGCGCCACGAAAAGACCCCGGGCTTCGCCCGGGCTACGGTGAAGTCGGTGGTTTCGGGAACGAGGGCGGAGCGACATGATCTCGCTGGCACAAGGACTGATGGTGGCAAGCGCCACGGTGGCGTTCTCGATGGGAACCGGCCATCTGCTGCTGACGTTCGCGTCGCGCAAGTTCCATCCGCGCGATCCCGAGACCGAAGTGCGAATGAAGCAGGACGCGCCACAGCTGACGCGCAGGACGACGATGTGGAACGCCTGGATCGGGTTCAACGGGAGCCACAGCATGGGGCCGATGCTGTTCGGCGCCGTCTACGCTTATCTCGCGATCTTTCACGGCCCGATGCTGTTCGCGTCGACGTTCCTGCTCGGTCTGGGCCTCGTGACCTTGCTTGGTTACCTGGGGCTCGGATTGCGCTACTGGTTTCGCACACCGGTCACCGGGTTGCTGATCGCGATGGCCTGTTACCTGGCGGCAATGGCGGCGGCCTGAGTCGGCGGTCACCGTAGCCCGGACGCAGTCCGGGGATTTCCTCGCAGGTCGAGCGGCGATCCCGGACTTCGTCCGGGCTACGGAAGCAATGAGACCTCAGCCGTGCCGCGTGCCGAGCAGGATGTCGCGCTCGCGCAGACCCGCGAGCATGCCGCGACCTGCCTCGACGATCTGATCCGGCTCCGGGTGCTGGAGCTCGCCGGCGATCTGCAGCAGCAAGCTGCGACCGTTGGCCTGAGGGTTTTCCTCGATCAACTGCAGCAGTCGCGCGCTGACGGCGTTGATCTCCATGAACTTCACGTCGTCCTGCCGCGTGCGGTAGACGACCAGATAGGTGGGCGCCGGCCCCGGCTCGGTCGGCTGCACGTCCGGGCAGATGTGATGCACGGGATAGTCGTACGACAAGGTCCAGGCCAGCGGTGAGATCACCGGGCAGCGCTCCATCAGGTCGCCGTTGGGATCCGCCAGTTCCGGCGTCAGCTCTGCCGTCGACAGGCCCAAGGCCAGCTCGACCCACTCGTAGTGAGCCAGCTCGGTCATGAACGGCAGATCGCCTTCGACCGCGCCGCGCTCGTCCTGCAGGAAGCGCAGGAATTCTTCCGCGAGGCGATGGAATTCGGGTTCACGGCTTTGGTGGCGCGCATAGAAATCGCGCACGAGTCCGTGCCAGTGAGCGTCCGGCGACAGCTTGCGCAGCACCGGATAGGCGTTGGCGATGAAGCCTTCGACGTTGTTGTAGAAGAGCTCGCGATAGATCTTGAGTCGTCGCTCTTCGAGATCATCCGGTGCGGGACTGCGCTCGGGATCGCGCAAGTGCGCCGCGAATGCGTACTGGACCTGCTGGAAACGCGGCAGGTCCGTATGGCGACTGGACTCAGCCATTGGCCACGATCCGCTGTCGCTGGGCGTGCCGGGCCTGCAGCGTGTTGATCTGCTCGATCTCGAGCATCAGCTCGGCCATCGGCGGGATGTTGAAGTCGCGTTCGAGCAGCGTCGGCCGCACGCCGAAGCGCGCGTATGCGCGATCCAGCAGATCCCACACCGAAGGAATCACGTTGGAGCCGTGCGTGTCGACACGCAGGTCTTCGGCTTCGTCGTAGTGACCGGCGATGTGGATGTAGCGGACGCGCTCGCCCGGCAGGCCTTCGAGGAACTGCACCGGGTCGTAACGGTGATTGATGCTGTTGACCCAGATGTTGTTGACGTCGAGCAGCAGGTCGCAGTCGGCGCGCTCGACGACGGCGCGCACGAATTCGAGTTCGCTCATATCCTGCCCGGGAGCGGCGTAATAGCTGGCGTTCTCGAGCGCGATGCGGCGTTCGAGGATGTCCTGCACGCGCCGCACGCGGGCAGCGACGTACTCCACCGCTTCGGCGGTGAAGGGGATGGGCATGAGGTCGTACAGGTGACCGTCATCCGAGCAGTAGGTCAGGTGTTCCGAGTAGTCGCGGATCCCGTGCAGTTTCAGGAACTGCCCGAGGCGACGGACAAAATCTTCGTCCAGCGGGGCGGGGCTGCCGATCGACAGCGACAGGCCGTGGGTGACGAAGGGAAAGCGTTCGGTGAAGGACCGGAATTCGCGCGCGTACTTGCCGCCGCGGCTCATCCAGTTCTCCGGGGCCACTTCGAGAAAGCCGATGGCACCGGCCCTGGCATCGGCCAGGGGTTCGACCAGTTCGCGTCGCAGGCCCAGGCCGGCACCGCGTACTGCTGCTGGATCGGACATGTTGTTCTCGTGTCGTCAAAAAAGCCGAAGGCGCGGTGCTCTGCGCCTTCGGCGTTGCCGTCTGAAGCTTACTTCAGCGGTCGATGCTTACTTCTTCTCGCCGCACTTGCCTTCGCCGCACTTGCCGTCGGCCTTCTGGCCCTTGGCTGCGCCGCACATGCACTCGCCGCCCTTGGCGCCGGCGGTCTTGTCGCAGTTGCTGCCCTTCTCGCCGCACTTGTGCTCGCCGGCCTTCTTCTCGCCGCACTTGGCATCGCCCGCCTTCTTCTCGCCACACTTGGCGTCGCCCGCGACGGCGACCTGGTAACCGGCACCGAGGTCGGTGGCCTGGAATACCGAGGCCTGCGCGGCCATGCCGGAAAGCGCGAAGGCGGCGCCGAGGACGATCTGGAGAGGCTTCTTGTTCAGGGTGATCATGATGGTAAAACTCCTTGCGTTAGAGGCCTGAAGAGGCCCGGTGTAATGAGGGGTGTTACGAGGTGACCCGCTTGGGATACGCGGGCTTTGCAGCGCTGGACGCAGACGCGGACTTGGGCAGGCTGCGGCTGATCCAGTGGTCCAGGCTCAGCCAGCGGCCGGCGCCGGTGAAGAACAGCGACAGCAACATGAGCAAGTAGGTGGCGCTGAACTCGATGCCGTTGTTCAGGATCACGAGGCTGCCGTTCTGGGTGAGATAGTCGTAATTGCCGTGCTCGCGCAGCAGATCCTTCGCCCGTGACAGCCGTTCGATCGCGCCCATCGTTCGCTCGGTGGCGAAGAAGCCCTGTCCTTCGGACACGGCCAGCCAGCCGTTCTCCCAGTGGACGGTGAACATTGCGACCAGCATCGTGAACATCAGCGGAACGGCGATCAGACGGACAGCGAGACCCGAAACCAGCAGCACGGCGCCGACGAGTTCAGTGCCGGTAGCCAGTGCCGCCATCAGCGCGGGCAGCGGCAGACCCAGGCCATCGGCGCCGAACCAGGCGACGGTGTCCTCGAAGCTCATGGCCTTGTTCCAGCCGGCCATCCAGAAGATCGGCGCCAGATAGAGGCGCAGCAGCAGCGGTGCGAGGAAGTCCGCCCGACCGCAGGCCCTGACCAGGGAATCGTATGAATCGCGAATCGGGGCGAGAAGAGAGGCCATGTGCTTGCAGGCTCGAACTTGATGAGAGCCATGCTAGCCTCGCGCCGCTTCACCGCCTGTGCCCGTAGGTCCGCAGTCCATGACGGAACGTACAGATGACGCGCTGCTCGACGGCATCCTGGCTGCCTACCAGATGCACGCCCGGATCACGGACAACATGCGCTATTGCGGGCGCTGGCGGGACTGGGACCCCCAGGCCCCTGCAGGCACCGCCTGGTTTCACCTGGTGGACCGCGGCACCTGCTGGCTGACCCTGGAGAACACGGCGCCGGTGAAGCTGGAATCGGGCGATCTCGTGGTGTTGCCGCGTGGCACGGCGCACGTGCTGACGCCGGTCGAAGAGGCTGACGGCAGCGTGCGTGCCGACAGTTTCACGACCATGCTCTGCGGCGAATTCCATTTCGAATCCACCACCGGCAACCCGGTGATGGCGGGCCTGCCTGACCTGATGCACGTGCACGGCACCGAGTCGGCGAACGCCTACCGCAGCCTCGCCGAGCTGCTGGTGCAGGAAGCGGGCAATACCGGCTTCGGTACCCAGGCGGTCGTCGACAAGCTTGCCGATGCGCTGTTCGTGATGGCCCTGCGTCAGTACCTGGCGGGGACTTCGGTACGACGCGGCCTGTTCGCGGCGCTGGCAGATCCGAGGCTCAAGCGCGCGCTCGATGCGATCCACCGGTATCCCGGCAAGGACTGGACGGTGGCATCGCTGGCCGACGAGGCCCTGCTGTCGCGCACCGCGTTCGCCGAACGATTCGCCGAGGTGCTGGAGGAGACGCCCTACCAGTACCTGACGCGCTGGCGCATGGCGCAGGCGCTCAAGCTGCTGCGTGATCCGCGGCTATCGGTTGCACATGTCGCGGAGCGCCTGGGCTACCAGACGGAAGCGGCGTTCCGGCGCAGCTTCAAGCGCGTGCATGGTTTCGGGCCGGGTAGCGTGCGTCGCAAGTCGGGGTAATTCGGTCCGTAGCCCGAACAAAGTCCGGGGCCCTGCTGGGCGAAGGCTGGATCGAGGGAACGGCGTTTTCACCGCAAAGGCGCAAAGGGAAAAGAAAGGTCGCAAAGAAAATCGCAAGGCAATGGTTAAGGGCCTGCGCTGTCCAAGCTCTTATTTTTTCCTCTGCGCCCTTTCTTTTCCCTTTGCGCCTTTGCGGTCAATGACTCCGTCCGCGTGACAAGGTCTCAGCGCTTGTCGTCGATCGCGTCGTCCGCGCCCGCAGTGAGGTCCTTGCCCGCGTGCTTCAACTCTTCCTTCGAGAAGAAGTAGGCGAGCGACGGGAGTACGACGATCGCGCCGATCATGTTGGCCGTGAAGCCGAAGACCAGCAGGATGCCCATGTCCTTCTGGAACTGGAGATCCGAGAAGATCCACAGCAGCACGCCCACTGCCATGCCCGCGCCGGTGAACAAGGTGGCCTTGCCGGTCGAGCGCATCTTCTGGAAGTAGGCCTCTTCGAGCGTCAGGCCCTTGCGCAGGCCGGCCGCGACCACCGAGTAGCTGTAGATGCCGTAATCGACGCCGATACCGCAGGCGAACGCCAGCACCGGCAGCGTCGCGACCTTCTGCCCGATGCCGAGCGCCGCCATCACCGCGTAGCCGAGCAAGGTGACGGTGGCCAGCGGAATGCCGATGCACAGCACGCCCGACAC
>Ga0187844_10002226_pt1 | contig 13954 bp, 12 predicted proteins | sample SpaLakP09_SKY_50_FD_134517 | JGI IMG/M metagenome (GOLD analysis project Ga0187844, IMG submission 134517) | Oligotrophic lake water microbial communities from Sparkling Lake, Wisconsin, USA - SP09_SKY_50 | ecosystem: Environmental > Aquatic > Freshwater > Lake | place: USA: Sparkling Lake...
GCGGTGGCCACCTTCCTTCTCGCGCCAGGCGTTGATCACCGAGCAGATGCGCGCGTGCGCGTACTGCACGTAGTAGACCGGGTTCTCGTTGTTCTTCTGCACGGCCAGGTCGACGTCGAAGGTGTACTCGGTGTCGGGCTTGCGGCTGAGCAGGAAGAAGCGCACCGCGTCCTTCGACGTCCACTCGATCAGGTCGCGCAGCGTCACGTAGCTGCCGGCGCGTTTGGAGATCTTCACTTCCTGGCCGCCGCGCACCACGCGCACCATGGTGTGCAGCACGTAGTCGGGGAAGCCTGGCGGGATGCCCAGGCCCACGGCCTGCAGGCCGGCGCGTACGCGCGCAATGGTGCCGTGGTGGTCCGTGCCCTGGATGTTCACGACCTTCTCGAAGCCGCGCTCGAACTTGGTGATGTGGTAGGCCACGTCCGGCACGAAGTAGGTGTAGCTGCCGTCGCCCTTGCGCATGACGCGGTCCTTGTCGTCGCCGTATTCGGTGGTCTTGAGCCACAGGGCGCCGTCGTGCTCGTAGGTCTTGCCGGCCTCGCGCAGCTTCTGCACGGCGGCGTCGACCTTGCCGCTGGTGTAGAGGCTGGACTCGAGGTAATAGTTGTCGAACTTCACCTCGAAGGCCTTGAGGTCCAGGTCCTGTTCGTGGCGCAGGTAGGCCACGGCAAACAGGCGCATGCCGTCCAGGTCGTTCACGTCGCCGCTGGCGGTGAATTCGCGGTCGTCGGATTGGACCGTTTTCTTCGCCATGAAGTCGGCCGCGATGTCGGCGATGTAGTCACCGTTGTAGGCGGCTTCCGGCCACTCGGCATCGCCCGGCTTGAAACCCTTGGCGCGCAGCTGCACGCTGTTGGCGAGCGTCTGGATCTGCACGCCGGCGTCGTTGTAATAGAACTCGCGGCAGACCTCCCAGCCCTGGGTCTGGAAAAGGTTGCAGATGGCGTCGCCCAGGGCACCCTGGCGGCCGTGGCCCACGTGCAGCGGGCCTGTGGGGTTGGCCGAGACGAACTCGACCATCATGCGGCGGCCCTTGGCCGTCTGTTCACCGTAGTGCCGGCCCTGCGACAGCACCTCGCGCACCACCTGCTGCTTGGCAGCGGGTTTGAGGCGGATGTTGATGAAGCCGGGGCCGGCGATCTCCACCGCCTCGACCCAGGTCGAGAAAGCCGGGGTGGCCAGCAGCGCGCTGCGCAGGCTCTCGGCCACCTGGCGTGGGGGCTGTTTCAGGGGCTTGGCCAGCTGCATGGCCGCCGTGGTGGCCAGGTCGCCGTGCTCGGCCACCTTGGGGGATTCAAAGGCCGCGCGCGCGCCGGCGCCGGGCAGCAACTGCTCCAGCACGATGCCGAGGGTCTGGAGCAGTTCGTTTTTGACAGTCAACATGGGGCTTGATTCTACTGACCAGGGCTGCGGCCCAGAGAATGCACCGCCTGACCCGGGGTAACCGTTTGTCAGCAGGATTGCGGGCTGCCCCGTTGTATGCTGGAATCGGGCTGCGATTCACCACCCCAACCGTTCATATCCTGGAGGAGACACCATGAAGAAACTGATTTCCCTGCTCGCCCTCGGCCTGTCCCTGAGCCTTGGCGTTGCGCACGCCGATGACGAGAAGAAGGCGCCGACCGCCCAGCAGAACAAGATGGGCATGTGCAACAAGGAAGCCGGCGACAAGAAGGGCGACGAGCGCAAGGCCTTCATGAGCGAGTGTCTCAAGGCCAAGCCGGCCGCCGCGACGGCCAAGGCCACGCCGCAGCAGGAGCGCATGAAGAAGTGCAACGCCGACGCCACCGGCAAGACCGGCGACGATCGCAAGAAGTTCATGAGCCAGTGCCTGAGCAACAAATAAGCACCGACCCGGATCGTCGACAACCCCGCGTGGCGTCATGCCCGCGGGGTTTTTTGTTTTCTTCTTGCGGGAGCGCAAAAACCGGCGCGCCGGGCGATGGCGGTGGCGTGGATTTGCTGCATCATTGACAGCATGGCATCACGATTGCAAGGCATTTTCCACAGCAGACACTGGTCGGGCCTCCTGCTCGGCGCCCTGTTGCTCCTGCTGGTCCTGCTGCTGGGCACGCTGGGCTACCGCTACCTCGGGCGTCCGACGGCGGGCTGGATCGACAGTTTCTACATGACCTTCATCACGATCTCGTCGATCGGCTTCAGCGAGATCATCGACCTGACGACCCATCCCTACGGCCGCCTGTTCACGGTCTTCATTGCCGTGATCGGCATCGGCACCCTGAGCTACCTGTTCTCCACGCTGGTCGCGCTACTGATCGACTCGGACCTCAACATTGCCTTGAAGGAAAGACGCATGGAAAAGGAAATCGCCCGGCTCTCCGGGCACTACATCGTGTGCGGCATCGGACGTGTAGGCACCAACGTGGCGCAGGAGCTGCAGAAGACGCAGCGCCGCTTCGTGGTGGTCGAGGTCGATCGTTCGGCCCTGGACAAATGGCTGGAGCACAGCCCAGGCATACCGCATCTGCATGGCGATGCGGCCGACGACGACGCCTTGCGCAGCGCCGGCGTCGAGCGCGCAGCCGGGGTTTTTGCCGTGACCTCGGACGACAGTCACAACCTCATGGTGGCCTTGTCGGTCAAGCTGATCAATCCCAAGGCCCGTGTCGTGGTGCGCCTGCACGACGTGCGCAATGCCCAGAAGGCCCGCAAGGCCGGAGCCGACGAGATCGTCTCCCCCGATTTTTCCGGCGGCATGCGCATTGCGTCCGCCATGGTGCGGCCGCACGTGGTCAACTTCATGGACAAGATGCTCAAGAGCGAGGACAACCTGCGCGTGGAAGAAGTGCTGGTCCCGGCTGGATTCGTCGGTGCGACGGTGGAGCGCTTGCTGCCGCGCTCGCGTGAATACCTGCTGCTGGCCCTGCACGAGCGTGGCGAATGGCGCTTCAATCCCCCCGACGATCACGTCGTGAAGGGGGGCGACGCCATCGTGATACTGGCCAGCCCGCAGGGACGCCTTGCGGTCGAGGCGCGGCTCAGGAGTTGAACCGCGCCGGGGTCAGTGGCTCTGTTGCCGTGCCTGCCAGAAGCCCGGCTGGCTGTAGTGGTGCTTGAGAAAGTCCACCCACAGCCGCACGCGCAGCGGCAGGTGCCTGCGCTGCGGGAACACGGCATAGATGCCGTTGGGTGGGGCGGCAAAGTCCTCCAGCACGGATACCAGGCGCCCGGCGGCGATCTCTTCCTCCACCTCCCAGGAGCTGCGCCAGGCGATGCCATGGCCGGCCAGGCACCAGTTGTGCAGCACCTGGCCGTCCGAGCAGTCCATGGGGCCGCTGGGGCGCAGGTGCATGACTTCCCGGGTTTCATCCTTGAGCACGCTGAACGCCCAGCCGCGGGTCTGGGAGGCGTCGCTGGACAGCACCAGGCAGTCGAAGCGCGTCAGGTCCTGCGGCACCAGGGGCGTGCCGTGGCGCTTGAGAAAGTCGGGGGTGGCCACGCACAGGCGCCGGTTGTCGGCCATGCGCACGCTGACCAGGGACGAGTCCGGCATGTCGCCCACGCGCACCGCGCAGTCATACCCCTCGCCGGCGATGTCCACCACGCGGTCGCTGAGGTTCAGGGAAATCGTCACATCGGCGTGCAGTTCACGGAACTTCGGGATCAGGGGCGCCACATGGCGGCGGCCGAAACCGGCCGGCGCCGTGATCCGCAGATGGCCGCTGGCCTTGACACCGCCGGCCGAGACACTGGCTTCGGCATTGGCTACGTCGGTGAGCAAGCGCTGGCAATCTTCCAGGAAGGCACTGCCCTCGTGGGTCAGGCTGATGCGCCGCGTGGTGCGTACCAGCAGCTTCACGCCCAGGCGCTCCTCCAGCGCGTCCAGCCGCCGGCCCATGATGGCGGGGGCCACGCCCTCGGCATGGGCGGCAGCGGTCAGGCTGCCGCGGGTGGCTACCGAAACGAAGGACTCCATTTGCTTGAGCTTGTCCATCGGTCAATTATGTCTCTGCATGCGTCTAATTGAAGAAAAACAAGACGGATTTGTTCATTTTTGAGAAAATCCGGAAACAACTTCTGCGGCACACGTGCACACCTCACCTGCCTCGATTTACCCCGAAAGCCTGCCCCGGCTGGAGGAAGAGGCCATCCAGACGCGCATGATGCGCGAGCTCTTCGCGCGCACGCGTGAATCGGCGCTGGTGGGTTTCCTGCCGGTATTCCTGATCGTCTGGTCGCACTGGACGGCCCAGCCGCTCGGGCAGTTGCTGCTGTGGGCTGGCTGTGCCCTGCTGGTGCTCGCCTTTCGGGTCCTGCTGGCCCATGTGTTCCTGGCCGCCCTGCCGCAGACCCAGACCGGGCATGGGCGGCTGTGGTTCGGCCTGGAGTGGCTGGGCTCCATCGGCCTGGCCGCGGTCTGGGTCGGCAGCATCACCATGGTGGGCACAGGCCAGGTCGATGCGCTGTTCTTCCTGCGCCTGATCTTCATCGTGGCCCTGGTGGCCTTCCTGTTGAGCGCGCTGGGCATCGAGATGCGGCTCTATGCCAGTTTCATGATCGCCATCGTGGCTGGCACGGTGTGGCAACTGAATCGGCACTACCCGGGTTTTGTCCAGGAGCTACCGGTGGTGAACTGGGCTTTCGCGGTTTATGCGGTCATGCTGCTGGTGCGCAGCCGCGGCGAGCACCGGCGCACGCGCGAATGGGTGCGTGCGCGCCTGACCCAGCGCAAGCTGCTGGACCAGTTGCACCAGAACATCCAGCAGGAGCTGCAGATGCACGAGCTGCTGCGCAGCCGCACGCAGGAGCTGGAGGTCACCAACCGCAAGCTCGGCGAACTGGCCATCCGCGACGGCCTGACCGGCGCCTTCCGCCGCGGCCACATCGAGGCCGAGCTGCGCCGTCAGGTCAAGGCCTGGGAGCGCCAGCCCGAGGACTTTTCCATCCTGCTGCTCGACATCGATTTCTTCAAGCGCGTCAATGACACGCATGGTCACGCCGTGGGTGACGAAGTGCTGCGGCGTCTGGCGACGCGGGCCCAGGAAACGCTGCGTGGCAGCGACATCTTCGGCCGGTGGGGCGGGGAAGAGTTCATCGTTTTGTTGCCGGCCACGCCCCTGTCGCAGGCCATGGAGGCCGGTGAACGCGTGCGCCTGGCCATCGCCGACCTGGAATTCAAGGGCGAGGGCGGGCGCCCGTTCGGCATCACGGTTTCGGTGGGTGTGGCCCAGCTGGCGCCCGGCGAAACGGCCGAAACCCTGACCCAGCGCGCCGACAAGGCGCTTTATGCCGCCAAGACGGCCGGGCGCAACCGCGTGCTGGCCTACGAGCCGGGGCAGACCCAGTTCAGCCCGCTTTAAGCGGGGCGTTAAGGGCCGGCTAACAGGGCCTTGTCGAAAAGCAAATGGCAGGCGGCAGCCGGCCGGCGCATGATGGGCGCCCATGAACACCCCCGCTTCCACCCCCACCCTGGCGCTGGACACCTTGCGCGACTGGATCGGCCGCAGCGAATCCCGCGCGGACCAACTCACCGCCACCCCGGTGGCCGCCCTGTCGGCCACGCTGGACCGAGACGACCCCTCGCCTGCGCCCGGCACCGCCTTGCCGCCCTTGTGGCACTGGCTCTACTTCACGCCGCTGACGCGTCACAGCGAGATCGGCGAGGACGGCCACGCCAAACGCGGCGGTTTCCTGCCGCCGGTACCGCTGCCGCGGCGCATGTGGGCCGGCGGGCGGCTGGAGTTCCTGCAGCCGCTGCGCGTGGGCGAGCGCGTGACCCGCGTCTCGACGATCAAGGACGTGACGGTGAAAGAGGGCCGCAGTGGCGCCCTGGTCTTCGTCTGCGTGCGCCATGAATTCAGCAACGCCCAGGGCCTGGCACTGAGCGAAGAGCACGACATCGTCTACCGCGACGCGCCGCAGCGCGGTGCCCCGCAACCGGCCCCCACGCCCGCGCCCCGCGACGAGCAGTTCAGCCGCGAGATCGTGCCCGACCCCGTCCTGCTCTTTCGCTACTCGGCGCTCACCTTCAACGGCCACCGCATCCACTATGACCGCAGCTACGTCACCGGTGTGGAGGGCTACCCCGGCCTCATCGTGCACGGCCCGCTGATCGCCACCTTGCTGCTGGACCTGCTGCGCCGCCACCTGCCCGATGCGAATGTGCAGCGATTCAGTTTCAAGGCCGTGCGCCCCACCTTCGACATCCATCCCTTCACGGTCTGCGGCAAGGTTGAAGGCAAGACGGTATCCCTCTGGGGCCGTGACCACGAAGGCTGGCTGACCATGCAGGGCACCGCCGAGATCGCATAAGCAGGCACACGAGCACGAACATGAACAAGACAGATCAATACCAGGACATCCGCGACGCCGTGCGCGCCCTCTGCGCCCAGTTTCCCGATGAATATCACCGCAAGATCGATGAGCAGCGCGGCTACCCCGAAGCCTTCGTCGACGCGCTGACGAAAGCCGGCTGGATGGCTGCGCTCATCCCGCAGGAATACGGCGGCTCGGGCCTGTCCATGGCCGAGGCCTCCGTCATCATGGAGGAGATCAACCGCTCGGGTGGCAACTCCGGCGCCTGCCATGGCCAGATGTATGTGATGAACGCCATCGTGCGCAGCGGCTCCCAGAAGCAGAAAGAGCAGTTCCTGCCCAAGATCGCCGCCGGCGAGCTGCGCATCCAGTCCATGGGCGTGACCGAGCCCACCACCGGCAGCGATACCACCAAGCTCAAGACCACGGCCGTGCGCAAGGATGGCCGCTGGGTCATCAACGGCCAGAAGGTCTGGATTTCGCGTATCCAGCACAGTGACCTCATGATCCTGCTGGCACGCACCACACCGGCGGACCAGGTCCAGAAGCGCTCCGAGGGCCTGTCCTGCTTCCTGGTCGACCTGCACCAGGCCGTCGGTAACGGTCTCACCGTGCGCCCCATTCTCAACATGGTCAACCACGAGACCAATGAGCTGTTTTTCGACAACCTGGAAATCCCCGAGGAAAACCTGCTGGGCGAGGAGGGCAAGGGCTTCAAGACCCTGCTCGACGGCCTGAACGCCGAGCGCACGCTGATCGCCGCCGAGTGCATCGGCGACGGCTACTGGTTCATCGACCGCGCCAGCCGCTACGCCAAGGACCGCGTGGTGTTCGGTCGTCCCATTGGCCAGAACCAGGGCGTGCAGTTCCCCATTGCCGAGGCCTTCATCGAACTGGAGGCGGCCAACCTGATGCGCTGGAAGGCCTGCGAGAAGATCGACGCGCACCAGAACGCCGGCGCCGAAGCGAACATGGCCAAGTACCTGGCGGCCAAGGCCAGCTGGGAGGCGGCCAATGTCTGCCTGCAGACGCACGGCGGCTTCGGCTTCGCTTGCGAATACGACATCGAGCGCAAGTTCCGCGAGACGCGCCTGTACCAGGTGGCGCCGATTTCGACGAACATGATCTTCTCCTACGTGGCTGAGCACATTCTCGGCCTGCCACGCAGCTTCTGAGGCGATGACGATGAAACCACTGGAAGGCATCACCGTCGTCACACTCGAGCACGCCATCGCGGCGCCGTTCTGCTCGCGCCAGCTGGCCGACCAGGGCGCGCGTGTCATCAAGGTCGAACGCCCGGGCAGCGGCGACTTTGCGCGGGGTTACGACAGCCGCGTGAACGGCCTGTCCTCACATTTCACCTGGACCAACCGTTCCAAGGAAAGCCTGGCACTCGATCTCAAGCACGCCAAGGCGGGCGAGATCATGGACAAGCTGCTCAGCAGCGCCGATGTGCTGGTGCAGAACCTCGCGCCCGGTGCCGCCGCGCGTATGGGCCTGTCCTTCGAGGCCCTGCACGAGAAGTACCCCAAGCTCATCGTCTGCGACATCTCGGGCTATGGCGACAGCGGTCCCTACCGCGACAAGAAGGCCTACGACCTGTTGATCCAGAGCGAGGCCGGTTTTCTCTCCGTCACCGGCACGCCTGATGAGGCCGCCAAGGCCGGCTGCTCCATCGCCGACATCGCCGCCGGCATGTACGCCTACACCAACATCCTCACCGCCCTGCTGCAGCGCGGCCGCACCGGCCTGGGCCGGCGCATCGACGTCTCCATGCTCGAGAGCATGGCGGAATGGATGAGTTTCCCGATGTACTACGCCTATGACGGTGCTGCACCGCCGCCGCGCGCCGGCGCCTCGCACGCCACCATCTACCCGTATGGACCGTTCCGCGCCGGCGATGGCAAGAGCGTGATGCTGGGGCTGCAGAACGAGCGCGAGTGGGCGGTGTTCTGCGAGCAGGTCCTGCAGCAGCCCGCGCTGGCGAAGGACCCGCGTTTCGACGCCAATGCCAAGCGTTCCGCCGCGCGCGTCGAGGTCAAGGCGCTGATCGAAACCGCCTTCGGCAAGCTGACTGCCGCGCAGGTGATCGAGCGACTGGAAGCCGCCGGCATCGCCAATGCCCAGGTCAACACCATGGCCGACCTGTGGGCGCACCCGCAGCTGGCCGCGCGCCAGCGCTGGACCGAGGTGAGCACCCCCGTCGGCCCAGTGCCTGCCTTGCTGCCGCCCGGTGCCCCGGATGACGCCCATGTGCGCATGGACCCCATCCCCGCCGTGGGCCAGCACAGCGAGGCCATCCTGCGTGAGCTGGGCCTGAGCGCCGCAGATATCGAACAACTCAAGCACGACAAGGCCATCTGATCATGAGCGCCCAACCCTCCACGCAAGCCCTGGCCGATTTTGCCGCCAATCTGAGGTTCGACGCCATCCCCGCGCCGGTGATTCGCCGCACCGAAGACCTGTTGCTCGACTGGTTCGGCTCCGCGCTCGCTGGAAAAAACGCGCGTGCCGTCGAGATCCTGGCTAGCTTCGTCGAAAGCATGGGGCCCAGCGACGGCCCGAGCGAAATCCTGATCCACCGTCGCTGCAGCAGTCCCCTGCTGGCCGCCATGGCCAATGCCGCCGCCTCGCACGTGGCCGAGCAGGACGATGTGCACAACGGCTCTGTGTTCCATCCGGCCACGGTCGTCTTCCCGCCCGCACTGGCCGTCGCGCAGGCCCTGGGCCGCAGTGGCAAAGAGTTGCTCACGGCCTGCGTGGCGGGTTACGAGGTGGGCATCCGTGTGGGGGAGTTCCTGGGTCGCTCGCACTACAAGGTCTTCCATACCACGGGCACGGCCGGCACGCTGGCCGCGGCGGCGGCGGTGGGCCATCTGCTCAAGCTGAACCCGGAGCAGATGCTGAACGCCTTCGGCTCGGCCGGCACGCAGTCGGCCGGCCTGTGGGAATTCCTGCGCGATGCGGCGGACTCCAAGCAGCTGCACACCGCGCATGCGGCCGGCGCCGGCCTCACCGCGGCGTACCTTGCGCAACAAGGATTCACCGGCGCGCGTCGCATTCTCGAGGGCCCGCAAGGCCTGGCCGCTGGCATGTCGAGTGACGCTGACATCAACAGACTCACCGATGGCCTGGGCATGCGCTGGGCCACGGCCGAGACCTCCTTCAAGTTCCACGCCTCCTGCCGCCACACGCACCCGGCGGCGGATGCGCTGCAGCAGGTCTTGCGCGAACACCAGCTCAAGGCCGCTGACGTCAAGCGCGTGACCGCTCTGGTGCACCAGGGCGCCATTGACGTGCTGGGCCCGGTGACCGATCCGCAGACCGTGCACCAGAGCAAGTTCTCCATGGGCACAGTGCTGGGGCTGGTGGCGGTGCTGGGCCGCGCGGGCCTGAGCGAGTTCGACGTCAGTTTCAAGTCCGGCGAGGTGACGGCCTTCCACGACAAGGTGGTGATGGAACTCGACCCCGAGGTGGACGCTGCCTACCCCGCGCGCTGGATCGGCAAGGTGCGTGTGGAAACGGTCGACGGCCGCCTGCTGCGCGGTCGTGTGGATGAGCCCAAGGGCGACCCCGGCAACACCCTGAGCCGTCCCGAGCTCGAAGACAAGGCCCTGCGCCTGGCCCTGTACCACGGCGGCGCCAGTGAAGCCGAGATGCGCGCCGCCATGGCCCGGCTCTGGGCCATCGCCGATGCACCACAGGTGGGCCGGCTGCTGTCCTGACGCACCGGCGCGGCAAATCCCCAGGACCCATGGGTCTTAGAGATCGTGACTACGCTCTTAGAGCCTGTTCACGGCCCCTGCGAGACCGCGAGTAGGCTCTTAGGGATGACCCGGCTTGTTCGTACACCGCATCTGAACGAGCATAGGCAACATAAGAAGGAAAAGGGAGTTCCCCATTCATCCAAGCTACGAGGACGACAAACCATGAACCTGAACCGCAGAATCTTCACCGCCGCTGCCGTGGCCTCCACCCTGGCCCTGGGCAGCAGCCTGGCCCAGGCGCAAGCCTATCCGGCCAAGCCGATCAGTCTGGTCGTCCCCTTCGCCGCCGGTGGCCCCACCGACATCGTGGCGCGCACCCTGGCTGCCACCATGACCAAGTCGCTGGGTCAGAGCGTGGTGGTGGAAAACAAGGCCGGCGCGGGTGGCACCATCGCCGCAAGTTACGTGATGAAGGCCGCGCCGGACGGCTACACCTTCCTGATCCATCACAACGGCATGGCCACCGCACCGGCGCTGTACCGCAAGCTGGCCTACAACCCCGTGACCGATTTCGAGCACGTCGGCAATGTGGTGGACGTGCCCATGACCATGCTCGCGCGCAAGGACATGGCGGCGAAGAACCTGGGCGAACTGATCGTCTACATCAAGGCCAATGCCGAGAAGATCAACCTGGCCAACGCTGGCCTGGGGGCCGTCTCGCACCTGTGCGGCACGCTGTTCCAGCAGTCGCTGGGCGTAACCCTGACCACCGTGCCTTTCCAGGGCACCGGCCCGGCGCTCAATGCGCTGCTGGGTGGTCAGGTCGACCTGCTGTGCGACCAGACTACCAACACCGTGCCGCACATCAAGGCCGGCACCGTCAAGATGTACGGCGTAACCAGCAAGCAGCGCATCAAGGCCCTGCCCGATGCGCCCACGCTGGATGAAGGCGGCCTCAAGGACTTCGAGGTCATCGTCTGGCACGGTGTCTACGCGCCCAAGGGCACGCCTGCGGCCGTGGTGCAGAAGTTTGGCGACGCCATGCGTGCCGCCCTCAAGGACCCGGGTTTCGTGAGCCGCATGGCCGACCTTGGCGGTGAGATTCCCCCGGTGGGCCGCCAGTCCTCCGAAGGCCAGCGCGCCTGGCTGACGGCTGAAGTCGACAAGTGGGGCAAGGCCATCAGCGCTGCTGGCCAGTTCGCCGACTGATCGCTGAGGCATGTGCCACGCAAAACGCCGGGTCCGCCCGGCGTTTTGCATGGACGCCCTCCAGGCCTTGCGGCAGGAGTAGCATCGCCTCTGGATTCCCCGTTTATCAGCTCGCCACACCATGACCGATCTCGTCGTCCGCCGCCTCCTCGTCGACATGGATGCCCCCATGGCGCGTCACTGGTGCGCCGGCGATCCGTTCCGCACCGCCTTCTTCAACGCCCTGTCCATGAGCTTCCCGGTGGGGGAGCAATTCTTCATCGATGCCGTGCGCCAGGGCTACCAGGCCCTGTCCGGCGATCTGCAGGCGCAGTTCAAGGGGGAGGTGCAGGGTTTCGTGGGCCAGGAAGCCACCCACCGCCGCCTGCACGAGCTGTACAACCAGCAACTGGGCAAGCTGGGCCTGGAGAACCGCTGGGGCCCGCGTGCGCAGCAGCGCCTCAAGCAGCTGGAAGACCTGGACCCGCGGCATCCGCTGGCCATCACCGCGGCCAACGAACATTTCACCGCCATCTTTGCCGACTGGCTGCTCAAGCACCCCGAGGTGCTCGGCAGCACAGACCGCCGGCTGGCCACCTTGTGGCTGTGGCACAGCGCCGAGGAGGCGGAACACCGTTGCACGGCCTTCGGCCTTTACAAGGCCCTGGGTGGCAACGAAGCCTGGCGCATCACCTGGTTTCGTCGCGCGACCATGTTCTTCCTGGGCGACCTGCTGCGCCAGACGGTGCTGAACCTGCGGCGTGACAAGACGCTCTGGCGCTGGTCCACCTGGTCCAGCGCCGCCAGTTTTCTCTTTGGCAAGCAGGGCCTGGTGCGCTGCACCTTCAAGCCCTGGCGCGACTACCTGCGCACTGATTTCCACCCGGCGCAGCATGATGCGCAGGCTTCGCGCCAGTGGCTGGAGGCCAACCGCAGCGCCTACACCCCGGTCGGGGGCTGAATCGGGCGCAGGCAGCCGCCTGTCAGAAGGAGGAGTGGAGCTCGCGTTTCACCTGTTGCTCTGCCATCACGAAGTTGGCGATGGCTATCACCAGCGACGCGCCCAGGGCCAGTAGGCCGATGAGCAGCGCCTTCATGCTCGGCGCCGCCAGGCCCAGCAAGGTGAACAGGACAAAGACGGCCAGCAGCGAGATCTTGAAGCGGAACAGCAGGGTGTGGTGCATGGGAGAGCGGAGCACCTGGGCGCTCGTGTGCAATACGGGAGCAGTCGATTGTCCGGAGGGGCTGCCGCGCAGACAAGCGGTAATCCGTATCAGCGGTAACGAAGCGTACGGCTTGGACCGTCTCGCCTGGACACGTTTCCTATCCGCCACCGCCCTGTTTCGCATCCTCCACCAGCAAGTCCACCAGCTCCCTTGCATAAGCCGGTAGCGCATCCAGGCCGCGCACCACGATCTGCATGGCGCGTTCGGCCCAGGGGTCGGCCAGGGGCACGATGCTGATGGCCATGGTCTGGGCGTGCCGGTGCGCGGCCGAGCCCGGCAGGATGGCCACCCCCACTGCCGCCTCCACCATGCGGCAGGCCGCCTCGAAGTTGCTGACCTGGATGCGCTGCTGCATGGGGCGGTGCAGTCCTTCGCAGATCTGCTGCAGGAAGGCGCGGATGGCGCTGCTCTCGGCCAAGCCCACGTGGTCGAAGTCCAGGGTGTCGGCAAAGCTCACGGCCGGTGCGCCGGCGAGCTTGTGGCCAGTCGGCACCACCAGCACCAGGCGGTCGCGCCGGTAGGGCAGCACTTGCAGATTTTCGGTGCGCACCAGGCCGGCCACGATGCCGATGTCGGTCTGGCCTTCGGACACGGCGCGCACGATGTCGTGGCTCAGGCGTTCCTGCAGGTCCACGTTCACATCCGGGTGCGCCAGCAGGTAAGAGCGCAGCACCGGCGGCAGGAATTCGCCCAGGGCCGTGGTGTTGGCGTGCACGCGCAAATGGCCGCGGATGCCGCGCGCGTACTCCTGCAGGTCGGTGCGCAGGTGTTCCAGCTGGCCCAGCACCAGGCGGGCATGGTGCACAAAGGCCTGGCCCGGCGGCGTGAGCGTCACGCCCTGGGAGCTGCGGTGCAGCAGCTTGACGCCCAGGCTTTCCTCGATGGCCTTGATCCGGGTGCTGGCCGCGGGGGCCGACATATGGGCCGCCTCCGCGCCCTTGGTCAGGCTGTCGGCTTCGGCGATGCGCACCATGAGGCGCAGATCGACCAGATCAAAGGGCATGTTCATCAAAATTGGCTGTCAAAACACGACAGATCATGAAAGAAGGCGTCGATTGCTGCGTTTCCATCATCGACCGCCCTGATTATGCCGCTCCTGGCCTTTGCAGCCTCAAAAAGTCGATTCGATACTTTTTGTTCGCAATTTACGCATTATTTTGCTATTAATGGTTTTGAAAGTATCAAATACAGTGGAGGCATGGAAAAAGTCCGCGCCTCTGCCACGTCACAGCCGAAAGCCGTGCTGTTTGACGCCTATGGCACCTTGTTCGACGTCTACAGCGTCGGCCTGGTGGCGGAGCAGCTGTTCCCCGGCCAGGGCCAGGCCCTGGGCCAGCTCTGGCGCGACAAGCAGATCGAATACACGCGCCTGGTGACCACCAGCAACCACGGCACACACTACCAGCCCTTCTGGCAGCTCACGCAGGCCGGCCTGCGCTACGCCTGCAAGCGCCTTAAGCTCACGCTCACGCCCGAGGCCGAGCTGCAGCTGATGAACCAGTACCGCCACCTGAGCGCCTTCCCCGAAAACCGGGACGTGCTGCAGGCGCTGAA
>Ga0187844_10002227_pt1 | contig 13946 bp, 9 predicted proteins | sample SpaLakP09_SKY_50_FD_134517 | JGI IMG/M metagenome (GOLD analysis project Ga0187844, IMG submission 134517) | Oligotrophic lake water microbial communities from Sparkling Lake, Wisconsin, USA - SP09_SKY_50 | ecosystem: Environmental > Aquatic > Freshwater > Lake | place: USA: Sparkling Lake...
GCGAAGCCCGCCGCGACGGCTCAGGCACCCGCGGCTGCTCCGGCTCCTGCCGCGGCCCCGACGGGCGGCCGCAAGGAAGAGCGCGTCAAGATGACGCGCCTGCGCCAGACGATCGCCAAGCGCCTGAAGGAAGCGCAGAACACCGCCGCGATGCTGACGACGTTCAACGACGTCGACATGACCGCGGTGATCGAGGCGCGCGCCAAGTATAAGGACCTGTTCGAGAAGAAGCACGGCGTCCGCCTGGGCTTCATGGGCTTCTTCGTGAAGGCCGCCACGATGGCGCTGAAGGACATTCCTTCGGTCAACGCCTCGATCGAGGGCGATGAGATCATCTATCACGACTATGCCGATATCTCGGTCGCCGTCTCGGCGCCGAACGGACTGGTCGTGCCGGTCATCCGCGATGCGCAGGATCTGACGGTCGCGGGCATCGAAAAGACGATCGGCGACTTCGGCAAGCGCGCCAAGGACGGCACGCTGAAGATGGAAGAGATGAAGGGCGGCACCTTCACCATCTCCAACGGCGGCGTCTTCGGCTCGCTGATGTCGACCCCGATCATCAACCCGCCCCAGTCGGCAGTGCTGGGCCTCCACCGTATCGAGGAGCGTCCGGTCGTCGTCGACGGCCAGATCGTCATCCGCCCGATGATGTACCTGGCGCTGTCCTATGACCATCGCATCATCGACGGCCGCGAGGCGGTGACCTTCCTCGTCGCGCTGAAGAACGCGATCCAGGACCCGACCCGCATCCTGATCGACCTCTGATCGGTTTGTGACCTATACGGACCCTTGCACCGGCGAGGGTCCGTTATTGCTGTATGAAGGCGGGTGCGCCCGCAGGCTGGACCCCGAACGCCGGGGAACGGGAGAGACAAATGGCTGAGTATGACTATGACGTCCTGGTGATCGGCGCTGGCCCCGGCGGCTATGTCGCGGCGATCCGCGCGGCGCAGCTGGGCCTGAAGACCGCATGCGCCGAAGCGCGCGAGACGCTGGGCGGCACCTGCCTTAATGTCGGCTGCATCCCGTCCAAGGCGCTGCTGCACGCCTCCGAGCTGTTCGAGGAAGCGAGCCACGGCGCGCTTGCCAAGTTCGGCGTCGAGATCGAGGGGGCCAAGCTCAACCTCGACCAGATGCATGCCGAAAAGGCCAAGGCGGTCGGCGAGCTGACCGGCGGCATCGAATATCTCTTCAAGAAGAACAAGGTCACTTGGCTGAAGGGCAAGGCGGCGTTCCAGGATTCGAGCACGGTCAAGGTCGGTGACCAGACCGTCACCGCGCGTGACATCGTGATCGCGACCGGATCGGTCGTGACCCCGCTGCCGGGTGTGGAGATCGATCAGAAGGTCGTGGTCGACTCGACCGGCGCGCTGGCGCTGCCCAAGGTGCCGGAGCATCTGGTCGTCATCGGCGGCGGCGTGATCGGGCTGGAGCTGGGCTCGGTCTGGCGGCGTCTGGGCGCCAAGGTGACGGTGGTCGAGTATCTCGACCAGATCCTCCCCGGCTTCGATGGCGAGGTCCGCAAGGAATCGGCCAAGCTGTTCAAGAAGCAGGGCATGGAGCTGAAGACCTCGACCAAAGTGACCGGCGTCACCATCGAGGGCGACCGCGCAACCGTGTCGGTCGAGCCGGCGGCGGGCGGCGTGACGGAAGCGCTGTCGGCCGATGCCGTGCTGGTCGCGATCGGTCGCAAGCCCAACACCGATGGGCTCAACCTCGAAGCGGCGGGCGTGAAGCTGAACGGCCGTGGCCAGGTCGAGATCGACCATGACTTCGCGACCAATGTCGACGGCATCTGGGCGATCGGCGACGTCGCGCCGGGCCTGATGCTCGCGCACAAGGCCGAGGACGAGGGCGTCGCGGTCGCGGAGAATATTGCTGGCCAGACCGGCATCGTGAACCACGATGTCATTCCCAGCGTCGTTTACACCATGCCCGAGATCGCCGGTGTCGGCCTGTCGGAAGAGGCCGCCAAAGAGCGCGGCGAGGTCAAGGTCGGCAAGTTCCCCTTCATGGCGAACAGCCGCGCCAAGACCAACCGCGACACCGACGGCTTCGTGAAGGTCATCGCCGACGCCAAGACGGACCGCGTGCTGGGCGTGTGGATCATCTCGAGCCTGGCTGGCACGATGATCGCGCAGGCGGCACAGGCGATGGAGTTCGGCGCGACGTCGGAAGACATCGCCTATACCTGCCACGCGCATCCGACCCATGCCGAGGCGCTTAAGGAAGCCGCCATGGCGGTGCAGGGCAAGCCGATCCATATCTGATCGGGTTTTGCCGGATGACGAAAGGGGCGGGCGCTGCGAAGTGCCTGCCCTTTTTGTTTGGCGGTACGCGGGAGCAATCCGAAGAACACATTATGCGCCGCCCTCTCGCACGGGGAGGTTGCCGCTGGACCGCAATCTCTGAGCGGCTATGCTCGGTTGGCTTTACGGCCACGCCTACGCGCTGTTGCCGCTGGACCGCAATCTCTGAGCGGCTATGCTTCATCGGCCTTGTCCATGACGAGTGTATTAGTTGCCGCTGGACCGCAATCTCTGAGCGGCTATGCTAATTCGCTGGTGCTCATCGGCGTGACACCAGTTGCCGCTGGACCGCAATCTCTGAGCGGCTATGCTGCTCCCGAAGAAGCCCAGATGCTGCAATCTGTTGCCGCTGGACCGCAATCTCTGAGCGGCTATGCTCGTGCGATCAAGGGCGGCAACAGGCTTTCAGTTGCCGCTGGACCGCAATCTCTGAGCGGCTATGCTTGACGCTACTGGGGGCGAATGCGCCGATGTGTTGCCGCTGGACCGCAATCTCTGAGCGGCTATGCTCACCCACCGGCACCCCGCCAGTAGCTGCGGGTTGCCGCTGGACCGCAATCTCTGAGCGGCTATGCTTCTGCAAAGCGTGTGCGCTCTTCGTCCTTGGTTGCCGCTGGACCGCAATCTCTGAGCGGCTATGCTATCCCAGGTCGCGGCCCGGCAGCTCGGCCTGTTGCCGCTGGACCGCAATCTCTGAGCGGCTATGCTCACCGCGATGGCGTTGGCCTCCTCCGGGGTGTTGCCGCTGGACCGCAATCTCTGAGCGGCTATGCTTGAAGCCGGTTTCAGAATGCTAGACCTTCTGTTGCCGCTGGACCGCAATCTCTGAGCGGCTATGCTACGCTCTATTATGACCTGATCGGTACATTCGTTGCCGCTGGACCGCAATCTCTGAGCGGCTATGCTACACGAACTGACGGATGCGTCCAGCACTGGGTTGCCGCTGGACCGCAATCTCTGAGCGGCTATGCTGGCCCTCCAGATGTTCGCGTTCGTCGATCAGTTGCCGCTGGACCGCAATCTCTGAGCGGCTATGCTGTTCCTGTTCGCGTTCATATAAGGCGCGTAGTTGCCGCTGGACCGCAATCTCTGAGCGGCTATGCTCCTCCGCGCGTCCGTAAGCCAATCCGCATAGTTGCCGCTGGACCGCAATCTCTGAGCGGCTATGCTATCCCAGATGCAGAGTCAAAAGCGGCGGTAGTTGCCGCTGGACCGCAATCTCTGAGCGGCTATGCTCTTGCGGCCCCGATGGCGACCCGATCGCGCGTTGCCGCTGGACCGCAATCTCTGAGCGGCTATGCTAGCGCGCGCAAGCGATGGCCGGGGCGCGCCGTTGCCGCTGGACCGCAATCTCTGAGCGGCTATGCTCCTCGACGCCAACGGCACGCAGTTCCTTCGGTTGCCGCTGGACCGCAATCTCTGAGCGGCTATGCTGTCGAGATACTCCGCGAAGCGTCGAGCGGTGTTGCCGCTGGACCGCAATCTCTGAGCGGCTATGCTGCTCCTCAAGACGCTCAACATCGCCGGCAAGTTGCCGCTGGACCGCAATCTCTGAGCGGCTATGCTCGGCAAAGCCGTGGTGTGGGTCGACGAGGCGTTGCCGCTGGACCGCAATCTCTGAGCGGCTATGCTGCGCAATGTTGAGGCGAGTGCTCAGTCGCTGTTGCCGCTGGACCGCAATCTCTGAGCGGCTATGCTCCTCCGCCGCGGCGATCAACGAACGGGTGCGTTGCCGCTGGACCGCAATCTCTGAGCGGCTATGCTCTTTCCGAAGGGCGGCAATCGCGACGGCAAGTTGCCGCTGGACCGCAATCTCTGAGCGGCTATGCTTTCGGCGTACCGGTCAACAAACTTCCTCGCGTTGCCGCTGGACCGCAATCTCTGAGCGGCTATGCTCTAGTGAATACTTCTCGACTGATGACATTCGTTGCCGCTGGACCGCAATCTCTGAGCGGCTATGCTGGATGGTGGGGTATCGCGTTGATCTGCAACGACGAAATCCACCATCCGGCATAGTCAAAACGGTCGCGAAGCATCAGAACAGGGCCAGTTGGTCGGGGTTTTTGCGCGGTTGCCGGCGGGATTGGCCGGCGAAGCGGATGATATTCTCATATTGGCGGTCGGTGAAGCTCAATATGTGGATCTCGCCCTTGTCGGGCAGGTTCGCCTCGATCCGGCGTAGATAAGCTTCCATCTGCTCCTTGCCGCTGCAGAAACGGGCATAGACCGAGAACTGGCTCTTTTCGAACCCTTCGTCGAGCAGATATTGGCGGAATTTGGTGGCGGCGCGCGACTCGGACTTGGTGGTGACGGGCAGGTCGAACATCACGAAAATCCACATCAGCCGATATCCCGACAGTTGTGCCGCGCCGCTCGCGGGGATGGGCGTGGTGGCGAGACGCGGGCTCATCGCCCGATCAATCCGTCCAGGGCGGCCAGTTCCAGCGCGGAGGGGGGCGCGGGCAGGATCAGGTCGGTGGCGCGACCGCTCTGGAAGCTGCGTGCCAGGGTCTGCGCGGTCCGCTGGATGGCGAGCCAGACGGTGGTGATACCGTCGTCCAGCATCAGGTCGACCGCGATTAGGCCGGCATAGGCGCGCTTGGCCTCGGACGTGACGCCGGTGATGTCGTGCGCGATCAGCCGGATGGTCAGGGCATCGACCAGCGCGCGGAACGGCTCGATCACATCGTCGGCCAGCGCGAAGGGATTGCCGCGATGCGCGTGATGGACGCCGATCGACGGGTGCAGCCCCGCCGCCACGACCGCACGGGCGCAGGCGGCGCGCATCACCGCATAGCCATAGTTCAGGAGCGCATTGGCGCCTTGCGCATCGCGGTCGCGCCGGAAAGCCTCGCCCATCAGGGTCGGCCAGTACCGGCGCGCCGCCTGCGCCTCGATATTCTCGGGGTCGCCCGATCCGACCTTGCGCGCCAGATGATCGAAGGCGGTGGCGGAGTGGCCATTGGCGGCCAGCACCGCGCCCTGCCAGCGGATCTTGGCCACCACCAGCGCACGCCAGAGCTGTTTGGACAGCGGACGCCCGGCCTCCCATTGTGCGCGCATCCGGCCGTTCTGCGCATGATGACCGTCGATCGGCAGGCAGATGGCGGCCGGGCTGTGGTTGCTTCCGCACAACAGCATCACCGCACCGCGCTCGGCCAGTGCGACGATCAGATTGGTCGACCAGGTGACGCCGTGCGCATGGACGATGACCGCGCCGACATCGTCGAGCGGCACCCGGCCGACCTCGACCCGCTCCTCCGAGACGATCAGGAAGCCGCGATGGGCGGACAGATGCCGGTTGTCGGTGGCGATATCGACGATCCGTTCCAAACCCATCGCGGCGGCGTCCCTCGTCAGTCGACCGGCGCGGCGCGGGGGCGGGTGCGCCGTACGGACTTGCGGGCGGGGAAGCCGGGGTCGAGCACGCGGCCCAGTTCGTCGATCCGGACTTGGCGTGCGCGCCAGCCTTTCAGCGTGTTGGGGGAGGGATAAAGATAGCGAAACGGATCATCGGCATTGCCGTCGCGAGTCTTAAGTGAGCCGCCTTCATGCGGGGGCGCGACGGCGAATTGCTTTTCGGAAAATTTGACGACGCGAACCAGTTCACGATCCCCTTCGGTCCGTTCGATCGCGAGTATGTCGTTGCGCTGCAGACTGAGAATCTTGCGGGCGGCGGGATGCGGCCGTGCCTGTTCGGTCGACTGATGCGCGTCGAACATCGACACGACCTGACATCGCCATTTGCCGTCCGGCATTTCCCAGACATCGTAACGGTAATTGCTGTCACCCTTATAGCCCTTATAGGCCCGGCCCTCGGCATCGCGGATCGGGATGACGGTCAGCGTTTCGACCACGCGGACCCGGCGGATGCCGCGATAGAGAAGCGGCCCCAATTCGTGAAACCGCCCGATCCGTGCCTCGAACGCCTTGCCGTCCAATCCCTTGGTGAACTCGGCCAGCGCGTTGCGTAGCAGCGGATCGCGGACCCGCGCGATGTCGGCGGGTTTCTTGATCGCCGATAGCGGTATGCGGCGCACGACGATGCTGTTGCCCTTGGCGTCGGTCTCGCCGGTCAGGCCATAGGCGGTGTCGTTGTGAAGGCGGCCGGCGGTCTGGTCGCGGCCGCGCGCCAATCCCGCCTTGGCCACGGTGCCATGGTCGGGACGGTGCGACACGATGATCCCGTTGACCGCCACGCGCAGATCGTCGCGAAAGCCGTCCCAGGGAGCGGGAATATGGATGCGCTCGCGCCCCTCGCTACCGTCCTGGCCCGAAGCGCGGGCGATGGCCTGCAGCATCCCCCGATCGACGATCGCGACGACCAGCGCGTCGATCGCGTGATGGCGGTGGTCGAGCCGGTTCTTGGGCTGGTCCGCGCCGCCGCCGAAATTATGGTCGGGCAGCAGGTCGTTCAGCCCCAGTTTGCGCCGGACCATTTCCGTGAGCCGACCGGGTGAAACCCAGACATGGCCCGATCCCTCGCCACGCCCGGGATAGAGCCAGGACAGATATTCGCGCGCCAATCGGCCGAGATATTGCGTGTCGACCAAGTGCCGCGCCAGGAAGCCGTCTTCCGTCGCAAAGCGCTGCATCGCATCGGGCTCGAACCGCCAGCGCTTGGGCTTGGGCAGGCGAGAGGCACGCTCGGCGATGTCGGGCCAGCGGTCGGTATGTCCCCAGGCCTCATAGGGCGACCGGCGGCGCTTCTCGCGATTGGCCTCGCGCAGGCAGAGCAGCTTGTTGCCGTTCGAATCGTCCAGCGTCTGGGCGAAGGGCAGGATGTGATCCACCTCGACCCGGTCGGAAAACAGCATGTCGATCGAAATCTGCTCGCCGGTATAGATGCAGCGCCGGTCGAGGACGTTGCCGGGATTGAGTTCTTCCCACAATTTCAGCAGCGCACGGTTGGCGCCGGTATCGCGCTGGCGGATTTCCTCCAGCTTCTTCGAGCGCCCCTCGGCGGCCAGCCGGTTGTCGCGATTCTCGCTATTGCGCTTCTTCTTCTCGTCCTCGCTCAGCTTCAATTCGCGGGCGAGTTCGATCGCGATCTCCTTGGGCGGGCCATAGGCGCGAATCAGTCGGTTCACGACGTGGCGCAGTTGATTCAGCCCGATATGGACGGTCGGGTTGGTCAGGCGGCCGATCCGCATCTCTTCCGGATCGGTCGGCTCGGCGGTGCCGGGCATGATATGGCGTTCCAGGGCGACGCCATAATAGGGGAGCTCGGTGACGTCCTCGTCATCGCGGTCGTGCCGCAGATCGCTGTGATGACCCAGTCCCGAGCGCTGCACCGCCTCGCTATAGACGACCACCCGGCCATCCTCGGTCCGGTCGTGGAGCAGCGAGTCGATCAGCGTCGTGGTGGCGGTCGGTCCGAAGCGGCCATGGCCCTGTGGCAATCGCGCGCCCAGCACCGCCGCGGCCTGTTCGGGCAACAGGTCATAGGTCTGGCTGATCCAGTCGCGAAACGCGGCTTCGTCCGCCTGGCTTTCGAGCGCCATCAATCGGTGGACGACCTCCCATTGCTGGTCGCCCGACAGATGCTGCCAGCGGGTGCCGAGACGCGTCTTGGCACCCAGCTCGGCCGCCACCTCGTCGCCCTTCAACTCGGTGCGGTTCTCGCTTTCCTTGTTGAACCGCGCGGCGCTGTCGAGCTTCAGCGTCTTGCGCAGCGTGGCGAAGCTGACGGTGCGCTTGTCCTTCAGCTTCAGATAGAGCGTGTCGCGCTCCTCGGGCGTCAGGCGCTGGGCGATCTCGCCGGGCCGGACGATCATCAGCGCGTTGATCTCCTCGAGCAGACGGCGCTTCTGGAACAGCGGATGCGCCTTGGGCAGGCGCGTCTCGCCGGCGACCAGCGTACATTGCCCGACCTGCGGCGCGCGGAGCGGACGCTGGTGGAAGATGATCTCGTACAGCCGGTCGTGGACCTGCTGCGTCAGCGTGTCGGGGTAATGCGGTGCCTGCGCGGCCCAAATCTCCTCGAACTCCTCGGCGATCAGCGCGCGCGAGGGGTAGAAGTCATAGCCATCGCCCTTCGCCCCCTCGCCGGTTTCAGGGCGCAGGCGTGTACGGACCGAAGGGATGTGATTGGCATCGGTGGCGGCTCGGCGGCGCTGATGCAGGAACTCGCCCAGCGTGCGGGCGCCCTGCTCCTCCATCTGCTGATTCAGTCGGTCCACACCGACCGCGATCTTGCCCGCTTCGTCATCCTGGCCGCGATCCGCCTTGCGGTTGGACTGAAAGCCGCGCCGCTGATTGAGGTGGAACAGCGCCCGGCCGATTTCGAACAGCGACAATTCCTCGTCGAGCGCGCGGGCGCGCAGGGCATAGGGGTCTTCATCCGCCAGCCTCTGTCGATCGGCCTGATCCGCCGGAAACAGGCCATCGCGGATCAGATATTTGAGGAGCGCGGCCTGACGCTGTTTGAACCGGTCACGCCGCCGTCGCATGGCCCGCGCAGCACGCCGATCGACCGCCAGCGAGGCCCCGGACTTGGGATCGCGCCCATCGCTGAAGATGCGGGACCCCATGGCGAGGATGCCGATGGGATCGCCCGCGCGATCCAGCCGCAAGGCCGCCCAACCCAATGAGTTCGCGCCGAGATCCAGTCCAAGCCGCCAGTCCATAGCTCCCCCGTCCATCCTGTTTCCCCCGATGATGGACCCCTTTGTCTATGGAAAAAAGGGCTTGGAACGGAACGCAAGATCGATCCGAATTGGAGGCGACCGGGCTTGACCGCAGTCGTCGATTGGGCAAATTTCCAATCCTCAGAGATTGCGGTACTGGCGGCTAACAAGCAGTCATGTCTGCACCAGATAAGGCCAGCGCTACGGCGCTGGCTTTTTTCTTGTCCGGTGTATCCGGCGTCGACCCAAAGAAAAGGGCGACGGAATGATGCCCCGCCGCCCCCTTATCGTTCAGGCCATAAGGCGGCCGGGCTTAGAGCCCGACTCATAATTCGAGTTTTGCGATACGGCGTGTCATGCGCCTGATGGAAGCGATGATGAGCCAGGCTTCGGCGGAGGCGACGGACGCCTCCCAATCTTTGGCGAGACGCCGACATCGGTTGAGCCATGCGATGGTGCGCTCGACGACCCAGCGCCGGGGCAGGACGACGAAGCGGTGGGCATCGGAACGCCGGACGATCTCGATGGCGAGGTGGTCGATATGCGCGATAGCGGCGGCCAGTTTCTGCCCGGCATAGCCGCCATCGGCGAAGAAACGGCTCAGGGACGGATAGGCGTCGCGACAGCGTTCGATGAGGTCCGGTGCGCCGTCGCGGTCCTGGATGTCAGCGGAGAGCACCAGTCCGTCGAGGAGGTTGCCGGCCGTGTCGGTCGCGATATGGCGCTTGCGGCCCTTGATCTTCTTGCCGGCATCATAGCCGCGCGGCCCACCCGCTTCGGTGGTCTTGACCGACTGGCTGTCGATGATGCCCGCAGTCGGTTCTGCCTCGCGCCCTTCGGCAATCCGTACTCCGGCTACCAGCACCGCGTTGATCGCATCGAGCAGGCCGCTGTCGCGCATCCGGTAGAAATGGTACTGCACGGTCGTGAACGGGGGAAAGTCCCGGGGCAGTTGCGCCCACTGGCATCCCGTCGCGGCAAGGTACTGGATCGCGTTCCACAGATCCCGTGCCCGGTGCAGGCGCGGGCGGCCCACCTTCGTCGTTCGAGCCAGCAGCGGCGCAATGATCGCCCATTCCGCATCGGTGCAGTCGCTTGTGTAACGCAGCCTACTTCTGTCATGCTCGCGACGAGCGGTTTCGGTCCAGCCCATGTGCTCTCCAAGGTCTTCGCAAAACCCGGTGAATCACAACTGACTGAAATCGCTCAACCTAATTTTCGGTCGGGTTCTTACACCTCGACCCCGTCCCCGTAATTCGCCAGTTCGTCGCCCATGATCCGAGTGACGTGCAGCACGTTGGTCGATCCCGGCGTGCGGAAGGGGACGCCGGCCATCAGCACGACCTGGTTGCCCGCCTCGGCGATGCCGTGGCGCAGCGCCATGCGCTTGGACTTGGCGACCATCTCCTCGAAGGATTCGACGTCGCGGGTGTGCACCGCGTGACAGCCCCAGAGCAGGCCCAGGCGGCGTGCCGTTTCGAGCTGCGGGGTCAGGACCAGGATCGGCACCGAGGGGCGCTCACGCGCGACGCGGCGGGCGGTCGAGCCGCTGGTGGTGAAGCAGATGATCGCCTTGGCCGAGACCGTGTTGGTGATCCGCGCCGCCGCCTCGGCCAGCGCGTCAGCGGTCGTCGGGTCGGGGGTCATGGCGGTGAAGTGGACACGCTCGCCGTGACCGGGGTCGTTTTCCACCGACACGCCGATCGCGTTCATCATCGCGACCGATTCGACCGGCCAGGCGCCTGCCGCCGACTCGGCCGACAGCATGATCGCGTCGGCGCCGTCGTAAATGGCGGTCGCCACGTCCGACACTTCGGCGCGGGTGGGCGAGGGGCTCTGGATCATCGATTCGAGCATCTGGGTCGCGACGACGACCGGGCGGCCCATGCGGCGCGAGACCTCGACGATGCGCTTCTGGAGTGGCGGCACCGCCTGGGGCGGCAATTCGACACCCAGGTCGCCGCGCGCGACCATCACGCCATCGCACTGCTCGACGATCTCCTCTAGCCGGTCGATCGCCTGCGGCTTCTCGATCTTGGCGAGGAGCGCGGCGCGCCCCTTGATCAGGCCGCGCGCCTCCATCAAATCCTCGGGCCGCTGCACGAAGGAGAGCGCGATCCAGTCCACGCCCTGCTCGACCGCGAAATTGAGGTCCGACCGGTCCTTCTCGGTCAGCGCGGCCATGGGCAGCACCACGTCGGGGACGTTCAGCCCCTTGTTGTTCGACAGCGCGCCGCCGACCTCGACCAGCGTCGTGATCTTCTCCTCATCATGGAAAGCCACGCGCAGGACGAGCTTGCCATCGTCGAGCAGCAGGCGCGCGCCCGGCTCGATCGCGGCGAAGATTTCCTTGTGGGGCAACTCTACACGGGTCGCGTCGCCCGGCGTGGGGTCGCGATCAAGGATGAAGGTGCTGCCGGTCTCCAGCATGACCTTGCCCTCGGCGAACTTGCCGACGCGCAGCTTCGGGCCCTGAAGATCGGCCAGGATCGTGGTCGGGCGGTCGAACCGTTCCTCCAGCGCGCGAATCGCCTGGATCAGCGGGATCTTCGACTGCTGGTCGCCATGGCTCATATTGATGCGGAAGGCGTCGGCACCTGCCTGAAACAGGGTGGCGATCATTTCGGGATCGCTGCTCGCGGGGCCGAGCGTGGCCAGGACGCGGACTTTGCGCGAACGAGGGGGGAGAGCCTTGATCATGTTCACATCCTGCTTCTTTTCGGCCTGTGTCCTAAAGCCTAATGCGTTACGATCAACCTAGGAGCGACGAATATGGCCGATGCGGTGGATGCGTTGAATGCAATCGATGATCAGGCCGCGGCGGCGGCGTTCCGCCGACTGGTCCTGCACCTGCGCCACCGGACCGATGCGCAGAATGTCGACCTGATGGGGCTGGCGGGCTTTTGCCGCAACTGCCTGTCCGACTGGGTGGGCGAGGCGGCGGGCGTCGACAAGGCGACCGCGCGCGAAGCGATCTACGGCATGCCATATGATCAGTGGAAGGCCGAGCACCAGGCCGAGGCGACCTCGGAGCAACTGGCGCGCATGGCCGAAAGCGTGAAGAAGAATGCGTGAACAGCCGGCTTGAGCGCTGGCCCGGAACCGCCTAGACCCGCCGCCGATCCCGACATTCGCGCCAGACGGCCCGCCGCCCCAGGCGATGGGCATCGGGGCGGCGATCCGGTCGGGCTCTTCGGGGCATACAGGATTTCAAAAGGTTAAGATGATGGCGGACGAGAATTTCGACAGCAGCGGCAATGTCACGGCCGACGAACTGCGCCTGCTGATCGAGCGGGCCGAGCGGCTGGAAGAAGAGAAGAAGGGCATTTCGGACGACATCAAGGATGTATTCGCCGAAGCCAAGGCGCGTGGGTATGATCCCAAGGCGATCAAGAAGATCATGGCCATCCGCAAGAAGAAGCGGGAGGAATATCAGGAAGAGGAAGCCATCCTCGAAGTGTATATGAAGGCGCTGGGCATGATCTGATCCCGCTTTCGGGTTCGGATATGCGAAGGGCGGCGGGGCGAGGGCTCCGTCGCCCTTTTTGTTTGTAGCCGGCGGTGGGGGGTGGCCTTCGACTTCGCTCAGGCTTAACTGGGGGGCTTGCATAGGCGTTTGTCGATGAGCCGTTCTTGGACTTTGGAGAGAATAGCGCCGCCATGTTGGCGCTTGCCGGTCACACCCTGACCGGGCATGACTTCGGTCCATCATGCTGATCTTTGTCCTCGCCCTGCTTGCCGCAATAACCGACGAGCCTTTCCCGGAGCAGATGCCGGTCCTCATGGAAGCTTGTCTGAACGAAGCGATCGAGGCAAATTACGTTACCGAAACGGACAGCAGCCACAAATATATCTGCTCCGGTGCGGCGGCCGACAAGCTATGGGCCTTTCTGGAACGGCATAAGATTCAATCCTACGAGCAAGATCAGCCGGAGGGACGCTGGCTGAGTCGGGAATTTCCGCTCGGCGGCTGTTTCAAGCGCGTCCGGATGCCGGATGGCGGACCATTGGTCGAAGGGTTGTCATGCACGATCTGGATACCACGGCCGATGATCAAAGCCGCTGCCCCAAAGCCCTGATCATCGGGCGGAGTGCCGAAGCGTAAGTTTGCGGTTTCTTCACTTCAACCTCCGTTCCCCTCAAGCGAAGTCGAAGGCCAAGGGAAGCCCCTCAACCCATCTCCGCCGCCTGGGTCGTCCAGCCCAGCCGCGGAATCGTGATCGATCGCTTCCCCGTCAGGTCGGTGCGGCACACGAACAGGTCGCGGCTCTCGATATAGGCGATCAGCCGCTTCACCCGGCCCAAAGAGCTGGTGCCATAGGTCTCGGCGATCTTGGTATCCGGCGGGCAGGGCAGGCCCTCGCGCGCGGCCCTCGCCACCAGCAGGAACGCGCCGAGCATGTCGTCGGGCAGCATTCCGGCCAGCGCCAGCGCCTCCTGCCAGTCGGGATCGTTGACGTCGAAAATCCCCGCCCGTGCGCAGGACAGCCGCCGGGCGAAGCCGTTCAGGTCGAGCGGCGGCCGGGCCAGCCCCGCCATCCGGCAGCGCACCTGGAAATCCTGGAACAGCACCGAGGCGGGGCGGAAGGTCGATTCGGGGTCCTCGACGATCGCGCGCAGTACCTGTTCGTAGATCGCCTCGACCTCGGCCTCGTCCATCTCGGGCGCGGCCGGCGCGGCGGTCGTGGGCAGCGGCGGGCGGCCGAGATCGGCCATCAGTTCCTCGGCGGGGACCCGGCGCGGGCGCGGGTCGAAGGTCATCGGCAGGGTGGGGGCTTCCTCGACGGGCGCGAAGAGCAGTTCCTGCAGGTCCGGCGGCGGCGCGTCGGGCAGGGGGGTCAGCTTGGGGCTGCCCGACCGGGCCGAGGTCTCCACCGCGCCGATCTTCACCGTGATCGGCCGCCGCGAGACGGCAGGCCCCAGCGCCAGGAAGGTACCGCGCGCCAGATCGCGGATCGAGTCGGCCTGCCGCCGCTCCATGCCGAGCAGATCGGCGGCGCGCGCC
>Ga0187844_10002228_pt1 | contig 13944 bp, 9 predicted proteins | sample SpaLakP09_SKY_50_FD_134517 | JGI IMG/M metagenome (GOLD analysis project Ga0187844, IMG submission 134517) | Oligotrophic lake water microbial communities from Sparkling Lake, Wisconsin, USA - SP09_SKY_50 | ecosystem: Environmental > Aquatic > Freshwater > Lake | place: USA: Sparkling Lake...
GAATGATGTCCAGGACCAGGGCCGTCTTTCTTTTGGCCGTCCAACGCTTGATGTCGTCTTCCATCAGGGTGCTCATCTGTGTTTCCTTTCAACGATAACACCTGAGCAGGAAATCACTAGGTCAATACAGTCGGGGCATGGAGCCGGAGCTGTTCTTTACTGAGTACAAGGCCGACTTTGAGCGGCTGCAGCGGGATGGGACGCTGGACTTTTTGATGATGCTGCAGAAGGGGCGGACGATGGGGATGGGGCAGGGCCAAGCGGCCCAATCGGCAAAGAAAAGGAAATCGTGATAAACCCGTATGGAGAGGCTCAAGCCGCGAATTTTTACATATGGCAAAAATGGGTAACTGGGCCTAGGCCCAGCCGCCCAATTTTTTGATGATCTCTCCTTTCGAGGGTGGCGTCCACCGACAAGGAGCTATTGAGGTTGGCGACTCCATTGCTGGATCAATAAAAAAGCCGAACCCATTATGACCGATTCGTCCCTACCTGCGCGCTCTGACGTAAGACAGAATTAATTTTTGAGTGGTCGGTGGCATTTAGGTAGAGCGGCCCGATCGGTAGAATTTCGGTCTGTTGAATCGAATAAATGATGTTGGCATTGCTATGGATATTAAATATAAATAAAAAATTTATCAGGCTGTCGTTTTTTCTCTAGACCGTCTGCCTACTCGATTCAGAGGTTTCGCCAGCGAGCCTTATGGAATTCTTCAGGGAAATTTTCTACGTCCCAAGCGGGTACTTGATCCCTGTTGTACGTTGAGAAGCCGGTGAAGAGCATATTTGAAATCTGTGGAAAATCTGATTGCATGTTGACGAGTATAGAGGGGGCGAAGATTGAAGTGCTTGCTTGCTCGAGCATAAATTTCAACACGTCTTCATCGACTCGGAATTTTCGCCAGACACGTTCATTCCATTCGTCTGATGTGATGTCACCGATTTGCTGATTTCCTTGATGGAGATGCAGGAGCACTGAGGATGACGTCTGAGTATTTGGATAAATATACGGGCGGTTGATATCACATATCCGTGCCGACAGCTTTTTGCTTGCTCTGACCAATAACCGAGGTAAGTACTCCTTTTCAGCCATTTCGATCGGGATGTGGAGCTTTTCCGCCAAGAGCGCGACGAGTGAGGTGGTATCTGCAGCCTGCAATAGCTTCAAGCGGTTTCCGCCATTAATGGCGTCCCAGTCGGGTTTGTGAATGTAAAGGATTATGTGGGGCATCGACGTGAACCAACGCTCCACGGCCTTCATCTCTGCATCGGGTGAGACACGATACATAGCAGGCTCTGAGCCATTGCGGGGACGCGAAGCGGTCCAGAACATGTGCCGAGCTACGCCATACTTCAGGACTCCGCCTGGGTCAGCGAGGAGGCGATGTCGGCCATCAGCTTTGGCCAAAGCTTCAAACTCGGTCCAAGTGACACAACTCTGCCGCATTCCGTCAGTAATCGGCGTGGCGGACTCCGAGATCGTCTCCTTGAACGCCTTATGACGTTCTGCAAGGATCCTCTTGATCCACTCGGCCTGCTTTTCGATCTCCGTGTTCGTCCAACGGATAAAGGTTTCATCTGGGTCGACTAGGCGCTGCTGCATGACCACTATGGGGGCAGTGCCGCGGTGTAGCACTCCCTGCGAGCACGCCTGTGCGCTCGCGTATTCGCTTTCGCCTGTCAATGTAAGCACCGTATGAGCACGTTGCTCTTTGCCGCACTTGAAGGCTTTGTGGCAGCATTTTTCGGTTGCTGCCATCGCACCAGGACTTAGCGGCTCGAACGACCGGGTGTTTGGGCAGATCAGCGTTGCCCCTGATGCCCGTACTGCGTCCCGAAAACGCACGTGCGGCAGGCCGTGGTGTCCGCTGGCGCTGACTAAGACGGTGCGCGCGCGAAGCCATAGATATGTCTGATCAAGGGCATATTCCGTGGACTCAGACCTGTCTGCCATGTAGAGCTGCCCTCCATGGTGGGGTGCCTTCAGCACGTCTGCGACGAGGCCACCAGGATGGCGCGATGCGATGTACGCCCAGTTTTCTTGATCCCCAGTAAGGAGCACGCGGCGCCGGTATTTGCCATCAAGTAGGACGTCTACCGAAATGACAAGTGACGTGTCATTGAGCACGCGGTTACCGAAGAATTCCGGCTCCCAATCGGCGCCCAACTGGTCCTTGGCAGCGTTGTGAACTTCATCCTTTGAAAGGCGCACGGTAGGGCTTGGGTCGTCCAAATCCACTGGCCTTAGGAACGTACGAGCTCCGAAGACGCTTTCCGCACTCAATCCGTTGCCTTCAACTTCGTCGTATGGCGTTCCGGCAATAAGCCACTCCATGGGCATCGGAGCTGCAGTCAGTAGATCCAAAACAGCGCTAGAACTGCCGTAAATCAGGCGCCGAAGCAGGCGGCCCGGAGGTGAGAGCACCGAGATGCTGACTCGACCAGGAACTGGAGAGGCTGTGTGCCCTTCGAGAGGATAAATGATGGGAACATTCCGCGCTTTCAATTTTTCTTCGAGGTCAGTTGCTCGTGTAACTGCGGACGCTACTGTTTCACTAAAGAGCCACTTGTGCCGCGTGAAAGCTGGCAGACAAGGCCCCCAGTATTCGCCAATAGTGAGGGGCGTTTGGTCTGCCAAGCGGTGCAGGCCTCCCTGATGGTCGCCGTCGACGTGGCTAAGGATGACAAGATCGATATCGACAGAACCTTCGGCGCGAGGGTGCGCTTTGAGGTAGTCGACTAGCGGTTTAGGCAAAGTCGCTCCACCGTCGCAAAGCAGACGGAAAGCTACCATATCTTCTTTGAAGAACTCGAGCATCGTGCAGTCGCCGTGGCCAACTGCAAACGAGTGAACCTGAAGGCGGTCAGGTACCAGCTTTTTTGTATTCATTTCTCTCTCTATTGCCTTGGCAGGCATCAAGCCTTTTAAAAGAGGCGCTCACGCTGAGACGCTTCGGTGTGAAGGTTCGCTATCTTGCCCTGATCTCAACCCACCGTCTAAAGTCCTATGTCGCGAAGCGATCCGAATTGCTTCAAAGACCTACTCTAGCGGTTCTCGGACGCATTCAGCTTACCATCGGCGTGCACTCGGTCGAAAATTTACTGCCCGGAGGATAAGGTTGCTCGCTCGGCAAGCTAATCTTGAATACCGGCCTTCTGTATAAGAGCCTCTGCCCACCATAACTTCAAATCGCTGATTCGCCCCTTTAGTTAGCATTCGTTGACCGATCTGCCCCGGGGATGGCTGCCCTCAAAGCTCGGACGCCGGCGAACGGTCCGTCCCCGTGGTTCAACAGGCGCTCAAGCAACGAACTAGTCGATGGCCTTTGCCATCGTCAGCGGCCATTAGCCTAGGTAGCCGAGACTAGATCAATTTGTCTGAAGCCGCACTGTTGCCGACATTCGCTAATGTCCGCTTTTGGCCGAGGCTGTGTGAAAACGCTGATGGATGACTTTTCGGGGGTAATTGAACCCTTGCCTGCATTGAGATCGGGCGTTATAGGCCGTTCTATGCGGTCGATTTTTGAACAAGGCGACAAGTCGAGGGCTTAAGTCGCGTTTTCACACAGCCTTGGCCGATACCAGCCATCAGTAAGCATCGCTCCGCGATCCGCCCTTGTGCTGCAGGGGCCCAGGGTTGAACGGTGGTGCCGAATATCTCCGGCTTCATTTTGCCTGATGAACAGAAGCGGGTTCTCTTTAGCGCTCGCGCATATCCAGTGGATCGCGTGTGCCAATTCCCCCTGATGCCATACGCAAAGTTGTCTCAACTTTTATAGATTTGGAACAACTCGGACAGCACGATCAGTGCATGTCAGAGACCCCAACCCCTGAGATCCAGACCCGCCGCGAGGCCCTGCCACTCGCTGGCCGCCAGATGGAACTGCGCGGCTATCAGCGCTCCCAGGCGGACAGCTCCGCCCCTGAGTCTTCCCCCCTCGCCACCGCACAAATCGTCTTCACCACCGGTGCCGGCGTGAAGTGCTACGACTGGTACCGCGACCGGGCCTATGTCGAGGAACTGGTGGTGGAAGAGGGCGCCATCCTCACCGTGTGCGAGGGCATCACGGGCAAGGACGTGGTGCCGGGCAAGACCTACACGCCGGCCGAGTGCGATGCCTTGCGCGACAAGCACCTGAAGATTCTTGCGTCCGCCGGCTGAAGTGGAGGTGATCAACGACGTCAACGGTGAATTGGTCAACCTGTACCGTGTCGTGAAGCACCACCTCGAGGAGTTCGTGCGCCAGTTCAAATGGGCGCTCTCAAGCCGCGACATGTTCAAGTGGCTTCAGGACAGCCCGCCAGAGACCATGACCGACCTGCAGCGGGCGGCCCGGTTCTACTACCTGCAGCACCACCCCTTCGGTGGCAAGGTGCAAGGCCAGACCTGGGGCACGGCCACCACGGCTTCGCCCTTGAATCTGCTGCGCATTGAGGAAAACCTGAGTGCGGCACATCTTCGCCAGACCGAAGTCGCCAAAGACAAGTCAGTATACGGCCGCCGAAGCCGACGAGGACGAAACGCTACCAGCAGGTGCGCCTTTTTGCGTCAAGGGAGCCTTGAAGGCCTGGCGCTCGTCCTGCTGCGCTTTGGTCGACGTGATCAGCGCGGGCACCCCAAAGTACACAAACAAGCCACCAACCGCGAGGCTCACCACCAGACCCGAAACACTCCGCACCGCCCGTGTCGTGAACTCGTGCGTGATCTCTCGTACGCCCCAAGATACGGCAGCGAGGACTGCGAGAAGGTAGCTGACGTACGCCGAGATTGCCCACTCAGCGGCGCTAAGTCCATGCCCAATAGCCTGGTGTGCACCTAGAACGAAGACCGCTCCGAAGGCGAATGTTGCGGCGTCTTGGCCAACCTTGGCAATCGCGCGCAGGAGTGCGAGCCTCGACCTGCGAAGCAAAGGTATGGCCGCAAGCACCAGCGCGATACCAAACAACACGAAGCTGACAGCAAAGAGGAACGGCGCGACTTTTTTGATCGCCTCGGTAAACCAGTGATCGAATCTGCTGCTGCTCGAGGCCGCAGTCGACACAAAATTATCAATCATAAGCAGCAAGCCGCCGATACCGAGGCCAGCGATGGGAGGCGAGAGCAATTCCTCGCCCCACTTCTCCCACCACTCCGGCATGCGCCGCAGCTTGGCTGGCTCCCTCGGCTTGGGCGGAGCCTTCCCGAGGAGTCGAGCGACCGCAACGTCCACAGCTTCGAAGAGCACGAGCGGCTTGGGCTGCTCTTCCTCGGCTGCCTTACGCTTGCCAACGATTGCGTACGGCGACGAGGCAGGTGCGAACGACGGCTTCACAGTCGCCGGCTTAGGCTTCACGCTCGTTGCTGCAGTCGCGGCAGATGTTGTATCTGACGGCGCGCCTGAATCCGTCGTCGCTGTTGCCTGCCCATAGACGCCATAGTCTCGGTTGGTCTTAAGGGCTACGTCGTAACCATGGCTCACCAGTCGCTCAAAGTCCCGGCGATCAAATCGGTCCAGCGTCGTCGGGAAGGTGCGCGCGAACTCTGCCTCGGCGCACTTGGGGTCGGTGATGTTCGTCCCGATCGGAATGAACGCACCATTCCTCGGGTTCTGTTGCAAGAAATTGACGAACGACCGTACGCGCAGAGCACGCGTTTGATCCGACATGACGTCCATCATGCGCTTGAGGCGCTCCGGGCTAAGCGGCCCCCAACTCATGCCGTACGTCAGAGGAGCGCCGGCGTCTGAAACGATGATGTAGTCGCCAGGATGTTTCGACTGGAGCTTGCCAATGTCGAACAACGCTTCAGACCCCAGATTGTCATAGAGACCCCCGTCGTACAGGTGCAGGTACTCGTAATCGAGCTCGACGACCTGGGCACTCATCTCAGGCGCGCCGTAGTTGGGTCGAATCTTCCAGACGAAGTCGTCAGTCTTGATTCGCAAAGGGCCGATGCCCACTGGAAAAGCCGCCGAGACCGCCAGCGCGCAGGCAAGAGGAAAGTCGGGCGCCTCAGCGTAGCCAACGTTGTAGTCCCCGATTTGAGTGCCTTTGAACCTGAAGCGCTTGCCGTTCTGAGCGTTTGTCCCGTTGATGGACCACTCGGGCCCCGACGGAATGCACTTCAAAGGGATGTTGAAACCCCAGTGCTCTTGCAACTCGAGAGCGACTAGGTTGGCTCGCGAGAGGAGATAGCGCAAGTTCGGTGGCCAAAAAATCTGGCTGAGCGCTTCGGCCTGGAGGCTACGGTCACAGAGGAGCTTCGTCAGTTCTGGCAGCGTCGTCTTGAGGAAATGCTCCGATGACGGCCACCTAAACCCGGCGGACCTGTAGATGAGACCTGTGACGAGACTACCGCCCGAGACCGTCGAGATCCTCGTGACCCGTTCGAACAGCCCTCGCTCGGCCAGAAACTTTAGTACCCCAAGGTGGTAGGCCATGGCCCGAGTGCCCCCACCGGACAGGGCTAGGGAAATCGGCTGTTCGAATTGTTCGGTCATCTTGCCTTTCATTGTCAGTCGGCGAGAAACTTCGCAACGGCACCATGCACGCGAATCTCGCCTTCTCCGACGATCAGTTGCAGGAACGGCAGGCCGTCGTCCGCCATCCCGAATGCGAGGACGGCGGCCTGGATACGGTCATCGAGACTTTGCTTCGCGCCGTGGCCAGGTGGATGGCTGTGCCACTCTCCGATGTAGCTGACGATGTTAGCGGTGCGGTCGTGAATTTCTCGCAAACGCTCAGGCATGCCTTCGACGCCACGCTCGAAGTGCCCTTCGCTATGCTTGCTGTCTGGCGGCGCAGAAAGCGCGTCGACGATGAACACGTCGTTCGCGCTGAGATCGTGGTACCCAACCAAGATGCCACCGGTCTCGCGGGGCAGCATCTCGGCTCGCATATGCCGTAGCTTCGCGAGGAGTCCTTCGTCGGCGTAAACGGTCAGAGGGTCTAGATTCCAGCTACGTCCTTTGGTCACCGCGACCGAGTGTGTCGCGACGGCTCCAGTGTCGATGTCGCGCTCCCAAACGAGGATGCTCGCCTCATCGATGGCGATGGCTCGCGGCAGACGTTCGGCGAGAGTGCCTGCCTGCACGACGACACTAGAGAACGGCAGTTCGTACGAGATGTCACGGCAGCTAGCGCCGCTCCAGAACGTCCCGAGGTGTCGTTCCAGATGTCGGGCGCCCCAGTGGTCGTTGATGACTGCGCGGTAGTACTGGGATTCGAGGGTGGCCAGCCGATAGGTGCGAGCCGCGTCTTCTGAGATGAGCACAGCGCCGTTTCCGCTGGGCGTCAGAAACACAGAGACGTGCCGCGCAGCTCGGTCGCTGCGGCTGCTTTGACGCGGGAAGTCAAGTTTGGTCGAGCAGTCCACCACTAGGTCAGCACCGTCAAGGAGTTGCCGAATCGCGTCCTTTGTTTCATCGGTTGCATCGCCCTCGATGGCAGACTTGAGCTTCTTGGTCCCAAAGACCGCAGTCGCGAACTCGTCGCAGGCCACGACTTTGGGCTTTCCGAGGTCGCGGGCGAAGGCAATGTGGCGCGCCAGGTTGTGCGGCTTGATGTGATCGGGGTCGACGACAGACCACTCGCCCCAACCAGCGCGGAGCCAAAGGTTCAGCAGCTCGCCGCCCAGGCTCCCGACGCCAACGAGGACGGCGTTCGCGGGGCCATCATTCACGATACCCGAGTAGTGGCGGAAGCTCACGCTGTCGGGGCCCTTCAGGACTGAAGCGGGTTCAAGGGCAATCGCGCGCCAGTTACCTTCAGGAGCAGCCTGACCAACGAGCGCGAAGTTATTGGCAACGCCGTCTCGGATATCGTAGATCCCCAGCTTGGCTCCGATGTCGAGCTGACCCTCACCTGCTACGAGTGCAATCGCCTGGGTCGCTTCGACTGCGCCACCTGCTTGCCTGATTACCGGAAAGTTGACCAGGAGCATGTACCTGTTACCCGCATTGGCGGTCCGGACGCCAACCGCAGGCAATTGCCCAAGCGCTGCCTTGAGCGACTCGGCGAGGCTGCCACCACGTTCGTTGAACTCGACTTCGAGGTCGCCGAGGGAAAACGGTAGCTGCAGGCGGCTTCCCTGCACGCCGTTAGGCGCATCCAGGATGCCGACACCGAACTGCTGCGAGCGTGCAGCCATATCTTGCTGCGCAACAAGCAAAACGGTACCGCCCTCATCAGTGGCGCTACTGGCGGCCTGGAGGATGAACTTCGCGCCCGGCTGCTGACGCAAGTTCGCGAGGTTCGGCGGGACGACAACGTCCCAGGGACTGTCGTAGAACGGTAGTTCGACCGGCTGATCGGCCGCATGCAACGTACCTTTGGCCGTCTGAACGAGCCACCAGCGCAACTGACGCAAAAAGCTCGGACCCGTCCACGTCCGGTACACATCTCGCGGCGGCGCAAAGTAAAGGCAAAGCCACTTGGGCTCGCCTCGCTTGGTCGCTAGCAGATGAGTGCCGCCAGGGAAGTCCTTGCGCAACGCCAGCACGGCCGGCAACGCGCTTTGGTCCTCGCTCATCATGACGGCGAAGCGTTCGACGGTTCGCAGACCTAGTGGGTTTCTGCTTGGAATCGCGCTGCACTTGACGTCAATGACGACGACTTCTGCGTAGTCATCCGGCGTGGTGGCGCAAGTCGAGATGACTGTGGTGTCAGGGTCGAGACGGCTCGCCTTGAGGATCTCGAGCACACGCGGGAGCCGCAGCGTGGCCGCATCGACCTCGACGACGCGGCGGCTCAGCTCGACGTACTCAACTGGCATTGCTACCTGCCCGAGGTACGAAAGCGGAGGCGATCGCTGAACCGGCAGTCTTGGTGTCCTTGATGTAGGCCACACCGCCGGAGGTGAACTCGAAGTTCATCGGCTTGGGGTTGTAGCCGTTCGGCTCCGACATCGTAACCAGGAATCCGCCGCCATCGACCTCCTCGTTGTAGCGCTCGTAGGCCTTCCTGGCCTGGATGTGTGGGGGCTGAACCTGGTCGCGGCCGTCCTTGTCGTCGCGAATCGGATCGCTCGAACTTACGATGTAGCTGCCCTTCTGGCCTTCGAGCAGCAACTCCTTCACGCGCGGCCTCGGAACTGTCTCCGTCTCGCCCTTCTCGTCGTTCAGCGAGAGGTAGCTGCAGTGATGCGGCAGGTTGTAGAGGTCCCACTTGAGTCGATCGTCGTTGCCATGGTACCGAGTGATTCTGACGATGTCCTCAAGGTCTTCCCAACGCGCGTCGCCGCACTGCAGGAAGTCGTACCTGTGTCCATCGCAGTCGAAACGGATGTTGAACACCAGCGCCGCCTGGTTGCGGACGAAGTCCTGACCGTTGTGATGCTCTTTATAGGGCGAGTGGATGAAGAACTCAACCTTGTCCACCTCGATCTTGAACGTCGGCACTGTTTTTCCGGCATCGAGGATGAGGTGGTCACGCGAGTGCTTGCCGTCGCCCTGCTTCTCGAGTGAGGGCTCCAACCATTCCCGCAGGGCCGGCGGATTCGAGAAGACCTTGATACCCTCACCCTTCAGCAGGCGGTGGCGTGCCTCTTGGCGGAGGATGACGAACTCTTCGCTCTGCTGATCGTTCGTGGCCGGCTCAATGACCATCGCGGCCGGCACCCAGAGTTCACGGATCTTGATGCGCCCCGCGCCTTGGTACTTCTCGGCCTGCTCGAGGTAGAAGAATTCGGTGCTTCCCTGGATATGGTCGCGGTCGGCGTGGGTGAAGGCGACGACATCCATATAGTCGCGCTTGGCCGCGTCGAGCTCGTCCTTTAGCAGCTTCTTGATGTTGGCGTGCGGCGTGTCGTCTTTCTCGGCGCCGGGCACCTGGTTGTAGTCACACAGGATGGTGCGGCCGTTGTCGAGGCAAATGCGGACGGTGTCGCCGTTGCCGACGGGGAAGAAGGTGACTTTGTGAGTGGTTGCCATGGCTCTGGACCTCAGCCTTCGTAGACGTTGCTCTTAACCGTCTGGCCGTCGGCAACGGTATGGATCGACTGCCCCTTGGGGATGTTGGTGCTATACACTTTAGGCGCGTGGGCCTTGTAGACGTGAATCGCTTCGACGTTCGGGTGCTTGTAGGCGTTATCCACGCCCGCGCTGATGATGACCGTCTCGGGGCTGACGTATTTCATCACGTCAGCCGTGATGCCGTTTTTCGAGCCGTGGTGAGGCGCCGCCATCACATCCGACTTCAGCTTCGACTTGAACAGTCGAACAATCTTATTCCAGCGCGGAATCTCGGTGTCACCAGTGATTAGGTACGTCGCACCGGTTGCCGTCTCCTTTACCTTGCATACGATCGACGAGTTATTGGAGGACGTCATGTCGTCCTTGTGCGGCGAGAAGACCTCGAACGCGAAGTCGTGGCTGATGTTGTTGTAGAAGCGCGGGTCCTTCTCGTCCTTCAGGTCGATCGACAGCTTCATGAGATTCTTGCTCTCGCACAGGTCTTCAATAGTCTTGAAGCAGGCTGACGCCGCCTTGGTCGGCTTGTAGGTGCGCGGGTACATCACCCAGTCGGGCCTGTACTTGTTCATGACAGTCTTGACGCCGATGTCGCAGAAGTGATCGTCGTCGAAGCCGCTAACGATGACTCCAACGAGCTTCTTGCCCGCGAGAATCTTGGCGAGTGCGCCGATGACGTGCGTTTCACCTTCTTTAAGCGTTGCGGGCAGGAGTGTGTCGATGATGACCGCATCGCTCTTGCCGGTGATGACCACGAATTGGCCTTGGCCAACGTGGAGCGTGTAGATATTCATTTTCGTGCGCGCCTTTTCCGGGGTATTGAGATTGCGAACCCAATGCCGCGGCTCGACCGCAGTGCGAGCGTTCTGCTCGGCAGGTCAGTCACTCTTTCCGGACTTCGGGACTGCCAAACGAGAGGAGGGACTCATCCGACAATGTACAGATCTTACATCTTCGGTATTGCGAGTAAAGTGCAATACATCTTGTAATACCAAAATCAATAGGGCGCGCCAACACGCCAACTGCGGCGGCAGCACAGCGATGGGCCTCTAGGTTATTCACACAGGAATCACACCGATTGCTTGAGACCCGCGCTGGTATTGGTGCGGACGGGGGTTCAAATCCCCCCAGCGCCGAGATAGGTCACTTTAGCAGGCGTTCTTTTTGGATTTTTAATTGCGTTGTGGCTTGTTGCTCAATCCTCGCGAGATTTGTGCAGATTGATGCGACGGTCTCAATCTGTCTATGAAATCTCTCGATCTAGATCTAGCGTTCCAATTCTCTTGGCTTGATCTCATATTCGCGATCTTAAATATTCACGCAAGGTTGCATCGGTAGCGTAGACATAGCACCCTTTCATTCCGCGTGTCATGAGCGTACGGTAGGTGTTTTTGATGATCAGGTCTGCCAACCTTATGGCGCCTTCCGGGTTCTCCTTAGCCATTTTTACAAACCCCTTCATCGTCTTGTCGTGCCTATCGCGTGCCCGAGGGACTGTTTTCAATGTGCCCTCGTCGATCACCAAGTCCGGACCGATGATGACTCCGATGTAGTCAACTTCCAGGCCCTGACAGGTGTGAATGCACCCAACTTGGCGGACTGACTCTGGTGCCACAATCCAAAGGCTCCCATCTTGATCTAGGTTCCACTGTCGTTCATAGTCTTCAATGACTATGTCCATCAACTTGGGGTTCTTCTTGCTTTGCCAGGGCCAGCAGTAGCCAGCAACTACCCTGGCGCGGTAGTTTTTGTTCTTGGATTCGATCGCTTCATGAAGCTCAGTTGGGTCGTCGAACACCTGAAAGTCAAAAGGGATGTCATCTAACCTGTGATTGACCGTAGGACGTATCTGAAGCACATGGTCGATCCAGGCAAGATAGCCATCCGAACCCGCACAGCGGAACTGTGAAGTCAATGTGTATTCTTCGACCTGTGCTCCTTTGGCTATGGCAAATTCCCGGATCGCCGCCTTTGTCCCCACATCTTTGAGCGTTACGCGCTGGTCTTCGTCTATGAAAAAAACAGCGCATTTTGCAGAGTGGATCAACTCCTTGATTTGATGAGTCCCAAGGTTGCCATAGAAGCCGCTTTTCTCTGTCAGCCGATGGGCCTCATCGACCACCAGCATGTCGAATGCATCCAGCTTGGTTTCAGTGAAAGCACCAGAACCACCAAAGAGATTGATCAGGTGGGCATGCTCGGGGGTTTGAAGCAGTTTGTCACTGTATACGGCGCGAGGAGCTGCATTTTTGGAGATGTATTTGACGGATAGCCCATCCCGTAGTGCGGCCAGCAGATTGACGGCGACGACAGACTTGCCTGTCCCTGGGCCACCTTCAATGATCACAACCCGTGGCTTCCCGGAGGCGTTCGCCTGAAGGCAGGCCGCCTTGGCTGCTTCGAAAATTTCCTTTTGATCATCGATCAGCGCGAATTCGCTATTGCCTTTCAGCAACTTTCCAACGACGTCTGCCAACGCCTTAGACGGTCTCAGACGCCCGTTATCAAGGTCGAAGAGTATTTGTTTTCCTCGCCCGTGCCGAATGTGTTGTTTGATGAATTCGCGCAGACGCTTTCGGTCCTCGTCCCCTTTCAAGAAGAGCGGTGCCTTTTCGATATAAGGTTGGTAATGTGAGGCATTGATCACGCCGTCTGCAGGGTAGTTGTGCAGGTACGCACAAGGCCGAAGTTCAAGGCCGCCTTCGTAAACGGCTTCATTGAAGCCTTCCAAGAAGGCCGTATACGACCAAGCCTGATAGCTCGGGTGGACCCGAACTTGGGCAGATTGGTTGACGCCTCGCAGTAGGACGATGGCATCTCGATCCGTCGCATCGACAGCAGACCATTGCTTGAGTTCAATGACCACCAACCTACGGGAACCATCATCAGCGTGCCCCGCCAGAATCACGTCAATTCGCTTGGCCGTCTGTGGAAGTATGAATTCAACTGCGACACCGACATCGTCAGCAATATCTGGATCTCGAAGTACCCGAGCCACGTAGCCAAGTGACTCTCGCCAAGAGCGGATTTCTGCCGCTGCAACCTTACGCCCGGTGGCCGTTTGGTACTTTGTGTGGATCACATCCTCAATATCTCGATCATCGAAGTCTTGAAGAAACTCATTTTTATCAGCCTGGTAGACGATCATGGCTTGTTGAGCTGGTCGTACTTCGTGCTAACGCCCCGGGATTTTTCGACGGGGTATTTCGCTGCGTTGATTTGAAGCTTGTTGGCTATTGCCACGTTGAGATCAACGCCTAGCACATCGACCAGACGTATGAGGTACATCGCGACATCCGCCAGTTCCGCTTTCACCGCATCTTTGGTTTTTAGGGCAGTCGCGGCGTTGTGCGATTCGGCCTCAGTCATCCACTGGAAGATCTCAGTCAGTTCACCCACCTCACCCGAGAGCGCCATGACCAGATTTTTTGGCGAGTGAAATTGCTCCCAGTCCCGCTCTGCTGCAAATTGGCGCAATGCCACTGCTGTCCCGCGCACATCAATCAGAACTTGATCCACGTCCCTGCCCCTTTCATTTGGGGCAGATTGTTACAGACTGTGGGGCTTTGTGTTTTCTAGGAGGAGAGGCCTTTGGCACACGATCCACTCAAGTGCCCTGTGCTAGGGCGGACGGCAGCTGATGTTGGCCGCAGAGATCGACCTGCCCCAGCTAGTTTGACTTGATGATTCGGCACGGCGGTGATTGCAATGGCTTTTGGATCACGACATGTGTACGACTATCTCCACCGGAATTGATCATTCCAATGCGGGTTAGGGTGGTCTTGCTGACATGACCCGTCGCTACCACCAGACGAAACAGAGCGTGCGCCCGAATGATCGAATGGATATCCGGCCGCACGCGCCAGACAGCCCGCCCTCACTCCCCCCGCGCCTCCCTCATCAACCCACTCTCATCCGTCACCACCCCGATCACCTTGGCCAGCTGCCGGCTCACGCTGATGTAGGCGTGGCCCAGGCGGCTGTCGAAGTACAGCGA
>Ga0187844_10002229_pt1 | contig 13943 bp, 15 predicted proteins | sample SpaLakP09_SKY_50_FD_134517 | JGI IMG/M metagenome (GOLD analysis project Ga0187844, IMG submission 134517) | Oligotrophic lake water microbial communities from Sparkling Lake, Wisconsin, USA - SP09_SKY_50 | ecosystem: Environmental > Aquatic > Freshwater > Lake | place: USA: Sparkling Lake...
CGCCCAGCATGTCCAGCGCGGGGAACTGGCGCTGCAGGCACTGCAAGGCGTTGTTCAGGTAGTCCACCGAGATGTCCACCGCCACATAACGCGCCGGCTGCAGCAGGCCGAACAGGCGCGCCGCCTTCTCGCAGTTGCCCGCGCCCAGGTCCACCAGCGTGGCGCCCCGGGGCACCTCCGCGGCGATGGCGGCCCCATGCGCGGCCAGCAAGGCGGCCTCGGTGCGCGTGGGGTAGTACTCGGGCAGTTCGGTGATGGCGTCGAACAGGCGCGAACCCAGCGGGTCGTAAAGGTACTTGGGCGAGGTCCGTGCCGGCGTGGCCAGCAGGCCCTGGGCCAGCTCCTGGCGCAGCGCCGCGCGGTCTTCGTGGTGGAGCTGGAAAAAACGCGGCTGGCGCAGCCCGGTGGATGACATGCGGCCAATATAGCAGTGCCGCCCCGCACCAGGCGCCTCGGGCATTGTGGTTTCCACGGCTGGCGCCCCTTGCCATCCTGGCGCACAATGCCCGGTCTAGCTGTTTACACTAGACTTCAAAGTGTAGACAATTTGGGCCTGGAACCGACCACGCGCACCCCAGACGGGCGGGCCGGCTCCACGCACTGCATCGATACAGGAGACCCTCATGAAACGTCGTACCCTGCTGGGCGCCAGCCCCCTGCTGCTGGCCCCCGGCCTGCTGCACGCACAAAGCTACCCGAACAAGCCCATCCGCTACATCGTGCCGGTGTCGGCCGGCGGCGGCAGCGACATGGTAGGCCGCACCGTCACCGAGCGCTGGGGCAAGCTGCTGGGCCAGACCTTCGTAGTCGACAACCAGGGCGGCGGCGGCGGCGTCATCGCCAGCCAGAACACGGCCAAGGCCGCGCCCGACGGCTACACGCTGATGCAGGGCTACGTGGCCACACACGGCACCAGCCCGGCCACGCGCAAGCTGCCTTACGACGCCATCAAGGACTTCACCCCCGTGGGCATGATCGGCGGCACACCCAATGTGCTGGTGGTCAATGCGGCCATCCCTGCCAAGGACGTCAAGGAGTTCGTGGCCTACCTGCGCGCCAACATGGGCAAGGTCAGCTACGGCTCGGCCGGCGCGGGCTCGCTCACCCACCTGACCATGGAGTTGTTCAAGCAGCAGATCGACTCCTTCATGGTGCACATCCCCTACCGCGGCGTGGCCCCGGCCTTCACCGACCTGATCGGCGGCCAGACCCAGGCCATGTTCACGGGCCTGGCCGCGGCGCTGCCGCACATCCGCTCGGGCCGCGTACGCGCCCTGGCCGTGACCGGCCGCACGCGCCACCCGCAGCTCAAGGACACGCCGACGCTGGACGAGCTGGGCTACAAGGGCTTCGACGCCATGCAGTGGTACGGCGTGGTGGGCCCGGCCCAGATGCCGGCCGCCGTCGTCAAGCAGCTCAACGACACGCTCAACACCGTGCTCAAGGCACCGGACATGCGCGAGAAGCTCTCGATCGAAGCGATTGAGCCCATGCCCATGAGCCCCGAGGCCTTCGGCAAGTTCATGCGCGAGGACATCGCGCGCTGGACCCGGCTGGCCAAGGACCGCAACATCCAGCTCGACAGCTGATATCCCCCGGCGATCCGGTAACAAGCCAGGTCGCTCCTTTTTTAATAGCAACCGAAGATTCTTCCATGGCCCGCAATACCCAGGTCACCGCCGACCACAACGCCCCCGCCGTCACCCAAACCCTGGCCCGTTTTGTGGCCAGCCATCCCTCCCGCGGCTGGAGCGACGCGGTGGACCACGAAGCCCACCGCACTTTCATGAACTGGCTGGGTTGCGCCGTGGGCGCCGCGCAGCACGAGTCGGCCCACGCCGCGCTCGGTGCGGTCGCCATGCTGCAACCGGCGCAACAGGCCAGCGTGCTGGGCCGCGCCGACAAGGTGGACATGGCCAGCGCCGCGCTGGTCAACGGCATCACCTCGCACACCTTCGACTTCGACGACACCCACCTCAAGACCATCATCCACCCGGCCGGCCCCGTGGCCTCGGCCGTGCTGGCGCTGGCCGAGCACAAGGGCATGAGCGGCCGCGCCGTGATCGACGCGCTGGTGCTGGGCATCGACGTCTCCTGCCGCGTAGGCAACACCATGTACCCCGAGCACTACGACCGCGGCTGGCACATCACCGGCTCCACCGGCACGCTGGGCGCGGCCGCCGGCTGCGCGCGCCTGCTGGGCCTGGACGAACAGAAGACCGCCATGGCGCTGGGCATCGCCGCCTCGCAGCCCGTGGGCATGCGCGAGCAGTTCGGCACCATGACCAAGCCCTTCCACCCGGGCGGCGCGGCGCGCGCCGGCCTGATGTCGGCGCTGCTGGCCAGCCAGGGCTTCACGGCCAGCCCCAAGGCGCTGGAAGCGCCGCGCGGCATGATCCAGACCATCTCCACCAAATACGCCTGGAACGAGATCACCGACGAACTCGGCCAGCGCTTCGAGATCTCCTTCAACAGCTACAAGCCCTTTGCCTGCGGCATCGTGATCCACCCCAGCATCGACGCCTGCAGCCAGCTGCGCGCCCAGGGCGTGACGGCCGAGCAGGTCGAGCGGATCGAGCTGAAAGTCCACTCGCTGGTGCTCGAACTCACGGGCAAGAAGGAACCGGCCGACGGCCTGCAGGGCAAGTTCAGCGTCTACCACGGCTGTGCCTGCGGCCTGATCTTCGGCAAGGCCGGTGAAGACCAGTACGCCGACGACATCGTCAACCGCCCCGACATGGTGGCCCTGCGCCGCAAGGTCGTGGCCACGGTGGACGACAGCATCGACGAGGCCAGCGCCGACGTGACCGCCGTGCTCAAGGACGGCCGCCGCGTACACGTCTTCGTGAAACACGCCATCGGCTCGCTGGAGAACCCCATGACCGACGCCATGCTGGAGGGCAAGTTCCACGACCTGTCCGATCCGGTGATCGGCCAGGGCAAGACCAGCGAACTGATCGCCGCCTGCTGGAAACTGGGCAGCATCGGCGACGTGCGTCAGCTCACCGCTCTGGCACGCCCCTGAAACGGGCCGCCCCCTGCCTCGCTGCTGCTCAGCAGCAGCGTGCAGCGACGGCAGGAGCCGCGCCTGGTGTCCCCGTCAGCGAGGACACCGGTGCCGCCTCGTAGGCCGGCAGAGGCACGTCCATGCCCCGATTCGGTGCCAGGCGCAGGAAGGCGCCCAAGGCCGTCAGCAGCAGGGCCGCGCTGACGATGATGGCCACCGGATAATACAGATTGCCCGCCAGGTCCAGCTGGCTGTACTTGATGACCATCATCAGCCCTTCGAGCGCGAGCGCCACGCAGACCGTGCCGATGAAACGCGGCAACGTGCGCCGCAGCATGACGATCACGTCATGCTCCGCCTCGGCGCCATAGCCGTATTCCTTGCTGATCACCAGCGCCACCTCGAACACCGCCATCGAGATCACGCTGGCGTTGACGATCTTCACGATGATCTGCGTGATCTCATCACCGTTCAGCAGATGCCCCACGGCTGCCACCAGCGTGGTGATGATGATGGTGGCCGAAATTCCGAAAAAGAGCAGCGTGAAGCCGCGTGCGAAGGTTTTCTGGATGGCAAGTACAAATGCATCGTTTCTCATGTGGGTCCTTTGCTGGTCCCGGTGGCAGCCCGCCGGGCATCGATAAAACCGTTTCCGATCAGGGCCATCCGTTCGCGCAGCTGCAGCTCCAGTTGCAGGGCAGGAACCATGCGGCCGCGACGCCCCGCGGCCGGGAACACGTCGACCCGCACACCCAGCTCCGCCATATCCGGCAGCCAGTGGTCCAGAAAGGCCGACACCTCGATACAGGCCGGCAGATAACCGTCCCAGTCGCCGCTGGCGCAGGCTGAGGCATACACCGGGTGCGGCCAGACCGGCAAACCGGCATGCCCCTGTGGATCGGCCAGCGTCACCCAGCCTCGCGGGTCCAGCAGGCCCCACAAACGTTCGGAGCTCGCAGCCTCGCGCAGGAAGTACAGGTAGCGTTCGTCCTCGGGCAGGGCCAGGACGGCCAGGCACTGCGGGGGCAGGGCCAGGGATGACTCAGGCATCACGCGCCCCGGCATGGCCGCCAGGCACCCGCCTGGTCAGGAAAGTGTTGCGCCCTGCATGTGTGTAGACCCAGTGCGTATACATCGTCCACCATCGGAAACAAGACAGCAGCTTAGGCCAGGCACGCGCCGACGCAAAGCAAAACAATATTTTGTTTCCAACGTTACGGCCTGCCGCGGCGAACGTTGATGCCTGGCCCTCAGCGCGGTGGGCCGCTGCGCGTACGCCGCTGTTCGCGTTGCATGTAAAGGTACAGCCCCTCCACCTTCTCGCGCGCCCAGGGCGTCTTGCGCAGGAAGGTGAGGCTGGACTTGATACTGGGGTCCGCACTGAAGCAGCGCACCGGGATGCGCTCGGCCAGGCCAGGCCAGCCGTAGTGCGCCACCAGCGCGGTGACGATGGCCTCCAGCGTCAGGCCGTGCAGGGGGTTGCGCGGCTGGGCCGGGGGCGACGTCGACACGGGCAGCCCGTCCGCGTTCAGGTCGCGATGGCGGCCTGGGCGCGCCGCTTGCAGGCCAGCGCCGACTTGATGACGTCGCGCTCCTGCACACCATACATCTCGGCGAACTCGCGCGGGCTCTTGCCGCTGGCCTCGAAAGCCTTGTTCAGGGCCTCCTGGCGGGCGATCCTGCCCGCGCTTTCACTCAGCGCTTCGTCCAGCACGGCGGCGATGGTCTCGTCGGCGGGCTGCACGCGTTCCCGATAGTCCTGGCGGCTCAGGCCCGAAGCTTCGAAGGCGGCCGACAGCTGGGCGCGCAACTTCGGAGACAGATCCTCCTGGGTGCGGGCCTGGCGACGGCGGTGCAGCTCCACCACGGCCTGGTACACATGCTCGGGCGCCACCTCCTCCACGGCCACGCCGTCCAGGTCATGCCGGGCCTTGGCCGCGGCCACGCATTGCAGGTAAGGCGTGGAACGCGCATGCACGGCCAGCGCGGCCTTGAGGCTGTCGCGCTGGAACACCTCGGGATGCCGCGCCAGCAGGTCCTGGAAGATGCCGCGCTTGAGCGGCAGGAACTCGGCGCCGAACAGGTGGGGATACAAGCCGAAGAGCTGCTCCAGCACCGGCAGCGCGGACTGCTTGCGATCGGCCAGGCTGGTCCTGCCTTCGGATTTGACAGCGGGAGCCTCGGGGGCAGCCGGCGTTTGCGCCGGGGTTTCGGGAGACAGGGTAGGACTGGTCGTCATGGGTGTCGAATTTCGGAGAAGGCCACATTGTCGGTCACCCGGGCCGACATGTCTGCGCAGGTAGACTCCCCGCATGACCTGGCACGCTTCGCTGCAACTGGATTACACCCGCGACGGCGCGCGTTGCCTCGCGCACTACCGCCACGAAGGCCCGCTGCGCATCCTGCAAAGCCTCTATCCCGAAGGCGAGGCCATCTGCCACAACGTGCTGGTGCACCCGCCCGGCGGCCTGGTGGGCGGCGATACGCTGGACATCCAGCTGAGCGTCGGCCCCGGCGCGCACGGCCTGGTCACCACGCCCGGCGCCACACGCTTCTACCGCAGCAGCGGCGAGGTCGCGCGTCAGCTGGTGCATGCGCGCCTGGAAGCCGGTGCGCGCCTGGAATGGCTGCCGCTGGAGGCGCTGGCCTACAACCAGTGTCGCGCGGAAAACAAGGCCGTGTTCGAACTGGCACCCGGTGCCGAACTCATGGGCTGGGACGTGACCGCCCTGGGCTTGCCAGCGGCAGACCTGCCGTTCACCGAAGGCACGTTCGCGCAGCATCTGGAAGTGCCCGGCGTCTGGCTGGAGCAGGGCCGCATCGCCGCCAGCGACACCCGCCTGATGGACGGCCCGCTGGGCCTGGCCGGCCAGCGCTGCATGGCCACGCTGTTTTTCGTGGCGGGCGAGCCCATCGCACGCGCGCGGCGCGAAGCTGCACTGGACATGGTGCGCGAACTGATCGAAGCGCACGCCCTGTGCGCCACCGCCGGCGCCACCAGCCCCCACCCCCAGGTGCTGGTGGTGCGCGTGCTGGCCCCGCTGGTAGAGCCGGCCATGGGCCTGCTCAAGAGCCTGCGCGCCGCCTGGCGCCAGCAGCTCTGGCAGCTGGAAGCGGTGCCGCCGCGCATCTGGGCGATGTAAAGAACCGAAGGATTAAATGCGTGCGGCCTGCGCAAAGGCCGCGCCCAGGAACTCCACCATGGCGCGCACCTTGTGCGACAGGTGGTACCGACTGGGGTAGACCACGCTGATGTCCAGTTCCGGCCCCGCGTACTGCGGCAGGATCTCCACCAGACGGCCCGCCTTGAGGTCTTCGCCCACCAGGAAGCTGGGCTGGAACACGATGCCCTGGTCGGCCAGCGCGGCAGCGCGGCAGGTGTCGCCGCTGTTGCTGCGCAGGCGGGGGTGCACCTCGATGCTGCGCGCGCCCTGCGGACCGCTGAAGTGCCACTGCTCGCCGGTGGCCAGGTAGGTGTAGGCCATCACGTCGTGGTCGCCGATGTCGTCCAGGTCGCGGATGGGCGCGGCCTGCTGCAGGTAACGCGGCGAGGCGCACAGCACCAGGCGCGTGCCGCTGATGCGCCGCGCGATCAGCGAGGAACTGGCCAGCTGGCCTACGCGCACGGCCAGGTCGTAGCCCTCCTCAATCAGGTCCACCACCCGGTCGTTGAGGTTCACCTCCAGCTCCACGCGCGGGTGGATGCGCAGGAACTCGCCCCACAGCGGCGCCAGGTGGCGGATGCCGAAGGTCAGCGGCGCGGTGACCTTGAGCAGGCCCTGCGCCTGCACGGCCGAGGCGCTGACCGCGGCATTGGCGTCGTGCAGCTCACCGAGGATCTGCACGCAGCGCTGCAGGTAGTCGGCCCCGGCGTCGCTCAGGGAGAGGCGGCGCGTGGTGCGCTGCATCAGCCGCACGCCCAGGCGCGCCTCCAGTTCGCTGACATGACGCGAGACCATGGCCTTGGACATGCCCAGCTTGTCGGCCGCTTTCACGAAGCTGCCCAGCTGCGCCACCGCCACGAAGGATTCGATCTCTTTGAACTGGTCCATGCCGCTTTTCCGCCTGTTCTTGGTCCTATTGTTTCATTTCATTGATCAATGAGTCAACCAATAGCTTATTTATCTATGGATCAAGCGCCAATACAGTACATCCAGTGCCGCAACAAGCGGTGCAGACAGGAAACCCCATGAACCAGCCCCAGGCCCTCATCCTCCAGCAGCCCAGTTCCAAGGCAGCGCAGCTCATCCTGCTGTTCCACGGCGTGGGTTCGAACGCGCAGTCCCTCGCCGGCCTGGGCCAGGCCTATGCCCAGGCCTTCCCGCAGGCCATGGTGGTCGCGGTGGACGCACCCCATGCCAGCGAACTCGCCCCCGGCGGCCGGCAATGGTTTTCCGTGACCGGTGTGACGGAAGAGAACCGCCCGGCCCGCGTGGACGCGGCCCTGCCCGCTTTTGAATTCGCCGTGCGCCACTGGCAGGAACGCTCGGGCGTGGACACCGCAGGCACGGCCCTGGTGGGCTTCTCGCAGGGCGCCATCATGGCGCTGGCCTCGGCGCTGCGCCCCGAGCCGGTGGCTGCCCGCGTGATCGCCATTGCCGGGCGTTTTGCGCGCCTGCCCGAGGCGCCCTTGCACGAGGGCAGCACCCTGCACCTGCTGCACGGCAAGGCCGACGCGGTCATGCCCTACAGCCACGCCATCGACGGCGCCATGCGCCTGAAGGCGCTGGGCACGGATTTCACGGCCGACGTGCTGCCCTTCATCGGCCACGAGCTGCACCCCGATCTCATGGAGCTGGCGGTAGAGAAGCTGCAGCAGCACGTGCCGGCGCGGCTCTGGCTGCAACCCGGTGAGGAAACCACCGCAAAGGACAACGCATGAACAAGACCCTGCCCAGCCTTTTTGTCTCGCACGGCGCCCCGCTCTTCGCCGTGGACGCCGGCAGCACCGGCCCGGCCCTGCGGGCCTGGGCCCAGGCGCACGGCAAGCCCAGCGCCATCGTGGTGATGTCGCCGCACTGGATGGCGCGCACGCCCCTGGTGATGGGCACGCCCGCGCCGCAGACCTGGCACGACTTCGGCGGTTTCCCGCCCGAGCTCTACCAGCTGCAATACCCCGCGCCGGGCCAGCCTGCGCTGGCGCAGGAGATGGTGGCGCTGCTGCAGGCCGCCGGCATCGAGGCCGGCCTGGACAACCGCCGGCCCTTTGACCACGGCACCTGGGTGCCGCTGCTGCACATGTACCCCGAAGCCGACGTCCCTGTGGTGCAAGTCGCCCTGCCCGCCAACTGGGGCCCGGCCCAGGTCCATACGCTGGGCCGCGCGCTGCGCCCGCTGAGCGAACGCGGTGTGTTGCTCATGGGCACGGGCAGCATGACGCACAACCTGGGCGAGTTCTTCGGCGGCCAGACCGAGGCCGCGCCCTACGTCATCGAATTCAGCCGCTGGGTGGAAAGCAGGATCGCCAGCGGCGACACCGCAGCCCTGCTGGACTACCGCCAGCAGGCCCCGCACGCCCAGCGCGCGCACCCGACGGAAGACCACTTCCTGCCGCTGTTCTTCGCGCTGGGCGCGGCGGCCGAGGGCGCGAAGCCCGACTACCTGAGCCGCGAGGTCATGTACGGCATGCTGGCCATGGATGCGTTTGCACTAGAGTCCTGAGACCCATGCTCCTTGCCACCCCGTCCCCCATGCCCGTCCTCCTGCGTGTCTTCCCGTTTTCCCGCCTGCGTACCGTACTGTTCGGCGCAGCCCTTGGGCTGGCGCTGTCCGCTGCAGCGGCCCCGCCCAAGTTCGAGGACAGCATGGCGCAGCGCATGCAGGCCTGCACGGCCTGCCACGGCGAGCAGGGCCGCGCCGGTCCCGACGGTTACTACCCGCGCATCGCCGGCAAGCCGGCCGGCTACCTCTACCAGCAGCTACTGCATTTCCGGGACGGCCACCGCAACTACCGCCTGATGACGCAGCTGGTGGAGCCGCTGAGCGAGCCCTACCTGCGCGAGATCGCCGACCACTTCGCCGCGCTGGACCTGCCCTACCCGGCACCCGCCCCGGTGGACCTCACGCCGCAAGACCGCCAGCGCGGCGAACAGCTGGCCCTGCGCGGCGACCCGGCGCGCCAGCTGCCGGCCTGCGTGCAATGCCATGGCAGCGCGCTCACCGGCGTGTTGCCCGCCACGCCCGGCCTGCTGGGCCTGCCGCGCGACTACCTGAACTCCCAGCTCGGCGCCTGGCGCAACGGCTTGCGCCGCACCCAGGCGCCCGACTGCATGGCCACCATCACGCAGCGCCTGAGCATGAGCGATGTGTCGGCCGTGAGCGGCTGGCTGGCCAGCCAACCCCTGCCTGCCTACACCCGGCCCGCGCGGGCCCTGCCCAAGCCGCTGCCGCTGGACTGCGGCGCTGTGCATGGCCACACCGCCGACGCCAGCTCCGCCAAGGTGCCGGGAGGCCAGCGATGAGCGCCCCGCATCACGACGCGCGCCGCAGGCAACAAGACTGGCTGCGCCCCGTGCTGGCGCTGGGCCTGCTGCTCGCGGCCCTGCTCGCCTGGCTGCTGTGGCCGGCCACGCCGATCACCGTGACCAGCCCCTCCACCCCGGCAGCAGATGCCGGCACCATCGAACGCGGCCGCTACCTGGCCACGCTGGGCAACTGCCAGCACTGCCACACCGCGCGCGGCGGCGCCCCCTATGCCGGCGGGCGCGCCATCACCACGCCCTTCGGCACGGTCTACAGCAGCAACCTCACGCCCAGCCCCGCGGGCCTGGGCAGTTGGAGTGGCGACGACTTCTGGCGCGCACTGCACCACGGCCAGTCGCGCGACGGGCGCTGGCTGTCGCCGGCCTTCCCGTACAACAACACCACGCACATCACGCGGACCGACAGCGACGCGCTCTACGCCTTCCTGCAGCAGCTCCAAGCGGTGGATGTCCCCGCGCCAGCGCACCAGCTGCGCTGGCCCTTCAACACCCAAGCCGCGCTCAAGGTCTGGCGCACGCTGTACTTCGAGGAAGGCCAGGCCGACATCACGGCTGCCGGCTTGCCGGCCAACGCCATGGAACTGCAGCGCGGCGCCTACCTGGTGCGCGGCCTCGGGCACTGCAGCGCCTGCCACGCGCCGCGCAACGCGCTGGGCGCCAGCGGCCTGGACCCGGCCGGCGGCCTGATCCCGGCGCAGAACTGGTATGCCCCTTCGCTCACCAACCCGCTCGAGGCGGGTGTGCAGGACTGGCCCGTGGACGACATCGTGGCACTGTTGCGCGACGGCCGCGCCGGCACGGCGGTGGTCACCGGCCCCATGGCCGAGGTGGTGCAGCACAGCACGCAGCACTGGCAAGCGGCCGACCTGCGCGCCGTGGCGCTGTACCTGCAGCAGTTGCCGCGTACCGAGACGCCGCGCGCCGCTGCCCAGGCCGCGGCGCCAGCGCCGCTGGGCGCCAAACTGTACGAGCAACATTGCGCCCAATGCCACGGCGAACAAGGCCAGGGCATCCGCGGGCGGGACGGCCAGTGGGCCTACCCACCGCTGGCAGGCAACCGCGCCGTCACCCTGGCCTCACCGGCCAACCTGGTGCAGATGGTCCTCAACGGCGGTTTTGCGCCGGCCACCACGGCGCACCCGCGCCCCTTCGGCATGCCGCCTTTTGTGCTGACGCTCAGCGACCGCGAGGTGGCCACCCTGCTGACCTACCTGCGCACGCAGTGGGGCCACCAGGCCCCGCCGGTGAGCGAGCTGGATGTGCAGCGCCTGCGCGAGAGCGCGACGCGTTGAACGCAGAGGGTGGACCGCCGGGCCGGGCTCAGCCCAGGTACTTGAACAGGCCGTAGGCGGCCAGCACGCCGGTGAGCACCAGCATCAGGGTCTTGACCAGGCGGGTGGGCACCAGCGCACCGATGACGCTGGCGATGAGGATGGCGGCGAAGATGTAGGTCGTTTTCATGCCGCGATGTTAAGGCACCTAGCCCTGCACTTCGAACAGCGTGCCCAGGCCGCCGGCGTGGTGCTCCAGCACATGGCAGTGGATCAGCCAGTGGCCCGGGTTGTCGGCCACGAAGGCCACCTCCACCCGGTCGCCCGGGGCCAGCAGCACCGTGTCGCGCCAGGGGCGTTCGGCCAGGGCCTGGCCGTTGCGCGACAAGACGCGGAAGTGGTGGCCATGCAGGTGCATGGGATGCCACCAGGCCGTGTTGTTCTCGAAGCCCAGGCGCACGCTGCCGCCCCGCGGCACGCGGAACTCGGCCGCATGTTCGGCGTGTGCCCTGTCGTGGCTCATGTGGGCCTGGCCGTTGATGGTCCAGGCCGGGGCCGCTTCGCGCGCGCCACCCAGCAGGCGCAGGCGCCGCGCCTCGCGGTCGGCCGTCGACTCCTGCGGCCAGCCGTCGCGGCTCATGGCGCCGCCGCCCAGCTGCAGGGTGTGCACCAGCGCGGTGGCCAGGTCCGGCTCGGGCAGGGGCTCGCGCTGCGCGGGCAAGGGCGCTGCGCGCGCGGCGCTGTCCTTGCCCTGCACCTCCAGCGTGGCCAGCGCGCGTTCGCCGCGGCCATAACTGTCCTTGAACTGGAAGCGGCCGGCGCGCGTGGCATCGATGATGAAATCCGTGCGCATGCCCGGGCCCAGCAGCAGCTCGCCGTCCCAGGGCACGGCCGCGGCAGCGGGCATGCCGTCTCGCGCGATCAGCCAGGCCGGCAAGCCTTCGAGGCTGAGCGCAAAGATGCGCGCGTTGGCTGCGTTGATCAGGCGCAGGCGGATGCGCTGGCCGCTGCGCAGCGCCTGCACCAGGTCCACCTGCCCGTTCACCGTGAGGCGCTGGCCCAGGCGGCCGGCGTGCGCCACGTCGTGGAAGTTGTAGAAGTTCTCCGCGATGCGGCCCTGCGCGTCGAGCCGCCAGTCGTCCAGCAGCCAGACCAGGTCCAGGTCCACGGGCGGCGGCGCATCGTCCTCCACGATCAGCGCACCGGCCAGGCCACGGTCCACCTGCTCGGGCGTGCCCAGGTGCGGGTGGTACCAGTAGGTGCCGGCGTCGGGCAGTGCGAAGCGGTAGGGAAAGCGTTCACCCGGCGCCACCGGCGCCTGGGTGAGACCGGGCACACCATCCATGGCGTTGGGCAGGCGGATGCCATGCCAGTGGATGGTGCTGGGGTCGGGCAACTGGTTGTGCAACACCAGGTCCAGCACCGCACCGCGCTTGAAGCGCAGCACCGGGCCGGGCACCTGGCCTTCGTAGGCCCAGACCGGCAACGCGGGCTGGCCGGCGGCCGCGAGCGTGGCGGGGGCCGCGCTGAGGGTGCGAGGGGGGGCGGCCGAGGCCAAGTGCGGCAGCGACAGTGCGGGGGCACAGGCCAGGGTCTGCAGCAGTTCACGGCGCTTCATGGATGGTCGCTCCTGTCGATCCACCGTAGCTTACCCGCTGTGGAATTCCACCCCATCTCTGCAGCATCGTGCTGGACTGCGGCTCGCTCCAAACGCGCGCCATCATCGAAGACAATCACAGAGACACGTCATCCGGCCATTCAGAGACGGCTTGTCCAGACAAATCTCACTCAAAACCCATGTCCACCTTCCCGCCCTGCCCCCAGTGCCACTCCGAGTACACCTACGAAGACGGCGACAACTACGTCTGCCCTGAATGCGCGCATGAATGGCCCCGCGTGGCCGAGGCCGCTGCGCCGGAGCAGCGCGTGTGGAAGGATGCGCACGGCAAGCTGCTGCAGGACGGCGACACCGTGACCTTGGTCAAGGATCTCAAGCTCAAGGGCTCCTCCACGGTGGTGAAGGTGGGCACCAAGGTCAAGAACATCAAGCTGGTGGACGGTGACCACGACATCGACTGCAAGATCGACGGCATCGGGGCGATGCAGCTGAAAAGCGAGTTCGTCAAGAAGGCCTGAGCCCGGCCAGCTGGCTCCGGTCGGACCATTTTGCGCACACAGGGCGTGCGACCGTGATTTCTGCACAGATATCACGCTGACGCCACTGGCCGTGGCGGCCGTGCCTGGCTATGATGGGTCAAGCCACAGATCAGGGAAGCACCCACCGCATGACGCTTGACCTCATCTACAGCACCGCGCTCCTGCTCGCCTTGTCGGCGCTGTACGAGTTCAATCTCCGCGTCTGGGGCGACCGGGTGGGCGCTGCCCGGGTCTGCGCCGGCCTGATCTTCGGCGCCATCTGCATCTTCGGCATGCTGCACCCGGCCAATCTGGCGCCCGGCGTGATCTTCGATGCCCGCTCGGCCATCCTGGGCGTGGCCGGTATCTTCGGCGGCCCGCTGGTGGCGATCATCGCCGGCCTCATCGCCGGGGCCTACCGCCTGTGGCTGGGCGGCGCCGGCGCCATCGTGGGCGTGACCGTCATCACCACCTCGGTGCTCTTCGGCCTGGCCATGCGCTACGCCCTGCGCCGCGGCTGGGCCCATCCCAAGCTGCTGGACTTCCTGATGTTCGGTGTGCTGCTGCACATCGTCTGCCTCGGCTGGTTCCTGCTGCTGCCGATGCAGCACCTGCAAAAGCTGCTGGAGACGCTGGCCCTGCCCTACCTCTTCGTGCTGGCCCCGAGCACGGCCCTGCTGGCCCTGCTGCTGCAGGACCTGCAGGAGCAGCGACAGTCCAAACAGGCGCTGGCGCGCAGCGAAGCCCTGCGCCGCGCCATCACCCGGGCCTCGCCCGACCTGCTCTTCGTGCTGGACGAGGACGGCCGCTACGTGGAGATCATCTCGCCCGAAGAGCGGCTGCTCTTCGCGCCGATTTCAGAAACCATCGGCAGGCGCATGGACGAGGTGCTGCCCGCCTCCGAGGCCCGGCGCTTCCACGACTTCCTGCACCAGACGCTGAAGGCCGGCACGCCGCAGAAGAACGAATACGAGCTCGACACACAGAGCGTGCGGCACGTGTCCGAGGGGCGGGCCCACAGGCTGGACGTGCGGGTGGAGGGCAAGC
>Ga0187844_10002230_pt1 | contig 13941 bp, 13 predicted proteins | sample SpaLakP09_SKY_50_FD_134517 | JGI IMG/M metagenome (GOLD analysis project Ga0187844, IMG submission 134517) | Oligotrophic lake water microbial communities from Sparkling Lake, Wisconsin, USA - SP09_SKY_50 | ecosystem: Environmental > Aquatic > Freshwater > Lake | place: USA: Sparkling Lake...
ACAACTGAATCAGGTTTACCAACAAATGTTTCAGTTTGAGATAAACCACTTGCGTCAAGTTGGGATGAATAACCAGCCAAAGCCAATAGGACAATTGCAGTTATCCAACCTGCGCGCTTAGTTTTCTTATCAACAAATTTTGCAACTTTTGCCCAAATTCCTGAAAGTTTCTCATCTTTGGAATCAAAGTGTGGAATTCTTGGCCAAAAAATCCAACGACCAAAAAGAACTAGTAGCGCTGGTAATAATGAAAGCATCGTCACCACGGCGCATGCCACACCAATTGCACCTACTGGACCCAGAGATCTGTTGGCATCAAGTTCAGAAAGAAGTAAAACTAATAATCCAACTGAAACAGTTGCACCAGATGCAACGACTGGTTCAAATACGCCACGCATTGCTTTTCTCATGGCAGTAAATCTTGATTGAACTAAATGAAGTTCTTCTCGGTAACGAGCAATCAGCAACAAACCATAATCTGTGGCAGCTCCAATTACTAGTACCGACAAAATACCTTGAGATTGACCATTCAAAGTGATTATCTCTTCTTTAGCTAAAAGATAAACAATTGCACCGGATAGTGAAAGTGCAATCACTGCGGAAAATAATGGGAAAATCCACAACAATGGGCTTCGATAAACCACAATTAAGATCAAAGCCACCACACCAAGTGTGCTCAATAACAATGTGGTGTCAATTGCTCCGAATGCTCCGAAAAGATCAGCTAAAATACCGCCAGCACCTGTGACATTTGTTTGTAATCCTTCAATATCTTTTCCACCATCTCTAATGGTGTTAACAATGGCGATTAAAGCTGGTTCACCATTTGGTAAAGGAGGAACAATTTTTTTAGCAGAAATCTCGACATTAATCAGTACAGCTTCGCCATCTTGAGATGGGATAGCAAAAGGTTTTGCCCCATCAACTAGATAGTCACTTACTAACTTGCCTTCTCCTTCTTCAATTTTTAAAGATCCGAGGGTAGTAGCAAAGTCGTTTGCTTTGGCAAGATTTTCTTTATTTAGATCGCCGGTAATAACCACTAACACTGGAACAGCGTCAGATGATGTGAACTCTGAGGCCACTGCATTTACTTTTGAAGATTCTGCAGATGAAGGCAAGAAGGCAGCATTATCATTTTCTTGAACTTCGGAAAGTTTTCCAAATATTGGTCCAGCTACACCTGAGATACCCAACCAAATAACCACAACAGCTGCTGCTAAAAATGTGAACTTCTTAGGACTTTTTGATTTCTTGCTTCTTGGCTTGCTCTTCGTAGTCTTTTTTGAGACTGCCTTTTTTGCACGCTTAGTTTTAGCTTTAGGGCTCACGAATTAACTCCTGTTAAATGGGGGTATGAATCAAAGTGCACCAGTTGGTGACGCCGATTTTGTGTTATCACCAGTCTATAGAAGACAACCAAGTTTGCTTTGTTGCCATTCGAGAATACGATTAATACATGACAAACTCTGAGTTAATAATTGAGAATTGGGGCTCAGGGAATGAATACCAATCGACATGGGATCGTCAAAGAGACATACATCACAAAATAGTTTCTGAAAATCATCCAGATGTAGCAGTTTTACTAGAACATCAAAGTGTTTATACCGCGGGCAGATCTACCAAACCAGCAGACAGACCAAATGATGCTTCACCGGTTTTTGATATTGATCGGGGTGGTCGAATCACTTGGCATGGCCCCGGACAAATTGTTTGCTATCCAATTATGAAATTGGATGATCCAGTTGATGTTGTTGCCCATGTGCGCAGACTTGAATTATTAATCATGAATGTTTGTTCCAAACTTGGTTTAGAGACAACTCAAATTGAGGGTCGAAGTGGTGTCTGGGTTAAAGGCAATGGTTTAGTCGACAAAAAAATAGCTGCTATTGGCATAAGAGTTGCCAAGAAAGCAACAATGCATGGTTTTGCTCTTAATTGTAATAATTCCCTTGAGGCCTTTCGCGCAATTGTTCCTTGCGGAATTGGGGATGCCGATGTCACCACTATTTCCCTGGAATTAGGCAGAGATGTGAGCGTGGCTGAAGTTACTCCCCTGATAGAGGAAGAACTCAGAAACGGTGCGCTTAAGCGCAATGTGTCCAAACGTTCTAAAGTAGAAGTCTGATGACAACTGAAATTGTGACCGGGTTAAATCCGGAAGGTAAAAAACTTTTACGTATTGAAGCTCGTAACGCTGAAGTGCCAATTGAGAAAAAACCTGAGTGGATCAAAACCAAACTTAAAACCGGACCAGAATACATCCGCATTAGAGACATGGTTAAAAAAGAAGGTTTACATACAGTTTGCCAAGAAGCAGGTTGTCCAAACATTTTCGAATGTTGGGAAGATCGTGAAGCAACATTTTTAATTGGTGGATCAGCTTGTACTAGACGTTGTGATTTTTGCCTTATTGATACCGGCAAACCAGATCCTCTAGATAGAACAGAACCAGACAAAGTTGCTTTGAGTGTTAAAACTATGGGATTAAAATATGCCACGGTAACTGGGGTAACTCGAGATGATTTGGAAGATGAAGGTGCTTGGTTATATGCCGAAACCATCAGAGCAATACATAAACACAATCCTGAATGTGGCGTGGAAATTCTCACTCCAGATTTCAGTGGCAAGAAAGATTTATTACAACAAGTCTTTGATGCCAAACCAGAAGTTTTTGCACATAATTTAGAAACTGTGCCAAGGATTTTTAAATCAATTAGACCTGCATTTAATTACGAGAAATCACTAGGTGTAATTACCTTGGCCAAAGAAGCAGGAATGATCACTAAATCAAACTTGATTCTGGGCATGGGTGAAGAAAAAGCAGAAATTATTACCGCGTTACAAGATTTAGTCAATGCAGGTTGTGACTTAATCACAATTACTCAGTATTTGAGACCTTCAACGCTGCATCACCCGATTGCTCGTTGGGTCAAGCCAGAAGAATTCGTAGAATTAGGTGACTTAGCTAAAGAATTAGGTTTCGTTGGCGTAATGTCTGGACCGTTGGTTAGATCTTCTTACCGAGCCGGTCGACTATATAAACAAGCACTAGAAGTCAAGAATGGAAAAAATTAGTGGCGAAGAATAAAGAACCAAAAGTAAAAAAAGAAAGATTCAAGACCTTAAAGCAAATAGGTCAAACCTACAAAATAACTCGTCAAACTGACAAACCACTTCCCTTTATAATTCTAGGCACACTTATCGGTACAACTGTGCCACTTGTATTAGTTGCTCAATTTGCTTTTCAATCAACTTTTTCACAGTTAATTACTACAACTTTGGCAGTTTCTACTGGATTACTAGTAACAATTTTTGTTTTTGGTAAGCGTGCTGAGAAGGCAGCTTATGCTCGCATTGAAGGCCAACCTGGTGCTGCAGCTGCAGTGTTAAACACTTTAAGAAAAGGTTGGTTTGTAACTCCCGCTGTTGCTGTGACTAGAAATCAAGATCTTGTGCACAGAGTTATTGGACCAGTTGGCATCGTGTTAGTTGGTGAAGGCTCCCCTAGTCGAGTTGCTCAATTATTGGAAAGTGAAAAAGTTAAAGCTAGAAGAATTGCTGGTGATATTCCTGTTGCTTCCCTAATGGTTGGCAATGGTGAAGGCTTAGTAACTTTTAAAAAGTTAAATAAAACAATTATGAAAATGGGTAAAAAGATTTCTCCAGCTGAATCTCGTGAATTGAGAAACAGATTTGGTGCATCAGGTGCAAGTGCGCTACCTATTCCTAAAGGGGCAATGCCCAAAGGTATGAGAATTCCTAGACGATAGTTAGTTTAGTTTTAGCTATTCGATCGTGTAATCCTCGTGAGTCTGAGTCGGCGAGCAATGGTGGAATCACAACCAAAATTAATAATGTTCTGATCAAGCTTTGAATAAAAGTTGGATTTCTATCAAAACCAATATCTTTGATTCGTAATCCCACAATTCTTTGCCCAAATGATGAACCCATCATCCACGTGAAAAGAGCCACCTCTGTTCCAAAGATGATTAAGGTCAATAAGGAATGTTTCGGTGTTGCATAAGCTGGCGCATTGGGGATAACTTGCACAACCAATATTGCTGCCACCCAATCAAGGATTAGGGCCAAGATTCTCTTTCCAGTCATATCTCCAACCTATTGCCCTGGTCAGTTTTTGGCTATTTATTCTGGGTTTAGAGGCAATTGGGAAAACTTGTTACAAGGCCGAAACAATTGGGATACCAAAGCGATACACCTGTTTAGTAGGTTATGAACCAACAGATTGATGGCCCAGGGTTGTGCCTCCTTCTTTTAAACCAAACGAAAGTTCTATCAGGAGGTTATTGATGTTTAAGAACGCCGCTGAGGCGATCAAGTACATCCGCGAGAACGATATTGAATTCGTTGACGTGAGATTTATGGACTTACCTGGTGTTATGCAACATTTCAACATTCCAGCTAAAGCATTTAATGATTCCGTTTTTGAAGACGGATTAATGTTTGATGGTTCTTCAATTCGTGGTTTCCAAGCAATTCACGAATCAGATATGAAATTAATGCCAGATGTGACCACAGCATTTATTGATCCATTTCGCGAAGCCAAAACATTAGCAATGAATTTCTCAATTAGAGATCCATTCACCAATGAACCATATTCAAGAGATCCAAGAAACGTTGCTGCAAAAGCTGAAGCTTTCTTAAAAGCATCAGGTATTGCTGACACTGTTTATTTTGGTCCAGAAGCTGAGTTCTATATCTTTGATGAAGTTCGTTTTGATAATCAACCACAAGGTTCATTCTTCAAAATTGATTCAATTGAAGCAGCATGGAATACCGGCAGAGAAGAAGAAGGTGGCAACCTTGGATATAAAACTCCATTTAAAGGTGGCTACTTCCCTGTTCCTCCAGTAGATCATTTTGCTGATTTGCGTGACATTATGTCTTCAACACTTATTAATCTAGGTTTTGAAGTTGAACGCGCACATCACGAAGTAGGAACTGCTGGTCAAGCAGAAATCAACTACAAATTCAACACATTATTAAACGCAGCAGATCAAGTTATGTTGTTTAAATATGTTGTGAAAAACGTTGCTTTCCTAAACGGTCACTCCGCAACTTTTATGCCAAAACCTATGTTTGGTGATAACGGTTCAGGTATGCACTGTCACCAATCATTGTGGAAAGATGGCAAGCCTTTGTTTTATGACGAAAAAGGTTACGCCGGATTATCTGACATGGCTCGTTGGTACATTGGTGGATTGTTAAAACATGCTCCATCATTGCTGGCGTTTACTAACCCAACTGTTAACTCATATCACCGTTTAGTTCCAGGTTATGAAGCACCAGTGAACTTGGTTTACTCACAAAGAAACCGTTCTGCTGCGATTCGTATTCCCATTACTGGATCTAATCCAAAAGCTAAACGAATTGAGTTTAGAGTTCCAGATCCTGCCTGTAATCCATATCTGGCATTTGCTGCCATGATGATGGCCGGTATTGACGGTGTGAAGAACAGAATCGAACCGCCAAAACCAGTTGATAAGGATCTATATGAACTGCCACCAGAGGAAGCAAAAACTGTGCCACAAGTTCCAGGTTCTTTGGATGCAGTATTAGATGCATTAGAAAAAGACAAGGACTACTTAACAGCAGGTGGTGTATTTACTCCGGATCTAATTGATACCTGGATTGAATACAAGAGAACTAAGGAAATTGACCCAATTCGTTTGCGTCCAACTCCTTACGAGTACCAGCTGTATTACGACATCTAACTAGTCGCACTAAAACACCCTCAACATTAATTTGTTGGGGGTGTTGTCATTTAAATCCCTTTAATCTTAATTATTTGGCTTACGCTTAAGTTAAGAAAAAGGAGCAATAATGGCTAAACCAACACTAAAGCAAATTAAATCTTTAAAAACCTTCAACAGAGTTGCAGGTGTTTTTCATCTGTTACAAATGCTTGCTGTTCTTGCATTAGCAAATGATTTTGCTTTACCTGTCACGGGAACTTACTTAAATGGACCTCCCGGAACAACATTTAGTTCACCGGTGGTAATTTTCTCCACCCCCGTTGGTCTGGCAGTAGCTTTGTTCTTGGGGCTTTCTGCACTTTTTCACTTTATTGTTTCAAGTGGAGATTACTTTAAAAAATATTCTGCTTCCCTGTTAAAAAATCAAAACATATTCCGCTGGGTTGAGTATTCACTTTCTTCATCCGTAATGATTGTTTTGATTGCACAAATTTGTGGAATTGGAGACATTGTTGCCCTGTTAGCAATATTTGGGGTAAATGCTTCCATGATTTTATTTGGCTGGTTACAAGAGAAATACACCCAACCAAAAGATGGAGATTTACTGCCATTTTGGTTTGGTTGCATCGCAGGAATTGTTCCTTGGCTTGGATTACTAATTTATGTGATCGCACCAGGATCAACTTCTGATGTGCAGGTGCCAGGATTTGTTTATGGCATCATAATTTCCTTGTTCGTCTTCTTTAACTCTTTTGCCTTGGTTCAATATTTGCAATACAAAGGTAAAGGTAAATGGAGTAATTACCTAAGAGGAGAACGTGCTTATATTGTTTTGAGTTTGGTTGCAAAATCAGCTCTAGCGTGGCAAATATTCTCAGGAACATTAATTCCTGCGTAACTAAATAAAAAAGGACCCCTTTTTTAAGGGGTCCTTTTTTAATTCCTTAAATTTGCTCTTCTCTCATTTTCCAAGGGGCACCATATTCATTAACTAGATCTAAATATGGTTTTGGCTCAAACCATTCAGGACCCATAACACTTTGTGGCTTCCAGGTTCCGTTATGAATTAATTCCATCGCAACAACAGGATTTAGTGCAGTTTGCCAAACCACTGCTTGATCGCCATATTCTTTCATTGACCATTCGTTATCAACAACGTGATACAAATAAGTTGCTTTTGGTTTGCCTGCTTTATCTAATCCTTTAACTAACACTCCTGCACAAGTTTTACCTTTCATGCGAGATCCCAAAGTGGCAGGATCAGGTAACGATGCTGTTAACAAGTCTCGAGGAGAAACTGAAACTCCTTGCACGTCAACATTTTCTTTCTTATCTAAACCAAGCTTGTTGATTGTCTTTAATATGCCAATGAATTCTTTTCCTAAACCGTATTTAAAGTTCACTTTTTTAGCATCTATTTTTTGAGGTATTAGTACTACTTCTTCGTGTTCTACGTTCACACATTCCACCGGACCAATACCTTCTGGGAAATCAAATATTTGTGGTTCAGAGAATGGCTTAGTGGTAAACCAGCCTTTGCCATCTTCCCAAACCAAAGGTGGGTTTAAACATTCTTCGATTGTGGTCCAAATAGAGAACGAAGGTGCAAAAGAGTCTCCTTCAATCACAATGTTTGATCCATCTAAAACTGTTAATTCGTCAATCTGGCTAAAGAGTTCATCTGAGGCATACTTGGCCAAAACATCACTTAGTCCTGGTTCAATTCCCATTCCTACCACTGCCCAAATTTTTCTTTCCGCCCAATTCCAGTCTCGAGCAAATTGTTCATCCCCTAATTTGACGCCCACTTCGGTGTGTGGATATTTAGGGTGAGGTCTGGACAATGACATAGCCATATCCATGTAGTTAGTGTTTTCGATTTCGCACGCTAAAAATATGGGCATCACAAATCTTGGATCAACCGCGTTGATCACAACATCGGGATTGGTTTCTCTAATTAATTCTCTAATGTCTTCTAATTCAGCAGCGTTAACTTGAGCTGCACTAAAGCGATCATCTTTTAATCTTTCAACAGCAAGTTCTGCACGCTCTAAAGTACGGTCAGCAATAACCATGCTGGTTAAGAATTTACGTCTAGATGCGATATTGGCTATTGAACGCCCAACTCCACCCGCTCCGATAACGAGCGCTTTCATAAAAAAATCAGCTCCTACTAGTAAGAATTAATCTATACCAGCAGTTTTATTACTTTTATTGACCCCTAATTTCTTCGATTAAACCCCACACAAGTTGCTTAATTTCATCTCTAATTGGTCTTATTGATTCAACACCTTGACCTGCAGGATCTACTAAATTCCAATCTAAATATTTTTTACCTGGAAAAATTGGACATGCATCACCACAACCCATTGTGATTACATAATCTGAATCTTGCACAGCTTCTGTAGTTAAAATTTTAGGAATATTTTTTGAAATATCAATGTTTTCTTCCAACATCGCAGCTACTACTGCAGGATTTATTTGATCTGCTGGCATTGAGCCAGCAGACCTAACTTCTATTTGATTTTCTGAAAGGTGTTGCAAATATGCAGCAGCCATTTGTGAACGCCCAGCGTTATGAACACAAACAAACAGAACGCTTACTTTTTTTGTCAACGTACTTTTGGTTTCTTGAATTTCATTTGGAAGACAAACATCGAAAGCAGTCCCCCAATTATTAAGCCAACAAATTGGGCCAAGATAAATCCAGGCACAGAACCAGCATCAATTCCAGTGAAAGAATCAGTTAAGGATCGAGCAAAAGTAAAAGCTGGATTTGCAAAAGATGAAGAGGAGGTAAAGAGCATGGCTGCCCCAATCCAAATCGGCACCCAAACTTGCACTCCGCCGCGAACATCAGACCTGGTCACAGCTGTGATCACAAATATCAAACCAGCAGAGGCAATAACCTCACCAATTAATTGACCTGTACCGGCTCTAACTTGAGTGGATTGTTGAATTGCGTCTCCACCGAATGTGTAATTCGTGGTTAATGCCCCGGCTACGAAACCTAATATTTGAAACACAATGAGCTGAATCGATTCAACAAAGGTTTGTTTACCTCTTGAGAATGTCCATAAGGTAACAATCGGGTTAAAGTGGGCAACTCCGATTTGAGAAAGAATCGCTATGGCAATTGCTAAACCAAAGACTGTTCCTATGTCATTTATTAACAACATAACGGCACGATCATCAGTCAGGTTCTGTGCCATTATTCCAGAACCCACAACTGCTGCGGCAATAGTGAATGAACCTAAAAATTCTGAGACTAACGCGCGAGCTTTTCTACTGGCCATGAATTTTCTCCCACGATTCTAAAAAATCTAATTAGTAATACTTTGCCATCATTACGGTACTAATAGCACCGATTTGATGTTGCATTAGATGGAATGCAATGTGAACAGTTGGTTAAATCCCCCACGAGCTTTACTTGGCAGGCTGATTAGCCAATTGAGTCCTCAAAAGGCAATGCTGTTTTTGACATATGTTCTTGTTTTGCTTTCTTAGAAGTAACTTTTCTCATGTGATGCTTTCTGCATAAAACTTCATAAACAACTTCGTCGGGTTTGGCTTCTGTACCGGCGTCTCCCACCACTACCTGTTCACCTTCTGTCACCATCACCCCATTCACAATTCGGGCTTGATGAGTTGCTTTTTTTCCACACCAACAAAGTGCTTCTACTTGCAAAATATTTACTCGGTCAGCTATTTCTAATAATCTTTGTGCACCCGGAAATAGTGCGGTTCGAAAATCTGTGGTGATTCCAAAAGTGAATACGTCTATCCCAAAATCATCAACCACTCTTGCTAGTTGATCAATTTGCTCAACTTCATAGAACTGAGCTTCATCACAAATCAAATAATCAACCGTTTCACCCTTTGACAGAGCTTGAGTCATAAGTCTTAAAAAGTTGGTTTCTATTGTTACTTCTATGGCACTAGCCTTTAAACCCAGACGAGAACTTAAAGTTGCTTCTCCTGCTCTATCTTTTCTGGTGAAAACTAAGCCACGTCTGCCCGCAGTGGAATGGTTATGGTGAGTTTGCAAGGCCAGGGTTGATTTACCACTGTCCATGGTTCCGGAAAAGAAAACTAATTCAGCCATAATGGCAATCTTGTCAGATGACAAGAATTATTCAAAGCGCAATGCCTCAACTGGTTTTAACTTAGATGCTGTTCGGGCCGGCCACACACCAAACACCACACCGATAAACATAGAAAAACCTAACGACGCAAGGATCATGGTTGGGCTTAGTGCAAAATTCCATTCGCCCAGTTGCGCTAAAAAGTACGCCACAATTTCACCAATAATCACACCAATAATTCCACCCACCAATGACAAAACAATTGCTTCAATTAAAAATTGGGTAAGGATTTGAGATTGTTGGGCACCGATTGCTCTTCTTATCCCAATCTCTCTGGTTCTCTCGCGAACTGACACCAACATGATGTTCATAATTCCGATACCTCCGACCACCAAACTTATGGAGGCAATTCCACCCAGCAAAAGTGATAAGAATTGTTGAACGGTGCCAATTGCGTCTAATAGTTGACTGGCATCAACAATCACAAAATCAGCTTCCCGCTCACCAGAGATGTTGTGACGTGCTTTCAAAAGTGAAGTTAAATTAGCTGTTACTTCAGGAACTATTTCTTCATTAATAGTTTGAACTGTGATGGAACTTAAATATGGTGGTACCGCAACATATTTAAATGCTGTGTCTAAAGGAATGTAGGCAGATCCCTGCGAACCAAATCCATCTGCATCATCCAAAATACCCACTACGATAAATTCTGTTGATCCAACAGCAATGGTTGAATTGATTGAGTAAGCATCTAACTCTAAATCACTTGCCAAAGAACTACTTAAAACAATTAGCCTGGCATCTTTTGTGTTTTCCACATTTGGTAAAAATGAACCCACAAAAATGTCTGGATCAACCACAGTTTTGTAATCAGAGTCCACTCCAATCACTTGGGCTCTAGTGGATGCTTGATTTGAAGAAATAGTGGCACGACCTGAGACTGTTTCTGAAACTATGTCCACACCTGGCTCTCGTGCTATTTCAATTACGTCATCAACAGTTATCGACTGATTAGTTGTGCCAGTAATTGTTAAGTTTCTGGCCCCTAGTCCTTTGAATTGATCTTGAATACCTGAAGTTGCTCCTTGCGCAACTGAAACTAAAGCAATTAGTGCCATCACCCCAATGATTATGCCCAGCATGGTCAAACCAGATCTTGTTTTTGTAGCAATGATTCTGGCAAAAGCTAAACGAGCGGCAATCAAAATATTCATTTTTTATCACGCTCGTCATTGATTACTTTTCCATCTTTTAAAGTAATTCTTCGAGTAGCCCTTTTAGCGACATCTAAATCGTGAGTAATCAATACTATGGTTTTTCCTTCATCATTTAAGTCTGCAAATAAATCCATCACTTGCTTACCAGTTTTTGAATCAAGTGCACCGGTGGGTTCATCAGCCAAAATCAAAGAAGGCTCGGTAACTAATGCTCGAGCAATTGCTACACGTTGTTGCTGTCCGCCGGAAAGTTCGGTTGATTGATGAGAGTAACGATCTTCCATCCCAAGTTTTGTTAACATTTCCATGGCTCTAAATCTGGCTTCTTTAGCAGGAACTCCCCGATAAAAAAGTGGTGTTGCCACATTATCTAGTGCATCAGTTTTGGGTAATAGAAAAAATGATTGAAATACAAAACCAATTGCATAATTTCTTAAGGAAGTTAATTTCTTATCATTTAATTCAGATAAATCTTCACCAGCTACTTTAACAACTCCTGTAGTGGGGCGATCTAAGCAACCAATTAAATTCATCATGGTTGATTTACCCGAACCAGATGCACCTACAATGGCAACAAATTCGCCTTTTTTAATTCGTATGTCAACACCATCAAGAGCTTTTACAATTGAAGATCCTTCACCGTATGTTTTTGTAACATTCGACATTTCAACTACGGCAGCCATTAGTTAGTCACTTGACCGATTATTGCCTCGCGACGACCTTTGGTCAGCGAATGGATCTTCGGTGGTAGGAAGTTTGCCATCAGCTGATTTTTTACCAAGCACAATTTCCTGCCCAACGTCTATTCCACTTAAGATTTCTACAAGCTTTGAACCGCTAACACCAATTTTTACTTCTTTATCAACTGGGCTGTTATTAATATCCAAAATTTGCACAAAAGTTGCGTTACCTTTTTTAATTAGGGCTTGTAGTGGTACTGCAACTGCTGCTTTTTTGCTTTGCAAAATAATTTTTGCTGTAACACTCATGCCGATACGCCAGGTCGATACTGCTGCATCTGGTTGGGTGAAAACAATGAATTGAGCAACCCCGTTTGTGTCAGTTGTTGCTACTTGCCCAATTTGGGAAACTTTTCCAGCACTAACTTCACTACTGTTGCCAAGTTTTAAATCGACTTTTTGATCAAGTGCCACATTAGAAATGTCGTATTCACTTACTTTGATGGAAGCAATCATTGGTCCAGAACCAATAGTTGCAATTGAGTTTGCCACGAGTGCCTCAGGTGCGGTCAAAATTTCTCTGATAGTTCCAGCCACTGGAGATTTAACATTTTTTGTTGAGTTATCAAAGTTTCTTAAAACTGCGATAACTTCACCTTCTTGCACAACTGATCCTGGTTGGACTTTTATTTCTTTAACACTCCATTGTTTTGTTCCAGCACTACTTGGTGTTGACACAACTTTGATCAAGTCAAGCCCATTTTTTGTAGACAAAGTAACTTTGTTATTGACATCAATGTCGTAGGTGTATTCGTCAATTAAGATCGCATCTGAATATCGAATTTTTTCACTTCCCACTGGTGTTACTTCCACCGTTGCAGTCATCCCTGCTTTGGCACTTGCGGGCAAAGTGTTAGGTGTTGGAGTTATCAAAATTTTGTAAGTAGGTGTTATGTCATTTGGGGTGGAAGCATAAGGCTTTATGGACGAAATATAACCAGACGTCAAAGTGTTGGATGAATTAATAGCTAAAGCGATAGGTAAGCCCAAACTTAATTTTGTTGATTCTGTTTCTGTCACATCAATACTGATGAGTATTTTACCGGCACCAACACTGGCAACGGTGCCATTAATTGATACTCCTTTAATACCATTAACTGCTCTAACACGACCGGCAACTGGAGATTTAATCTCTTGTAAGGTTCCGTCGTAATTCTTTAAAGTAACTATTGATTGCCCTTTAGCTACTTTCACTCCTTCATCTTTATTAATCTTGCTCACAACCCAGGTATCACTTAGCGAAACTGGGGTACCAGCACTTGTGGTGGCCACGCCAGCAATTTTTGTTAATACTGCTGGAGAATCCGCATTAATATTAAATGTGTATTGGTCAACAATTGACCCAGTAGTAGAAACACTACTTTCGATTAATTCTGCTTGAGCAGTAACAGTTAAATATGTATCAGGTGTTTTTTTGTTTAAATTAGTGTAGTAAAAAATGCCCCCGGCTACTAAAATAGCTGAAACAGTCACAATTGAGATCTTGCCCTTACTCATTTCAATCCCCACTCTTAATCGTTTCTAAACTAACACTTCGGCTGTTTACCGGCATTTTCAACTAATCCAGTTAAACCTTAATCAACCCTGGGCTGACTAGTTTTGAGAAACTATTTCCATGATTTCCCGCTGAGCCGCTAATCCTTTTCGCTCATATTTTGTAACTGGTCGCCAACTTGGACGAACGAAAAGCTTCGAATTAGGTAATACTTCGAGCATTTGTTTACCATATTCAGCCCAGTCTGTGGCGGTGATGATTTGGCCACCAGGTTTTAATTTCTTCAGCATCAATTCCACAATTTCGCTTCTAAATAGTCTTCTTTTGTTATGGCGTTTTTTAGGCCATGGATCTGGAAAGAATGCAAAAATAGCAGTTAAAGAATTATCTGCAACCCAATCTCTTAAAACTTGCACTCCATCAGAGTAAGCAACTCTAATATTTGCTAAACCTTCATTGTGTGCACTTTCGACTAAATGGCTAATACTTGGGCGATGAACCTCAATAGCAATAATGATTGTTTCAAGATTTGCTTTAGCAAAACTAATTGTTGATTCACCACTGCCGCAACCAATTTCAAAAACTACATTCTTATTGCCAAACAATTCTTTGAAATCCCAGGGACCTTCTGGTAATTCAAATTCAGAAAAATAGTTTTCTAATGCAAATGTTTGATTTTTAGTAACT
>Ga0187844_10002236_pt1 | contig 13916 bp, 10 predicted proteins | sample SpaLakP09_SKY_50_FD_134517 | JGI IMG/M metagenome (GOLD analysis project Ga0187844, IMG submission 134517) | Oligotrophic lake water microbial communities from Sparkling Lake, Wisconsin, USA - SP09_SKY_50 | ecosystem: Environmental > Aquatic > Freshwater > Lake | place: USA: Sparkling Lake...
ATCCACTTCTTCGTTACGGCAGAAGGCCAGCGCAAGCTGACTACCCAGATCAACATCGAGGGCGACAAATACCTGTGGGATGACTTTGCCTTTGCCAGCCGTGAAGGACTGGTGCCTGCCGTGCGTCATATCACCGATGCCGCCGCCATAAGCGCCAAGGGTCTGAGCAAGCCGTACGCAGAAATCGACTTCGACTTCAACCTGTACGCTGAACGTGCTGCGGCACCGGCAGCCGAAGTGTCGCGTATCCGCGCCGCGGCCTGATACAAGCGGAGATTGCCATGATCCCGATTCACGCTGTCAAAACCGGAAGCAAGCCAGATCTGGACCAGTATCTGGTAGAGGACCACGCGCAGGGCGACTACCGCCTGCACCGTAGCGCCTTCACCGATACTGCGCTGTTCGAACTGGAGATGAAATATATCTTCGAAGGTAACTGGATCTATCTGGCGCACGAAAGCCAGATCCCGCAGAACAACGATTACTACACCACGCATATTGGCCGCCAGCCTATCTTCATTGCGCGTAATCGTCAGGGTGAGCTGAACGCCTTTATCAATGCCTGCACTCACCGTGGCGCGCAGCTGTGTCGCCACAAGCGCGGCAACAAGGCCACCTATACCTGCCCGTTCCACGGCTGGACCTTCAATAACAGCGGCAAGCTGCTCAAGGTGAAGGACCCGGAAGATGCCGGCTACCCGGACTGCTTCAACAAGGAAGGCTCGCACGATCTGAAAAAGGTGGCGCGCTTCGAGAGCTACAAGGGTTTCCTGTTTGGCAGCCTGAACCCGGACGTGGCGCCGCTGGCCGAGTTCCTCGGCGAGGCCGGCAAGATCATCGACATGATCGTCAACCAGTCCGAGCATGGGCTGGAAGTACTGCGCGGTTCTTCCACTTACACGTTTGAAGGCAACTGGAAGCTGCAGGCTGAAAATGGCGCTGATGGCTACCATGTTTCGGCGGTGCACTGGAACTATGCCGCCACCACCAACCACCGCAAGGAGCAGATCGCGCGTGAAGACAACATCAAGGCCATGGATGCCGGTAACTGGGGCAAGCAGGGCGGTGGTTTCTATGCCTTCGAACATGGCCACATGCTGCTGTGGAGCGAGTGGGCCAATCCGCAGGACCGGCCCAACTATCCGCGCCGCGCCGAATACAGCGAGAAGTTCGGCACGGCCACGGCGGACTGGATGATAGATCGTTCGCGCAATCTGTGTCTGTACCCGAATGTGTATCTGATGGACCAGTTCGGATCGCAGATCCGTCTGCTGCGGCCGATTTCGGTGGATAAAACCGAAGTGACGATCTACTGCATCGCGCCCAAAGGCGAATCCGACGAGGCGCGCGCCCGCCGTATCCGCCAGTACGAAGACTTCTTCAACGTCAGCGGCATGGCCACGCCGGACGATCTGGAAGAGTTCCGCGCCTGCCAGCAGGGCTACAACGCCAGTGCACTGGAATGGAATGATATGTGCCGTGGTGCCAAACACTGGGTGCAGGGCGCCGACGAAGCTGCGCGCGAAATCGGCCTGCAGCCGGTGATGAGCGGCGTCAAGACGGAGGACGAAGGGCTGTACACCATCCAGCACCGTTACTGGCTCGATGTGATGAAGCAGGCCATCCGCAACGAAGGAGGTGCAGCATGATCGAACAGATCCGCGCATTCCTGTATCGCGAAGGCCGCCTGCTGGATGACGAGCAGTGGGATGAATGGCTGGAGTGCTACCACCCCGAGGCGACATTCTGGATGCCGACCTGGGATGACGACGACACACTGGTGACGGACCCGCAGCGCGAAATTTCGCTGATCTACTACCCCTCGCGTCAGGGACTGGAAGACCGGGTATTCCGCATCAAGACCGAGCGTTCCAGCGCCACCATGCCGGATACCCGTACCAGCCATAACGTCAGCAACGTCGAGATCGAGCAGCAGGATGGCCAGCAGTACACGGTGCGCTTCAACTGGCACACCCTGAGCCACCGCTATAAGACCGACTTCAGCTACTTCGGCATGGCCCGCTATGTGATCGATTTTTCCGGCCCGCGTCCGCTGATCCGCAATAAATACGTGGTACTGAAAAACGATTACATCCATCAGGTCATCGACATCTATCACGTCTAATTACCCGTAACAGGAGACCATCATGAGCTACCGGATTGCCTTGCAATTTGAAGATGGCGTAACCCGCTTCATCTCGTGCAACGAGAACGAGAAACTGGCCGACGCGGCCTACCGGCAGAAAGTCAATATTCCGCTCGATTGCCGCGACGGCGCCTGCGGCACCTGCCGCGGTACTTGTGAATCCGGCAGCTACAGCATGCCCGCCTCCAGCTATATCGAGGATGCCCTGTCGGTAGACGAGGCGGCGCGCGGCGAGATTCTGGCTTGCCAGATGAAGCCCACTTCCGATTGCGTGGTGCGCATTCCGGCCACTTCGGCTGCCTGCAAGAGCGGGGTACAGCGCTACAGCGGCAATCTGGCCGAAGTGCGCCAGCTCACGCCTACCACGCTGGGCTTCGCGGTGGAACTGGAGGAAGGCTGCGATGTCGGTTTCCTGTCGGGGCAATATGTGAATGTGAAAGTGCCAGGCACGGAGCATACGCGTTCGTATTCTTTCAGTTCCATGCCCGGCACGCGGCGCTGCGAATTTGTGGTGCGCAATGTTCCGCAGGGACGCATGAGCAGCTATCTGGCGCAGCAGGCCAAGGTGGGCGAGGCCATCAGCTTCTCAGGCCCTTACGGCAGCTTTTATCTGCGCGAAGTCAAACGCCCGCTGTTGCTGCTGGCCGGCGGCACCGGCATAGCGCCATTCCTGTCCATGCTGCAGGTGCTGGCCGCAAGCGGCTTCCACCAGCCGGTACGGCTGGTGTTCGGCGTGACCAATGACACCGATCTGGTGGCTATCGAGCATCTGCAGCGCCTTGCTGCGGCCCATCCGCAGTTCAACTTCCGCACCTGCGTGGCTTCGGACGACAGCGCTCATCCGCGGAAGGGCTATGTCACCCAGCATGTGGACGAGGCATGGCTGAATGGCGGCGATGTGGATATCTATCTGTGCGGACCGGTGCCGATGGTGGATGCGGTACGGCGCTGGCTCACCTCCTGCGGCGTCACGCCTGCCAATTTCTACTTCGAGAAATTTTCGGCCAGTAGCGAAGCTGCGGCAGCGGGAGTGGCAGCATGAACGCCGGCCGTTTTGCCGGACAGGCGGTAGTGGTAACGGGCGCAGGGCAGGGCATAGGGCGCGGCGTAGCATTGGCGCTGGCGCGCGAAGGCGCCCAACTGGTGCTGGCCGACCGTGCCGCGATTGTGGAGGAAGTGGCGGCCGAAGTGGCAGCGCTTGGTGCGCTGGTAACGGTGGCGCGGGGCGATCTGGAAACCTGGGAAGGTGCAGAACAGCTCAATGCCGCCGCACTGGCAGCGTTCGGCCGGGTCGATGTGCTGATCAATAACGTCGGCGGTACCATCTGGGTGCAGCCGTTTCAGGAGTATGGCCCCGAGCAGATCGAGGCTGAAATCCGCCGCTCGTTATTCCCTACGCTGTGGTGCTGCCGCGCCGTGCTGCCCCATATGGTGCAGCGTCAGCAGGGCGTGATCGTCAATGTCTCGTCGGTGGCTACCCGCGGGATTTACCGCATACCGTATTCGGCGGCCAAGGGCGGCGTCAATGCGCTGACCGCCAGTCTGGCGATGGAACATGCGCAGCATGGCATCCGCGTCAACGCCGTGGCAACGGGCGGGACCGAGGCGCCGCCACGCAAGGTGCCGCGCAACGACCAGCCGCTCAACGCACAGGAGCAGCAGTGGTATCAGGGCATCGTCGATCAGACCAAAAATAGTAGTCTGATGCAGCGCTACGGCAGCATCGATGAGCAGGTTGCAGCGATTCTGTTCCTCGCGTCAAAAGACGCTTCCTACATCACCGGCAGCGTGCTGCCGGTCGGTGGCGGCGATCAGGGGTAAGCGCCATGCCAGTGATGCAACTCGACGGCTACGCCGTCAGCTATCAGCTGGATGGCAATCCGGCCGCGCCCTGCCTGATGTTTTCCAATTCGCTAGGCACCGACTTCTCCATGTGGCAGGGCCAGGCCGCCATGCTGCAGCGTGATTTCCGTATCCTGCGCTACGACACGCGCGGGCATGGCGCTTCGGCCTGCCATCCCGGCGCTGCCACGCTGGAACAGCTCGGGCAGGATGTGCTGATGCTGCTCGACGCATTGGCCATTGAGCGTACCCATTTCTGTGGCCTTTCCATGGGCGGCATGATCGCCCAGTGGCTGGCCATCCATGCGCCCCAGCGGATCAACAAGCTGGCGCTGGCCAATACGGCAGCGCGCATCGGGCAGGAGCAGGCATGGCGCGACCGTGCTGCGTTAGTGCGGGCCGGCGGCATGCACGCGGTTGCCGATGGTGCGGCAGGGCGCTGGTTTACGCCGTCCTACGTGGAGCGTGCGCCGCAACAGGTAGCCGCTCTGGTGGCTGGTCTGCGCCACGGCAGCGCAGAAGGTTATGCCGCGTGCTGCGAAGCGCTGGCTGTCGCCGATCTGCGCGAGCAGATTGGCACCATTAGCGTGCCCACCTTGCTGATAGCGGGCGAGAGCGATCCCGTCACCACGGTAGCCGATGCGCGCGCCATGCAGCAAGCCATCACCGGTGCGGAGCTGGTCACGCTGCCTGCTTCGCATATTTCCAACATCGAGGCCGAAACGGCCTTCAATCAGGCACTGAGGGAGTTTCTGCTGCGCTGAAGCTCTCCGTTTGCAATACCACCATAACGATAATCATGGAGACACAATTGAATCACACTAAATCACCATCGTTCCGCCTGCGTACGCTGGCCTTGCTGCTGGCCTGTCCGGCAGCCAGCGTGCTGGCACAGAGTAACGTCACTGTGTACGGCGTGCTCGATTCCGGCATTGCCTACACCACCAATACCAATGCCGCTGGCGCGTCCGTCACCAAAATCCCTACGATGACAGGTTCGTTACCTTCGCGGCTGGGCTTTCGCGGCACGGAAGATCTGGGTGATGGCCTGCAGGCCATTTTCACGCTGGAGAGCGGGCTGGGTGTCGATACCGGCAACATGGGGCAGAACCGTCTGTTCGGGCGGCAGGCGTCCGTTGGCCTTAAAGGCAGTTATGGCCAGATTGCGCTGGGCCGCCAGGTCAACATGACTTTCCTCGCTACGCAGAAAGCCGACGTGATGGGGCCTAACCTGTTCTCCATCAGTTCCATCGACCTGTATCTGCCCAATGCCCGCAGCGATAACAGCATCTTCTATTTTGGCCGTTTCCAGAACGTGTCGGTGGGCGCTACCTACAGTCTGGGGCGCGACAGCTCGGCAGCTGGCGGGCCGGCGGGCACCAACTGTGCCGGCGAAGTGGCAGGTAATGCCAAAGCCTGCCGTCAGCTTACCGGCCTGCTGGCGTATGAAACGGAGCCTTATGGCGTCAGCGCTTCCTATGACATCATGTACGGCAATACCGGCGCTGCCGGTGGCCTGACTAGCGCCGACAATAGCGACAAGCGCGTAACGCTGAACGGCTACGTGAAACTGGGTGAAGCGCGGCTGGGCGCTGGCGTTATCGAGCGCAGCACCCGTGCGGTAAACGGGTTGCAGCAGTCGGACCTGTACTATTGCGGCTTCAGCTATCCGCTCCAGCCCTTGCTGACGCTCGACGCGCAGGTGGCCCGTAAGGACCAGAAGAGCAGCGATGCCGATGCAACGCTGCTGGTGGCGCGCCTGACTTATCATCTGTCCAAGCGGACGGCGACCTATGCCTCGCTGGGCCGTATGCAGAACAGTGGCACTTCGGCGATTGCGCTCGACGCTGGCGGTACGGTAGGGGCGGGCAAAACCCAGAACGGCCTTTCGCTCGGCCTGCGTCATTTCTTCTGAATATAAGCGAGATAAAAAGAAGGGCGAAAAGGCGGAGTGGCATTGCCTTCCGCCTTTTTTCATCTGGCGCCATGCTACTTTGCCGTAGCACGGTGCCAGCCTGTTTATACCCGTTCGATAATCACCGCAATACCCTGACCGACGCCTATGCACATGGTGCATAGTGCATAGCGTCCGCCGGTGCGCTGCAGCTGGTAGGTGGCGGCAGTCACCAGACGCGCACCGCTCATGCCCAGCGGGTGGCCCAGTGCAATCGCGCCGCCATTCGGGTTGACGCGGGCATCGTCGTCGCGCAGGCCCAGCATGCGCAGCACGGCCAGTCCTTGCGCTGCAAATGCCTCGTTCAGTTCGATCAGATCCATCTGCTCCAGCGTCAGCCCGGTCTGGCGTAGCACCTTCTGGAACGCAGGCACAGGGCCTACGCCCATCACGCGCGGGGTAACGCCTGCTGTAGCCATGCCGACGATGCGTGCCAGCGGCTTGAGGCCATGCTGCTGTACGGCGCGGCCACTGGCCAGCAGCAGTGCGCAGGCGCCATCATTGATGCCGGATGCGTTGCCGGCGGTGACGGAGCCATCTGCCCGTACTACACCTTTGAGTTTGCCCAGCGCTTCCAGCGTGGTGGCGCGCGGGTGCTCGTCCTGTTTGAACAGCAGGGGTTCACCACGCTTCTGCGGGATTTCAACGGTAATGATCTCCTGTTCGAAGCGGCCAGCAGCGATGGCAGCGGCGGTCTTGTTCTGGCTGGCCAGCGCAAAGGCATCCTGATCGGCGCGGCTGATGCTGTAGTCCTGCGCCACGTTTTCGGCGGTTTCGGGCATGGTCTCTACGCCGTAGGCCGCTTTCAGGGCCGGGTTGATGAAGCGCCAGCCCATGGTGGTGTCCTGTAGCGATGCATTACGGCTGTAGGGTGATTCGGCTTTAGCCATGACGAATGGTGCGCGCGTCATGGATTCCACACCGCCGGCGATCAGTAATTGCGCTTCACCGCTCATGATGGCGCGCGCTGCCGTGCCCACGGCATCCATGCCGGAACCGCACAGGCGGTTGACGGTGACACCCGGTACCGCCGGCGGCAGGCCGGCCAGCAGGGCCGACATACGCGCCACGTTGCGGTTGTCTTCGCCGGCCTGATTGGCGCAGCCGTAGTACACGTCGTCCACCTGATCCCATGGCAGTTGCGGGTGGCGCTGCAGCAGGGCGCGGATGGGCAGGGCGCCCAGATCGTCGGCGCGCAGGTCTTTCAGGGCGCCGCCGTAGCGGCCTATGGGCGTGCGTACTGCATCGCAGATAAATGCTGAATACATGGTCGTCTCTTGAAGTTGGAAGGCGCCCGATTGCGGCTGCAAGCAGGCGCCGTGGTGGGATTAATCGAACAGTAGTGGCGCCGCAGTGGCGGCTTGCAGGGCTTCGGGCGTCAGGCCCGGTACCATTTCCAGCACGCGCAAGCCTTGCGGGCTCACTTCCAGTACAGCCAGATCGGTGTAGATGCGGTCCACGCAGCCTACGCCAGTGAGCGGATAAGTGCAGGCGGCGACGATCTTGCTTTCACCCGTCTTGGTCTGGTGGTCCATTATCACGAACACCTGTTTGGCGCCTATGGCCAGATCCATGGCGCCCCCCACGGCAGGGATAGCATCGGCGGCCCCGGTATGCCAGTTGGCCAGATCGCCATTGGCGGCAACCTGGAAAGCACCCAGCACGCAGATATCCAGATGGCCGCCGCGCATCATGGCAAACGAATCGCCGTGATGGAAATAGGCGCCACCGGTCAGCAGGGTGACTGGCTGCTTGCCCGCATTGATCAGATCTTCGTCTTCTTCGCCGGGCGCCGGCGCCGGGCCCATGCCGAGCAGGCCGTTTTCGCTATGCAGGAACACTTCGCGCTCGGGCGGCAGATAGTTGGCCACGCGGGTGGGCAGGCCGATGCCGAGATTGACGTAAGCCCCTTCGGGGATGTCCTGCGCCACGCGGGCGGCGATTTCATCGCGGGTATAGCGCTGTGTCATGCTGCCTCCTTCACTACGCGCTGGACGAAGATGCCTGGCGTGATAATGTGTTCCGGATCAAGTTCGCCCAGTTCCACCACTTCGGCCACCTGTGCGACGGTGGTGCGTGCGGCCATGGCCATGATGGGGCCGAAGTTGCGCGCCGCCTTGCGGTACACCAGATTGCCCCAGCGGTCGCCGCGCAGCGCCTTGATGAGGGCGAAGTCGGCGTGGATGGGCGACTCCAGCACGTACTGGCGGCCATTGATTTCGCGGGTCTCCTTACCCTCTGCCAGCAGCGTGCCGTAGCCGGTGGGGGTGAAGAAGCCGCCGATGCCGGCACCGGCAGCGCGGATGCGCTCGGCCAGATTGCCTTGCGGCGTCAGTTCCAATTCCACCTTGCCGGCGCGGTAGAGCGCATCGAAGTGGTGCGAATCGGCCTGGCGGGGGAAGGAGCAGATGATTTTGCGTACGCGGCCGGCGGCCAGCAGGGCTGCCAGTCCCGTATCGCCATTGCCGGCATTGTTGTTGACGATGGTGAGTTCGCGCGCACCCTGTTCGATCAGGGCGTCGATCAGGGCAGACGGCATGCCGGCATTGCCGAAGCCGCCAATCATGATGGTGGCGCCATCGCTGATGTCGGCCACGGCGCTGCCTAAGTTGGAAGAAATTTTGTTAATCACGGCTCGCTTTCGGGCAGCCAGTGGCTGCATGGTGAGGACGAGGAAAGCTGTGCGATAATCGCACATCGTTTTCCGATAAGACGCTGAATCAGCGTGAATTCAGTGTAGCAATGGCTTATTTGCTGGGCAACGCCGTAAAATCGAATCTGTGCGATTATCGAACGCTATTTGAGAGAGGCGGGTGCATGAACAATATTTGCGAAGAAATCGACGCACTGGCGGGGCCGGATTTCATGACCTCGCTGGCACGCGGGCTGGCCGTGCTGCGGGCTTTCAGCGACCAGCGGCGCAGCCTGACCATCGCCCAGATCAGCCACCGTACCGGCATTTCCCGGGCGGCCGTGCGACGCTGCCTGCACACCCTGTGTGCGCTTGGTTACGCTGAAGCGGACGGCACATTGTTCACGCTGCAATCGAAGGTGCTGACCCTGGGTTATTCCTATTTGTCGTCCATGCCGCTGACGGTTTCGACCGCGCCGTATCTGAATGGCCTGAGCCGCAAGCTCAACGAATCGTGCTCGCTGGCCGTGCTGCAGGAGGATGAAATTCTGTACGTGGCGCGCTCCGCCACGGCGCGCATCATGTCGGTGTCGCTGAATACCGGCAGCCGCCTGCCGGCCTATTGCACCTCGAGGGGACGGGTGCTGCTGGCCCAGCTGGACGAGGAAGCGCTGGATGCCTATCTGGCCCGCGTCAAGTTACAGGCTTACACGGAGAAGACTGTGGTGTCGGCCAGCCGGCTGCGTAGCATACTGGCCGAAGTGCGCCGCAATGGCTATGCCCTCAACGACGAGGAGCTGGAGACCGGCTTGCGTTCGCTGGCGGTGCCGGTGCGGGGCGCCGCTGGCAACGTGCTGGCAGCACTCAATGTAGGGGTTCAGGCCAGTCGGGTTAGTGCGGCCTATATGCTGGAAGTATTCCTGCCCACGCTGCAGGAGGGGGCGCAGGAGCTGTCGGTGCTGCTGCCCTAGACGAGAGTGGTGATTATCAGAAGCGCAACAATCTCGACTGGCAAATCTTCGCGATTGCTTACATAAACGGAATTTCTGTTCATAATAGCAACTACTCATCATCGCGGGAGTAGCAATGCCGGTCTTTGCAGGAAATCCGTTTTCGTTTGCCTCTGCCGCCGAACTGGCCATGCGCCAGATCGGCTCCAGTTACGATGGCACCGGCATTGCTGCCTCCGTGACGATAGCGATTTTTGCTTGCTTCTGCGCCTTCGAAATGGCGCGCCGGCGCGAGCAGGGGCGCTACTGGCTAGCGCTTGGGGCTGTCATGCTGGGGCTGGGCATCTGGTCCATGCACTTTATTGGCATGTCCTCGTTTCGCCTCAATTGCAGCGTCGCTTACGATCCCTGGCTAACCTTGCTGTCTGCCTTGCCTGGCGTGGCGGCTGCCGCGATCGCGCTGCGTGCTACGGCTTCGCCGCGCATAGGTCACCTCAAGCTGCTGCTGGCCGGTGTGGTGATGGGCGGCGGCGTAGGGCTGATGCATTACACTGGCATGGCCGCCTTCCAGTTTCAGGGGCGGCTGCTGTACGAGCCGCGCGAATTCGCGTTCTCGCTGTTGGCGGCAGTGGTCACAGCCACGCTGGCGCTGCTGCTGAACCGGCGCATTGCCGCCAGCGGTTTGCGGCGCGTCCCTTATCTGGCTTCGCTGGCAGCCGCCGTGGTGTTGGGCCTCGCCATCTCCAGCATGCACTACATTGCCATGGAATCGGCCCGCTTCCTGCCGCTGGAAGGCGTGGCAATTACTTCATCCATCAGCCAGACCATGCTGGGACTGCTCGCGGGTTGTGCCACGCTGATGCTGCTGTGTTTCGGCCTGCTGTATGTGTTCCTGTATTCGAAGACGCTCAGCGCCCGCACACGTTATGAGTCCATTCTCAGCACCACCCAGCAGGGCTTTGTGCTGATTGACGAGACGGGGCATATTGTTCAGACCAATGCCGCCATGGTGGCTTTGCTCAAGCAGCCGTCCGGGCAGATACTGGGTAAACAGCTAGCCGATGTGCTCGACCATGTGCGGCAGGATCTCCATGGCGCGTATCAGCTGCAGGCGAATCTGCGTTGTTCCGATGGTAGCCTGCTGCCCTGCATGGCGTATGTGAATACCTTGGTCGATAGTTCGGATGGACGGCAGATCAGCTTTGCCCTGTTCAGCGATATCAGCAAGCGGGTGGCGGCGGAAGCGCGCGCCCATGCGCGCGAAGAACAGTTCCGTGCTTTGCTCAATTCCACGCCGGACCCGATGGTGATTACCAATGCCGAGGGCCGTATCGTCATGGTCAACCTGCAAGCCGAAGCCTTCTTCGGCTATGCCCACACCGAATTTATCTGCCAGCCGGTGGAAATGCTGATACCGGCCGCGCTGACGGAACTGCATGGCCAAATGCGGCACGAGTATATGCAGCACGCCGCGCCGCGCCGCGTGGGCAGCGACGGCATGCTGTTTGCCCGCACCAGCAAAGGGAGCGAGATTCCGGTGGAAGTTAGTCTGAGCCCTATTGTTACGGCGGAAGGATTGCTGATCGCCAGTTCGCTGCGTGATGTGACGGAACGCCTGCGCATCGAATCGGCGCTGGTGGCTGCCAATCAGGAGCAGGAGGCGATACTGGGCACGGCGTCGGTAGGCATCGCGCTGTTGCGGCAGCGCGTGATCCGCCAGTGTAATCACGGACTCGACGAGCTGTTCGGCTATGCCGTCGGCGAGCTGCAAGGCCAGCCTACGCGTGTCTGGTTCCACAGTCAGGACGACTATGACAGGGTGGGCAGCGTCGGCTATGCACAGATACAGTCGGGGAAGCCCTATAAGCTAGACCTGCAGTTCGAGCGCAAGGACGGCAGCCTGTTCTGGGCCCGCACTGTCACCCGTGCCATTGACCAGCAGCAGCCGGAAAAGGGTGTGGTGCTGATCGTGTGGGATATCACTGCGGAGCGCCATGCGCAGGCGCAGATACAGCTGGCCAATGACGAACAGCGCGCCATTCTCGACACTGCTACTTCCGGCATTGCCCTGATCCGCGAACGGACTCTGCATCGCTGCAATCGCCGCCTGCACGAAATGTTTGGCTGGCCACTGTGGGAGATGGTGGGCCAGCAAACGTCGATCTGGTATGCAGATGATGAGGCCAACCGCATCGGCGGGCTACCTTACGAAACCATCTGGTCGGGCCAGCCACATGTGCGCGAACAGCAGCTGATGCGCATGGACGGCAGCCTGTTCTGGGCCCGCCTGCAGGGCAATGCAGTCGATCCGGCCGACCGCTCCAAAGGCACGGTGTGGATTATCGATGACATTACCGCCGACCGCGAACTGAGCGACGCGCTGCGCATGGCCAAGGAAAAAGCTGAAAGCGCCACCCGCGCCAAATCCGACTTCCTGTCGAACATGAGCCATGAAATCCGCACGCCGATGAATGCCATTATCGGTATGTCGCGCCTGGCGCTGCAGACGGAGCTCGATCGCAAGCAGCGCAACTATATCGAGAAGGTGGTGCAGGCCGGGACCAATCTGCTGGGCATCATCAACGATATTCTGGACTTTTCCAAGATCGAGGCTGGCAAGCTGTCGATGGAGCGCATCGACTTCCGGCTGGAGGACGTGGTCGACAATCTGGGCAATTTGCTGTCGATGAAGACGGATGAAAAAGGACTGGAGCTGATCTTCGATGCGTCGGCCAATGTGCCGACGGCGCTGGTGGGCGACCCGCTGCGGCTGGGGCAGGTGCTGACCAATCTGGGCAATAACGCCGTCAAGTTCACCGAAAAGGGTGAGATCGTGGTTGGCGTCAGCTGTGTGCGGCAGGAGGCAGATGAAGTCGAGCTGCACTTCTGGGTGCGCGATACCGGCATCGGCATGACGCCGGAGCAGACTGGGCGCATGTTCCAATCCTTTACGCAGGCCGATTCCTCCACTACCCGTAAATATGGCGGCACGGGGCTGGGGCTGGCCATTTCCAAGACCTTGGTGGAGATGATGCGCGGCCGCGTCTGGGTAGAAAGTCAGGCGGGGCAAGGTTCCGTGTTCCACTTTACAGCGCGCTTCGGGCTGCAGAGCAGCCTGCAGGTCAACCGCATGTTTACGGCCGACGAGCTGCGCGGCATCCGTCTGCTGGTAGTGGACGACAACGCGGCAGCGCGCGAAATCCTGCACGATATGGCGCAATCGTTCGGGCTGCACGCTGCAACGGCCAGTGGCGGCCGGCAGGCGCTGGAAATGGTGGCTGCGGCACAGGCTGAAGGGGCGCCATTTGACCTGCTGCTGTCGGACTGGCGCATGCCGGAAATGGATGGCGTGCAGCTGGTGGGTGAACTGCAGCGCAGCACCCGTCTGCACGCGCCCGCAGTCATTATGGTGACGGCCTACGGCCGCGAGGAGGCACTGGCAGCGGCGCGGGCACAGCAGGTGGAACTGAGTACCGTTCTGACCAAGCCGGCCACCCCATCCTCGCTGCTGGAAGCGATAGGCGAATCGCTGAAAAAATTCTCGCTGCGCCGTACCCCGGTAGCGCAGCTGGGGCAGGGTGTGCAGGAGGCCATGGCACGCTTGCAGGGGGCGCGCGTACTGCTGGTGGAAGACAACGATCTGAATCAGGAGCTGGCGCTGGAATTGCTGAGTGATGCCGGCCTGCAGGTGGTAGTGGCCAACAATGGCCGCGAGGCGCTCGACATCCTGGCCGGTGATGGCGCCTTCGATGGCATATTGATGGATTGCCAGATGCCGGTGATGGATGGCTATGAAGCCACTCGCATCATTTGCCGCACACCGGCGCTGGCGCAGATTCCCGTGATCGCCATGACGGCCAATGCCATGGCGGGCGACCGTGAGCTGGTGCTGGAAGCGGGGATGCGCGACCACATTGCCAAGCCGCTCGACGTGGATGCAATGTTCGAAACCATGGCGCGCTGGATTACGCCTAGCGGTGCTGCCGGAACGCACGTGGTGCCGACGCGGCGTGCCTATCCGAATACGGTCAGCAGCGTGCCGGCCAGCCTGCCCGGCATCGACGTGGCGGCCGGGCTGTCCACCACCATGAATAGCGAAAAGCTGTATCGCAAACTGCTGAGCAAATTCGAGAAGAACCAGAGCCAGTTCCTGCTGCATTTCAAGGCTGCGCAGCAGAGCGATGATGTCCGTGCCGCCGAGCGCTGCGCCCATACCTTGCGTGGCAATGCCGGCAACATCGGCGCGCGCAGCCTGCAGCAGCATGCCGCGCTGCTCGAGCAGCATTGCCGCGCAGGCGCAGGAGCAGAGCAGATCGATCGCGCGGTGCAGGCCGTACTGGCGGAACTGGAACTGGTGCTGAATAGCCTGCGCAGCATGGATAGCGCTGCGAC
>Ga0187844_10002244_pt1 | contig 13894 bp, 13 predicted proteins | sample SpaLakP09_SKY_50_FD_134517 | JGI IMG/M metagenome (GOLD analysis project Ga0187844, IMG submission 134517) | Oligotrophic lake water microbial communities from Sparkling Lake, Wisconsin, USA - SP09_SKY_50 | ecosystem: Environmental > Aquatic > Freshwater > Lake | place: USA: Sparkling Lake...
AATCGTGCCTTCCGAGTAGTACGACGCATTGGCCGGACCATTGAAGAACGGCGTTACCTTGCCGGTTACGCTGAAGGACAGCGGGCCATTGACGAACATCTGCAGCTCGGCCGGCGAGCTGAAGGTGTGGCTGTAAGTCTGCGTCGCCAGTGGCAGGTTGGTGTCGAGCTCATCACCAGCGGCAATGGTAAACACATTGTTCGATACAGCGCTGATATTGCCGTAAGCAGTGTGCAGAACGCCGGTCAGATTGGCGGTGAAGTCCGCTGGCTGGGTACCGTTGTTTGCCAGTTCGACATAGCCGGACAGCTTGTCAGTCAACTCGAACTGTACCGACGTCAACTTACCCAGATGGGTGTCGAAGGCATTCAGGCTCAGGGTGCTGGCCACGTTGCTCTTCACGTCGTAGACGGTAGCTTCGGAAACGCTGGTACCGGCGCTAGCGTTGAGGGCGCAGGTCATTGCAGCTGCGGCAGCGATCAGTTTGGTCATTGGGGTCATTTGTCTGGTTCCGCAAAAATTATGAGATCAATCCGCAGTAACTTAGGCGGAACGCTTGTTGCGCTTGGCAATGAAGCCCAGCATGGCCAGACCCGCCAGCAGCATGCCGTAGGTTTCTGGTTCCGGTACCGGTGCAGCGGTGAAGGTGTAGGTCACATGGCCATAGCCATTGGCGAAGTTGCTATACACGGCCTTCACACGGTCTTCGTTCAGCGTGGTCGAAGCGGAAACCGACAGCGCCGACGACAGAGTACCCGCCGTTTTGAACAGTGCCAGATCGGCACCGCTGTAGGTGGTCGATGCGTGCAGCGTATATTTTTCCGATTCAGTAGCGCTGCCGTTGCCGGAACTGGTTTTCGCAGCCACCGACAAAGCGGTATTAAGCAGCGTTGCCGAGGTGCTCAGCGTGGCGCCTGGGGCAACCAGTTTCAGGCTGGCAGGTACAGAAACATTCAGCGTACGGTCGCTGGTATTCCGATTGGACAAGGTAACGGTAGCATCCACATCGGAGTAGATGTCGAGCGACACGCCGGTCAGCGTACCTTTAGCAGGATTGAAGCCCTGGAAAGTCATCAACACATTCACCAGGTCAACTTTAGTCGAATCTATCTTGCTCAGGTCATAGACCAGGGTGTCTGCATGGGCGGCACCGGCCATCAGCGAGGCGGCGACCAAAACTGCGCTGGTGATTTTGTTGAGTTTCATGGATTTTCCTGTTAAGTGGACTACACGATAATTTATTGCCGCATAAACATTCTACTTGCACTTGCAACAAATTTTTTGCTTAAACGAATCTTAACACAGAATGCGGATTTGTCATTTCTTTTTTGCACTTTAAAGAGAAAATTAGCAACAAAAATTATTCAAAAGAAATTATAGTCAATCCCCCCCCATTTCACCGCCTCAAAGCCCGTCGAAACAAACGACCAATCTCGGTGATGCCGTTGTAACGTGCAAAAAAAAACGGGAGCCGAAGCTCCCGTTTCTCACTGGCTGATTAAACTATCAGGCAGCTTTTTTTGCTTTGCGTTTGGCGACCACTGCACCAACCAGGCCCAGACCAGCCAGCAGCATGGCGTAGGTTTCTGGTTCTGGTACTGGATTTGGAGTGTAGTTGTAGGTCAGCACTGCTTGCGTGTTAACCGTCGAGCTACCTGCAAAGGTAACGTTGCCGCTGCCGCTACCGGCGAATACGCCGCTCACCGACGACACCAGCGCATGGCCGCTGAAGGCATTCAGCGCAGCTTGCGAGGTCAGCAGACCGGTCGAAGTGGTCACTGGCTGACCGTTGAAAGTAATTTTCACGCCAGAAGTGCCGTTAAAGTCGGTGACACCGTCATAAGCACCCAGTGCCACGTTCTGCGTGTACAGGCTGTTCAGCGAAATAGGGGCCAGCGAACCAATTTGCAGCGACAGTGCAGCGCCGCTACCCAGCGTTACGGTCTGCGCAGCAGCCGTATTTTCAGCGCGCAGCTTGCCGCTGATGGTGCTGATGAAGGTCACTTCTACCGAATTCAGCGTGCCGAGCGTCGGATTGAACGCGGTGAAACCGAAGTTCACAGGGGCGTTCAGGTGGGTGATATCGTAAATCACCGCCGAGGTCTGGGTCGAGGAAGCTGCAACAGCAGATGCACCCACACTCATCAGCGCGGCGGCGATGGCCACTTTCATTGCGTTTTTCATTAACTACTCCTGAATCTGTTCTGGTAAGAAGAATTAAGCCTGAGCGCTTGCACGCTTGCGACGAGCAACCACACCCATCAGACCCAGACCAACCAGCAGCATGCCGTAGGTTTCTGGCTCAGGTACTGGAGCAGCCGTGTAGGTGTAGGTGACGGTACCGGTTGCCAGCACCTGGGTGGTGAAGGCAGTGATCACGTCTTCGCCGCCGGTAGTGTGCGACACAGCGTTCACGCCGGTCAGACCCGATACGGTAGCCGTTTTGAAGTAGTTCAGACCGCTGCTGTAGCTGGTCGAAGCACTTACCAGACCATGGTGGCCCAGGGTGATGTCGTCGCCAGCGGCCAGGCTGTAGTTCTGGTTGTACAGCTCACCGGTGTAGAAAGTCGAAGCCGTCGTGCCGGTGCCGAAGCCCAGCAGAACGTCCAGTGCTACATAGCCGCTTTTCAGAACGTTCGAATCGTTCAGCACATACACCTTACCGTCGACATCAGCGTTCAGCTTGATCGACACGCCGGTCAGGGTACCCAGCGCGGTATTGAAACCAGCGAAGGAAACATTACTCAGCAGATTGGTATTGGTGTAGATGACGGGCGTGCCGCTGATGGTCACGTCGTAGGATGCAGCCATTGCCGACGCGGATGCCAGGCTCAGGGTGGCAAGCAGCGAAGCTGCGATCGTCTTCATTTTCATAACATTCTTCCGGTTTGAGTTAGACATGTACATCTGCGCGAAAAACTGCGGCGCTACCTGTACTACTTGATTTATGGAGAGCTTAACATGCTCATGCAGAAAAATCATTACTTTTCTACATTTTAATATCAATGAATACAACAAAAATTTCTTTTATGCAATTAAATCCCATGAGGAAATGAAAACTGTTACTTTTAATGCACAAGTTTCATGTTTTCCGTACCTTCGGCAGCATTTTTCGATAAACGCCCCTCCGCATGTCGTCAGCCAGCATCACTCCATGACAGTTCTTCACCCGGCTTTGCAGCAAAAAAACGGGAGCTCAAGCTCCCGTTTTGGCTATCCTATCCAGCGGATCAGGCCGCCTTGCGGCGGCGTGCCACCGCCCCCACCAGACCCAGACCAGCGAGCAGCATGGCATAAGTTTCCGGCTCCGGTACCGGTGCAGTCTCATAGGTATAGGTCACTTTGGCATAGCCATCAACGGTTACATCCGTACCATAGCGAGCATTGCCGCCTGCCGTCAGTTCCTGGTCGGATACGGCGCTCAGAGCAGCGGTGTAATTGCCATGGCCGATAAACTGTGCCAGATCTCCCGGTTGGGTGAAGTACAGCTTCTCGCTCATCGTCTGGGTCTGCAGCGCTTCATTAACAGTAGCACCCGACGCCAGCAGATAGCCCGGCGTTACCCAGTTGCCCGTCACAACCGACTTGCCGCCTACAGAAGCCGTCATGTCGGCACCCGTTTTCACGCTGAACCACTCAGTGCCCGGATCTTTATTGGTGAGCTTGATCGTACCGTTCAGCGTGCTGAACAACTCAAAGGTTACCGAAGTCAGCGTGCCCAGATGGCTATCGAACTGTGCAAAGCTCAGCGTATCTGGATTGTTTTCAACATCAAATATGGTCAACGATTGTGGCAGCGTCTGCTGTACGGTAGCGGCATGTGCACTTGCGGCTACCATCAGTGCTGCGGCAGCAATCAGAGTCTTGGTAAATTTGGTCATTTTCTGTCCCTTAATTAATCGTGAAGGTCCAAATCAGACCTGAGCCGAGCGCGCTTTACGCTTGCCCGCATATGCCAGTACACCCAGGCCCAGCAGCATCATGCCGTAAGTTTCAGGCTCCGGTACTGGCGCAGGCGTATAGGTGTAGGTGATGGTGCCGCCCAGGCTCTTGGCCGTGGTCGTGTAATCGGCAGTAATGCCGGTCGGGCTGTTCGCGGCGCTGCTTGCAGTGATCTGCAGCTGCGAGGCCAGCGTACCGCTGCCGATAAACTTGGCAAAATCGCTGCTCGCCAGATCGACGCTAACAGTGAAAACTTCCGTGTGCTTGCCTGCCAACACGTCGGTGGTTTTGCCGTATGCAGTTACCGGCCCCGACAGCAAGCTATGCGAATCCGCCCCCAGAACTTCGCTAGGCAGCGACAGCTGCATGCTGGAGCTGAGCGAAGTATTGACGGTCTTGTTGGCGGTTTTACTATTGCTCAGCACCAGCTGACCCGTCACATCGGCGCTGTAGCTGATATTGATGGCCGTCAGCGTACCCAGATGGCTATCAAATTTCTGCAGGTTCAGCGTTTCCAAGATGTTGGTCGGGGTATCGCCAAAACCGTTCAGATTGAAAGTTTGCACAGCAGCCATGGCTGGCAAAGCAAATGTGGTTGCGGCGATGCAGACTGCGGTAGCTAAAGTCTTCAGTTTCATAAATTTTTCCCTAAAAAAGTCGCCTGACTGCGGCATACGAGGCTAGCCGCAAAAACTGCTGTGCCGCCAAACTTGCTAATGTGAAGGGATAGTATCATGAAATATTCAATTTGCATTACTTTTACGACATTTTATGTGCATACCACACAACAAAAATTACTTACATGCAATTGACAATAAAAAAACGACCCGAAGGTCGTCTTTTTATTGATGCCACGGCAAGATTACACTTATTCGCCGCTTTCGCCCTTCTTAATCCAGGCAGCCAGCTGATGCGGGCGCAGGCCATCGTAGTCTTCGAACGGCTGGTGTATCCATGGATTGTGTGGCAGTTCTTCCATTTGGTAGTCCGGCTTGAACACCGAGCAGCCTTTGGTCCAGATCACGGCCGAACGCACTTCCGTTACGCCCGGGAAGTTTTCCTGCAGGTGCTTCATGACTTTGACCAGCGTTACCCCGGAATCAGCCAGATCGTCCACCAGCAGAATACGGCCGCTCAGCGGCCCCTTGGTCATCGTCATGTATTTGGCGATGTCCAGATCACCGCGCACGGTGCCCGCTTCTTCACGGTAGGAACTGGTCGACAGGATCGCCAGCGGCACATCGAAAATACGCGAGAACACATCGCCCGGACGCACGCCACCGCGCGCCAGGCACAGCACCTGGTCAAACTTCCAGCCCGACTCGTGGACTTTCAGCGCCAGACGCTCGATCAGGCGGTGGTACTCGTCCCAGCTGACCCAGAGGTGTTTTTCATTCGATTGTGGGGTGTTCATTCAGTCTTCCTTGATTACTCGAACGGATGACGCAGTACGATCGTTTCTTCGCGATCCGGACCGGTCGATACCATGTCGACCGGCACGCCGACCAACTCTTCGATACGTTTGATATAGGCACGGGCGGTGGCTGGCAGCGCTTCGAGCGACTTGGCGCCCACGGTGCTTTCCTTCCAGCCCGGCATTTCTTCGTACACCGGCACGCAACGCGCTGCCTCTTCCGCACCGGACGGGAAGATATCCACGGCCACGCCGTCGATGGTGTAGCCAGTGCACAGCTTCAGGGTTTCCAGACCATCGAGTACATCCAGCTTGGTCAGGCACATGCCCGTCACGCCGTTGATCTGTACCGAGCGGCGCAGCAGTGCTGCATCGAACCAGCCGCAGCGGCGGGCACGGCCCGTCACGGTGCCGAACTCGTGGCCCACTTGTGCCAGATGATGGCCTACGCCGGCATCGGTAGGCAGTTCCGAAGGGAACGGACCGGAACCCACGCGGGTGGTGTAAGCCTTGGTGATGCCCATGATGTAGTGCAGCATGTTCGGACCCACGCCAGCACCGGCAGCAGCATTGCCTGCCACGCAGTTGGACGAGGTGACGAACGGATAGGTGCCGTGGTCGACGTCCAGCAGCGAACCCTGGGCGCCTTCGAACAGCAGATTGGAACCGGCTTTGTGGGCAGCGTACAGGGCGCTCGACACGTCGGTCACCATAGGACGCAAACGCGGCACGTAGGCCAGCGCATCGTCCAGCGTCTTCTGGTACTCGACCTTCGGTGCTTTCAGATAGTTTTCCAGCACGAAGTTGTGGTAGTCCAGATTTTCCGCCAGCTTTTCAGCAAAGCGTTTTTCGTTCAGCAGGTCAGCCACGCGAATGGCCCGACGCGCTACTTTATCTTCATAGGCCGGGCCGATGCCCTTGCCGGTGGTGCCGATCTTGGCAGCGCCACGGGCGGCTTCACGAGCCAGATCCAGTGCCGAGTGGTAAGGCAGGATAACCGGAGCGGCATCCGACACTTTCAGGCGCGATGCCACTTCCACACCGACTTTTTCCAGCTTGTCGATTTCGCGCAGCACATCCGGCACCGACACCACCACACCATTACCAATGTAGCAGGCCACGCCCGGACGCATGATGCCCGAAGGGATCAGCTGCAGTGCAGTTTTGACGCCGCCGATGACCAGCGTATGGCCGGCGTTGTGACCGCCCTGGAAGCGCACCACACCCTGTGCATGATCGGTCAACCAGTCGACGATCTTGCCTTTACCTTCATCGCCCCATTGGGTACCGATGACGACGACGTTTTTTGCGTTTTTCTTTGACATCACACTAACCTAAGTTTTTAAGAATCCAGTTACTACCATTATCGTCGAGGACCAGCGCACGATCGCACTCGAACTCGTCCAGTTCGTTGCTGTGACCCGGCAAACTCTGGATCACCACTTCGCCGGACTTGCGCAGCTCGGCGATTTTTTCTTTCAACTCCGGCGCATTGCCCCATGGCGCACGAATCGAATGCTTACGCTCCGCCGTGGGCAACAGGCGCGCCAGTTCGCGCAAATCGAGCGAGAAGCCGGTGGCGGGACGGGCCCGGCCAAACGCCTCGCCGACGTGATCATAACGGCCACCGCGCGCCACCGCATTCGGCAGGCCGGGCACGTAGAGTGCGAACATCGCACCGCTTTCATACTGATAACCACGCAAGTCTGCCAGATCGATGGCCACTTCAGCCCGGCCCAGCGCCGAGGCAGCCAGCGCCGCCAGTTCGGCCAGCGCCTTGCCGATGCCCGGCACGTCCGGCAACACCGCGCGCGCGCGGCCCAGCACTTCAACGCTGCCATACAGGCTAGGCAGCGCCAGCAGCGCGTCGCGCACCACCGGCGTGTAATCGCGCGTCAGCGCCTGCAGGCCCGGCACATCCTTGGCGCGCAGCAGCTGCACGATCTGGGCCGCATCGCGGGTGGCGGCAGCATCGCTCTCGGTGATGGCGCGCAGCACGCCTACATGGCTCAGATCCAGACGGGCACTGGTGAAACCGGCCAGTGCCAGCGAAGCCAGCGCCAGTTCCTGAATTTCAGCATCGGCTTCCAGTCCGGCATGGCCGTAGATTTCAGCGCCGATCTGCAGCGGCTCGCGGGTGGCGTGCAGGCCCGACGGACGGGTGTGCAGCACGCTGCCGGCATAGCACAGGCGGGTAACGGAGGCGCGGTTCAGCAGGTGGGCGTCAATACGGGCAACCTGGGTCGTCATGTCGGCACGCAGGCCGAGCATGCGGCCGGACAGCTGGTCCACCAGCTTGAAGGTGCGCAAATCGGTATCTTCACCCGCGCCCGTCAGCAAGGACTCCAGATATTCGAGCATAGGCGGCATCACCAGCTCGTAACCGTACAGACGGAAGTTATCCAGCATCAGACGACGCAACTCTTCAATCTTGCGTGCTTCCGACGGCAAGACGTCGGCGATATTCTCGGGCAAAAGCCAATTTGGCATGGGAAACTGGTACGGAATTAATTAAGTAAAGAGCAATGCGGAACAATGCGCCAGGCGCAAGGCGACCGACAAGCGGTAGGCCGAACCTGATATTTTACGCGAAAATGGATTTTAAGACGAGAAAAGATGCGTCAGAGCAGCTGAAAACGCCGCTGCCGGACCGCCATCAGGCAGCCCGGCAGGGTAGAGACTTTACTTCTTGCCGCCGGCTGGCGCGGCTGCAGGCGCAGCGCCCGTGCCTTTGAAGTATTTGAAGAAGTCCGAGCTGCTATCCATCACCATCACGTCGCCGTGATTCTTGAAGGTGGCGCGATAGGCTTCCAGACTGCGGTAGAACTTGTAGAACTCGGGGTTCTTGCCAAACGCTTCCGCATAGATGGCAGAGGCTTTGGCATCGCCCTCACCTTTGATTTGTTCGGCATCACGATAGGCTTCGGCCAGAATCACCGAACGCTGACGCTCGGCATCGGCACGGATCTTTTCCGAATCGGCCGAACCGGTGGAACGCAGCTCATTGGCCACGCGCAGACGTTCGGCCTTCATGCGGTCGTACACCGAGTTGTTAATCTGCTCGACATACTCGACGCGCTTCAGGCGCACGTCGATGATTTCCACCCCGATCTGGGCCGCTTCCGCCACCACCTTGGTGCGTATGCCTTCCATCACCTTGCCGCGCTGGCCGGAAATCACTTCGCCCACGGTGCGCTTGGTGATTTCTTCGTTCAGCGCCGCCTTGATGATCTGGGACATGCGATCGCGCGCACGGTTCTCATCACCGTTGAAGGTCACGTAGTACAGCTTGGGCTGGCCATCGGCACGGCCGATACGCCATTTGACGAAGCTGTCGACCAGAATATTCATCTTCTCGGCCGTGATGAAACGCTCGGCGTCAGGCGACTCGATGGTCATGATGCGGTTATCCAGGAACAGCACGTTCTGGAACGGCGGCGGCAGCTTGAAATGCAGGCCCGGCTCGCGGATCACTTCCTTGATCTGGCCCAGCGCGAACACGATCGCATACTTGCGCTGATCGACTACAAACACGGTAGACGACAGCAGCAGGAAAGCGACGAAGGCCGCCACAAGGGTACTGGCTATACGGTTCATTAACGGCTCTCCCGGTCACGTAAGGCTTCGCGCGAACGCGGATCGCGCGGACGGTTCACTTCCACCGTCTGCATGGTGTCGCTGCTGGTGCTAGTGTTGGCGACCGGCTTGGCGGCGCTGGCACTGGCGGCGGCATCAGTCGCTGCGGCCTGGGCGATGAGCTTATCGAGCGGCAGGTAGAGCAGATTGCTGCCCGACTTGGCGTCCACCATGACCTTGCTGGTGCTGGAATAAATCTGCTGCATGGTATCCAGGTACATGCGGTCGCGCGTCACGGCGGGCGCCTTCTGGTATTCGGCCAGCACCTGCTTGAAGCGGGCCGCATTACCGGTAGCGTTTTCCACCACCATGGAGCGATAGCCTTCGGCTTCCTGCAGCAGGCGCGAAGCCGTACCGTGGGCCTTGGGAATCACGTCGTTGGCATAGGCCTGACCTTCGTTCTTCTGGCGCTCGCGGTCCTGCCCTGCCCGCACGGCGTCGTCAAAGGCTACCTGCACCTGCTCGGGCGGCTGCACGGCCTGCAGCGTGACGTTCGAGATCAGCACGCCGGAAGCATAGCGGTCGAGGATCTGCTGCATCAGCTGCTGGGTTTCCAGCGCCACCTTGTCGCGGCCTTCGTACAGCACGAAGTCCATCTTGTTCTTGCCGACAATTTCGCGGATCGAGGTTTCAGCAACCTGACGCACGGTGTCTTCTTCGTCGCGGTTATTCAGCAGCCAGGCTACCGGATCTTTCAGTTTGAACTGCACGGCGAACTGGATATCGATGATGTTTTCATCGTCAGTCAGCATCAGCGACTCGCGCGCCTGCTTGTTCTTGATATTGCCGCGATAGCCGATTTCCACCACGCGCATCTGCGACACTTTGACCACTTCGTCGCTCTGGAATGGATACGGCCAGCGCCAGTTGAAACCGGCGCCGGTGGTGTGGCTGATTTTGCCGAAGGTGTAAACCACGCCGGTCTGGCCTTCCTGCACGATAAAGGAACCGCTGGCCAGCCAGATCAGGCCAGCCACCACCACCACCGCACCGGCCGTGGCGCGCAGACCGCCCGCATCAGGACGGCTGGGCGGCATGCCGCCGCCATTGTTGCTGCCGTCAGGACGGTTCTTCTGGCCGAACATGCCGTTCAGGCGCTGATTGAAATCGCGCCACAGCTGCTCCATATCGGGCGGGCCTTCGCCCGGCTTTTTGCCTTCATTGGCTTGCGGCTTGCCGTCCTGCTGGTCCGAACCCCAGCGCGGGTCGTTCAGATTGGCTTTCAGGCCAAGACGTTTGAATATCGAGGAGACACGCATCAGTGTGATCCAACTTGAGTGAGGGTGGGACTGCTTTCGGCGGCTTCGGCATCATCGTCCGCCAGCTCTTCTTCATCAACCGCGTAAGACTGGTTCAGGCGCGCGCCGGGCGCACTCATGGCCCATTCGACGATGGCACTGCGCAGCAGGTCCAGGCCAGCACCCGTGCGGGCACTGAGGAAAACGCGGGAAATCTTATCATATTCATCGCGCTCGACTGCCGGCTCCAGTCCGGCCGCATCGATCTTGTTCCACACCAGAATCTGCGGAATATGATCGGCACCGATTTCCTTGAGCACCAGATTAACCTGCTCGATCTGCTCCATCCGCACCGGCGAGGAAGCATCGACCACGTGCAGCAGCAGATCGGCGTGTATGGTTTCTTCCAGCGTGGCGCGGAATGCCGCCACCAGCTGGTGCGGCAGCTCGCGCACGAATCCTACCGTGTCCGATATCACCACATTGCCCACTTCCTGCCCCATGTAGACGCGGCGCGAAGTGGTGTCCAGCGTGGCGAACAACTGGTCCGCCACATACACACCGGCCTTGGTGACGGCGTTGAACAGGGTGGATTTGCCGGCATTGGTGTAGCCCACCAGCGAAACCGAGAAAGTCTGGCTGCGGCCACGCGAACGGCGCTGGGTTTCATGCTGCTTGCGCAGCTTGCCCAGACGGGCGCGCAGGGCCTTGACCCGCTCGCCGATCAGACGGCGGTCGGTTTCCAACTGGGTTTCACCGGGGCCGCGCAGACCGATACCGCCCTTCTGCCGTTCCAGGTGGGTCCAGCCGCGGATCAGGCGGGTGGCCAGATGCTGCAACTGGGCCAGTTCCACCTGCAGCTTGCCTTCATGGGAAGCGGCACGCTGGGCGAAGATATCGAGAATCAGGCTGGTACGGTCCAGCACCCGGATATTCAGGCGCTTTTCCAGATTGCGCTGCTGGGCAGGCGACAGCGCGTGATTGAAGATGACGATTTCGATGCGGTGATCCTGTACCGCCATGGCGATTTCGTCGGCCTTGCCGCTGCCGACGAAATAGGCGGCATCGGGCGCCGCCCGCTTGGCTGTGATCGTCGTAATAGGCTCTGCACCGGCCGAACGGGCCAGTAACTGCAGTTCCTCGACGCTGGCGCCAAAGTCGCCCTGACCGAAATCGATACCGACTAAAGCTGCTCGCATACGGTCAGGCTAGAAAGATTGTAGCGGTAAGGCAAATGCTTATTCCGCGTCCGCATCAACACTGAGGTTGACGGCGCGGGCTGGCACCACGGTCGAAATGGCGTGTTTGTACACCATCTGGGTCACGGTATTGCGCAGCAGCACAACGTATTGGTCGAAGGACTCGATATGACCTTGCAGCTTGATGCCGTTGACCAGATAGATCGAGACAGGCACGTGCTCTTTGCGCAAGGCGTTGAGGAATGGGTCTTGTAACAGTTGCCCTTTGTTGCTCATAACAGCTCCATTTTTGTGTTGTTGTGTTCGGATTTGGAGGCGAAACGCTTAATTTCAAGTACGTGGCTCAACGAAAGTCAAATGATTTTCGCTGAAACACCGCTCGCCGAATGAAGAATGGTGCTTCTAAGCCACTGTAACCTGTTTTGACTTTTTTTTCTTTGTGTACTGCAAAAAAAGTCCTTAAAAACGCCTTATTTTGCTGCCGTCTTGGCAAACGGGTTCTTACCGGTACGCAGTTCGATGCGCAGCGGCGTGCCTACCAGCGAGAAAGTATCGCGGAAATGCTTTTCCAGATAGCGCTTGTACGGCTCGCCCACGGCATCCAGTGCATTGCCGTGAATCACGATCACTGGCGGGTTCATGCCGCCCTGGTGCGCATAGCGCAGCTTGGGTCGGATACCGCCCTTGCGGCGTGGCTCCTGCTTCTCGACCGCTTCGATCAGCGCACGCGTCAGCTTGGGCGTCGACAGGTCCGACATCGCTGCCGCATACGCTGCATCGACCGATTTCATCAGCGGGCCTATGCCCTGTGCGCGCAAGGCCGAAATGAAGTGGGTCTTGGCGAAGGACAGGAAGTCCAGTTTGCGGTCGATATCGATTTTGATCTCATCACGCTCGTCGCTGCGCAGGCCGTCCCACTTGTTGACGGCCACTACCAGCGCGCGGCCCGTCTCCAGCACGAAGCCGGCGATGTGGGCGTCCTGCTCGGAGATATCCTGCTGGGCGTCCAGCAGCAGCACTACCACGTTGGCCTCGGAAATCGACTGCAGCGTCTTCACCACCGAGAACTTCTCGATGGCCTCGAACACCTTGCCGCGGCGGCGAATACCGGCCGTGTCGATCAGGGTGTACTGCTTGCCATCGCGCTCAAACGGAATCTCGATCGAGTCGCGCGTGGTGCCGGGCATGTCGAAAGCGATCACGCGCTCTTCGCCCACCAGCGTATTGATCAGAGTGGACTTGCCCACGTTGGGACGACCGACCAGCGCGATCTTGATACCGCGCTGGTCCTTTTCCAGTTCTTCCTGATCTTCCGGACGCTGGGCAAATGCCAGATCCAGCGCTTCCTGCACCAGATCGGCCACACCGTCGCCGTGCGCCGAGGAGATCGAGTATGGTTCGCCCAGACCCAGTTCGTAGAAGTCGGCCACGACGCTGGTATAGCGCATGCCTTCCGATTTATTCACCACCAGCATTACCGGACGGCCGCTCTTGCGCAGGAAGTCGGTAATGGTTTTATCGTGCGGTGTCAGACCCTGGCGGCCGTCGACCAGAAACACGACCACGTCGGCTTCGGCCACGGCCTGCTTGGTCTGCAGCGCCATCTGATACATGATGCCTTCCTTGGCCACGGGTTCGAAACCACCCGTGTCGATGACGAGGAAGGGACGTTCGCCGACACGGCCCTCGCCATAGTGACGATCGCGCGTCAACCCAGGCAAGTCCGCCACCAGCGCATCGCGCGAGCGGGTCAGACGATTAAACAAGGTCGATTTCCCTACATTGGGTCGACCCACTAGTGCGATTACCGGCTTCATTTTTTACTCGACTGCGAGCGCAGTCACTGTCCCTGATTGGGTTTGGAAAATCAAATTCGCGCCAGCGATGACAGGGTCCGCTTGAATCGGGCTGCCATCGGTCGCGGCGCGACCTATAAATGCGCCATCTTCCCGCGAGAGCAGATGGACATAACCCTGGAAGTCACCCACTGCCACGGCACGGCCGTACGACACAGGGGTCGACAGGCGGCGATAGGACAGTTTGTCGTTCTTCCAGGCGTTGCTGCCGTTTTCACGGCTATAGGCTGCAACTTCACCTTTGTCGTCGGAGACGAAGACGAAACGCTGATCGACCGTCACGCCCACATCGGACGATGCCGGTTTGCTCCAGTGCGGAGCGCCCGTCAGCGCATCAAAACAGGCCACACGGCCCTGATACGATACAGCACACACATCTTTTTCGAAGATCACCGGAGTACCGGCGATATCGGTCACACGTTCCAGCTCGGTAGCACCGCGTGGCTCGCCCACCACCACTTCGAAGCGCTGCAGGCCGGTGGCCAGCACCAGCACCAGCAGCTTGCCGCCCGGCTGGGCTACATACACGTTAGCACCGTTGATCACCATGCCCGGCGCATTACGCAGCGTCAGTGCCGGCGTAGTACGGGCCACGCTCCAGCGCTTGGC
>Ga0187844_10002251_pt1 | contig 13878 bp, 11 predicted proteins | sample SpaLakP09_SKY_50_FD_134517 | JGI IMG/M metagenome (GOLD analysis project Ga0187844, IMG submission 134517) | Oligotrophic lake water microbial communities from Sparkling Lake, Wisconsin, USA - SP09_SKY_50 | ecosystem: Environmental > Aquatic > Freshwater > Lake | place: USA: Sparkling Lake...
GAAATCATCCGGATCCAGAAAGGCTTTGCCCCGCTGTTCGAAGCGGACGATGTCGATCTGTCCGGCGGGGCCTTTGACAGGCTGGTGTCCGAGGGCGACGAACTCCCGCTGGGCGGCCTGACAGTCTCCGTCATGCACACGCCCGGCCATACGCCGGGCTGTGTCAGCTACCGGATCGAGGATGCCGTCTTTGTCGGTGATACCCTGTTCATGCCCGACTACGGCACCGCGCGGGCTGATTTCCCGGGCGGCGATGCGGCGACTCTCTATCGCTCGATCCGGAAGATCCTGGCCCTGCCGGATGCGACCCGGATCTTTGTCGGGCACGACTATTTGCCGGCGGGTCGCGAGACCTATGTCTGGCAGACCACTGTGGCCGAGCAGAAGGCCAGCAATGTTCACGTCCATGACGGGGTGGACGCGGCGGCCTTCGTCGCCCTGCGCACGGCCCGTGACGCCACCCTGAGCCCGCCGGTCCTGATCCTGCCGTCCCTGCAGGTGAACATCCGCGCCGGGGCGCTGCCGCCGGCCGAGCCGAGCGGCCGGGTGTTCCTGAAGCTGCCGGTGAATGCGCTATAGGGGGAGGCCTACTCCACCTTCGCCAGCACCGTCCGCAGTGTCTCGACGATCCGGTCAATATGCCCGGTTTCGAGGATCAGCGGCGGCGACAGGGCGATGATGTCGCCGGTCACCCGGATCAGCAGGCCGGCGTCGAAGGCCGCCTCGAACGCCTCAAGGGCCCGGGCCGTGGGCGCACCGGAACGGGGCTGCAGCTCGATGCCGCCGATCAGGCCCAGATTGCGGATGTCGATGACATGGCGGGCGTCGTGCAGGCTGTGCAGGGCCGCCTGCCAGTAGGCCTCGATCCCGGCGGCGCGGGCGAAGAGGTCGTCTTCCTGATAGGTCTCCAGGGTCGCGATCCCGGCGGCGCAGGCCAGGGGATGGGCCGAATAGGTATAGCCGTGGAAGAGCTCGATCGGGGCGTCGGCCCCCTCCATCATGGCGTCATAGATCTTGCCGCTGGCGGCCACGGCCCCGCAGGGCACGGCGGCATTGGTCAGCCCCTTGGCCATGCAGATCAGGTCGGGGGTGACGCCGAAGCGGTCTGCGGCGAACGGGGTGCCGAGGCGACCGAAACCGGTGATCACCTCGTCGAAGATCAGCAGGATGTCGTGCCGGTCGCAGATGGCCCGCAGGCGCTGCAGATAACCTTGCGGCGGGATCAGCACGCCGGTCGATCCGGCCACCGGCTCGACAATGACGGCGGCGATGTTGGAGGCGTCGTGCAGGGCGATGATCCGTTCCAGATCATCGGCCAGGTGGGCGCCGTGGTCCGGCTCGCCCTTTGAGAACAGGTTGCCGGGCACGCCGTGGGTGTGGGGCAGGTGGTCGACGCCGGTCAGCAGGGATCCGAAATACATCCGGTTCTTGGGGATGCCGCCCACAGAAATGCCGCCGAAGCCGACCCCGTGATAGCCGCGCTCGCGCCCGATCAGCCGGGTCTTGGTGCCCTTGCCGCGAGCCCGCTGATAGGCCAGCGCGATCTTCAGGGCGGTGTCGACCGACTCTGACCCGGAGTTGGTGAAGAAGATCCGGTCGAGGCCCTTGGGTGTGATCTGGGCCAGGCGGCTGGCAAAGGCGAAGGCCAGGGGATGGCCCATGTTGAAGCATGGCGCATAGTCCATCTCGGCCGCCTGCTTCTGGATCGCCTCGCGGATCCGGGGGCGGTCGTGGCCGGCATTGACGCACCACAGGCCCGAGGTGGCGTCGAGGATCTCGCGACCGTCAGGCGTCTTGTAGTGCATGTCCTTCGCGGACGACAGCATGCGCGGCTGGGCCTTGAACCGCCGGTTGGGCGTGAACGGCATCCAGAAGGCGTCGAGATCATTGGCGCCGAAGTCAGGCATGGCGAAGTCCTCTGCAGGGGCTTGCATTGTGATCGCAATTACGTCCCACTTTGCAAGCCTCCCTGGCCTGCACATTGCTGCGAAAGCGACGTCGCAGGTCGATTTTCGGGGGAGGGTGCCGAGGGAGCCGTCATGCCGAGCGCGATTTTGGGCGTCCGAACGGGTCACCGCCACTGCGGGGATGGCCGGTGACCGACAGGCCCCGCCGCGCCCTGGCAGATTCCACCGCCGTTCACGATCAGGTCTATGACGCGATCCGGCAGGCGCTGATCATCGGAAGGATTGCGCCGGGCGTCGGCGTGTCGCTGCGCAGCCTCGCCGCCGACCTCGGGGTCAGCCCGATGCCGGTGCGCGATGCGGTGCGACGCCTGGTGGCCGAGCGGGCCCTGGCGATCAATCCGGCCAATAAACGGCTCAGCGTCCCGTCCCTGACCGCCGATCGTCTGTCGCAACTGGCCCAGGCACGGCTCTGGATCGAGCCGGAACTGGCCGCCCGCGCGGCACCGAGAGCGGATGCGACCCTGATCCGGACCTTGCAGGACATTGACGCGCGGCTGGATGCGGCGCTCGCGGCCGGCGATGTCGACGGCTACATGATCGCCAACCACGCCTTCCATTTCGCCATCTATGAGCGGGCCGGGGCCGAGGTCCTGCTGTCCATGGCCGGCGGGCTCTGGCTGCAGATCGGGCCCTTCATGCGGGTGGTGTTCGGGCGGGTCGGTACCGGCAGTCTGCCCGCCGACCGCCATGCCGAGGCGATGGCGGCGCTGAAGGCCCGGGATCCTGGCGCTGCCCGCGCGGCCATCGCCGCTGACCTTTCCGAAGGCATGGACAAGATGCGACTGGCTGTCGAGGCCGCGGCATGAAGCGGTGGCTTGACAGTCGCGCCTGCCCGGCAAACTGTGATCACAGTTTTGGAGTATTAACCTCTTGACCCTTGCTCTTGATCCGGTGTCGGCGCTAGCCGGGCTGTCCCTGCCGGGGCAGGCTGTCATTGACGGCGCGCGGGTCGAGGCCGCCTCCGGGGCCACCTTCCACAATGTCTCGCCCAGCGACGGCCGCGTACTGAACCAGGTGGCCTCCTGTCAGGCCGCCGATGTCGACCGTGCCGTGGCCAGTGCCCGCGCCGCCTTTGAGGACGGCCGCTGGCGCGACCTCGGACCGCGACAGAAGAAGGCGATCCTTTTTCGCCTCGCCGATCTGATGGCCCGCGATGCCGAAGAGCTGGCCCTGCTGGAAAGCCTGGATGTCGGCAAGCCGATCTCCGATGCCCGCAGCGTGGACGTGCCGCTCGCGATCAACACCTGCCGCTGGTACGCCGAGGCGCTCGACAAGGTCTATGGCGAGGTCGGGACCTCGCCCGTCGACCGGCTGAGCTATGCGACCCATGAGCCGCTGGGCGTGATCGGGGCCATCGTACCGTGGAACTTCCCGCTGCACATGGCGATGTGGAAGGTGGCTCCGGCCCTGGCCATGGGCAACAGCGTGGTGCTCAAGCCCGCTGAGCAGTCGCCCCTGACCGCCCTGAAACTGGGGGAGCTGGCGCTGGAAGCTGGTCTGCCGCCGGGGGTTCTGAACGTCGTTCCGGGCCTGGGTCCGACGGCGGGCGAGGCCATGGCCCTGCACATGGACGTCGACATGATCGCCTTCACCGGCTCGGGCCCCACCGGCCGCCGGCTGATGGAGGCTTCTGCTCGCAGCAACCTCAAGCGGGTGTCGCTGGAACTGGGCGGCAAGTCGCCCCAGATCGTGTTCGCCGACTGCCCCGACCTGGAAGCCGCCGCCCAGGCTGCGGCCTGGGGCGTGTTCTATAATCAGGGCGAGGTCTGCACCGCCGCGTCGCGACTGCTGGTCGAGGAGTCGATCCGCAGCGCCTTCGTCGCCCGGGTCGTCGAGATCGCCCGCGCGATGGTGGTCGGTGATCCGCTGGATCCGGCCACCCAGTTCGGGGCCATGGTCAGCGAGCGGCAGATGAATACTGCCCTCAACTATATCGCCACGGCCGACAGCCAGGGCGCGCGGCGACTGCTGGGCGGCGAGCGGGTTCGCCAGGACAGTGGCGGCTTCTATGTCGAGCCCACCATCTTCGACCAGGTGGCCCCGGACAGCACCCTGGCCCGCGAAGAGGTCTTTGGCCCTGTGCTGGGTGTTATGGGCTTTAACGGCGAGGACGAGGCGCTGCGCCTGGCCAATGACACCGTCTATGGCCTGGCCGCCGGTCTGTGGACCGCCGACATCAGCCGGGCCCTGCGTGGGGCCCGCAAGCTGAAGGCCGGTCTCGTCTGGATCAACGGCTGGGACGCCTGTGACATCACCATGCCATTCGGGGGCTTCAAGCAGTCCGGTTTTGGCCGCGACCGCAGCCTTCATGCGTTGCACAAGTACGCCGACCTGAAGTCGGTGTCCGTAACGCTGAGGTGACCTGATGACCCTGATTGAGACCCGGGCCTTCATTGACGGCCAATGGATTGCGGCCGAGGCCACCTTCGAGGTGGTCAATCCGGCTGACGGCAACGTCATCGCCGAGGTAGCGGACCTGGGCGCGGCCGAGACCCGCATGGCGATCACGGCCGCCCATCGCGCCTTTCCCGCCTGGGCGGCGCGCACGGCCAAGGATCGCGGCGCGATCCTGCGCCGCTGGAGCGATCTGATCCTGGCCCGGACGGAAGAGCTGGCCCAGTTGATGACGGCCGAACAGGGCAAGCCCCTGGCCGAAGCGCGGGGCGAGGTCGCCTATGGGGCCAGCTTCATTGACTGGTTCGCCGAGGAGGCCAAGCGTGGCCACGGCCAGTCGATCCAGACCCCTGACCGTAACAAGCGGATGATGTCGATCCAGCAGCCGGTCGGGGTCTGCGCGGCCATCGCGCCGTGGAACTTCCCCATCGCCATGATCACCCGCAAGGTCGGGCCGGCCCTGGCGGCGGGCTGCACGGTCGTGATCAAGCCGGCCGCCGAGACCCCGCTCTGCGCCCTGGCCATTGCCCGACTGGCGGAAGAGGCTGGGGTGCCGGCCGGCGTCCTGAACGTTGTGACCGGCCTCAATGCCAGCGACATCGGCCGGGCGCTCTGCGACGACAGCCGGGTCCGCAAGCTGTCATTCACGGGCTCGACCCCGGTCGGCAAGACTCTGTACGCCCAGTGCGCCGGCACCATGAAGAAGCTCAGCCTGGAACTGGGCGGCAATGCGCCCTTCATCGTCTTTGACGACGCCGATCTGGAGGCGGCCGTCGAGGGGGCGATCGCCAGCAAGTATCGCAATACCGGACAGACCTGCGTCTGCGCCAACCGGCTGATCGTGCAGTCGGGCATTCATGACGCCTTTGCCGCCCGGTTGGCCGAGCGGGTCGCGGCCATGAAGGTCGGACCGGGGACGGGCGAGGGCGTGACCGTCGGTCCTCTGATCAACGACGAGGCCTTGATCAAGGTCGACAGCCTGGTGCGCGAGGCCGTCGAAGCCGGGGCTACGGTCCTGACCGGCGGCGATGTGCACGGCCTGGGCGGCCTGTTCTACCAGCCCACCGTCCTGACCGGCGCGACGGCCGAGATGCGGCTGTTCCAGGAAGAAATCTTCGGCCCCATCGCCCCCATTGTGAAGTTCGAGACGGAAGCCGAAGCCATCGAGCTCGCCAATGCCACGCCCTTTGGCCTGGCGGCCTATTTCTACAGCCGCGATGTCGGCCGCTGCTGGCGGGTAGCCGAAGCCATCGAGGCCGGCATGGTCGGGATCAATGAGGGCCTGATCTCGACCGAGGTCGCACCGTTCGGTGGGGTCAAGGAGTCCGGTCTTGGCCGGGAAGGGGCCTCCGAGGGCCTCGATGAGTATCTCGAGACCAAGTACCTCTGTTTCGGCGGGGTGGGTGGATGAGCCCCGAACGTGCCGACGCCCCGACGCTGAACGACCTGCTCGGGGCCGAAGCTGATCGCTTCCGCGCCGAGCACCCGCGCTCCGTCGCCATGGCCGCCCAGGCCGCGAGCGTCTGGCGCGGCGGCGCGCCAATGCACTGGATGAACGACTGGGCCAGCCCGACGCCGATCTTTGCGGCCCAGGGCGTGGGTGCCCAGATCACCGATGTCGACGGCCGGCTCTATGACGACTTCTGCCTCGGCGACACGCCGTCGATGTTCGGCCACGGCGATGCTTCGGTCGCGGCCGCCGTGGCGGACCAGATCCGGCGTGGCGCAGGCTTCATGCTGCCGACCGCCACCTCGGTAATGGTCGGCCGGCTGCTGGCCGAACGCTTCGGCCTGCCGCTGTGGCAGGTGGCGACCACGGCCAGCGACGCCAACCGGGCGGTGATCCGCTGGGCCCGGGCCGTCACAGGCCGGCCGGTGATCCTGGTTTTCGACGGCTGCTATCACGGCATGGTCGAGGATGCCTTTGTCGTGCTGAAGGACGGCGAGGCGGTCATGAAGCCGGGGTTGGTCGGCCAGGTTCACGACCTGACGGCTACGACCCGCGTCGTGCCCTTCAACGACCTCGCCGCCCTGGAAGCCGCCCTGGCTCCGGGCGATGTCGCCGCCGTACTGGCCGAGCCGGTCATGACCAATTGCGGGATGATCCTGCCGGACGAGGGCTTTCATGACGCCCTGAGGGCCCTCACCCGGGCGGCCGGCACCCTGCTGATTCTCGACGAGACCCATACCTTGTCGAGTGGCCCGGGCGGCTATACCCGCTTGCACGACCTGCAGCCTGACATCTTCGTGGTCGGCAAGGCCATTGCCGGCGGTGTCCCGGCGGCGGTCTGGGGCGTCACCGCCGAGCTCTCGGCGCAGATGGATGCCGCCCAGGCGCAGATCGGTCCGGGACAGTCGGGCATCGGCACCACCCTTTCGGGAAACGCCCTGGCCATGGCCGCCATGCGGGCCATGCTGACCGAGGTCATGACCGACGCCGCCTATGCCCGGATGCTGGCCGGGGCCGAGCGTCTGGTGGCCGGCCTGCGCGGGGTGATCTCTGCCCGGGGGCTGCCGTGGTCGGTGGCCCATGTCGGGGCCCGGGTCGAACTGGTTTTCGCCAATCCTCCACCGAAAAACGCCGCCCAGATGCGCAAGGCTCTGGACCATGAGCTTCTGGCCGCGCTTCATCTGTGGCTGATCAACCGGGGCGTCCTCATCGCGCCCTTTCACAACATGATGCTGGTGTCTCCGGTCACCGAAGACGCGTCGATCGACCGGCTGGTCGCGGCGGTCGACGGCTTTGCCGGAGCGCTCGAGGGCCTGACCGCATGAGCCATCCCATGGTTGCCGATCCCCAGGAATGCCGCGACTTTCTCGCGGCCCATCCGCAGGTGAAGTTTGTCGATGTCTTCTTCACCAGCATGACCGGCGTGCCGCGCGGCAAGCGCCTGCGCGTGCACGAACTGCAGGCCATCTATGACTATGGCCGCTTCCTGCCGGGCTCGATCCTGGTGGTCGATACGCGCGGCGCCGACTGCGAGGAGACCGGTCTGGTCTGGGAGGACGGTGACGCTGACCGCCGCGCCCGCCCGGTGCCCGGAACCCTGACCCTGGCCCCCTGGCTGGGCGATGACATGGCCCAGGTCATGCTGTCGCTCTATGAGCTGGACGGCACGCCCAACGACCTGGATCCGCGCCACGTGCTGCAGCGGGTGCTGGACCGCTATGCGGCCGACGGCCTGACGCCGGTCGCCGCCTGCGAGCTGGAATACTATCTGGTCGATACCGAGCGGACCGCCGACGGCGACCTGCAACCGCCGAAATCCATGCAGACTGGCCACCGGCCGCAGGGCATCGAGGTCTATGGCCTGCCGGAACTGGAATCGATCGCGCCGTTCCTGCGGGAACTCTGGGCGACGGCCGATGTGATCGGCGTGCCGCTGGAAGGGGCCATTTCCGAGTTCGCGCCCAGCCAGGTCGAACTGACCCTCAAGCACAAGCCCGATGCACTTCGGGCCTGCGACGATGCCCTGCTCTACAAGCGCATGGCCAAGGGCGTGGCCCTGCGTCACGGCTGCGAGGCCACCTTCATGGCCAAGCCCTGGTCGGATCGCGCGGGCAACGGCTTCCACGTCCATGTCAGCTTCAATGATGCAGCCGGCAACAATCTCTGTGCCGACGAGGATCCGGAAGGCTCGCCCATGCTACGGCAGGCGATCGGCGGCATGAAGGCCCTGCTCGGCGAGGGCATGGCCATCCTGGCCCCCAACGCCAACAGCTATCGCCGCTTCAAGGCCAATTCCTATGCGCCGGTCGCGGCGACCTGGGGGGTCAACAACCGCACCGTGTCGCTGCGCATCCCGGCCGGTCCGGCTCCGACCCGCCATGTCGAGCACCGCGTCGCGGGCGCGGACGGCAATCCCTATCTGGTCATGGCCGTGCTGCTGGCCAGTGCCCACCATGGCCTGACCCGGAAGCTGGACCCCGGTGCTGCCGTGGTCGGCGACGGCTATGCGGCAGCGGCGAAAGAAAAGTCCCGCCTGCCGTCCAACTGGTTCGCGGCGGTCGACCTGTTTGATCAGTCTACGGTGCTGCGCGAATATCTTGGCGACCGTTTCGTAGACATGTTTGTCTCGGTCAAGCGCACGGAACAGGCGCGGTTCTTCGCGGCCGTCACCAGCCTCGATTTCGATTGGTACCTGCGTAACGCGTGACCACGATACGCGACGAGAGCTTGAACCTGGGGCCGACGGAAGTCGGCATCTGACGGAACAGATTGGGGAAATTCGAGATCATGAGCACCATCACGCAACGCGGCATGAACCGCCGGTCTCTGCTGGCGGCGACCGGGGCCGCCGCCGTCGGCCTGACCTTCACCGCCTGCAGCCCCAAGGCGGCTGCGCCGACGGAAGCCGGGGGCGAGGAAGCCAAGCTGAACTTCTACAACTGGGACACCTATATCGGCGACACGACCCTGGCCGACTTCAAGAAGGCCACCGGCGTCGATGTGAACATGAGCCTGTTCGCCACCAATGACGAACTGTTCGCCAAGCTGAAGGCTGGCAATCCCGGCTTCGACGTGATCGTGCCGTCCAACGAGTTCGTCACCCGCATGGGCCAGGCCGGGCTGCTGGAGCCGCTGGATCACAGCAAGATCCCGAACGTGAAGAACATCGATCCGGCCTTCATGAACCCGGAATATGATCCGGGCCGCAAGTTCTCCCTGCCCTATACCTGGCTGGTGCTCGGCATCGGCTATCGCAAGAGCAAGGTGAAGGGCGTGCCGGACAGCTGGAAGTATCTGTTCGACAGCAACCAGTACGCCGGCAAGATCGCCCTGCTGTCGGAAAGCGCCGACCTGATCCGCCTGGCCGCCAAGTACAAGGGCCATAGCGTCAACAACATCCCGCCCGAGCTCGTCGCCGAGATCGAGAAGATGCTGATCAAGCAGAAGCCGTTCGTGAAGGCGTTCCACGACGACAACGGCCAGGACATGCTGGCCTCGGGCGAGGTGGACCTGGTCCTCGAATACAACGGCGACATCGCCCAGTTGATGAAGGAAGACAAGGACGTCGACTTCGTGATCCCGAAGGAGGGGTCGCTGATCAACTCCGACACCCTGTGCATCCCGAAGGGTGCGCCGCGTCCCCTGAACGCTCACAAGTTCATCAACTATCTACTGGATGCCGAGGCCGGGGCGGGGATCTCGAAAACGATCCTCTATCCGACCCCCAATGCAGCGGCCAAGGCGCTGATGCCGGACGACTACAAGAACAATCCGGTCATCTTCCCGTCCGCCGAGATCATGGCCAAGTGCGAGTACGGGGCCTTTGAAGGGGCCGAAAAGGCCAGCGAATACGAGGAAGTCATCACCCGGGTGCGGGCAGCTTAAGCGTTCTTCTCCCTTCCCCCTTGATGGGGGAAGGGCGGGGATGGGGGTGACACCATCGGCGGGTTACACGCCGACCGCGCCACTTCCGGACCCGCTTTCACCCCCATCCCCAACCCTTCCCCCATCAAGGGGGAAGGGGGCATTCAGAGGATCCCATGGAGCAGAGCTGGAAACAGGCCAAGGCGGTGTTCGCCGCTGCGCTGGGCCCGCCGCTGTTCTGGCTGGTGCTGTTCTTCCTGGTGCCGCTGGCGATCGTCTGGGCCTACAGCTTCGGCCACAATGACGGCCTGACCGACATCGCCATCACCGGGACGTTCAAGAACTACGCCCGGGCGATCGAGCCCCTTTACCTGAAGATCTTCATCAAGTCGGCCTGGGTGGCGGCCATCACTACGGGCCTGTGTCTGGTGATCGGTTTTCCGGTCGCCCTGGCCATCACCTTCGCGTCCGACAAGGCCAAGACCTGGCTGCTTCTGCTGATCATGCTGCCGTTCTGGACGAACCTGCTGATCCGCACCTATGCCCTGATCGCCGTGCTGCGGACCGAGGGCTATGTGAACATGGGCCTGGAGTGGCTGTGGAAGGGCGGCGGCACGCTTGCGGCCCTGCTGGGCCTGCAGCCCCTGGGCGACTTCCAGCCGCTGGAACTGCTGCACAACAATTTCGCGGTCATTCTCGGCCTGATCTACGTCCACCTGCCGTTCATGGTGCTGCCGCTTTATTCGGCCCTGGACCGGCTGGACAAGTCGTTGCTGGAGGCCAGCCTCGACCTGGGTGCCGGTCACATGCGGACCCTGTTCAAGATCGTTGTGCCGCTGGCCCTGCCGGGCATCGCCTCGGGCGTGCTGATCACCTTCATCCCGGCCCTTGGGGCCTATCTGACGCCTGACCTGCTGGGCGGACCCGACAGTCAGATGATCGCCAACGTCATCGAACGCCAGTTCAAGCGCGCCAATGACTGGCCTTTCGGCGCGGCCATGTCCTTCCTGCTGATGTACATGACCTTCATCGCCATCGCGATCCAGGCCGTGCTGTCCCGCAAGACCCCGGAGGCGAAGTGATGGCCAAACGCAACGCCCCCGGGCCGCTGGAATATCTGCGTCGCTGGCAGATGCAGGCCTGGCTGGCGGCCGTCTTCATCTTCCTCTACGCGCCGTTGATCGCCCTGATGGCCTTCAGCTTCAATGACAGCCGGCGCAACATCGTCTGGAAGGGCTTCACGCTCAAATATTACGAAAAGGCCCTGAACAATGACGGTCTGATCGAGGCGTTCGGCAACAGCCTGACCATCGCCGCGGTCTCGACCGTGCTCAGCGTCGCGCTGGGCGCGATGATTGCTCTGGCGCTGTGGCGCTTCCGGTTCCCGGGCAAGCCGGCCGTTGACGGAGCCCTGGCCCTGCCGATCGTCGTGCCCGAGATCTGCATGGGCGTGGCCATGCTGGTGTTCTTCGCCAAGGTCCTGCCCTGGCCCCAGGGCCTCGGCTGGCCGCTGAATCTGGGGGCCATCATCATCGCCCACGTCTCGTTCTCCTTCCCCTTCGTGGCGGTGGTGGTGCGGGCGCGGATGAGCAGTTTCAACCGCGAGATGGAGGAGGCCGCCCGAGACCTCGGGGCCGGAGAGTTCCGCACCATCCGCGACGTGATCCTGCCGCACATGGCCCCGTCCCTGGTGGCGGGGGCCCTTCTGGCCTTCACGCTCAGCCTCGACGATTTCGTCATCACCTTCTTCACCGCCGGGCCCGATACGGTGACCTTCCCGGTGAAGGTCTATTCGATGGTCCGCTTCTCGGTGACGCCCGAGGTCAATGCGGCCTCGACCATCCTGATCGTGCTGACCGTGATCCTGACGGCCGTGGCGCTGAAGCTGCAGGGCAATTCCGCAGCGACGGCCGGCCATGGCGGAGAAAAATCGTGACCAAGCAACCCATCATCACCTTCGAGAACGTCACCAAGCGCTTCGGCAAGATGGTGGCGGTCGACAATGTCTCGCTGTCGGTCGAGGAGGGCGAGTTCTTCTCGCTGCTCGGTCCGTCTGGGTGCGGCAAGACCACCCTCCTGCGGATGCTGGCCGGCTTCGAAACCCCGACCGAGGGCCGGATCCTGATCGACGGCGAGGATGTCTCGACCGTGCCGCCGAACAAGCGGCCGGTAAACATGGTGTTCCAGTCCTATGCCGTGTTCCCGCACATGACGGTCGCCGACAATGTCGCCTATGGCCTGAAGGTGGACCGCGTGCCGGCCGCAGAGCGGGTCCGGCGGGTCGAGGAAGCCCTGGAACTGGTGCAACTGGGCGGCCTCGGCGGGCGCAAGCCTGATCAGCTGTCCGGCGGCCAGCGCCAGCGCGTGGCCCTGGCCCGGGCCCTGGTCAAGCGTCCCCGCGTGCTGCTGCTGGACGAGCCGCTGTCGGCTCTGGATGCCAAGCTGCGCGAGCAGATGCGCACCGAACTCTGCACCCTGCAGGAGAAGGTCGGGATCACCTTCATCATGGTCACCCATGACCAGGACGAGGCCCTGGCCCTGGCCAGCCGCTGCGCGGTCATGAACCGGGGTGTGCTGCAGCAGGTCGCCACGCCCAACGATCTCTACGAGTTCCCCAACAGCCGCTTCGTGGCCGACTTCATCGGCAGCGTGAACCTGTTCGAGGGCGTTCTGGCCGTTGACGAGCCCAGCCATGCGGTAATCCGGTCGCCGGACATGCCGGTCGACATCTTCCTGGACCACGGGGTCACGGGGCCGCGCGGCGGCACCGCCTGGGCGGCGATCCGGCCCGAGAAGATCGAACTGCACAAGAAGGCCGGCGACGAGCCGCCCAATCTCGGGGATGCCCCCAAGGGCACCAATGCCGTGGCCGGCGTCATCACCCATGAGGCCTATCTGGGCGGCTCGTCGGTCTATGAGGTCGAGATCGCCGGTGGCCGGCGGGTCAAGGTACATCGCTCCAACCTGACGCGCTGGGACCAGGAAGACTTCAAGCTGGGCGAGACCGTCTGGCTGTGCTGGCACGCCTGTTCGCCCGCCATCCTGCTGTCATGACCTGCTCCCTTCAAATCAACCAAAGCTTGTCATCCCGGCCGCAGCGAAGCGGAGAGCCGGGACCCAGGGGCAACCGCGATGCGCCGGCCCCTGGGTCCTGGATAGCGCTACGCGCTTCCGGGATGACAAGCGAAAGGCAGCGGAAAAGGACGCTGATCCCATGACCCGTCCCGTCGCCGGCATTATCTGCTGCACCCGCACCGTCGGGATCGAGCCTGCCCAGGCGGTCATGAACCGCTATGTGGCCGGCGCGATGCGCTATGCCGATGCGGCGGCGCTGCTGGTTCCGTCCATGCCCGACCTGATGAGAGCCTCTGAAGTCGCCACCCGGCTCGATGGCCTGATGCTGACCGGCAGCCCCTCCAACCTCGATCCGGCGCTTTACGGCGAGGAGATCGGCGACGCGCCCGGCCCGTTCGACGCCGCACGCGACACCATGACCGCCGACCTGATCAAGGCCATGCTCGACCTGGGCCGCCCGGTGTTCGGCATCTGTCGCGGCTTCCAGGAGATCAATGTCGCGTTCGGCGGCACTCTGCGGCGCGACATGGCCGCCAGCGAGGCCCTGATCCCGCACCACGCCCCGGACGATGTCGACTTCAACGGCATGTTCGACCACCAGCACCCGGTCGACCTGACGCCCGGCGGCGTGCTGGCGACGGCCTTCGGCGCGGACCGGGCCGTGGTCAATTCGGTCCACTATCAGGGTGTCGACCGGCTGGGCGAGGGCCTGACGGTCGAGGCGCGTGCGCCAGACGGCGTGGTCGAGGCGGTCTCCGCCACCGTCAATGGCGCGCCGCTGTTGGCCGTGCAGTGGCATCCGGAATGGCAGACCGCTGCCAACGCCCAGTCCCAGACCTTCTTCCAGCTGTTCGGCCGCGCTCTGCGGGGCGAGCCGGCGGTCCCTCCAAATCCCTAGTCTTTGATCCTCCGCGCAAGCGGGAACCCGGGCCGGGCTGGCGGCCGTTGCCCAGTCAGAACAACCAAACACCGCCCGGATCATCGCTTTCGCGGGGATCGGCGGACAAGAAAAGTCCAGGAGTAGCCCAGAATGAACGCCCCGATCCGCAATCACGACATCGCCGAACTCAAGCGCCTGGACCTGGCCCACCACCTGCCGGCCCAGGCTGACCACAAGGTCATCGCCGA